>Ga0070681_10005073_pt1 | contig 12703 bp, 11 predicted proteins | sample KBSC83BmetaG_FD_65650 | JGI IMG/M metagenome (GOLD analysis project Ga0070681, IMG submission 65650) | Corn rhizosphere microbial communities from Kellogg Biological Station, Michigan, USA - KBS C8-3B metaG | ecosystem: Host-associated > Plants > Roots > Rhizosphere | place: USA: Michigan...
GCCCCGGCGTCTAAGGGCCTTATCCCTCAGCCGGTCTCGATGAGTGCGCGGAAGTCTAGGGCGCGCGGGCTGAAGCCGTCAAGCAACCGGAACCGCGGCCGTAACGGCCTCACCCGCATTATGTGGCCCGGGCCGCCTTTTCCGCTGGTCTTCCGGGCGGCTCTATGCTAATGTACTAGCGCGCTATTACATTGAGACACCATGAAAACCCACGCCAATGTCACGCCCCGCCAGGAGGCCCTCGCGGAGCGTAATCTCTGTGCCGCCGTCGCAACCCTCCGGACCGCGGAGGAATGCCGGGCGTTCTTCCGCGATCTGTGCACCCCGGCTGAGCTTCAGGCTATGGCGGACCGATGGGCCGTGGTGGAGTGGCTGCGCCGCGGCACACCCTACCGTGAAATCCACCGGCTCACCGGTGTGAGCGTCACCACGATCGGTCGCGTGGCCCGTTTTCTCGGCAACGGCAACGGCGGTTACTCCGTGGCTGTCCAAAGACTCGACGAGCTGAAGCACTCACATGAAGTGCGTCGGCCGGAGGTCGCGCGCCATGGATGAGCTGCGTCTCAAGCTCGCGGTACAGAAGTCCGGACGACTCACGGACCCCTCCCTCGACATACTCGGTCGCTGCGGACTGAAGTTGTCGCGCGGAAAGGATCAACTCGTGGGTTATGGCGAGAACATGCCGCTCGACGTGCTGTTCGTTCGCGACGACGACATTCCCGACCTCGTGCAGGAGGACGTCTGCGATCTGGGGTTGGTTGGCGTGAACGTTCTCGAGGAAAAGCGGCTCGAGTTGCTATCCCGTGGTCATAAGGCTCGTTTTCTGCAGGTGCGGACGCTTGACTTCGGTCGTTGCCGGCTGTCTCTCGCTGTGCCGGACGGCTTTACGTTCGAGGGCCCCTCGTCGTTGCGCGGGAAGCGCATCGCGACGACCTATCCCTTCCTGCTCGAGAAGTACCTTCGCGAGCGCGACATCAAAGCCGATATCGTGACCCTGTCGGGCGCGGTAGAGATTGCGCCGCGGCTCGGCCGGGCCGATCTCATTTGCGACCTCGTCTCGACCGGCTCCACGCTGCAGGCGAATCACCTGCACGAGGTGGAGACGGTGCTGCAGAGTCACGCCGCGCTGATCCGCACGCCGCTGGACCTGCCGCCCGAGAAAGCCGAGTGGGTGGAGCGGCTGCTGATGCGCATCGAGGGAGTGCAGCAGGTTCGGGAGAGCAAGTACATCATGCTGCACGCTCCGCGCTCGGCGCTGCCTCAGATCCGCAAGCTCCTTCCCGGCAGTGAATCCCCGACGATCATTCCGCTTGAAGGCTCGCCGGATAAGGTGGCTGTCCATGCCGTGTGTCGTGAAAACGTGTTCTGGGAGACGCTGGAAAGCCTGAAGAAGGCCGGCGCCAGCGCCCTCCTCGTGCTGCCTGTCGAAAAGATGCTCGTCTGATGCGTATCCTGGACTGGAACTCCCTTTCGCCAGCCGAGCGCCGCGACGCGCTCGCCCGGCCTGCCTTGGAATCGCGCCGCGAGGTCGTTGCCGTGGCGGCCGAAGCCATAGAGGCCGTTCGCCGTGACGGCGATGCGGCTATTCGCGCCCTGACGGAGCGGTTCGACGGGATCAAGCTCGACACTCTTGCCGTCTCGAAAGAGGAATTCGCCGCCGCGCGTAAGACGCTGACGGCGGAGCAGATCAGCGCCATCGAGCGCGCGATCGACAACGTCCAGCGATTTCACTCCGCACAGATGCCAAAGGCGATGGCACTGGAGACGATGCCGGGGGTACGTTGCGAGCGGGTGATTCGTGCGATCTGCGCTGTGGGTTTGTATGTTCCGGCCGGCGTCGCCCCGCTGCCGTCGGCAGTGATAATGGTCGCAGTCCCGGCGCGCATCGCCGGTTGCTCCAAGCGCGTCCTGTGCTCGCCTCCCAACCGGGATGGGCAAGCGAATCCTTCCGTGCTCGTTGCGGCGCAGTTGTGCGGTGTCGACACCGTATTCAAAGTGGGCGGCGCGCAGGCCATCGCGGCCATGGCCTACGGGACCGCAACGATCCCCAAGGTCGATAAGATATTCGGACCCGGCAGTGCGTGGGTCACCGCCGCCAAACAACTGGTCGCGAACGATCCGGCCGGTGCGGCGTGTGACCTCCCCGCAGGTCCGTCCGAAGTGATGGTGATCGCTGACGACACCGCACGCCCCGATTTCGTCGCCGCTGACCTGCTTGCCCAGGCCGAGCACGACACCCGGGCGCAGGCGATTCTCGTAACAACCTCCGCCGCGCTGGCCGAGTCGGTTGTTGAATCGGTAAGCCGTCAGCTGCGCGAGCTCTCACGCCGCAAGATACTCGAAGAGTCTTTGAAAGCCTGCCGCTGCATCGTCGTGCCGGACATGCCGACGGCCATCGGCGTCGCTAACGACTATGCCGCTGAGCATTTGATCGTGGAGGTCGAAGAGCCCCGCAAATGGCTGCCCGACATTCACAACGCCGGCTCGATCTTCCTGGGCGCGTGGTCGCCGGAGCCGATGGGCGACTACTGCTCGGGTACAAACCACGTGCTTCCCACGTACGGCTACGCGCGAGCGTACAGTGGCTTGTCAGTGCAGGACTTCGTCAAAGGCGTCACGATCCAAGAGCTGTCGCCAGCGGGGCTCCGATCGCTCGGGCCGACGGCGGTAACGCTCGCGCAACTGGAGGGTCTGGACGGGCACGCCAACGCGGTATCCCGACGGCTCGCGGTCCTCGCGGCGGAGGCCGGCAAGTGAACGCCACCGTTTGTGCATTGGCCAGCGTCCTGCGTCAGGACTTGGGGCGGGTTGCGCCATGAGCTGGATCCAGGACCTCGCGCGACCTGACATCGTCGCACTCAAACCCTACGACCACGCCTCCTGGGACCCGACGCTCGAGCGCATGCACGCGAACGAGTTGCCGTGGCGCATGCTGGGCGACGATTCGGCCGCGGGCCTCAACCGTTATCCTGAGCCGCAGCCCCACTCCCTCGTGTCGAGGCTCGCGGAGTTGTATGGCGTCGCGCCCAATACAGTGCTGGTAGGCCGTGGGAGCGACGAAGCCATCGACCTGTTGATGCGGGCGTTTTGCCGCGCCGGGCAGGACTCGGTGCTGGTCTGCCCCCCCACATACGGCATGTACGCCGTCTCAGCCGGAATCCAAGGCGCGAAAGTGGTTGCAGCTCCGCTCCGCGCCGAGCGCGGCTTCGCGCTGGACGAGCAGGGGTTGCTGGACTGCTGCACCGCCGACGTCAAGCTCGTCTTCCTCTGCTCGCCCAACAACCCCACCGGTAATCTGCTCGATGAGGGCGCAGTCCTTCGCATCACGGAACGACTGGCCGGACGCGCACTCGTCGTCATCGATGAGGCGTATCTCGAATTCTCGACCGCCGCGAGCCTGTCGCGGCATCTGGCCAAGCTGCCCAACCTGGTGATCCTGCGCACGCTGTCCAAGGCGCATGGATTGGCCGGGGCGCGTTGCGGAACGCTGATCGCCGATCCGGAAGTGATTGCACTCCTGCGCAAGATTCTCCCGCCCTACGCGATCGCTCAATTGACTCTGGAGGCCGTACTGAAGCTGCTCCGGCCCGGGCAGCTGACCGTCTCCCGTGCGCACGTCGAACTGATTCGATCCGAACGTGCCCGCGTGTCCGCTGCGCTCGCCAATTTTGCGCGCGTCAAGAAGGTCTGGCCGAGCGATTCCAATTTCGTGCTCACTCACTTCATCGACGCCGGCGCCGCGCTCTCGCTGGTGCGGGAATCACACCTCCTCATCCGTGATGCCCGTGGCTACCCGGGTCTCGGAGAAGCACTGCGCATCACCATCGGCTCCGTCGAGCAAAACGACCGACTGCTCGAGGCGCTTGAATGACCACTCCGCAACCCACTCTGTTCATCGATCGCGACGGCACGCTGGTCGCCGAACCGCCCGATGAACAGGTTGATTCACTGGCGAAGATCCGCTTCATGCCGGGAGTGTTCGCGGCGCTCGCGGAGCTCAAGGCACGCGGCTATCGCTTCGTCATGGTGACGAACCAGGATGGCCTCGGCACCGCATCCTTCCCGCAGGAGACCTTCGAGATTCCGCAGCGGTTCATCCTCGATGCCTTCGCATCACAGGGCATCGAGTTTCAGGCTGTCTTTGTCTGCCCGCACTCCCGGACGGACGGCTGCGAGTGCCGCAAGCCCAAGGTTGGGCTCGTCCAGGAGTTCGTCCGCGGCGGCACCGTGGACCTTCCCAACAGTGCGGTGATCGGCGATCGGGATACCGATATCGAGTTCGCACGCAATCTCGGCATCCGCGGTGTACGCATTCGCCTCGGGGGCACCGAGGAGGAAACGTGGCCGGGCGTCGTACGAGCGCTCACTGCGCGGAAGGCTCAGGTTCACCGGCGCACCAAGGAGACGGACATCGCGGTCGAAGTGAACCTCGATGCGACCTCCCCCATCCAGATCTCCACCGGGATCGGATTTTTCGACCACATGCTCGAACAGCTCGCCAAACACGGCGGATTCTCGCTGCAGCTCACCTGCAAGGGCGACTTGCAGATCGACGAGCACCATACGGTCGAGGATTGCTCCCTGGCGCTCGGGGAAGCCCTGCGCCGGGCGTTGGGCACGAAGGTTGGAATCGCCCGCTACGGTTTCCTTCTGCCGATGGACGAGGCCCTTGCCCAGGTCGCCATCGACCTGTCGGGCCGCGCCTACGCGCAATTCAGCGGGCACTTCAATCGTGAGCAGGTGGGCGGGCTGCCGACCGAGCTCGTCCCGCATTTCTTCCGCTCGCTGGCGGATTCGCTCGGCGCGGCCATCAACGTCAGTGTGACGGGCGAGAACAGTCATCACATGATCGAAGGGTGTTTCAAGGCGGTCGGACGCGCGCTGCGGCAGGCATTGCGGCGTGAGAGCTCCGAGCTGCCCAGCACCAAGGGCGTGCTGTAATGGGCACTGCCGGCGCGAAGACCCTGGATACCGTGATCATCGACAGCGGCGGAGCCAACCTCGCCTCGCTGGAGTTCGCGTTCGAGCGCCTGGGGGCGAGAACCTGCGTCACCGCCGATGCCCAAGCGATTGCCTCGGCGCCACGAGTGGTTCTCCCCGGAGTGGGGTCCGCCAAAGACGCTATGCAACGCCTGCGCAACTCGGCGCTGGCGCGAACGCTGCCGTCGTTGACTCAGCCGGTGTTGGGAATCTGCCTCGGCATGCAGTTGCTCTTCCAGCGCTCCGAGGAAGGGCCGTCCGAGTGCCTGGGGTTGCTTCCGGATACGGTCCGGCGGCTGCAACCCGCGCCGGGTCGCCCGGTCCCCCACATGGGATGGAATACGCTGATTCCCACAAAAGACGATCCCCTGCTCGAGGGCATCCGTGCGGACGACTACGTTTACTTCGTGCACAGCTACGCGGCACCCGTTTCAGACGTGACGCTCGCCACCACGGACTACGGCTCACCGGTGTCAGCGGTCGTGCGCCGGGGCAACTTCTGGGGCACCCAGTTTCATCCCGAGCGCTCCGCCGAGGCCGGCGCTCGAATTCTGCTGAATTTCCTGAGGCTCCCGTCATGCTCCTGATGCCCGCTATCGATCTGCGCAACGGCCGGTGCGTACGCCTGTTTCAGGGCGACTTCGGCGCCGAGACGCGCTATGAGCATGAGCCGCACGAGCTGCTGGCTCGCTATCGAGGCCTGGGCGCCTCCTGGTTGCATGTCGTGGATCTGGACGGCGCCAGGGAGGGTGTTCTCGCGAACCGGTCGGTCATCGTGGCGTTGGCTTCCCAGCGAGCGGTGCGGCTTCAAGTGGGCGGAGGCGTGCGCTCCCCTGCGGTGATCGACGATCTTCTGCGCAACGGCGTGGAGAGAGTCGTCATCGGCAGCGCCGCCGTCGAACGGCCTGAGGAGGTCTCCGGTTGGATCGGGCGCTTCGGAGTCGACCGCATCTGTCTGGCGTTCGACGTTCGCATCGAAAAGGATGGACATCCGTACGCGCGAACCCGCGGTTGGACGGAGGCCACCCGCGTCACTTTATGGGACGCCGTCAGCCGTTATCCCGCCGGTTCCGTGAAGCACATCCTGTGCACCGACATCGAGCGCGACGGCGCCCTGACTGGCCCGAATGTGGACCTGTACCGAGCGGCCCAGCAGCGTTTTCCGGACATTGCGTGGCAGGCTTCCGGTGGCGTGCGCGATGCGCGTGACCTGCAGGCACTTGCCCAATGCGGGGTGGCCGCCGCGGTCAGCGGCAAAGCCCTGCTCGAAGAGCGAATCACTCCCGAGGAGTTGCGACCATTCTTGCCCGACGCATCATCCCCTGCCTCGACGTCCGCGACGGCCAGGTCGTAAAGGGTGTTCGCTTCCGCGACCATCACGTCGTGGGCGACATCATGGACCTCGCTTCGCGCTACCGCGATGAGCGCGCGGACGAACTCGTGTTCTACGACATCACCGCGAGCCCGGAGGGGCGTTCGGTCGACCGTGAATGGGTGCGACGCGTGGCGCGCGTACTCGACATTCCGTTCTGCGTGGCAGGAGGCATCCGCTCCGTAAGCGACGCGGAAGAGATCCTCAATGCCGGCGCCGAGAAGGTGTCCATCAACTCTCCGGCCCTCGCCGACCCTGAGCTGATCGATGCTCTCAGTGCTCGTTTCGGCTCGCAATGCGTGGTGGTGGGAATCGACAGCCGCCTCACCGACGAAGGCTACCGCGCCTACCAGTTCACAGGCGATCCCAACCGCACCAAGGAATCCGGACGTGACGTCATGCAATGGGTGCGCGAGGTGCAGGACCGCGGCGCAGGTGAGATCGTTCTGAACTGCATGGGCAGCGATGGCGTCCGACGTGGTTACGATATCGAGCAGTTGAGCAAGGTCCGCGAAATTTGCCGCGTCCCTCTGGTAGCGTCCGGTGGCGCGGGAGCGGTCGAACATTTCAATGCGGTGTTTACCCAGGCAGGCGTCGACGCGGCGCTCGCCGCGAGCGTCTTTCACTCCGGCGCAATTGTCATTCGTGACTTGAAGCGCGAATTGCGCGGCGCAGGTATCGAGGTGCGACCATGACGGAAACCTTCCGCGGCCCTGTGGGCCTCGGTGACGTTGCAGGCCTCGATTTCGCCAAGGGTGATGGGCTGCTTCCCGCTATCGTTCAACACGCTGAGACTGGCGCGGTACTGATGCTCGCGTACATGAACCGCGACGCGCTACGGGAAACGCTCTCGCGCAAACGAGTCGTGTTCTTTAGTCGGAGCAAGCAGCGTCTGTGGGAAAAGGGGGAAACCTCAGGCCACTCGCTAGACCTGGTGGACATCCGGACAGACTGCGACAGCGACACGCTCCTCGTCACTGCCGTGCCCAGAGGCCCCGCCTGCCACACGGGTACGGCGACCTGTTTCGGCGATGACGCGCTGACCACGGCCGAGAAGCTGTCATTTCTTTCGACGCTGCAAGACGTGATCGAGCGTCGTGTCGCCGAACGCCCTGAAGGCAGCTACACGGCCCGCCTCTTCGCCCAAGGCCCCCGGAAGATCGCTCAGAAGGTCGGCGAAGAAGGACTCGAGGTGGCCCTCGCGGCGGTGGCGGAGACCGACGAAAAGGTCATCGCGGAGTCAGCCGACCTGCTGTTTCACCTGCTGGTGTTGTTGAAGACCCGTGGCGTGCCGCTCGAACGGGTGGTGGCGGAGCTGGCCTCGCGCCACGCGGGGAAGTAGCGCCCCGCGGGGAAGAGCGCCACGGGCGGAATAATAGCCCTACCGCGGCGCCAGCTGCTCCGACTTGCGGTCCGCGTCGGCGGCTTCCTGATTGCGGCCGCGTTGTCGCAGGGACTCGGCGATCAAACGCCACGCGTTGGACTCGGCCTGGTGGTCCCCGGTGGCGAGCGCGAGGGCTTTGCGGCCCATGGCGTCAGCCTGGTCGTTATTGTGTTCAGACAGGCGAATGTAGCCGAGCTCCGTCCACAACAACGGGTTGCTCGGCTCGATGCGCAGGGCGCGTTCGATGGACGCGGCGGCCTGCCCGTAGTCACCGTCCTGCGCCTGCTTGTGAGCCTGCGAAACCAGGGCGAGGGAGGCTGCGCCCAGGCGGAATGTCTTCGTTGGCCGCGGCTGTTCGGGCGGCGGTGGCGGCTGGACGTCAGGCGGGCGAGGTTGCGTGGCCGCCGATCCGGGGCCGACCTCGGGCCGTGGCACCGAAGGGGGCTGCGGTGGAATCTGGCCGCAGGCCGCAAGGCCGAACAAGGCCACGCAGGCAGATGTCCAAACGACATGGCGCGACCAGCCTGGGGCGCGCGAGCGAATCAATCGGCTCATGGTGATCATCTCAACCGCGTCAGGGTGGTCATCGCCGAATCATATCGCGGAGCCACTCCCCCGCGCGCTCCACAATCGACTTCTGCTGCTGCTCGCAACCCGGCTTGATCGGCAACTCCGTGCCGACGGGCACGGCGATCGGCACCGCATCCTCGGAACAACCCCTCTCCACGCGCATTCCTGACGGGTAGTCGATCCATGTCTCCGCCAGTGTCTCCGGCATCGGAGCATCCCACGAGGTTTCCTCGAGACCGCCCATCAGGCGAGTCCAGACGGGTAATGCCCCTGCGGATCCTGTCAGGCCGGTGGGCAGATCGTCATCGTATCCGACCCACACCACGACGACGTGGCTGCCCGAGAAGCCTGCGAACCAACTGTCGCGCAGGTCGGAGGAGGTTCCCGATTTACCCGCGACGACGAGGCTCGCAGGCAGGACAGCGTGAGCTGCGCGGCCGGTGCCCCGCTCCATCACCTGCTCCATCATCCGGTCCACGGCATAGACCGCATCCGGCGCCGCAACGGGAGTCACCTCGAGCGGAAATGCTTTGATTGTTTTGCCGTCTTCGCTGATGACCGCGCGCACGCCGCGCAGCGGATTGCGGAAGCCGCCGTTGGCGAGCCCGTTATAGAGCTGCGCCGCCTCGATGGGTGTGACCTCAAGCGTTCCAAGCAACATGGAAGGCACCTTGGGGACGGGCCGCTCGAGGCCAAATCGCTGCAGAGTCTGCGCGACCTTATCCAGCCCGATATCCATGCCCACGCCGATCGTCGCGAGATTCATCGACTCCGCGAGCGCCCGCACCAGAGGCACGGGACCATAGATCTGTTTGGTGAAATTCTCCGGCTTCCACATCTGCCCGTCGGCAAGCCGGATCTGCACCGGCTGGTCCTGCACGATCGTGGCCGCGTTGTAGCGCCCCGTTTCAAGCGCGGTCAGATAGATAAACGGTTTGACCAACGAGCCAAACTGCCGCCGCGCATCGAGCGCGCGATTGAAGCCGTCATACGCGACGTTCCGCCCGCCAACAATCGCAATGACATCGCCGCTCTGCGGAGTCGTGACGACAACCGCCCCCTCCAGGGAGGCATCGGGATACTTGTGATTCCGGTCCAGCCGGGAGAGCTCCTTGTCCAGGGCGAGCTCGGCCTGCTCCTGTGCGCGCGGTTCCAGGTTGGTATAGATGCGCAGCCCCGCCTTCGTCAGGTCCTCCTCCCGGTAGTCGCGACGGAGCACGCGTCTGACAAAGTCCAGGTAAGCGGGAAAGTACGAACCCGAGGCACGCAGCGTCACACCGAGAGGTTTCGCCTGAGCCGCGCGCGCGTCCTTCTCGCTGATGATTCCGCGCTCCGCCATGAGCTTCAGAACCAGATCTCTGCGAGCCTGGGCGCGCTGCGGATGGCGGCGGGGATCGTAGTACGAAGGGCCCCGGACCACCGCGACCAGCACGGCGACCTCGGACAGGTCGAGCTCGGAGAGCGGCTTGCCGAAGTAGAACTGGCTGGCGAGTCCAAACCCATGCACCGCGCGATCCCCGTCCTGGCCCAGGAAGATCTCATTGATGTAGGCGTTCATGAGATCGGCCTTGCTGAAGTGCGCCTCCAGCTCCATCGCCATGATCGCCTCGCGCAGCTTGCGGGAGACGGTCTGCCGCGGGTCCAGGAAGTAGCTCTTGACGAGCTGCTGAGTGAGCGTGCTGCCGCCCTGCTCGATCTGCCCCGCGCGCATGTCGATCCACAGCGCCCTCAACATCGCCTCGGGATCGACGCCGTGATGAGTGTCGAACTTGCGATCCTCCACCGCCTTCAACGCGGCCGGCAGCAGCGGCGGCACCTCGTTCGGCGTCACGACGATCCGATCCTCCCCGTGGATCGGAAAGATGCTGCCGATCATCAGAGGCTCGAACCGCATCAGCGGAACGTCCTTGCCCGCGCTATCGCGCAACGCTCCGATGGCGGCAGGCCCGGACTCGATGGTGAGGATGGTGGCGGGTCGCGTTTCGTCGGCGAACGCCGCCGGTCGCAGCGCGACGTCTATGCGCGAGCCTTGTTGGTGATACGTCCCGGGGCGCTCCAGCTTGTCGACGGGGCGGTACTGGAGCCGGGCGAGCTCATGTTTGATATCGGCTTGCGTGAGGGGCAGGCCGGCATACAGTTCCAATGGTGCGGCGTAGACGTGGGCCGGAAGCGTCCAGCGGCGCCCCTCGAACTGTTCGGTAACGATATGGTCGAGATAGACAGCGTAGGAGCCGATGACGAGCGCCCCAACGCCCACCACGGCCGCAGCGATAATGAAGAACGTCTTCCAGAAACGTCCGCGGGCCATGATCTATCGGCAAAAATCGCCTGCGGCGCACCCTGCGGCGATTTTTGGGTGGGCGCTCAGATGAAAATCTCCGGCGCGGGGTCGCGCAGGTTGTAGTGGGAGCTCATGACATGTCCATACGCACCCGCGGTCGCGATGAGCAGAACGTCTCCCTCTCGCGCCGGGGGCAGAAGGCGATCATGACCCAAAACGTCCGCGCTCTCGCAAATCGGCCCCACGACATTCATCACCTCGGTTGCCGGCTCGTCGAGGCGCGTGAGGTTGACGATCTCGTGGTAGGCCCCGTACAGGGCCGGCCGGATCAGCGAGTTCATACCTGTCGCGATGCCCACGTAGCGGATATCTCCCTTGCGCTTGAGCTGCGTCACCCGCGCCAACAGCACTCCCGCCCCGGCAACGAGATAGCGGCCCGGCTCCATCCAGAACTCCAGCCGGGGATGCTCCGCTTTCACCGCTGCGAGCAGCGTATCCAGCTTCTGCAGATCCACCCCGGTCTGTTCGGCCCGTTCCGGCACTCCCAGCCCGCCGCCGATATCCAGCACCCGGACATCCGGGAGCTGCTGTGAGAGTTCGGCAAGCGTGCGAGCGGTTTGTTCCCAGCTCGTGACATCGAAGATCCCGCTACCGACGTGCGCCTGCAGGCCCACGATACGGGCTCCCGCGTTCGCCGCGTGGTTGGCGAACTGCTTCAGTTCGCTAACCGGAATTCCGAACTTGGCATGCGCGCCGGCAGTCCGTACGTGATGATGATGTCCTCGACCGAACCCGGGGTCGATGCGCGCGAAAATGTCTCGCCCCTCGAACACCTGCGGCCATGAGGCGAGCGCGTAGGTGTTGTCGACGGTCAGCCGCACGCCCTGCTCCAGTGCCCAGACGTATTCGGCCTTCTCGGCGAAGTTAGGGGTCAAGAGGATCCCGCTGCGATCGATATCCGGAAAAACCTGCAGCACGCGTTCAACTTCGCCGCGCGAAACGCACTCGAACTCGACCCCTTCGGCGTGAACGACGCGTAACACTTCAGGGTTGGAATTCGCCTTCATCGCATAGTGGACGCGCGAGAGCGATGACATTCCACGCAGCGAACGCGCGGCGGCCCGGATGGACTCTCGATCGTAGACGTACGCGGCCGCCCGGTCGCCCAACGCCGCCACCAGCGCCGGGCGCTTTGCGCGCCACCACGGCTTGTGGGCCTTACCCTCGTCCTTGGCCTTCGCGAAGAGCTGCTCCCAGGTCGGCCCGAGCACACGGTCGCCCGGCACGGGGCGAATGAGCAGCTCGTGGAGTTGATCGACCAGGCGGTCGCCCTGCCTCTCATCGACCACGAACGTGAAATTCAGGTCATTCGCCGCCTGGCTGACCAGATAGATCTTCTGCTCTTCGAAGAACTCGAAGGCATCCCCGAGCTGGTGGAGGATGGCGCGGATATTGCGCCCGACGAGCGAGACGGAAGCGCAGGGCCCGATGACCTGCACCCGGCACAGCCGCGACAGATCGGTAACCAGATCTCCCAACAGCGTGCGATCGAGCGTGTTGGCAGCGGGGTCCAGTGAAACCGTGACGTTCGTTTCCGAAGTGGACACGAGGTCCACGGACATGCCGTGCTCTTTGAAGATCTGGAACACGTCGGCCAGGAAGCCGACCTGGTGCCACATGCCCGGACTTTCGAGCGAGACGAGCGTGATGCCCTTCTTGGTGCAGACGGCTTTGACCTGCGCCGCCCCGTCCAGCCCCTCGGAGGTGAGGACGGTCCCTTCGAGATCGGGAGCCTGAGTGGCGTAGATATGCAACGGAATGCCGTACTGCCGCGCGGGGAGGATGCACCGCGGGTGCAGAACCTTGGCGCCGCTGGTGGCAATTTCCTGGGCCTCGTCATAGTGCAGCGCGCGTAACAGACGGGCTGTGGGCGTCGAGCGCGGATTGGCGCTGAACATCCCGGGAACATCGGTCCAGATCTCGAGGCGCTGCGCACGCAGTTTGGCGGCGAAATACGCGCCCGATGTGTCAGATCCGCCCCGCCCGAGCAACACGGTGTTGCCCTCATCGTCGCTTGCGATGAAGCCTTGCGTGATGACGATGGGCGCCATCTTCG
>Ga0070681_10005078_pt1 | contig 12699 bp, 8 predicted proteins | sample KBSC83BmetaG_FD_65650 | JGI IMG/M metagenome (GOLD analysis project Ga0070681, IMG submission 65650) | Corn rhizosphere microbial communities from Kellogg Biological Station, Michigan, USA - KBS C8-3B metaG | ecosystem: Host-associated > Plants > Roots > Rhizosphere | place: USA: Michigan...
GTCGCGGCCGTTAAGTCCATACGCCTGACCAAATTTCGTTTCTCGAATTACAAATAACTGCGGAACGTCCACGACCGTTACATTACCGAACCTGCGCTCCAGTTCGTCAGTCACATCCGTTACCGGATCAACTAAAAGGATCTGGCCTGATTCCTGAAGGGTTGCGGCGGCTCGCGCAGACATAACTCCACGAGCGAAACGGAGACCAAACCGAAAGTTTTCGTCCGGTGCTGGCGTTTCGCTCACTACATTATTCGGCTTGCTAGGTGTAGAGGTAGACTCTAGTTCGGCTACTCGCTGTTCGATTGCGTCAGCATCTTGCGAGATATCGATCAGGTGCGAGCTTTCATCGAACTGAACCATGCGATTCCAATTATCATCCACGAATAAATCGAGTCCTATCTCTTTCAACCTTAACGCACCGGCACTATGCTTCAAGTTTGTTATGGATAGTTGCTGCGCCGGAGAGATGACAACTTCGATTTCCCGAGCGGGGTTAGCCTCCACAAGTCTAGCCAACGCCTGTTTCCGTTTAGCCACGTAGTTCTCAATGTCCACCAAATCAGAAAATTTCTGGTTGACATACGCTTTCGCGTGGCCATCCTTCAATTTAACTATGACTGGCGTACCGTTGAAATCGATTCCAGTTGATACGGCATGCGGCTTCCGTTCGTTACTTTGGCTCTTTACGACGCGGTTCGACGCTACTGCAAGGATTAGGCTTGCAAGAACCGACACCGTAGCCACGCTAACTACCCACTTTTTCATAGACGAATCCTTTCTCGAACGTTACTGCTGTTCTACACTCGCGAGAATACTGATTAAGTAAATTCTGAGGTAAGAACGCCAATTGGCCCTGTTGGACGTTCGAACCGGCGTTTACGTTGCTTCGGTAAACAGAAAAGTTTGAGTACAGTGAGCCCAGTTATCGAATAGTCGTTCCTCTTACCAAGAATTACTTTCGAAGTCCGCTACATTCGGTGATGAGACTCTCATCCTGGTGAGGGGACGGTGGGACTAATGCGGAAATTATGGAATCAGCTTCGATGTTTTCGATTTAACGTTTGTACTTTAAGCAGCCGTTGCGACATTTAACCATAGATCAATCCTGTATTCGCTGAGCCTCGCGCCGCTTTTGCCCTCACTCGGCTTAATTTCCTTCGCGCTGAAAGTCGTAGCAAACATGAAACAATGAACGTTGCTTCCATTGCGATGAGCCGTGTTAGAATCGGCAACATCGACGCAAATCTCTCGTCGATTTACCTCACAACCCGCACCTACGTAAGCGAATCTTGATGGACCAGCTTCAAACCCCACGAGGACAGATCAGTGAACAATATAGATGTTGAACTAATCGCGAGTTTCCGCGAGACGTTGGATGAACAAGTACGCAATACGCTTGCCCGCCGTATCCGTGGAAAAGTTAGGGATGCGAGGAGCGATCCCGATCACGCCGCTAGGCGTTGGCCTTTCGAACTCGTTCAGAATGCGCATGATGCTGGTCCACGCGCAGGGCGAGAAGGTATCTCTCTTCAGCTTGATCTAGTTGACCGCTTGCTGCGCTTTTCACACGACGCCGCCCCATTCACGATGGGTGATATTGCTGCATTAATAACGGGTGGCTCAAGTAAGGATTTCGATGCACCGGATACCACTGGTCGATTCGGTACTGGCTTTTTGGTTACTCATGTTCTTTCCGAGCGTGTCCACGTAATCGGACTTCTCGAGAAAGACGGTCAATGTCGACGCTTCAACGTTTCACTATATCGGCCAGACGATGAGGATCTAATTCTCCAAAACATCAATGATTCGGAATCAACTCTCGGGCACACAGAGCAGATTGCTGACGCGGACGACTTGCCAACTGCCGTGTTGGAGTACAGGGTCGACGACACTTCCGCTGCTTCGGTTGGTATCAAGGCTCTTGAAGGCGCTCTCCCACATCTATTTGGTACATGTCGGCGCCTTCGTCACATAACAATTCGGTGCGACGACTCAGAGCAGGAGTGGATTGTGACCTCCAACACGCCAGCGGCCGTGCGAAATGGCGTTGTCATTGAAGAGACGATCGTTTCGTCAACAACTAATGCAAGCGCAACGAGGGAGTGGCGTGTGATTCGTGCTTCAGAACAAACAGGGGCTCGAGGTCATCTGGTGGTCGCATTGCGTAAACGGGACGAAGGATGGGAGCTTTCAAAACCAGAGGCAGTGGCGAGTGTCTTCCGTCAGTTACCGCTGCTTGGAAGCCCGATGCTTCCTGGATGGGTCATTATCGATGGCGATTTCGACGTCGATGAAATAAGAAGCAGTGTCCACGTTAGTGGAGGTCGTGACGCAGTCCTAAGGGAAGCTTTTGCGGCGATCGGAGGACTCGCAATGTTCGCAACGGAAGAAGCTTGGACCAACGGCTATCGCATTGCACAACTGGCAATGCCAACAGAGAGTCTAGGTGAGGACGCCACAAAGATCTGGAGAGAAATCCTCGAATCCGCTGCGACCGAGTTGTCTCAGCTTCCCCTTGTACAAACAGTGCGTGAGGGTCTGCTTCCAAGCGTGGAAACGGAAGATCGCGATCATCACGTAGATTTCATATCGCAACAACCATCGGTTGGTTACGATGACTTTTGGAAGTTGTGTGCCGAATGCACAAAAGTTGACCCACCCGTAGTGATTGAATCCGAAGGATGGTCTGAGATTGCACAGGGCTGGCAAGATTTAGGTGTAACGGTGACATGGATCGATCTAAAGCGGTTAGGAGAATTGGCATCCTCAGAAGCCGCACAGCTTTGTCAGATCCACGTCGCTGCGGAGCAATATGACTGGCTGGCGCGATACCTCGACGCCGTTGGCAAGGCCTGGGAAGCCTCGGGAGTTGTTAAATCCCATCTCACACATTTGCTTCCTGACCAAAATGGAAGATTACGCAATCCTTCTGAACTGCGAAAGGACGGAGGAGTAGACGCACGTCTAAAAGCAATCGCTGCGAATATGGCTCTTGATATCAAGGCACAACTCTTGGATGAGAAACTCATAACAGCACTTGAACAAGACAACCTGGAATTCGGATTAAACGCTCTAGCAGAGGTTAGTGGAGATCAGATGGATCGAGATGAGGTGCTCGATACGCTGGTCCAACATTTGGTAGATTCGTTGCCAGCCGACCAACCTGTTGAAACTAAACATGAAAATTTAGCCGCCGCAACATTGGATATATTCGAGTATCTTTGGACTTCTCGTGGTGACGAGGCGCGTGAGCTAGCATGGAAGGTGCCATTGTTGGCAGCCGACGGCACTTCGCGACGTGCAGGCCAACGTCGCTTGATGGTGCCTCCCGTTTTAAGTTGGCCCGAAACCGCGCGACGTTTTGCTGATGCGTATCCTCCTGGCCGAGTTTTGGCTGATATCTATGCTACGGTTCCCTCCGCCGAGACCTTGCTGAAAGCATTGAGCCGGTGGGGCATGTGTCATCAAGGCCTGATTAGCAACAGTAAGAGAGAGGAACTGCGCGATCGCGGGCTTCGCGCGATTGCTGCTAACCCCGATGAAGTAGGCAGTGGTGTTCTCCGAGAGCCGCAGTTCAGTCAAATCGCTCTCCTCGAACCAGAAATCATCAATCACTGTAAGCAGTCGCGGGAATTGACGCGGCAGTTGGTTGGATTCCTACTGTGTTACGTCGCGCGTGAAGATCAATCTTGGCGCTCGACTGTGGTGGTATCACTCCGTACTTCTGATGGTGACAAACCACTGGAACTGACCCCTTCGCTTTGGCTGTCCGATCTACGAAGCAAGCCCTGGATTCCGGTAGAGGAGGATGATGAAGTTACCCACCACGCGCCGAATGCCGAACTTATGCGGGAACTTATCGATTCTGCTTGGCTCGAAGGTAACAAAGACGGGGCTGATCTTCTGGTGCAGCATTTTGGCCTGGATGCGCTCGAAGCAAGTTTGTTGACGGCATCAAGTAACGACCAAGTGCGGCATGAGCTTCGTCAAAGTTTAGCAAAGATGGTGGAGGTCGCCGGATCTAACCCTCAGCTCATCAATGATCTCGTTACTAAGGCGGTCAAGCTACAGCACGATGTAAATCGAATGCGTCGTTTAGGGCTTGCAGTTCAAGAGCGAGTTAAAGCAGCGTTGGAAAGTCGTCACTTAAAAGTGGACGCGATAGACTATGGCTACGACTACTTGGTAACGAACGTCCATGTGCGTGAGGGAGAGACAGACGACCTCTCTGCCTATTTTGAGGTAGGTCAATTTAAGGTCGAAGTTAAAACAACGACGATCGGCGAAGTGCGTCTGACGCCACTGCAAGCGCTAACCTCAACAACCGAGCGTGAATGGTTCGTGCTCTGCGTCGTCGATCTACGATTGTTCCCCGGAGACATTGATACTGTGGACTGGGTCTCAGAGGATGTTTCCCTGTATTGCCGCTTCCTTTCAGGTACAGTCTTGCCGGTTAACGACACTCTAATGATTGTGCGAAGTGCTGAGGCCAGCGCGATTCCTGCACGGAATACAGGTGCTTTAAGGTATGGAGTTCATTCAGACTTGTGGCAATGTGGATTTATGCTCGATGAATGGATTGAAAGTGCGTTTTAGTAGTCTGCGGATTTGATACATTACGGTACCTGATCAATTGGAAAGTGAGAATACTTTACAAAATTGACCTATGTTAGTTTGACAGGAGTCGTTGCCACAGTTTGCAATCCAGAGCCTGGTTCGTTGAAGATGACACTCGCGGCAGACTTACACGAGTGAATATACGGCTAGCTGGTTATACCACCGGATCCAAGTTTGGGGCCGATCCGGACTTTAGGGGTTTAACGCAGGGCGTAAAGAAATTTTAAGCGCGCCTTCGAGTGTCCTGGCCTCAGACGCATCTGCAGTTGTCTTATAACGAAACGCGCAACGTTCCCGAATATAGTTACGACACGCGACCTTAGCCTCTCGTGGATGTGATACACGATCTGCACCCAGAAACTGAACGCGAGCAAGGAAAAGATACTGCGCGAACATGTTCACGATTTGGCCTGAGGCGTGGTCTCGCAATCGATTGCGAATGCTGCCCTTTCCGTTGCGGCCTGCCATTCCTACGTATACAACTTCCTCTTGGTCCAAAATTACGTAGACTCCAGGCTTATCTGGCACGTCTGTCCAACTGACGTCTTTGAATCTGACCGGGATCGACAGTTCGATTTCGGTATGGGGTTCATGCTTCATGAAGGCTGCTCATGGGGCGAGCAGGGTAAGCACCCTGCTGTCCCGCGAAAAAGTCTCGCCTAATGCGTGCGACTCAGAACGAAACTAAGAATAACAATCAAATCGATCACCAAGTGAAGGAGCAGAAATATACTTATCACCATCGGTTTGCTTTTAGACAGCAACGTCTCTGAGCGTTCCACAATAAGCTCAGCGCAATCAAAGAATCGATTTACTTTTGTAAAGGAATCCCGCTGTGCGGGAAGAAGGGAAGGTTTTGAAATCTGTTGCGACACGAGACAAATCCCTTTCCGGTGAATCCTTGGGATTGTCTCTCGTCAAATGGCATCAGCTATTGCCCCCGCCACCGCTTGGAAGCGTGCGCCTAATCGGTCGGTTTAAGTAGCACCCTATATGCTGCTAACGACCTTGGGCCTCCGCTCTGCAGACTACATACTAACTGGATTCACCAATTTAATTTTTGAATACTCAAAACCGACTCTTTGTCAACGCGGCGCTAATCAGCATGCCACGGTCCTTGTTTCGAGCATTGATAGACTAGGTCTCATGAAATAACAAAGTCAAGCTTTTCTAATGAATGTCGGATAAACAAAACTCTTCACGGAGTAAGATCAATGCCGACAATGAAGAAGCTTTAGGTGTGAAACGGGGGAAGCTGGGGTCAATTAATGTGGGTGGATGCAGACGCAACAAACCCGAAGCTATAAGCTTGATTGCAGAACAAATTAACCGAGGCCCGCAAATAGACCCTTTGTTGGCGAGTATCCAAATAAGAAGACCTAACATCGAGAGTAAGAATTGTAAAAAACCACTGCAATAGTCGGAGGTCGGCTGAATGGTTAAGAAAAATAAAAAGCCCGCAGCTACGAAACGGAGCCGCATCCTTTCAGACCATCAGCAACTTGGGAAAAGATTTGTTCCTCCCTTGCAGCAGATTGGACCTTGGAAGGACGCAAATTGGATTGGCGTTATACTCCCCGAGATTCTTTGGATCGCTTTGTTGAATGACTCTTACGGGTGGGTGCGTGGCGCGGAACTATCGTTAGCTCTGGCTCGTGCAGCTGCGGAGGCAACTGGCATTGACCCGAAGGAATTCAAGAAACAGTTCGGTAAGAGTCCAAAACAGATGTTCGCAACGACAACCGCATACGCCACATTGTCCGCCGAACAAGAACTTCAGGTGATAGATCAACTGAAGAAAACTTCGCACTTTGAGCCCATCATTAATGGTCTCGCTACGCTATTTACTTGTTATCCTAACTCTCCGCTGAAATTCTTATTAACTGGTCTAGCCAACTACGAAGCGACTGCGAACTTAGAGCATTTCAAGATGGTTTTGTCTGGCCTGTTTGACAGATACGATTCGCCTGCGACGTTCACCATGGCCAACGCAATGTATATCGCATTCTGCACTAACAAAATGCGAGTAATCGTTGATGATCGTAACTCGAAACAAGACAGCGCTCTCGCTAATCTTCCTGCAATTAAAGACTTTCCAAAGACGGAGGAGTCGCGAATGGTGGGCGCAGGAGTTCGAGCATCGATCGGAGTACTAGTGACGGGCGACAATGCAGTGACTGAATGGCCTGATTACTTCTGGAACAGAGGATTGGAATTAGAGGCTTGTGATTACCCCAAGATTTACGAGGCATATGAGTAACGAAAACGTATGGGAAGAGATCGAGCAGATCGTCAGCACTTATGTCCAGGCTGTTAGACTCGAGTTGCACGAGCGGTGGGAGACGTGGACCTTAGATTTGGCTAAACGGGAGCTGTATGAGGTCATTGGGGCACTATTAGCGCGCCAGGTCACCATGGCCATTCAGTTGGCCGAAGCCCCCAGCATCTGGAACGGTCACATCGCGCCACTGATCCTGCGATCAATGACTGACAACTATATCAATCTCGCATGGATTTTTGGTGATCCATTAGAAAGAGCAAGAAAATTCATCCTACACGGCTTGGGCCAGGAGAAGCTCCATATTGAGCACTTCAAGGCCAAATTGAAAGCCGATGGAAAGGACGCAGAAAAAGATTCAATTGTTCAGCAAAGAGAAGAATGGCTTAACACGCAACGGTATACATTCTTAACGGAGGTTAATGTTGGAAGCTGGTCGGGTATGGACGCGCGCAAAATGGCGGAGGAAGCAGATTGCGTGGACTTGTACAATTTTGCGTACGCTCCGTTCAGTGCAGCGACACATAACATGTGGCACCACGTCGCCAAATATAATCTTGCGCCCTGTCCAAACCCTCTACATCGTTACCACAGGATACCTATTGTTCGAAGCGAGAGTAGTGATATTGACTACGTGTATAGGGCTGCCAAATACGTCCAGAAGGCCTTTACGTTATTCGACCAGAAAACCGGGGTACAAACTAGTTCTGCGTCAGCATTTGATAACCTTGATCAGGCCATCAATAGCTTCAATCAGAAGGGCGATAGGCAGTTGTCTAAGTCCGACATTCGCGAGCAGACAAATGAAGACTTCACGGCGCAATCGAAGGGCGGTGAAAAGTGACGACTCTTACCGGGCGAAGCGATGCCTGGCTGCTGGACGGCGGACACTAAGCAGTGCGTTGTTAATAGAATGTTTCTAAACTTTGAAAGGTGAGCGGGAGACTCCCATTTGCCCCCGCCCTCTGGGCCACGTGTCCTCACGCCACGCGACCACTTCGTTCAGCTAGGCGAACGTGTACCGATTATAGATTCGCTCTTATACCCTGATGAGACTCGCCAAAATTGGAACAATGTGAGGTCTTCGGTAGACTCACTTCGGTCTATTTCTTTCTCCTATTATATGGAGACTGATTGGTTGGCTTAAGCGAAATGCCTGTATCAGCCGCTTTTGAACGCACAGAACTCTCCGTACGACCCAATTTTAGACCGATGACCCTTGTGGGTGTGTTTTGGTTCGCCAGAGTGCGAAGTTGAGACACGTCACCTTTTGTCCAGCTCTTTCCTGTATTCCGCGTTGACTTCGTCATTGCTGTTCTCCGCGACTAATTCTACCAAAAAGCAATCATGCGAAAAAGCCAGGCCATGGCCGATAAGCTCTCTTAAGGTCGTTCGATAGCTTCCGAAATTCTGCCTTCAGGACATAGACCAATTCGTCATTTGAAATTCCACGTATCGGAATCTTAATGAGTCTAAAGTTTTCATACCAATCTTCACCTTCGTCAGGCTCGAGTCCTTTCTGTGTAAACGCGAATGAAAACGCGCCGTCCCCAAGCTTCTGTAAGCGCGAGGCAATATTTATACATAGCCCCACAAAATCTCTGCCTTCGGCAATTGAAGTTACTTGTCCTTGTGCAATGCCGCAGCGGAGTTTCGTCGGAGCCTTTGATGTGTTCTTTTTGATTGATGGCAGAAACTCAATTTCATAATCGGTGCAAATTATATCGAAGGAATAAACAATATTTCTTTTCGCTTCACCTTCGATATCGGTTACATCCCAAAGAAGAAGTACCCCATCGCCGAGGAACTTGCCAAAGAAAGGCAGGTGACTCCAAAGCACAACTTCATTGCCAGCTTCTTCTATCAACAGTTCAGCACGGAGTTTTTTGAATAACCATTCGAGAAACGATTTGACGAATTGAGGAATTACTAAATGCGGATCTCTTTGGTCGCAGAATGCAGTGAAATCCTTGAGATCGAGGATAACAGCGAGTGCTTCGAACGTTTCTTTTTTGGCGAGGATATCTTCGAGACCAAGGACTGATGGGTCGAATTGTTTGAAGATGCTCTTGCGGAGCCAAAATCTATCGGTGGCGCCCCCTTTCTGAGTGTATTTCGGCTCGCGTTTACTCAATGTGTTTAGGTATCTCGCAATGAGGAATTAGAGCACCTAATGAATCGGCTTAAGTGCGATACTCCCTTTGTGAAAGTAGCCCTCGATCTTGACCAACCTTGGCCCTCTCCTGAACTGCAGGTGCGTTTCCTGGTCGAACCAGATTACTCGCGATTCGCCGCGCAACTTGGCAATTGTAAGTAAAAGCCAACTCCTTATGCCGCACGATATCTGTGATCGTGCCAACCAAGAGTAGGCCATACGTGAGAAGGTACAGAAATCCCAAACCCACGTGCCCCAGAGCAAAGCGATGCAAGCCTGGAACAGCGACGATTCCAATCACGGCCATCAGCAAAATCGTTTGAGGATCCTTTCTGGCTTGGCGATACGCTGTTGCGAACTGCTGAACCTCAGCCTCAGACATCCCAGTCGCTAGGCCTTCGATAAAAGACCTCTCAGGTTCATCCAATTCAGGTAAGCAGTGAGAAATCAGATAAGACATCTCTAGCCTCGCCCGGGAATTCTATATGCAGTTGCATACAATTGTCCACGCCAAAGCCGTCGTGATTCAAGGCCGGAGGCTCAATTACGCCCGACTAGTACAAAACCCGCCCAGTAAAACGGGTGTCGATAACGTGGATTGTTAAGCATCCGTAACGACGCTTGTCTCAATGCTTCGGCTTTACGTTGGGACGCAAGCGCTTGGTAGAAATTCTTCATTAACTGCGATGTGCTTGCGGAATTAACTCGCCACTGGCTGACCACCATCGACTGAGTTCCCGCAACGAAAAAAGCCCACGACATTCCAATCACTCCTTCGCCAGGACTGATCCTGCCGTTGGCAGTTTCGCAAGCAGATAAAACGGCCAAGTCGGCATTGAGGTTCATGTTCATGATCTCACGCGCCTCGAGTGATCCGTCGTTTTCGATATCGCGCTCTGTGTTTGTAAGCAGGAGATAGGAGTACAAGGGGTTTCTGTTATCCAAGACGCCATGAGTTGCGAGATGAATCGTGGCGTATCCTGGTGCAAGAGCCTTGAAGCTCTTTTCATCTGCGTCTCGCCCAACGAAAATCTTTTTCACTTTGCTCCTGACATTAGCCGCGACTTCCGCGACTTCTGTTTCAGCTTCAGGCAAAGGGCATAAGTCTTGATTAAGTTTCTCATCACGACCAATCACAGGATTTCCAAACGCGATAAGTGATCCGTTGCTAATCGTTTCTTTAGTCCGCTCTTTCATTTCGTGCAGCACGCTGAGGGAAGGTGCGTAATATATCGCGTATTGTTCTACAAGGTAATTTCCACGCTTGGTCGTTAGTGCTTGAAACGGTAATGTCCAAAGTAACCCATCAGGCACAATGCAGATGGTTCTGACATCTTGAAGTTCTTTGGCAATAGGCTCAATTAGTAATTGGTAAAGTTCGCGGCTTAAGGTCCTATGATTTGGATGACGGACTGCCAACATGGAGTGAAACTGGTTCACCTTTCCTCGAAGCTCATCAGCGTTAACTGGTAAGCTCAAAAATTTGATGTCCGGCTCGTTCGTGATTCGATTCACTTTCACTACGAAGACCCCCAGGCTCTTATTCATCCAAACATACTCCACATACGCGAGATCACTCGTAGGCGTAAGCGTCTTAACACTCGCGAGTGTCAACACTTCAGTAGCACCGGACCGCAGCCTTGATTCAGGATGTGCCACGTAGATTCTATCTTTGAAAGATGCCAACTCGAGCCGCGCTGCATCTAACTGCTTGTAGAGTTTGTCTTGAGTTTGCGTGTCTCCGGCCGGCTGCGACTTAATCCGTTGGTCAATCTCTGAAATCTTCTTTATTAAATGCTGCTCTTCAACTCTTTCACTCTGAGTTAGAAGGCTTGCTAAATCAGTCCTGCCACGGCTAACTGCATCAAGCAACACGCGGCCCTTTGCACGCTCGGCATAAAGCAGGGCTTCGAAGTTCTTGCCTTGCGCCGACAGCAATGTGACTAACGAGTGATATGGTCCAAGTTTGTTTTCAAAAAAGAGCTCGAGTCCTTCTTCACGGCCAGCCACGCGATCGCGGAGTGTTTCAAGTTGATCGATCGAATCCTTTAGTGTCTTAATTGCCAATTCTGTTTTCTTATTCGCCGCATACACATCGCCGAGTGTTGCCGTTGCCAAGAAACTGAGCTTCAGTAAGTGCGTCGCACGAGCAAAGGCGACGGCATCTTGAGCGAACTGCTCAGCCCGTGCGTAATTCTGCATTTGTTCATAAGTCTGAGCTGTACGCCATAGCAGTTCCGTTTGGCGCGTCTTGTCCTGGGATTCGCGTGCGATTACGAGGCCTTTTTCTAAATACTTCAGTGCATCATCAAAGCGGGACTGAGCTGTCAATACGACGCCAATTCCTTCGAGTGCTGCAATCTCGACCTCAACGACCTTTGTGGCAGTTGCCGCGTCAAGGCTCTGTCTAAAAAGGGTTAACGCTTCTTCGTAGTTGCCTTGGCGTTGTTGGATCACGCCAAGATTGATAAGGACTCTCGATTCTCCTCTTTGATCTTTTGCGTCACGGTAGATTTTTAGAGTTTGGCGAAACTGTGCATCTGCTTGGGCATAGTCTTCTTGTTCCATATATAAATAGCCCAAACTATTCAGCACCTTGGCTATTTGCTCGCCAGTTGCTGTTTGTCGTGCTGCATTCAAAGCCGCAAGCGCTTTGACGTGATCGCCGGCGGACGTATAAACCCGGCCCAGTCCCGCATACGTTTCACTAATGTAAAAGTCGTAACTGCGATCACGGTTCAATTCATTCAGGAGATTCAAAGCACGTTGGTATTGTGAAATCGCTTCGTCGATATCGCCGTCCCGCAACGACAATTCGCCAAGCGTGCGTAGCGATCCAGCTATACCAAATGCGTCCGGCCAAGCTCCAGAGGGAGCCGTGCTGTTCTTAAGTCTCTCAGCCAAACTAATGCTGGCCTCTGAATATCGTCGGGCGTCGTCATAACGCTCCTGGAGCAAGCTAATGATTCCTAAGTCGGAGAGGATGTAGATTACGTCCCTTTCAGACGCCGCTGCTTCAAATGCTTTTTGGCTCTCTAAATAGGCGTCCGTAGCTTTGTCATAATTACCCAATCCCGAATGAGATCTCGCGATGTTGTAATACGTCTTCGCCAGTCGCTTCTGATCCTTCAGTTGCAGAGCGACTTCACGCGCGGAGTCATAGAGACGAAAGGCCTGCTCAGGGTTTTGATAAAACTTGTGAGTTGCCACAGCCATAAGTGTCTCCCACAAGTTGTCGGTAACGAGCGAAGCGTTAGCGTGCAGAAGGTCCGAGATCTCTTTCGGCGCTCTGTCAGTTTTGACGAGAGTAAGAATCAGCTCAGTTTCGTTTTTTACCGATTCAGACTGCTGAGCTGTAAGAGGCGGGCTAATGGTGCACAACAAGAGTGCCGAACTGATTATTACCGTACATCGAGGCCAGATGTTTCGCATTTGACTTCTAAAGAGCTGTTGAGGGTGAGCACGCCGCATGTTCTCACCCTCGCTAAGCTTGTCAGCCGATCAGATTCAAGATGGCTGCTACGATTTTCCCGAGCGTCCCGGAAGATGGAGGCGGTGGGGGCGGAGCACTCGGAGTTGAGTTCGTGCCACCCTGCGGCCCATCCTCCGCAAGAGCTACTGTTGGTACAGCAAATGTCAGCAACGC
>Ga0070681_10005080_pt1 | contig 12697 bp, 8 predicted proteins | sample KBSC83BmetaG_FD_65650 | JGI IMG/M metagenome (GOLD analysis project Ga0070681, IMG submission 65650) | Corn rhizosphere microbial communities from Kellogg Biological Station, Michigan, USA - KBS C8-3B metaG | ecosystem: Host-associated > Plants > Roots > Rhizosphere | place: USA: Michigan...
ACGCAGCGCGAGAGCTATGAGCACCTCGTGACGCCAGAGCTGCTCGAACCCGAGTGGAGGGTGGACTGATGCTCATCGGCCTGATGGCGGATTCGCACGACCGCGTCCCGGCGATTCGCGAGCTGCTGGAGCGAATGATCGAACGCGGCATAGGCATGGTGCTGCACGCTGGCGACTACTGTTCGCCGTTTTCCCTCGCGCCGTTCCTCGAGCTCAACGTTCCGGTCGCCGGTGTGTTCGGCCGCAACGACGGCGATCGCGAGGGCCTCAAGGCCTACGCGGCGAAGGGTATGGGCATCGAGCTGTATGAGTCGCCACATAGTCTCGAAGTCGGCGGGCGGCGCATTCTGCTCGTGCACGACCTCGGCGAAGTGGCGGCGCGTTCGCTCGAGTCGCACGAGCTGATCATCCATGGGTTCACGCACAAGCAGGAAATCCGCGAGCTCGAGGGTGGCGCCACAATCGTGAACCCTGGAGAGGCATGCGGGTGGCTGCATGGAACGCCATCCGCGGCGGTGCTGGACCTCGAAACAAAGTCTCTCGAATTCATGTCTCTGACGGAGCCAGCGTGGAAGGTGTAAAAGATTCGAGCCGCATCCTGATACTGGATTACGGCTCCCAGTTTACCCAACTCATCGCGCGCCGCGTTAGGGAAGCCCGCGTCTACTCCGAGATCCATCCGCCGACACGCACCGTCGAGTGGATCAGACGCTGGAAGCCGACGGGCATCATTCTGAGCGGCGGGCCGAACTCCGTGTACGGAGAGGACGTGCCGAGTGCCGACCCGGCGCTGCTCGACATCGCTCCCGTGTTAGGCATCTGCTACGGAATGCAACTGATTGCGCACCTGCAGGGTGGGGAAGTGATCGGCGCCGGAAAGCGCGAGTACGGCCGTGCGGATCTTATCGTCACCGAGCCGGCCGGCCTGTTCGGTGGCTTCGATGCGGGGGAGAAAACGCCGGTGTGGATGAGTCACGGCGATCACGTCGACGTGCCTCCGCCTGGCTTTCGCGTCACGGCCAGCAGCGGCAGCATTCCGATCGCGGCGATGCGCCACGAGTCGAAGCCCGTTCACGCGGTGCAGTTTCACCCGGAAGTGGCGCACACCGCGCGTGGCGCGGACATCATCTCGAACTTCGTGTTCGACGTGTGTGGCGCGCGAGCGTCGTGGACTCCGGGCACGTTCATCGACGAGGAGGCAGCGCGGATCCGCGAGCGCGTTGGCAGCGCGCGTGTCATCTGCGGGCTCTCCGGCGGTGTGGATTCCGCGGTCGCCGCCGCGCTGGTCCATCGCGCGATCGGAGATCAGCTCACATGCATCTTCGTCGACACCGGACTGCTGCGCATGCACGAGCGCGATCAGGTGGAGCGCACGTTCCGCGCGAATCTTGGCATCGATCTCATCACCGTACGCGCAGAAGATCGATTCCTCGGCGCACTCGCCGGCGTGGCTGATCCGGAGAAGAAGCGAACGATCATCGGCCACACGTTCATCGACGTGTTCGAGGAGGCCGCGGAGAAAGTCGGCGAAGGAGTCGCCTATCTCGTCCAGGGAACGCTCTACCCTGACGTGATCGAAAGTGTATCGCCGCGCGGCGGACCATCAGTCACGATCAAGACGCACCATAACGTGGGTGGCCTCAAGCCCGGAATGAAGTTCAAGCTGATCGAGCCGCTTCGAGAGCTATTCAAGGACGAGGTGCGCAACGTGGGGCGTGAGCTCGGCCTGCCAGAGGAGATAGTCGGACGGCATCCATTCCCCGGGCCTGGTCTCGCCATCCGCGTGTTGAGCGACGTGACCGAGGAGAAGCTCGAGGTACTGCGAAAGGCGGACGCGATCTATCTCGAAGAAATTCGCGCGGCCGGATTGTACGACGACATCTGGCAGGCGTTCGCGGTGCTGCTTCCGGTGCGGTCGGTGGGCGTCATGGGAGACTTCCGCACCTACGAGAATGTCGTCGCGCTGCGAGCAGTCACGAGCACCGACGGCATGACGGCGGACTGGTTCCCATTCCCGCACGATGCGCTCGCGCGAATCTCGAGCAGGATCATCAACGAAGTGCGCGGCGTGAACCGCGTCGTCTACGACATCAGCTCCAAGCCGCCGGCGACGATCGAGTGGGAGTAGCTAGACTCCCTTCTCCTCCAGGAGCTTCATGAATTCGGCCGGTGTGTGAATCGCGAGCAGGCGATCGGGCACATCGGGCTCCTTCGAGAACTGCGCGATCTTGCCGAGCACCGGGAGGTACTGGTTCGAGACCTCGAGCGGCGGCGCGACGATGAGAAAGAAGAATTTCACAGGCTTCTCATCGATCGCCTTGAAGTCCACGCCTTCGCTCTTGCGACCGAAGGCGACGCGGAGCTTGTTGACGACGAGTGACCGGCAGTGCGGAATCGCAATGCTTCGGCCGATCCCCGTCGAGCCGAGATTCTCCCGGCGCTTGAGCATCTTGAACAGCATCCCCTCGGACTTCTCGTCGAGCTTGAGAAGGCTGATCATTTCCTTGAGGATCTCGTCCTTCGACGTACCCTCGAGCTCCAGCTTCACGGCGTCTTCGGAGAAGAACTCACGCAGTTCCATCGCGTTCTCTTGGCCTCGTAGAAAAGAGGGGCACCTGCAGCCGGCGCCCCTGAGCGACCGAAGTTATCCAGCCCGGCAAGTCGTGTCAAATCTTCACGTTGCATGACATCTGGGGCCCGGTTAGCTTGCCTCAATGCGCTTTCCGTACCCGGTAGACCACGAGATCCCGGTCATTCTCGCTCCGATGGCGGGGGTGTCCGAGTCGCCGTTTCGGCGCATGTGCCGAAAGCACGGCGCGGACGTGGTCGTCACCGAGTTCCTGTCGGCGGAGGGCATCCGTCGAGAGAACGAGGCCACGTTAGGAAAGCTTCGGTTCGGTCCCGATGAGCGCACCATCGGCGTTCAGATCTTCGGCGCCGATCCCACTGCGATGGGTGACGCGGCGCGGCTCGTTTCGGACGTGTTCCAGCCGGATTTCATCGACATCAACTTCGGCTGCCCGGTCAAGAAAGTCGTGAAGCGCAACGGCGGCTCCGGCTGCCTCAGAGATCTCGATCTCGTTCAGACGGTCATTCGCGCGGTCGCGGCAGCCACGTCGCTTCCCGTGACGGTGAAGATTCGCAGCGGATGGAACGAGGAGATGCGCGACCCCGTCGCCATCGCACTGCGCTGTCAGGACGCGGGCGCACGAGCGCTGACGCTGCATCCGCGCACGCGCACGCAGATGTACAGCGGAAACGCGCGCTGGGACGAGATCGCGGCCGTGGTGGCTGCGCTCGAGATCCCGGTGATCGGAAACGGCGATATCAAGACGGCAGCTGACGCGCTTCGTATGCGTGAGCACACGCGCTGTGCCGGCGTTATGATCGCGCGTGGATCGTTCGGGCAGCCATGGATTTTCGCGCAGGCTCGCGCGCTCATCGACGGCACGCCGGTGCCGGCCACTCCGTCCGTTGGCGAGCGGTTCGCGATCGCGCTCGAGCACGCGGCGATGGTCCAGAGCTACGAAGCCGACCCTGAAGGCGCAGCCGTCGAGTTTCGCAAGCACCTCGGCTGGTACGTGAAGGGCTTGCCTAACTCGGCCGACCTGCGCCGCCGACTCCATGTCGTCAACGGGTTCGACGAAGTCGAGCGGATCTTCGGCGATTACCTCCGATGGCTCGAGGCGCGATCGGTCGAGAGCGATGTTCTCGAGGGCGTGGATACCGCGGAGCTGGAGCCCGTCGAGGCGTGATCCGGGACCGTGTGCTGGCGCTGCTGCGTCAGGTCGCGGACGGGCAACTCGACATCAACACTGCGCTCGACCGGCTGGCGCGAGATCCGATCGAGTCCCTCCCGTTCGCGACGATCGATCACCATCGCGCGCTCAGGCAGGGATACCCCGAGGTCATCCTGGGTCAGGGCAAAACAACGGAGCAGGTCGTGGCGATCGCGGACCACATCGCCGCCCGTGGCGAAGGCTTTCTCGTGACGCGCGCGAGTCCCGAAGCACTCGACCGGCTGGGACGCACGTTTGCGAGGGCGGAGATCAACGAGCTTGGCCGCTGCGCTCACCTGGCGCCAGCGGAGCCGGTGCCGCCTGGTAAGGGAACCATCCTGATTGTGACGGCCGGCACAAGTGACCTTCCGGTAGCCGAGGAAGCCGCCGTGACCGCGCGCGCGTTAGGGAACAGCGTTGACCGGCTCACAGACGTTGGGGTCGCCGGTATTCATCGCGTGCTGGCCGGCGCTGAGACGCTCACCAGGGCCTCCGTCGTCATTGTGGTGGCCGGCATGGATGGAGCGCTTCCTTCGGTGGTGGGTGGCCTCGTGGCGGGGCCGGTCATCGCGGTCCCGACGAGCATTGGATACGGCGCGAGCTTCGGTGGCGTGGCGGCATTGCTCGCCGCGCTAAACAGTTGCGCCTCCGGCGTTACGGTCGTCAACATCGACAACGGATTCGGTGCTGCAGTCGCCGCATCGCGAATCACACACGCGTCGATCTCGTAGCTTCCCGCCAAAATCTCTTTTGTGGTGAAAACGCGGATCTGGGCCAACGTGACCGCGGTCGCCGCGTGGCTGCTTGCACTCGCCGGCATGGTTGCGTTGGCGTGGGGCATGTCGGTTCCTGGCTGGGCGTCTGGCGGCGCGGCGGTTTCTTCCGTCGCGGCGGTGACGTACGCCTGGCTGTTGATCAGCCAACGGCTCGATCCGCCGCCGCGGGAGCTCATCAAGCCGTACATCGCGTCGGTACTGGCGCCCGTCACCTGGCTTGCCGCCGCATCCGGCGGTCCCGGCTCCCCGGCGGTAGTGGCGTTGGCCCTCGGCATCCGCGTCATTGCCGGCGCCGAGAATATTCGAACGGCAATCTCGGTTTCGGCCGGTGCGTTGGTCGCGCTGACGGCGATCCACTACTCGGTCGGCGGCACGATCGCCTTCTCGAACATGATGAGCGGCGGCGTCGTGTTCGCGGCGATCGCCCTCTTCCCGGCCTGGCAGGTCAAACGCGCACAGGAGAACGCCAAGAAGCGTCGCCGGGCCACACGCTCCGATGGCGCATTCGGAAGTGAACGGACGGACACGCCCCGCGCGTTCGAGGCAATGCCCTCCGACCTGCGTCGCGGCATCGAAGTCACACGAAAAGAGGCCGAGGAGCGCCGGCAGACCGAGGTGTTGAGCCGGTACCTCTGTGACGTCCGGGACGCGTTAGGCGCGGACGAGGTCGTGTTCTGGCGATGGACCGGCGCCCGCGATACGCTCGTCGCCGCGGCCTGTTCCGGCGACGGCGCCGAGACCGAGCCAACGAAGTTCAACCATGCCGAGTGGCTGCCGCTCGTGAAGTGGTCCGCCGAAGAGCGGATCGTCCACTTCGACGAAGGCAAGCCGGGCCCACGCATCGCGATGGGACCGGTGGCAGGGCTCAAGCGCGCGTTTGGTGCGCTGAGCATTTCTGCCGACGCGGGACTCAAGCCGTCACGGGACGATCTCAAGGCCTGGGTACCGCGCTACACCGCGCAGGTGGCGGTGCTGGCCGAGCTGCTCGAAACGCGGGAAGAAGTCGGTCGCCAGAATCGGCGCACGCAGGCGCTCCTGCGCGCCGCTCAGGAGTTCCAGTCCAACCGAACGATCGAGCTGCTCGGGCGATCGATCTGCGAGACAGCTCTCGCTGTCACATCCGCGGCGCGTGCTGCGCTCGTTCGATGGCATCCGACCTCGAATGACGGCGAGGTCCAAAGCGTTTCCGAAGGTCATCGAATCGCCGAGGGCTGGCCGATCAGCGAAGACTCGCAGGTAGGGACGATGTGCAAGAACGGCCTCCCGCAGGTCTGGGAGGATGCCCGGATGATCGCGCGGCACACGCGGATCTACGGCGCGTGGGAAACGCCGCGTCCGATCGGGTCGATGGCGATCATTCCGCTCAAACGCGAAGCGGGAGTAATTGGCGCCATCGTCATCGAGGGCGACGAGCCCGGCGACGTCCTGATTGCAGAGGTCCGGAACGTTCGACTGTTGGCGGCCATCGCGGCGGTGTCGCTGGAAACGATGTGGGAGATCGAGGAGGTCACGCGCCGCGCGCGCACGGACCAGCTCACGGGCCTCGCGAATCGTCGCCATTTCGACGAACAGATCACGCGTGTGCTGGCGGAGACGGACCGGTTCGGCGGCTCGGCCTCGCTCGTCGTGGCTGACATCGATTTCTTCAAGACGGTCAATGACACCCACGGCCACGATGGTGGCGACGCGGTGCTGCAGAGCGTCGCGCAGGCATTCCAGGACGGCGTTCGGAACGTCGATACGTGCGCCCGGTACGGTGGCGAGGAGATCGCCGTGCTACTCCCACAGACGAACTTGGACGGCGCGCGCGACTTCGCGGAGCGTCTGAGGAAGGCGATCGAGAGTCGGGTGGTTCTCTACGCGGGCCGGCCGATCTCCGTGACGGCATCGTTCGGCGTGGCCAGCTATCCCGACAGCGTGGCAACGCACGACGCGCTGTTCCCGACGGCCGACCGAGCGCTGTATCAGGCGAAAGCCGAGGGCAGAAACCGCGTCCGCTGCGCGGTTCCAGGATCTGTCCAGAAAACAGCTTAGCCGCTTCACTTCGAGCAGATTCGAGACCGCGGACGAGGTTGATTCGCGGACCGGCGGCCATTAGCTTTCAGGCCTTACGGGGGCGACTGGCTTCGACGGGGTTAGTGAAGCTGTGGCTGCGTGTCCAGGTACTCGGGTCCCTGGTAAAACACTCGGGAAAATCACAACTGCCAACAACAACTTGGCCCTGGCTGCGTAACGCTTAGCGTTACAGCACCTGCCCATGGGGAAGCTCGCCTGAGGCGGCTTCATGGGTATCGCAAATTCGGGATAGTCCCGCGGTGCGCTCTCCGGCGCGGGGCGAAAGAATAGAGAGCTTGTCCAGGAGTGGGTTGCCTGCCGGCCAGCGCCTGGAGACCTCAACTGGTGGGCTACGCACGTAGACGCTGTGGTCGATCTAGTCTCGGACCGGGGTTCGATTCCCCGCGCCTCCATCAAACGAACGAGCCCGCCTAACGGCGGGCTCGTTCGTTGAGCTATCAGCCAGACGGACAGCGTCCTGAAGTCTCCCATTTGGCCCTCGTGTGCTTCGCGACCAAAATGCGAAGCGAAGTATCGACATCCTCAACCGGGTGCCGGGCACATCACTCGAGCGCCACGGTTTGTGCTGCTGGCTGCGGGCTGGCGGCGGATGGCCGCCCGCGGCTATCGAACGCCAGCGGTGCCGGAGCAAGCTTCTGGTGCACCGGATCCGCGCTACCAGAAATCGGCAGCTCGAGTCGAAAAACAGCGCCGCGCGTCGCGCCGGGCAGCAACGAGAGCGTCCCCCCATGCGCCTCGGCGATCGACTGGCAAATCGACAAGCCCAGTCCCATTCCGCGTTCCTTCGTCGAGTAGAATGGCTGGAACGCACGCGACTCCAACTCTGGATCGAGGCCGCGACCAGAATCCTCGATTACGATCGAGACCGCGCCGGCTCGGCCCTGTCGGGTGCGAATGTGCACTTCGCGATCGTGGTCCGGCACGCCAGCGACCGACTCGATCGCGTTCGTCATGCCGTTGACCAGAACCTGCATGAGCTGCCCGCGGTGCGCATGAATCGCTGGAAGGCCTGACGCCAGATCCACGTGAACCGTGACGTCGTGCGCCTCGAGCTCCAGACGCATGATCTCGATCGCCTCCTGAACGAGCTCGTTCGCATCGACGGACGATCGATCACGTGGCGACGGAGCGAACATCGTTCGAACGGAATCGATGATCTCGTTGGCTCGGTCAACGCTGGTGCCGATGTCGTCCAGGATCGCCCGGACCTCGCTGATATCGTTAGGCGTTGCCGCGATCATCCGCGCGCCGGCAAAGCCGTTTGCCTTGATCGACGTCAACGGCTGTCGAAGCTCGTGGGCGATCGAGCCGATCATCACGTTCATGGCCGTGCGCTGGCCTTCACGTTCCTGCTCGCGCGCTGCCATCGAAAGGACGAGCCGCGTGTGCAGCATCAGCGACTCCGAGAGAAGGACGAGCAGCACGAAGCTCGATGACACGGCGCCCATCGTGCGGCTGACGTAAAAGACCAGACTGAACCGCGCTTCGACGATGGCCGCCAGTAACGTTTCGAAAACCCAGGCGCACAGCGCGACCCGAAGCCACAGATCGATCATCGACCTCGGTCGCCGCCAGAAGACTAGGACGGAGGTAAGGGTCAGGAGGATCAGCAGCACTCTGCCGATGCGCCGGTACTCGAGCGTGGTGTAGATCGGATCCGCCATCATGGGCGGGAGGTGAGCTCCGTAGTGCGTGACGACCCAGGTGACGCTCACCACCGCCACCACGACGACGGCGGCGCTCAGAATGATTGGAAGAGCCGCACTGCGTTGCTCTCCCATGACGGCGCGCTGATCTCCGAGATGCGTGTAAATGACGGCGCCGAGCAGGAATACGAGGTGCTGACACAGGAACAAGTACGCATTGGTCTGCAGTTGGGCGCCCAACAAACCGCTGGGCGTGAACGCTCCGGGGAATGTCAGTGCGTGTGGGACCAGGATCAGCGTCTTGAACAGGTAGGCACTCGCGAGCGCGAGGAGCGCGCGGCGTCGCGTAACGGAGAACTGCGCGAATAGCAGCGCCGCGGTCAGAAAGTCGTTGAGGCAAATGACCGTGTTCACGATCGGGACGTAGGCGTCCACGCGCGGGAGCTGCACGTGCCGAAACGCCACCGTCACGAGAAACGCCGCGAGCAGCACCCCTCCAATGACGCGCGCAAGCTGTACTTGCTTCGCGCTGGGAGGGCGTACCGAAATGAGAAACGACGTGATCGCGCCGTCCCCACGCGGTACAACAGCGGCGGTCATTGCTTGGCCGTTGAAACGACGGCTATTGCGGCGTAGCCGCGCGGTCGGCCAACGCCGCTTGCGCAGCGGCCAGGCGGGCAATAGGAACTCGGAATGGCGAGCAGGACACGTAGTCCAGCCCGAGCTCATGGCAGAGCTTCACCGACCTTGGCTCTCCACCGTGCTCGCCGCAGATCCCGACCTTGAGATTCGGACGCACGCGTCGGCCGTCCTGGACTGCCATGCGCACCAGCTTCCCGACGCCCGTCGCGTCGAGCACACGGAACGGATCGTCTGGGAGAATGCCTTTCTCCACGTAGAACGGCAGGAAGCGTCCGGCGTCGTCGCGGCTCAAGCCTAACGTCGTTTGCGTCAGGTCATTCGTGCCGAACGAGAAGAACTGTGCGGTCTTGGCAATCTCGTCGGCGGTGAGGGCAGCGCGGGGCAGCTCGATCATCGTCCCCACCAGGTAATCCACATGCTCGCCCATCACGCCCAGCACCTGCCGCGCCACATCCTCGATGATGGCGTGCTGGTTATCGAACTCTCGCGCCGTTGCAACCAGGGGCACCATGATCTCAGGCTGCACATCGATCCCGCGACGGGACGCGCGCACCGCCGCCTCGAAGATCGCGCGCGCCTGCATCTCGGTGATCTCCGGGTACGTGATGCCGAGCCGGCATCCCCGATGACCCAGCATCGGGTTCGTCTCCCGCAGCGACTCCACGATCCGGTTCAGCTCATCGCGCGCCATGCCTAACGTTCGGGCCAGCAGCTTCGACTCCTCACCGCCGTGCGGGAGGAACTCGTGGAGCGGGGGATCGAGCAGGCGAATGGTCACGGGAAGACCGGCCATCGCCTCGAAGATTCCTTCGAAATCGGCCCGCTGCATGGGGAGAAGCTTCGCGAGCGCACGGCGCCGTCCCGACTCGTCGCGCGCGACGATCATCTCGCGCATCGCCGTGATACGATCGCCCTCGAAGAACATGTGCTCCGTGCGGCACAGCCCGATCCCCTCCGCGCCGAACTGCCTCGCAACGCGCGCGTCCCGTGGCGTATCGGCGTTTGCGCGGACGCGAAGGCGACGGACTTCATCAGCCCAGCCCAGGACGTTCGAGAACGACTGGTACATCGGCGCGCGTGACGCGGGGAGGCTTCCATTCGTGACGCGCACGATCTCGCTCGGGATCGTCGGCAGGTCACCGACGAACACTCGGCCGGTGGCGCCGTCGAGCGTGATCCAGTCGCCCTCTGAGACGGTTGTCCCGTGCACGCTGAACGTGTGCTTCTCTGGATCGATCGCGATGTCCTTGCATCCCACCACCGCGCACTTGCCCATGCCGCGCGCGACGACCGCGGCGTGACTCGTCATTCCGCCGCGCGCCGTGAGCACCGCGCGCGCGGCGACAATGCCGTGGAAGTCCTCGGGCGTGGTCTCTTCGCGGACGAGGATCACCGCTTCCCCTTTCGCGTTGCGCCGCTCGGCGCCGTCGGGATCGAACACCGCAATGCCGCTCGCGGCGCCGGGGCTCGCCGGCAGCCCCTGACACAGTGGCTCCGCGCGCGCCTGCGGATCGATGATCGGGTGCAGGAGCTGATCGAGCTGGTCGGCGACGATACGGTTGACGGCTTCCTCACGGGAGATGACTCCCTCCTCGACCATCTCCCGCGCGATCCTCACAGCGGCGGCCGCAGTGCGCTTGCCCGTGCGCGTCTGCAGCAGAAACAGCTTGCCACGCTCCACCGTGAACTCGAGGTCCTGCATGTCGCGGAAGTGCTGCTCGAGGCGGTCCTTCGTCTCCAGCAGCTCGTCGTACGAGGCGGGAAGACGATTCGCCATCTCCTCGATGTCGAGCGGCGTCCGGATCCCCGCGACGACATCCTCGCCCTGCGCGTTTACCAGGAATTCGCCGTAGAACTTCCGCTCGCCGGTCGACGGGTTCCGCGTGAACGCCACGCCCGTGCCCGAATCATCGCCGAGGTTTCCGAACACCATGGCAACGATGTTGACGGCCGTGCCTAACGTCTCCGGGATGCCGTTCACCTTCCGATAGTCCACGGCCTTCTTGAGCGTCCACGACTTCCACACGGCCTCGATCGCGCCCCAGAGCTGGACGTCGGGATCCATCGGGAACGTCTGGCCCGTGACATTGCGAACGACGGCCTTGTACTCCTCGACCAGATTGCGCAGCGCGTTCTCTCCGAGCTCGGCGTCCGTCTCGACGCCCTCCGTCATGCGCTTCGCGCGGAGCAGGTGCTCGAAGTTGTGGATCGGCACGCCGAGCACGACGTCCGAGTACATCTGGATGAACCGCCGGTACGAATCGTACGCGAAGCGCGCGCTGCCACTTTGGCGCGCGAGCGCCAGCACCGTGCGATCGTTCAGGCCGAGGTTGAGGATCGTCTCCATCATCCCCGGCATCGACACCGGCGCACCGGAGCGGACCGAGACGAGTAGCGGGTTCGTCGTGTCGCCGAGCCCGCGGCCAGTCGCGGCCTCGAGTCGCGTCATGGCCTTGGCGACCTCGCCGCGCAGCGACTCCGGGATGGTGCCGGCGCGCAGGTAATCGACGCAGACGGAGCACGCGATCGTGAACCCCGGCGGCACCGGTACGCCGAGGTTCGTCATCTCGGCGAGGTTCGCGCCCTTGCCGCCGAGCACCGCGCGCATCGCGCGCGTGCCTTCGGCCTTCCCATTCCCGAAGAAGTACACGAGCATGGGTTGCGACGCCTCGTCGGGCGCTACGGCAGGTTCGCGGTCAGCACCCGCAGCCAAATCGGAGCTTGTCGGGGTCTGTTGGGGGCGGTGTTGGGTAGTCACCAGAGAAGCAGGCGTGGCAGAATCCGCGAGGGCCGTCGGGCACGGACTCGAGCATCCCATCGAGCGACAGATAGCCGAGCGAATCGACGCCGATGTGTGCGGCGATCTGCTCGGTGGTCATATTCGCCGCGATGAGCTCTTCGCGGTTTGGCGTGTCGATCCCATAGTAACACGGACCGGTGATTGGCGCCGACGATACGCGCATATGCACTTCTCGCGCCCCGGCAGCCCGTACCATCGCGACCAGTCCGCGCGTGGTCGTACCTCGCACGATGGAGTCATCCACCATGACCACGCTCTTGCCGTCGAGCACCTCACGGACGGCGTTGTACTTGACCTTCACCTTGGCATCGCGCCCGGCCTGCGTCGGCTGAATGAACGTCCGTCCAACGTAGTGGTTGCGGATCAGCGCGAGCTCGAGCGGCAGCCCGGACTCCTCGGCGAAGCCTAACGCGGCGGAGTTCGACGAGTCCGGCACACTGAACACGAGCTCGGCACTCGGTGCAGGGCATTCCGTCGCGAGTCGCCGGCCGAGCGCGCGTCGCGCTCGATCGACCGAGCCGCCGAACACGCGGCTGTCGGGACGCGAGAAGTAGACATACTCGAAGACGCAGCGACGCGATTCCTTGCGATCGAAGGGCTTCAGCGACCGGACGCCACTGCCGTCGAACGCGACGATCTCGCCCGGCTCGACCTCGCGCACAACGCTGGCGCTGACGATGTCGAGCGCGCACGTCTCGGACGCCGCGACGTACGCGCCATCAACGGTCCGACCAATGACGAGCGGTCTCCATCCGCGTGGATCGCGCGTGGCGAGCAGCGTGTTGCCGATGACGACGAGCAGTGAATACGCGCCCTCGACGCCCTGAAGCGCCTCGGCGAGCTTGGCCGCGGGCGCTTCGGCCGACGACTTGGCCAGCCGATGGACCAGCACCTCGGAGTCCATCGTCGACGAGAAGATCGACCCTTCGTTCTCGAGCTCGTGTCGGAGCTCGGTCGCGTTGGTGAGGTTGCCGTTGT
>Ga0070681_10005083_pt1 | contig 12690 bp, 7 predicted proteins | sample KBSC83BmetaG_FD_65650 | JGI IMG/M metagenome (GOLD analysis project Ga0070681, IMG submission 65650) | Corn rhizosphere microbial communities from Kellogg Biological Station, Michigan, USA - KBS C8-3B metaG | ecosystem: Host-associated > Plants > Roots > Rhizosphere | place: USA: Michigan...
AGTAACAACAGGGCGCAGATGAGGCTCGCCAGCGTGATGCGCATGCGCCGCGCCTCGGTCCAGGTCAGATGCATGATCGTCAGCAGACCGTGCAAGGCCTCATCCCGGCCGCTGGCCGTCACCCATGATTTCCACGAACCACTCCTCGAGCGAGCGGCGCCGGACGCGCAGCTCGTAGATGCTCAGGCCGCGCCCGACGAGCCACGCGGCGAGCTTCGGGATCGAGCTCTCATCGCTGACTCGCATGCGCAGAAGCTCGTGCGCGCGCGTGATTCCGCTGCCAAACCGGGCAAGGCCGGCGATGGTTGCCGGATCGAGCGGCGCCACTCGCAACTCCACGGCAATATCCCCGACCGGCTGAGCCAGGGAAAGCTCGCGAATGATCCGTCCCTCGCGTACGAACACGACGCGATCGCAAGTGGCTTCCACTTCCCCCAGCAGGTGCGAGTTCAGGAACACGGTCGTGCCACGATCGCGCAGTTCCCGGATGATATCGCGCACCAGGAGCCTGCCCAGAGGATCCAGGCCGGAAGTCGGCTCATCGAGAAACACCAGCTCCGGCTCATTGATCAGGGCCTGCGCGAGGCCCGCACGCTGCGTCATTCCCTTGCTGTATTCACGCAGGGGACGATCCTCCGCATCGGCCAGATCGACGCGCACCAGCAGCTCATCGATGCGCCGCTCGAGCGCCGCCCCGCGCATGCCGTGCAGCTTGCCGTGAAAGCGCAGCAGCTCCCGCCCGGTGAGGCAGGTGTGAAAGCGGAAGTGCTCCGGAAGAAAGCCGATCCGGATCCTCGCAGATCGATCCCCGAGCGGCGCACCGAGCACCTCACCGCTCCCCCCGCTGGGCGCGATCAGCCCCAGCAGCAGTTTCAAGGACGTGGTCTTGCCCGCCCCGTTCGGCCCGAGGAATCCGAATATCTCCCCCCGCGCGATGCTGAGTGACAGATCGGCCACCGCCAGGGTTGCGCCGAACTGCCGCCGCAAGGACCTCGTCTGGACGACTGCCTCCGACACACGCATCTACTGGAGCGTCTGGGCGATCTCGAGCAGCTGCTCCGCGCCCAGGCTCCCGCTCAGCGCAAACACGCGATTCCCATCCGACCAGAACACCACGGCACCGGCCTTGCCGCGCCGGCCGCCGCCGGCCCTCGCCGCCTCCACCAGCAACCCCGAGCGACCCTGCACGGTCACCTGCCGGAAAGAAGCCACGTTGGCCGGAATGGGCATGACCAGTGTGGAGCGCCAGTCGATGCTCTGCGCGAAGCGGTAGGCGTCGTTGCGCGACAGGCCCATGATCCGCAGGCCGATCTCCGCGAGTGCCGGCAGGTCGGTACCGGATGGGAAATCCACCTGCGGGCTGGGCGATTCCACCAGCTCCACCCTCTGTCCCTCGTGCTGCCAGACCACCCTGACGGCAGGTGAGGTGCGCACCGTGGCGGTGCGGCCATCGAGGCCCTGCGGCACGGCGACGTCGTTGATATTCAGCGACGCCAGTATCTGCGCAAGGCGCGCGGCATTGGCGGTGATCCGCGCTGAGCCGGGTCCCGTTACCCAGACGGCCGGCGCTTCCGTGTCCCAGCCCACGGGCATCCAGGAGGGCAGCTCGACATGGAAGCCCGCAGCGGCGCCGGCGGCGGCGGGTGTTGGATACGAAGCCGGCGGACCGGCCTTCTCCAACACCTGCACCTGATCGGAGAGCAGGCCTTGCAGATTCAGGCCACTGTCACGCAACCGTTGCAGCGAGCTGGAATCCACCGGCAGGGCCGCGAAGTGCACCACGCGGAACATGTCCAGAAAGCCCCTCGCCGCCGCACGCACCGACGGAACGCTGAACGCACCAGCCAATGCGATGCAGGCGACCACCACGGCCGCGAACCGCATCAGGCGCGACGGTCCGGCCGCGGCCCGCGCGTTCTGTTGCAGCAGCGAGGCCCGCAACGTGCGCTTGAAGTCCTCGGGAGGCGAGCGACGCAGGCAGTAAAGTGTTTTCTCATCCAAAGCACTCATGGCAGTTCTCCCGTGCGACTCGCACCCTCACCAGCGATCGCGCAGCAGCTGCACGGTGCGGTGCAAAATCGTGCCCACATTCGACTCGCTCAGGCCGGTGACACTGGCGATCTCCCTGTTGTTGGCCCCTGCGCCGTACTTCAGCGCGAGCAGCTCCTGCTCGCGCATCGGGAGGGTCGGAATCAGAGCACGAAGCCTGGCGACGTCGGAGGCCCTCTCGTGCTCGATCTCCGGAGCACCCTCGACGGGCGTATCCTCCAGCGCCTCGAGCGGCGCATATTCCCGGGCCAGGCGCAGGTGGTCGACGCCGACGTTGTGAGCGATGCGCAGCAGCCACGTCGCGAACCCTGCCAGCTCGCGCCGGTAGCGATGCCGGGCGCGCCAGGCCTTTTCGAAGGTTCGGGAAGTCAACTCCTGGATGTCCGCCTCATTGTCCAGACGGTAACCGAAGTAGTTGTACACACGAGGCAGCTGCTCGGTGAACACGGCGTTCCAATCCAGCTCGGTTGCCGGGCTGCGCCAGAGCATTCTTGCCTCTGCATCCAGTCCCATATCCCAATATACGAACGGCCCGCCCAGGTATCACAATAACGCAACCCACCCCGAGGAGGCGACAAGCGATGCACACTCTGCTGAGCGCGTACAAAGCCGTCGGCGAACGCCGCTACCGCGAAATCTCAGGCCTGTACTGGGAGGATTTCGAGCCCGGAGACGTCTTCGAGCACCGGCCCGGGCGCACCGTTCTCGACGTCGACAACGTCTACTTCAGTCTGCTGACGCTGAACAGCCAGCCGGTTCACTTCGACTCGGCATATGCGGCGCACACGGAATGGAAAAAGCTGCTGGTGGACTCGACCTTCACACTGGCCTTGCTCACCGGGATGAGCGTGCGCACGGTGAGCGCCAAGGTCGTCGCGAATCTCGGCTGGGACAAGGTAAAGGCGACGCATCCGGTGTTTGCCGGCGACACGCTGTATGCCGAAAGCACAGTGCTGCACAAACGCGAGTCCAAAAGCCGCCCGACGCAGGGAATCGTCACGGTCGCCACGCGGGGTGTGAACCAGGACAAGGTCGAAGTGATGAGCTTCGAGCGCACCATGCTCATCCATCGCCGCGGGCACTCCCCCGAGGAGGCCGCGAGCTACTGAAATGACGAGGCGCTCAGGTATGCTTGAGGGCCCCGAAATTGGATTGCGTCGCTTATGAACGAGATCGCCGTTCCAGCTCCCGATTTGAGCCGCCAGGGCCGGCGCGGCGGCAAGCCCAAGGGCACCATTCAGCTCGGCTCGGAAGCGCATCTGCGGCTGTTCTGCCTGGAGCTGCTGGAGACCCACGACCCGTACAAGCCGGCGGTCATCGATTGGCCGCCGCTGGATGAGCCGACGCGCCGGCGAATCGTCTCGTTACCGATCTGGGACATGGCCGTACAGACCGAAGGCCGGGCCGGACTGCATGTGCGCACTTTCGCCCAGCGAAGCTGCGCGGGCCTGTTGAAGGAAGCCGTCGATATGGACGCCTTCGAGGAGAGTCGCCACAAGCGCGTGCTCCACAATATGGTCGAGGCCTATGGCATCGAGCTGCAACCGGAGCCGCAGTACAAGGCCCCGCGCGATGCCGAATGGGCCTTCATGGTGACCGGGTATTCGGAGTGCATCGACAGTTTTTTCGGTTTCGGACTGTTCGATCTGGCGAAGTCTTCCGGCTTTTTCCCGGAGGAGCTCGTGCAGACCTTCGAGCCGGTGATGCGCGAGGAAGGACGGCACATCCTGTTCTTCGTGAACTGGGTAGCCTGGTGGCGACGAAACATGCCCTGGTGGCGGCGGCCGTGGTTCGAGCTGAAGGTGCTGGGGGTGTGGATCTACCTCATCTGGGAGCGCATCCGGGCCGCCAAAAAAATCGAAGGCCAGGACCCGGCCGCCGCGGACCATAACTTCACCTACAGCGGCTCGCGCGAGCTCGGCATCGAGGTCAACTTCAAGCAGCTGGCGCAGATCTGCCTGAAGGAGAACGACCGGCGCCTCGCCTCCTACGATCCGCGCCTCATCCGCCCGAAGTTCGTCCCCGCAGCGATCCGTCTCGCCATCCGCTTCATGCGCGACGCAGCGTAGAGGGCCAGGAGCACGCGACTCCTAGTTGCCGCACAGCCGTTCGAAATCAGTGGCCTCGACCGGCTGGCTGAACAGATATCCCTGCCAGGTGGTGCAGCCGCTGCTTTCGAGAAACGCGCGCTGTGCCTCGCTCTCCACTCCCTCAGCGAGGACCGCCACACCCAGGCTGCGGGCCATGGTGATGATCGTGCGCACGACCACCGCATCGTGGGGATTGTCCGGCAGAGCGCGCACGAAAGACTGGTCGATCTTCAGCTGATCCAGCGGCAGGCGCGCCAGGCTCGACAACGAGCAAAGCCCGGTGCCGAAATCGTCGATGGCAAAGCCGACACCGAGCGCTCTGAGAGCCTGCATCTTGGCGAGGGTGTCCTGAATGTCCGCGAGCACGAGAGTCTCGGTGAGCTCGAGCTTCAAGTGCTGCGGCCGCGCGCCCGCGTTTCCGAGCGCGCCTCGAACCTGATCCACGAAGTCTGCCTGCCGGAACTGCAGCGCGCTGATGTTGACCGCCAGATGCAGACCGCTCGTGCGCGGATTCGCCGCCCACGCGCTGAGCTGCGCGCACGCGCTTTCCAGCACCCATTGGCCGATGGCCAGGATGAGCCCGGTCTCTTCGGCCAGTGAGACGAACTGTCCCGGTGGCACCAGACCGCGCTCGGGATGCGCCCAGCGCAACAGTGCCTCCGCGCCGAAGATGCCTCCCCTGGCATCGACCTGGGGCTGATAGTGCAGCGCAAACTGGCGCTCCTGGATCGCGCGCCGCAGCGCCGCCTCCAGACTCGCCCGCGCGGCGAGCGAGGCCTGCATGGCCGGATCGAAAAAGCGCAACGTGTTGCGCCCGGCGTATTTCGCCTGGTACATGGCGATGTCGGCTTGCTTCAGGAGCTCTTCCACCGCGCTGTCCGCTTCACTGAACAAGGCGACACCGATGCTCGGAGTACTGTGATGGACACGCCCGTCCAGCATGTAAGGCCGGTTGAGCGACAGCAGGATCTGCTCGCCCACTTTCTTGGCCTGTCCGGCGGCTTCCTCCGCGGACTCGCTCAGCTCCTCGAGCATGACGACGAACTCATCCCCGCCGAGGCGCGCGATGGTATCGCCGTCGCGCACGCTCGAGGTCAGTCGTTGGGCGACCTTGCACAACAGCCGATCGCCCACGTCGTGACCGATGGTGTCGTTGAGGATCTTGAAGTTATCCAGATCGATGAACAGCAGCGCGCCCCTGCGACGGGTATGGCCGCAGTTGCGCAGAGCCTGCTGCAGGCGGTCCATGAGCCGGCGGCGGTTGGGCAGCTGCGTGAGCGCGTCATAGTAGGCGAGTTGCTCGATCCTCTGCTCCGCCGCTTTACGGGCGGTGATGTCCGTCATGGTCACGACGTAATGGCTGATGGCGCCTGCGGGGTCCTTCACTGCCGTGATATTGGTCCACGCCGGATATCGCTCACCGCTCTTGCGGCGATTGCAGACCTCCCCCTGCCAGGAGCCCTCGCGAGCAACAGCATCGAGGACGAGGTTTCCTCGCTCCTCGTAACCGGATTGCAGCAAACGCAGCCTCTTGCCGACGGCGTCCTCGCTCGCATAGCCGGTAATGGCCGTAAAGGCCCGGTTGACCTTCAGAACTGCATTGCAGGCGTCGGTGATGACGATGCCCTCCTGCGCTTCGAATGCCACCGCGCGCAACTGCGCATCGTGCAACGCGTTTTCGAGCTGCTCGAGGCGCGTACGCGCGATCCGCGCCCGCACCGTGGTGATCGCAGACGTCAGCTCCTCTGCCAGCTCGTTGAGGACGGCTGTCTCCTCCGCATCGAAGGCGCCGGCATCGGCGGCATAGAGGCGCAGCAGGCCGAAGGTCTCCACGCCGACGGCCAGAGGCAGACCGAGCTGGGTCTGAAGGTCGGATGCCGCGCCCGCACTGGCCAGCACCCCTTCCGGCTGGGGAGTCGCCGACTCGAATACGGCGCGCGGATAACCGCACTCCACGGCGATGCGGCAGACCGCGTGCCGCAAGCTCTCTTCGTCAAAGATCTGGGCAAAAGCCAGCGTCGAGCTGCTGAGGGCCTGCAGCGCGCGATTCAATCGGGTCTGATCTTCGGGCTGTGTGACACTCGACAGCTGCGGGGCCTCGACCCGACAAGCGCCACCGCCCGCGAATTCTTTGTTCAAGGCCGGATCACACCACCCTCGGCACGATACGTCGCGTGCAAGTGTAAACGCTGCGCTGAGAAAGCCGGTCCGAAAAAAGTGTGACGCCGCCCACCGATGTGAGCACTCGCCTCGCGCGCCACTGCGCTTGCCTCAGGGATGCGCTCCCAGCACCTCGAACGAGCGCGACAGACGGTTGCCGTCACCGTCGACGATCGTCACCAGATGGGATCCCGGTGCGATGTCGAGAGACATCTGGTGGAAGGTATCGGTGGTGCCGAGGTAGCGTCCGTCGAGATGCCAGTACAGGCGAGCGTCGCGGTCGCGATGCACCGCCTCGAAGATCGTGCGCCCCTTGTGGCCGTCGAGCTCGACCGGGATGTAGATCCGGCCCGCCGCGTTGGGATACAGAAACTCCATCGGCTCGCCGCCATGAGAGCGCTCACAGTCGCCGCGATAGGCAGGTAAGTCCCGGTAATCCGCGTGGTTACGGCGGTAGTAAAACTCCTGCGACGGCGGCAGAACGAACCAGGCCACGTGCTGCATGTTCGCGACCCGCTCGCAAGTCGAGTCGACCCGGTAGCGCGCGCTGCGATCGAGGTGCACTCGCTGGTGGTAGGGACTCTGCCGCTCGAAGTGGCTCCCGGCAGGAACCCATTCCGGCACGGGCTCGCACAAGTCATTGGCCAGAAAGCCATCGTCGCGGCAGACCTGGACGCGTCGCAGGGTCAACGTGGGCTGAATGAGCCAGGGCGCGGGCGCAAGGCGCCGCTGCAGCTCGAACATCAGGGGGGCCGCCGCGCTGGCGCCGGTCAGCCCCGGTCGGCCCTCGCCGCTGGCGTTGCCCACCCACACGGCGACCGTGTACCGGCTCGTATTGCCGACCGCCCAGGCATCTCGAAATCCCCAGCTCGTGCCGGTTTTCCAGGCGATCCGGCGGCTGTCCGCGAAGCTCTTCCAGTGCGCTTCGTCGGCGGGTCGTTGCGCTTCGAGCAGCGCATTCAGCGTCAGCCACGCCGCAGCCGGCGTGATCTGTGTTGCACGCATCGGCTGCAGCTCACGCGCCCCTTGCGGCTGCCGCAATACCTGCAGATCGCGATAGGCGGCCGCAGGCCCGGGCGAGATACGACGCGCGGTGTCCACCAGGTTTGCGTACATGCGCGTGACATCCCAGAGCGTTCCTTCGGCTCCGCCGAGGATGAGCGTGAGACCGTAGTCCTGCGGCGGACGTGTCAGCGTGGACATCCCCATGGCGCGCAGCAGATCGTAGAAGCGCTCGACTCCATACTCCTTGAGCGACCGCACGGCCGGAACGTTCAGCGATTGCGCCAGAGCCACGTCCGCGGGCACGGCACCCCGATACGCGTGGTCGAAGTTCTCCGGTGCATAGCCGGCATATTGGGTGGGCACGTCCGCGAGCAGCATGTGCGGGAGCAACTGTCCACTGTCGAGCATCGCTGCGTACAGGAACGGTTTCAGGACACTCCCGGTGCTGCGCGGACGCTGCACGATGTCCACCGCAAGCCCGACGTCGTTGTGCGCGGACCAGGCGGAATTGCCGACGTAGGCCAGCACTTCGAAGGACTGGTTGTCGACGACCACCGCAGCCACGTTGTGGATCAGCTCCCGGCCGAGCGTATCCGCGTGATCCCGCACCATCTGCAAGGCCGCGATCTGGAGGTCCGCATCCAGGGTTGACTCGAAGCGGGATTGGCCGGGATAGCGTGCCCGCAGCGTTTCCAGAAGATGGGGAGCCTCATCGGGAAGCGCCACGGGAGCCGTGGGCAGCTTCTCGGCGAGCGCGAGCCGCAGATCCTCGGAGCTCAGCACGCCCAAGGCGTGCAACCTCCTGAGCAGGCGATCGCGCTTGTCCTGCAGGATGGCCGGGTTGCGGCCGGGTGTGACGAGCGCCGGCGCGTTGGGCAGAACGGCGAGCATGGCCGCCTCCGCCCATGACAGTGCCGTGGGAGCTCGCCCGAAGTACCGCCAGGAAGCGGCTTCGAGGCCGACGATATTGCCACCGAAGGGCGCATGGCTCGCGTAGAGAGCCAGGATCTGCCGCTTCGAGTAGGCGCTCTCGATGCGCAGCGCCAGGAACATCTCCAGCAGCTTGTCCGCGTAACCCCGATGCCGCCGCCGATCCTTGCCCTCGCCGTCCGTGCCACCGGCACGCACCAGCCGCGCGAGTTGCATGGTGAGCGTACTTGCGCCACTGACCGTTCTGCCGGCTCGGAGGTTGGAGCGGATCGCCCGGGCGATCGCAACGGGATCTACTCCAATGTGGTGCTCGAATCGCTTGTCTTCGTAGGCCAGCAGCGCCGTCTCGTATTTCCGCGGCACGCGCTCCAGCGGTGGGAACCGCCACTGCCCGTCTGCAGCAATGCGCGCGCTGAGCAACGAGCCATCACGCGCGAGCAGAATGCTTGCCAGTGACTCATGGAAGAGCGGACGCGGCAGGCATCGCCAGAACGCGAACCCCGCGACGGCGACGACGAGAGCTGCGACGACTGGCCACGCGCGCCGCGACGTGCCCAGCCGCGACGACGCCCCATGCCCGCGCGGCGTGCCCCGCGACGACGCCGTCCCATCCTCGCGCGACGTGCCGAGCCGCGACGACGCCCCGTCCCCGCGCGACGTGCCGAGCCGCGACGACGCCCCGTCCCCGCGCGACGTGCCCCGCGACGACGACCCATACTCGCGCGACGTGACCCGCGGCGACGCCGCTCCATCCTCGCGCGATGTCCCGTGCGAGCGCGACCGCCCACGGCCGCGCGCCGTCAATGCGATGGGCCAGCGACGCTTGTCCATTGGCCACCCGTGTGTGCATTCTTCGTCGCGTCATACATGGCTTCCGCCAGGACACTCGGCAGGTAGTAACGACCGCGATACGCCGCGTTCAGGTGAGTCTCGAACCGGATCGACTCCCCCGCCCCCAGCCCGAAGTACTGCAACACCCGATCGTCGCGAATGTCGGTGTAGTCGACGCTCGCCTGGGCCGCATGGCGCGAGCCGTTCGGAAACATCCAGGGGTTGCGCGCTGGCGCCGCCTCCTCGCGTGATCCGCCGGCGCCGGCATTGTCCATGCGATCGTTATGGATCTCCCAGCCCGCCGGGAAAATATGCGTCAAGGCGATGTTGTCGATGCGGTGCGCAGTGACGTTCCTGACTTCCACGTGCGCGAGGAAATCGCTTCCCTGAGTGAGGCGGCTCATGTCGAGGGCATTGCCGTCCTCATCCGTGTACGTCACCTGAAGCGCGAGGCCGGACGAACCGGAATCCTCCATGCCGGCCGCGGGGATACCGCGCGTGGCGATCGTCACAAACAGCGCCCGCTGTGAGGTGTTATGGATGGAAACGGCCCGCCCGGCCGCGGGCAGGGTGGCGATCTTCGCCTGATACACCGGCGAATGGGACACAACGCGGGTCATCGCCGTACCGAAGTCGTGCTCGAAGGTGAAGCTGTCTCCCGGAGCGGCGCCGGCGACCTTGGCGATCGCCATGAGCGAATACGCGACCGACTGGGTGCTGTACCAGCCCTGCGAAGCGAGCTCGGAGGAGATGGCCTTGATCAGATCCGCGGACTCATCCAGGCGGCCCAGCGCCAGCAGGCTCTGCAGGACCATGGCGCGATCGCGCAGCTCGGACCTGAAGGTATAGTCGGGAGGCGCGCCGTGGGGCTCGCCGGCTGCATCGGCTCGAAGGCCCGCGACGAGGGAGTCCGCGAGATCCGCAAGACCGGCCAGCTTGTAGGTGGCGGCGAGGATCCAACGCTCGGTGTCGGGCAGATGCGCCGTTTCCCGCAGACGGTTCATCGCCCCGACGTCCGGCTGTCCGGCGAGCGCCAGCACGTACAGCCGGTAAGCCTGATCCAGTGTCGAGCCGCCGCCGCCCACTGGTGTCCACTGCTCCGCGGTGTTCCTGAGGTTGCGCATGAAGTTGCTGCGCATCGTCGGGGGCAGCTCATAACCGGCCTTTTCCGCCTCGATGAGGAAATGGCTGGCATAGGTGGTCGCCCAGAGCGCATAGCCCTCGAGCGAGCCGGACGCGAAACCGCCGCTGGCGCCGGGCCAGTAGCTGAAACCGCCGTTGGAGAGCTGGAACCAGCGCAATCGCTCGATTCCCTGGCGGATGTTGGCCTCGATCTGCTCCTGGCGGGCCGGCCCGAGCTGCAGCAGCGAAGACAGATACAGCTGCGGGAATACCGAGGAGGTCGTCTGCTCCAGACAGCCGTGTGGATACTGGATCAGGTACTGGAGACGGCTCTCCAGATCCAGTGCCGGCATGCGCGATACCTCCAGCATCGCCTGGTTGGTCCCCGGGATTCCGTGCGGCAGGACCTGCGTGCTCCAGGTATCGCCCGGTTGCAGCACGCGCGAGACGGCGACCGTCGTGGGCGGGTTGGAGCTGCGCACATCGATGAAAATGTCGCTCTCTGCCCGCTGCTCACCCGAGGAAGCCGTCACGTGCACGTGTGCCTTGCCGAGTCGGTCCGCCGCCTTGAGCCATACCATGCCCAATTGCTCTGCCGGCCCTGAGAACTGGAGCCGCAGGCTGTTTGCACCGATGGGAGTGAACAGCTCACCCGGCTCGATCGACAGGGTGACCTCCTTGATCGAGGGATCCGAGACAAAAACGGAGACGGGCACCGCAACCTCCTCCCCGGGACCGATGACCCGCGGCAGGGTCGGCAACACCATGAGCGGTTGCCGCACGAAAACCGAGGTATCAGTCGAGCCGTAGGCACCCTGGCTGCCTGCGACCACCATCACGCGCACGGCACCCAGGTAACGAGGCATATCGATCTGGTGCGTCGCCTGGGCGCCGGCTTCGAGGTGGAACGGACCGAGGAAGCGCACCACGGGAGGGAATCGCGAACGCGCCTGATCCGTGTCAGCTTGAGCCGCCGCGGCATCAGAGCCGCCCAGCGCGAGCAGGCGCTCGAGCTCCGTGCCATAGGCCCCGACGACATCGTCGTAGAGATCCCATGTCGATACCCCGAGTGCCTCGCGCCGGTAGAAATACTCGAACGGATCGGGCGTCTTGAAGTTGGTGAGTGACAGCAGGCCTTCATCCACCACGGCCAGCGTGTACGTCATCGCCCTTCCCTGCGCCTCGCTCACCCGCACCTCGCCCCGACTCTCCGGTTTCCATTCCTGCGCAGTGCGAATAACGGGTGCCAGGTGCGTCTGTGGATCGGTGACTTCCAGAGGAATCACCCCGTAGAGCCGGATCGGACGGTCGTTGACCTTGTTCTCGTGCGGCTGAATGAGCGTGACGGCAACGTACACGTTCGGTGCCATGGAGGCCGTGACGGGCAGGGTGAACGTCGTACTCCCTGCCTTGGGCTCCATCCAGCGCGCATCGATGATGTCGCTGCCGTTCTCGATTGTGACCAGTGCGCGCCCTTGCGCACTCTCGGGCAGGCGCACGGTCGCCGTCTCGCCCACGGTATATCTGGGCTTGTCGGAGGTAATCGCCAGTACGTTGGCGGCAGCGCCGGACTGCTCGCGCTCCTTGCCCGCCCAGGAGGGCCAGTCGACATAAAAAGTGCGGCCGGCGCAATGACCGCCCTCGGTATCGCACACACGCAGCAGATACCGCCCCCACTGCGGGTAGTTGATCTGGAACTTCCACTGACCGACCCCGTTCACCGTCGCCACGGTGTCCTCGCGGACGGAGGTGTTGCTCGCCGCCTGCGCGTATTGGGCGAGCGAGTCCCCCGTCTTGTCCCACCACCACTTCCACTCAACCTTATATAGAGTGACGTGTACCTGGCTCACCGAGACGGGCTCGCCGGACGCCGACAGGGTGGCGATCTCGACGGTGTGTTCCTGATCGGTCTGCAACATGTCGCGTGCCGAGTCTCCCTTCGGGAGCCGGACACCGACGAAGCGTGCATACGGTGCGTAGCTCATCGTATCGCGGCTGATGCTGAAAGCGCCGCCGCGCTCGAAGACCCGTGTCGTGAAGGTTGCCGACAGCATTCCCGGAGGGGAGCCGCTGAGATCCAGGGCCTTGGTGAAGCTCGCCGCGCCCTTCGCGTCGAGCTCGCCGGTGAACACCGCCTCCGACCGGGTGGCGAACTGGCGTGCCGGATCATCGAACACGTAGTCCGCGAACCGCCCGAAATGGGTGGCCGTCGGGGCCAGCGCCAGCTTCACATCCGTTTTCAGCTGTGCCGCGCTCGCACCCGTCAGCCACTGGGCCGACACCGAGCCCACCAGCGGCTTGCCGCTCTCGAAGGAGCTCACGTCCAGGGCGACCTTCAGGCGATTGGGCATGATGGATTCCACCCGCAGGCGCTTGCTGAAGCTCAGCTCGCCCAGCAGGGCTTTCGCCGTCCATTCGCCGGTGGGCGCATCTGCCGCCGTCTTGACTTCGAACCGGTAGAAGCCGTCCACGGGCGTGGTGTTGACGGTCCTCTGCGCGAGGC
>Ga0070681_10005089_pt1 | contig 12682 bp, 11 predicted proteins | sample KBSC83BmetaG_FD_65650 | JGI IMG/M metagenome (GOLD analysis project Ga0070681, IMG submission 65650) | Corn rhizosphere microbial communities from Kellogg Biological Station, Michigan, USA - KBS C8-3B metaG | ecosystem: Host-associated > Plants > Roots > Rhizosphere | place: USA: Michigan...
GCAATCGAGCATGCTCTGGCGCTATCTCCCGACAGTTTCCAGGCCAACACCGCACTCTTGGCTCTTTACCAGCGCACACACGATCCTCGTGCTCAAGAACAGGCCGTTCGTCTCCGAAATCTGGACGAGCGGCAGTCGAAGCGGCTGGAATTGATGATGCGCTCAATCGAGGTAAAGCCTTATTGACGCGCACGGTTCTCTGGACGTGTTTCCTCTTGACTGCCCGCCTGCTGGCGCAGCAGCCTGAGAACCTGCTCGAGCGGATTCGCAATTCCCACTTGCCGGCGGAGTCTCGTCAGGCGCTCGCCGCCTCATTCTCGGCCAAAGACTTCGGCAGCATGGAAAAAATCCTGGACCGCGAGGTCGCGGCCGCGGGGCGTTCTCCCTTGGCCGCTGAACTCGAAGCCTTGGCCGGCGCTGTTGAATTCTTGCGCGGCCGTATGGACCGGGCCGCCGCGGCCTTCGGCCAGGCCGATAAGCTCACGCCCCTGGGCGATCCCGACCGCTTCACCTGGGCCATGGCGCTGGTGAACGCAGGGGATGGCAAGGAAGCGCGCGAACAGCTCACACGCCTCGCGAGCAGTCACCCGGACGCTCCGCTTTACATGTACTGGCTCGCCAGAATTGATTACGACCAGCGTCTATACGAGGAGGCCATAAAAAAACTCAACCGAGTGATTCGGCTCGATCCGGCGTCGGCGCGCGCTTATGACAATCTCGGCCTCGCCCTGGATATGTCAGGCCGGCCGGCAGAGGCGCGCGACGCCTTCTTGAGAGCGGTCGAGCTCAACCGGCAGCTGCCGGAACCATCACCCTGGCCGCCGCATAACCTGGGTTACCTGCTGGTTCGGCTTCTGAAGTTCAAAGAGGCCGAGGGCGCATTGCGTGAATCGCTAAAATACAATCCGCGCTTGGCCGCCGCACACTATCACTTGGGCCGGGCGCTCGAAGGCGAGGGTCGCGACCTCGAGGCGATTGACGAATATCGCGTGACAGTTTCCCTCGATCCGGCTGCGGTCGAGGCCATTTACTCTCTGGGGCTGTTATACCGCCGGAATGCCCGCCCAGCCGAGGCCGAGGCCGCCTTCGCCGACTATAAACGGCGTAAGACAGAGAATTCGAAACACTAGCTTTTGCTTCAGTAGAAAGTAGTCCGAAAAGCGTACTCAAGAGGCTTAGACCCTAAATCCTAGCGCCGGCCGAACTGTATTTAAGGGGTATTGTTACAACTGCATTCTAAATTCGTTATTGACTCGGGGATAGGGGAGGGCATACGATTCCTGGATTGGGATCTTTTGTAACGGTTTTGACCTGGGGAGGTCTTAAATGCCACGTAGCTCTTTTTGGGGGCCATGCGCTGCCCTGTTCTTATTCGCAGCATCTGCTTTTGGACAAAGTCAAAACGCCAGTTTGGCAGGCCAGGTAACCGACCCGTCCGGCGCTTTCGTGCCCAATGCATCGGTTAGCGTTAGTTCCACCGAACGGCAGATCAGCTCCACCATCCATACAGACAGCGACGGCCGATACTCTTTCCCCAACCTGAACCCAGGCACCTACGATCTGAGTGTTGAAGCGGCGGGTTTCAAGGGCTATGTGCAACGCAAAATTGAGCTGAGTGCCAACCAGACGGCGCGCATTGACGCTCGTTTGGAGGTCGGCGATGCGGCGACTAAAATCGAGGTCACCGCTGACGTCGCCCAACTGAATACGGACACGGGTACGCAGCAGGAAGGTATCGCGCCCAGCATCATCAATGAACTGCCTCTGCTGGTTGCGGCCGGCACGCCGCGTAACGCCCTCCAATTCATTAGTTTCCTCCCCGGCATCAATACGGGCACCAGTCCGCAGGCATTCAATGCCCGCATCAATGGCGGCCTAAAGATGGGCGACGAGGCCATTATGGACGGCGTGAGCATGCAGGAAGGCACGATGTCGCAGAGCGGCATGGTATCGTTCTTCGACTTCCCGACGACGCCCGACATGGTCAGCGAGGTGAAAGTGCTTACCTCGAGCTATGAGCCCGAGTATGGCACCACCACCGGCGGCGAGCTCATTGTCACGACCCGAAGCGGCACCAATGACTTCCACGGCGGAGGTTTTGAGTACCTCCGTAACAGGGATTTTAACGCTCTGCAGTTCACCAACAACCGCGGTCCCGGCGACCAGCGCCCGAAAGATAACGAAAACGAGTTCGGCGGATTTATTGGCGGCCCCGTCAAACTGAAATTCCTGCCCTTCGTCTGGGGAACCAACCACAAAACCTATTTCTTCCACGATGAAGAATACTTGAAGAGCCTCGGCGGCACGAATCGCCCCTTGATCTCCATTCCGTCCCTGCAGGAGCGCAGTGGGGATTTCTCCGACTTGGGTCTTCCCATCTACGATCCGAAAACACAGACCGTCACTAACGGTGTGATCACCCGTACGCAGTATCCAGGCAATAAAATTCCGGCCTCCGAACAAAGCGCCTTAGCGCAGCAATGGATGGCATTTCTGCCGACTCCCACCAGTCCGGGCCCGTACAACAACTATCTGGCTCAGCCAGTTTCCGATGGCATTCTGTCCAACGTCAACCACTTTCTAGGCAAGATCGATCATTACTGGGGCGAAAAAGATCACATCTTCGTGACCATCTGGCGGCAGAAGACGCAACCCAACGAGCAGTGCCGCTTGCCGGTTCAGCTCTGTACTTCGAGCCCCGCCAACCCGGAGGACGCCTGGGTAAACCGAGTCAACTGGGACCACATTTTCTCGCCAACTCTGCTCAGCCACTTCGCCTACGGTTATTTAAACCGCAACGAGGGTTATGGGTCGGTTAGCGGCCAAGACCCAACGAAACTGCCCCACATTCCAAACGCAGCAAATTACAACGCTTCACCAGCCGCTAACTTCAGCGGAAACGGAATCGGCAATTATGAAAGCTGGGGGAATACCCAAGGTTTCGGTCCCCTGAACAAATCGACGCGGCCCAGCCACATCATGAACGAACTCATCACCTGGGTCCATGGCGCGCACACCATAAAGTTCGGCGGCGAGTTCCGTCACCTGCAAGAGGTCTTCCGCAACAATAACAACCAGTCCGGTACGGTCGGTTTCAATGCGCTGTCGACTGCGCTGCCGGGAGTGGAGAGCGGCAGCCCGTACGCCAGCCTCTTCGTCGGCGCTGTCGATAACGGCAACCTCAACGTATATAACGTCGCCAAGTATGGTCCCATGCAGCGCGCGTACAGCCTGCATGTCGGCGACACCTGGAAACTTTCGAGCAAACTGACCGTCAATTACGGCCTGCGATGGGATCAATTCTCGCCCACGTTCGAGACCGGCGACCACTCGGCTTTCTTTGACTTCGGCCCGAATCCCGGTGCCGGAAACCTACCCGGCCGCGTGGTGTACGCCGGCAACAAATGGGGCGATGCCAGCGCCGGTGTCCGATACCCCGAAGATCTCTGGCACGGAGCGTTCGCGCCGCGAATTGGCTTCGCTTACCGGTTAAACGACAAGACCGTCATCCGGTCAGGATATGGCATCTTCTACACGCAGGCGTTTTACCCTGGTTGGAACGCTGGGATCAATCTGGATGGCTTCAACCCCCTGGTCAACTTCGGCAACTCGCTGAGCGGCTATAATCCGTCCTTTTACCTGGACAACGGCTTTCCGGCTTATAGCAAGGACTCGAACATCAGCGTTACCGCGGACAACGGCACCAATGGTCCCAATTACCGGCCCAAGGATGCCAATCACCTGTCGTATTCCCAACAGTGGAATATGACCGTCGAGCATAAGTTCGGGAACACCAGCGTGGGCAGTATCGCCTACGTTGCCAACAAGGGCACACATCTTCCCTCTCAGATGCAACCGCTGAATGTGCTCAACCCGTCGCTCTTATCCATGGGCAGCGAGTTGAATGCGGTATTCCAGCCGGGACAAACATCGCTCTACGGAGTGAATGTCCCGTACGCGAATTGGGTCGACACTTTGAACCACGGGAGTTGCGCTCCCACCGTGGCTCAGGCCTTGCTGCCATTCCCGCAGTTTTGCGGCGGGCTGACGGGAAACAACGAAAACGAAGGCACCTCCACATACAACTCGCTGCAAACCAAGTTCGAGAAGCAGTTCTCGACCGGCGTGTACGCCGGGGTCAACTATACTTACTCCAGACTGACGACCAGCGCCTCTTCCACCACGCAGTCCGTCGCCAACTACGGTGCCATTGGCAACGTGATCAACCCCTTCCAGGGCAGCCGCAACAAGGCGCTCTCTCCGGACGACATTTCGCATACCCTCTCCCTGTTGGCCGTTTACGAGCTCCCCTTCGGGCAGGGCAAACGATGGATGAATCACTCCGGTCCCGTCAACTACCTGTTTGGTGGGTGGTCGCTTTCCTCCAGCATGAAGTTCACCTCCGGCATGCCACTCTACTTCTGGGATTCCTCGGTTTGCGGTGTTCCTTCGCAATTCCGAGCGGCGTGTATTCCCGCCATAAACGGCAAAGTTCTGGCGCAATCATGGGGATCGATGGATGTCAATCGGCCTGCCTACAATGCGGCCGCCTTCGAGCCGTCTTCTAAATTCAACGGGTTTTACCTGGGTACCGGCCCTCGCGTCAGTAGCGTTCGCGGATCGCCGTACCGTGATACCAACATCGCGATCGAGAAGAAGTTCAGCATCAAAGAACGTCTGAATTTTGAAATACGCGCCGAAGCTTTCAATTTGCTGAACAATCACTATTTCACCTGTGACGGCCAGGCGTTCGGCGACTGCATACCGTTCAATAACGATCCCTCCAGTTCCAATTTCGGAGTGTGGAACGGAACGGTTTCGCAGCCAAGAAACATCCAATTGGTCGGTCGTATTACGTTCTAACACTCACCGCAGAAAGGGCCGAGCATGCTCGGCCCCTACATAATCCACCTACCGAGCCGCGACCGTCAGGGAAGCGGTGCATCGACGCACCAGTTTTGTAGCGCAGGGCTGCCGCCGGGGTTGCGGAAGACCTGCGGCACTTTTCTTCAGGTCATCAAAAATCCGCGGGTCCCCGCACAAACCGCGTGCCCCCGCGCTACAAAATTAAAAACCATTTGATCGCACTTCAGCATGCCTTCCGAGCTCGGACTGGCAGGAAGCGGTTCCCATCGCCGCACCAGATCGAATCCGGTCAAGATCTTCCCCGCGATCCGCTAATGCACGGCTGCACCGCCGCAACCCCGATTTTCTGAAATTCGGCCTGTAACTGCTGGAACATGGCTGCATCGTTGTAAGTGCCTACAATCGCGCCTCCCGATCCCGCAAACGTCGAAGTTGCGCCCACTCGCCGCGCCGCGTGCACCATCTCGAGATTGCCCGGGCTTAACTGAAAAATCTGTGCACGCAGATCGAAATTGGCATTAATTAAAACATCCAGGGTTTTGTAATCGTGTTCCAGCAATGCTTTCCGCCCGTTTTCAGCGTAGCTTGCCCAGGTCTTCATAGCTTGCACGACGTCCGGGTCACCCGCCCGCCACCGCTCACGCACATTGCTATGAAATACCTCCGTGCCCTCGCTTAGACTGGTGCGATAAGCGACATATACATTCCGTAACGAAGACGCATCCAGGCGCTCGTAATTCCCGTATCCCTGGCGATCCATTACATCTTTGGAAAAATCCATATATACGAGACCCTCATACACCTGAACGACACGATCCTGCAAGCCGGCAGGTACGCCAAGCTCGCGCGTTTCCGTTTCGAGCGCGAGGTTTGCCAGCACAGGCAGCGGAATCTCGACCTGAAAGTACTGGCACAAGGCGCGCAGCGCGGCAGTAATGATGGCGCTCGAGCCCCCTAACCCGAGTCTCTGTGGAATCGTCGATTCGTATTCAATCGTAAAATTTCGATCCGGCAGTTCAATTCCCTGCTCCCGGCAGTAATCCATAAAACGCACGACTAACGCCTGAATAATCCGGATTCCGCCGTAGTACCCGCGCCAGCGCGTGGTTCGATACAAATCATCCAGGCTATCAAAGATCGGCAGATCGGCCTTGGACGGCCGGATTTCCAGCCGTGCGCTTGGGTAAAGCAGCACCCGTGCCCGGAAATCCTTAAAGGAAAAAGAGATGGTTTTGCCGAAGTAGCCATCACTTGGATTACCGAGGAACCCGGCTCTTGCGTATCCGTAGGTCTCAATAACCGCGCTCATATGTGTGTCGACTCACATGATAATGTCACGGGACCGTCGTTTACAAGGTAAACACTCATAGATGCCCGAAACACACCCGTTTCGACACTAACAGGTGACCTGCGCGCTTTCTCCACAAAGTACTGGTACAAGACTTGCGCTTTCTCCGGATCGGCGGCTAAGTCAAAACTGGGTCTTCGGCCCTTACCGCAATCGCCGTAGACCGTAAAATTCGATACGATCAGTAGGCCGCCGTTCACTTCCAATAAACTACGGTTCATCTTTCCCGAGTCATCCGGGAAAATTCTGAGATTTAGTATCTTCTCGATCAGATAATCGGCATCCTGATGTGTATCGGTCTTAGCAATACCAAGCAACAGAACCAATCCCACACCTATCGCGCCGCTAACTTGACCATTCACTTCGACACGAGCTTCCTTTACTCTTTGAATCACAGTTCTCATGTTGATGATCATTTATCTTGTCACAAGTAAGTGGAGCCTATGATATAGTGTGCGAGGGAGAATTCATGCCACGTGGTAGAACGACATCCGACCCGGCAACTCTAGCTATGGCGCTGGTTGGATATGAACTCGAAAAGCAAAAGATCGACGAGAAGATTCGTCAGATCCGTGCGCAGCTCGGAGGCCGTGTAAGTGGCATAGCCACGACGAATTCCGGCTCTGCCAAGGCAGCTGGCACGGGACCGCGGCGTACGCTGAGCGCGTCTGCCCGGAAACGTATTGCCGCCGCCCAACGCAAGCGCTGGGCGGAGCATCGCAGGAAGCTGGCCCAAAGCACTAAAGGCTAGTCGTTCCCATAAGGCTGTGTCCGCCCGGGAACATAGGTAACACTTTTATCCGGGAACATAGGTAACACTTTTCGAGATTTGGTCTTGAGTTCCCCGGCAAATTATACGCGGAATCGTGGTGCGTGTGGGAATGTGGGAATCGCACAGCGATTTCCAAGGACGGGGGGAAGGGTGGAAATCCTGTGGTTGGATTTCCAGGCTTTCCACCGGCCGGCATTCCCACATGCTGCTTAGTCCTCCATTCCCAGCCGCCGCCTGAGCCCGACTCTTAGTGCGCGGTGAAACAAGTGTCGGAACGTGTCGAAAAAACCCACCGTTACCGGTCCGTACAAGACCTCAGAGTAATGCTCGTCCAGCGCCCGTAGTCCCATCCACTCGTGAGCGAAAATCTCGCTCACAAACGTACGCTCTCCGTTCACTTTCAGACTGCCTTGCTGCGAGATGCGCCGCACCATGACGTCCTCGCCATAGTCCAGTTCTGGCACGCGACGCGGCATCTGTCTGCAGGAGGCCGTGTAACAACTGGCCCGAGTGGTGTCATCGAGCGCCTCATGCGGACGGTCGTGGTTGTACTCGTGCAGGAAGCGATCGAAGGCGTCCTGCTGCCGTGCGCTCAGGCGGCGGCAGCGTGGCTTGCTTGAGCGTCGAGTGCATCCGCTCGTGCCGTCCATTATCCTGCGGCGAGGCCGGACGTGAGCGCTGGGGCACGATACCCAGCTTTACCCAACGCATGGAAACGCAGCTCAGCCCGCCCGGCGCGCGGCTGGCGAAGGAAACGCCGTTGTCGGTATGGATGACTAACGGCAGCCCATGTTGGCGGAATGCAGCGTCAAAGATCGCGGCCACATGGATGGTGTCAGCCTTGGGTGTGATCTGGCAGCGCAACAGGTAACGGCTGTGCGCGTCGCTAATGGTGAGCGGATCGCAGCGGTTGCCGTCGCCGGTGCGGAACCAGTTTTTGAAATCGGCGCACCAGGTCCGATTGGCGGCATCGATGGAGGCGAACGGCTGCCCATAAGGCGGCGTGCGGACCCGCGGCTTGCGCCTGTGCGTCAGGCCGGCCCGTTTCAAAACTTCGCCGATGGTGCTTTCCGCCGGCCACCTGATCTTCGGCTGCGCGGCGGCGAGTTTGACGCGCAATTTTCGCGGCCCCAGTTCCAGCGCTGGCGCGCGGCGATGATCTCTGCGATGACATCCTCGCTGAGCTTGTGCGGTGTATGCTGCGGCGCGCGGCTGCGGTCGGCGAGCCCTGCCATCCCTACAGCGTCATGGCGCTCCAGCCACTTGTAGATGGTCTTGCGCGCGACGCCGTAAATCTCGAAATGCTCTCGCCCTCTTCGTAATCCTGAATCAGTTGGACGCGGAGGTCCATGGCTTTGCTCTCTTTCCACGGCATTGCTTCTTAGCATGCCGTTCGGAGAACTCAAAACCTCAACCTCAATCAAGTGTTACCTATGTTCCCGGATAGAAGTGTTACCCATGTCCCCGGTTTGGACCGCCGCCGAGCCGTGACCGCAGGGAGCGGTAACTCTTACGTCTGTCTTTGCAACAAACCGACTAAAGCCTGCTAGTCGCCTGCCGTTTTAAGGCGGTCCTGTCCCAATTGAACCGGCCGATCACTTCTTCAACGGAACCTTCTCCGGTGATCCGGCCCTTATCAAAGAAGACAGCGCGGTTTGCGAGCACCCGGGCGCAATCGACGTCGTGGGTTACAAGTATCTTCGCTTGTGGCAGGCGATCGAGGAGCTCGAGTAAAGCATTCTGTCCCGGCGGGTCAAGAAATGTCGTCGGCTCGTCCAGTACGAGTATCTCCGGACGCATCGCCAGTATCCCTGCTATGGCCACCCGCTTCTTTTCGCCGGCGCTTAAATGATAGGGCGCTTTCTCGCACGCATGTGCCATACCGACTTCGTGTAGCGCCGTGCGTGCCCGGACTGCGGCTTCGTGCCGGTCAAGTCCCAAATTTAGTGGCCCGAATGCTACATCTTCGATCACGGTCGGCATAAAAAGCTGATTGTCCGAGTCCTGAAAAATCAGTCCGACCTTCTGGCGCACGGCGGTTAGGGTATCTCGCTCGACCGGCATCCCGCAGACCGTTACCGAGCCGTTGCCTTTGAGTAATCCGTTGAGATGTAGTACGAAGGTCGTCTTTCCCGATCCATTGGCCCCGAGCACCGCCACGGTCTCGCCGGGAAACAGTTGAAAATCGACGCCGCTCAGCGCCACCGTGCCGTCGTCATATTGAAAGTGGAGGTCTCGAACGTCGATCAGGGCCTGCATCAGCTCCAGACCTCCAGAACCAGGCGCACTCCGGCAAGTACTGCCAGCGCAGCCAAAACGAATACCGCGTCGGCTTTCCTGAAGACCGGATTTGCGAATGTTCGAAAATGCCCTTGGAATCCGCGCGCCAGCATGGCTTGATAAACACCCTCCGCGTGGCCGTATGAGCGGGCAAATAGAACGCTAAGAGCGCCCGCCGCGGCGTTGAATCGCGAGCCGTGGAACAGAGAGCGCCGCATGGAACCGCTCTTGGTCTGCGCGGCCACGCACATATGCTGCGCTTCTTCCGAGATCACGAATAAATAACGGTGAAGGAACTGGATCACCATGAGCAAATAACGCGGCACTCCCATACACTCCAGGCCGCGAAGCAGCTCGGGTAACGGCGTAGTCGAAACCAGGATCAAAACCGCGAGCGCTGAAAGATAGCTCTTCACTACCAGCACGGCCGCGCGCATCGGTTCTCCGGCGGCCACGCTAATGGCTGCGAATACTGCGGTAAACGGCAGCACAACTGCCGCCCGCTTTAGCACAGCGAAAACAGGCAGGCCTGCTACAAATCCGGCCGCTATCAAGATCGCGAAATAAGCGAAAGCCAGGGGAATGAAGGAGCGATGTGCTGTCGCGAGCACGATCAAAAATACCAGCGCCGCGACAATCTTGGCGCGGGCATCGCGCCTGTGCAGAGGGCTGGATCCGCGGCTCCAGCGGTCCAGTACAACGTGATGCACTTTACGTGCCTCTCTGGCGCGCCAGTAGTCTCCCGCATACCAGGCATGCGCCGAAGATCAGACCTAAACCCGCGAGGCCGGCTCCTGCCTTTCGCAGCCAGATCGACCGCCAGACACCGAGCTGATAATCGGCCATGGGCGCCGCGATCAAGGCCTTGGCGCGCGAGGCGATGCCAGTAGCATCGGCCAGCTTCTGAATGCCATCCGGATGCGTCGAGGCGAATGCCACGCCGATCACCGCGACAAACAGGGCTGCCATTCCTACCAAGCTGAAAGCGCGGCCGCCATGCGATTGCGGGTCGCGAATGAAATCCGGGTTGATCGATTCCAGTGCCTGCATGATCGCCAGCGTGATCGCGCCTTCGAGTACCGCTGACACCACGAAAAGTCCGAGCGAGATTCGCAGCACCGCCGCCGGCATTGCGACTCCCGAGAGCAATAATTCGCTGAGCGCCAGCAAAGCACTGGTAAGCACCGAGAGAACGCCGCCCAGGAATATTGCTTCCCGGCGCCGGCGCCCTTTCCCCCAAAGCCGAAAGGGCAGGTAACCGGCAAGCATCCCGGCCACCGCCATATTGATGATGTTGGCCCCCAGAGACAAGATACCGCCATCCTGAAAGACCAGCGCCTGCACCGCCAGAATGGCTGTCAGCACCACACCCGCGGCGGCTGGACCTAGGGTATACGCGAGCAGCGCCGCTCCTACCAGGTGGCCGCTTGTCCCCAGTCCCACCGGAAAATTGATCATCTGCGCGGCAAATACGAACGCGCCCATCACCCCCAGCAGCGGCACCTTTGACTGCTCGAGCCCGCGCTGCGCGCGTCGCGCCAGATAACCCACCGCCGGCACGGCCGTCACATCCAGGGCCGCCCAGACTGGTGTCGCCAGAAATCCATCCGGTATGTGCATCGGAACGCCTTCCAAAGTAGCACGATTGAAATATTCGTGCCACCAAACAAGGGACGGCGCTACCCCCACCAAGCCCGGCGGCATTTTGCCCCCGAGTCGCCGTCCCCTATAATCTGAATACGAATGAGCGCCCTCAGCCGGATTGGCGTGGCCATCGATTCCGAACTATTGGACAAATTCGACCAGTTGATCTCGAAACGCGGCTATACCAACCGGTCGGAGGCGTTTCGCGATCTCATCCGCGACGAACTGGTGCAAAAAACGTGGGAATCGCCGGAAGCTAACGTGGTTGGAACTGTGACCCTGGTTTATGACCATCACGTGCGCATGCTGAGCGAAAAACTAACCGACCTCCAGCACGACTTTCACCGCTCGATCCTTTCAACCTTGCACGTGCACCTCGATCATGATAACTGCCTTGAAGTGCTCGTAGTCCGCGGCAAAGCGGGAGTGGTGCAGAAAATTGCGGACGCGCTGATCAGCACCAAAGGCGTCAAACACGGGCGCCTCACCATAACGACCTCGGGAGCCGAGCTGAAATGATCCTCGGTACGGGAGTGGATCTGGCTGAGGTCGATCGCATTCGCGCCGCCATCGATCGTTATGGCCGCCGGTTCATCGAGCGCATCTATACGCCTGCCGAGATCGCTTACGTAGAACGAAAGGCAAACCGGTTTGAGCGTTACGCCGGCCGTTTTGCCGCCAAAGAAGCCGGCATGAAGGCGATCGGCACCGGATGGAAGCAAGGCGTCCGCTGGCAGGATTTCGAAGTGGCAAATTTGCCCTCCGGAAGGCCCACACTAAAGCTACACGGCGAAGCGGAGCGAATCGCCGGGCAACTAGGCGTAAAGCTGATCTCGCTGTCCATCACCCACACCGCTGAACTGGGCATGGCGCACGTGATTTTGGAGGGATAGTGGCATTGGTACGGCTCGAGGAGGTTAGACTGTAACTGTGACTGAACTGGTCTTCGAAGTGACTCAGGAGAGCGACGGCGGGTATTCCGCAGCTGACCGAGAACATCTTCACAGAAGGCGACTGCTGGGAGGAGCTACTTCGATCGACCCGGACCCGACCGGATTCGCCTGCACCTTGTAAGAGACGAGATGCTCGCGCTGCCGTGAAACTTCCGCGTAACGTCAGCGGCAGCTCTCTTGTCAGCCAGCTGTGCCGAACATGGGGCTATGCGATCGTCCACAGGTTGGCATATAATTCTCGAAACTGAAAAGCCATCGCACCAGAGAATCTCAATACCAGATCACCGGGCGTTGCGCGTCGGCACACTGAACGCAATCCTTCGAGCCGTCGCAAAACACAAAGGAGTGCCTCGAGAAGATATTTTGAAACAATAGCCCCCCGCCTATTTCGCGGCCACTCGCGTATCCACTCTCGCATTCTCGCGAACCTGGTCGCCTGGATTGACAATGACCATGTCGCCCTCCGACACGCCTGAATCCACCTCGAGGTCCGTGCCGTAATCGTGCGTAATGTGAATACGCCGGAAGTGAACCACGCGATCCGGCCCAGCCACCGCAACGCGCGGACCCTCCCGCCCTTGTGTCATCGCATCGCCGGGAACAAGCAGCGCGGATTTCGTACCCGGGAAGGAAAACTTTACCTGCGCGTACATCCCCGGTAGCAGCAGACCGCGTGAATTCGCCGTTTCGAGCACCGCGAGCATAGTCCGTGAATTGGAGTCCACCGCGTTCGTCGTTCGCGACACTCTCGCTTGAAAGATCTGTCCCGGCAGCTCCTGCACGCGTAGCTCGGCGGTTTGGCCGGAGCGAACCAGGGAC
>Ga0070681_10005091_pt1 | contig 12681 bp, 10 predicted proteins | sample KBSC83BmetaG_FD_65650 | JGI IMG/M metagenome (GOLD analysis project Ga0070681, IMG submission 65650) | Corn rhizosphere microbial communities from Kellogg Biological Station, Michigan, USA - KBS C8-3B metaG | ecosystem: Host-associated > Plants > Roots > Rhizosphere | place: USA: Michigan...
GTCTATTTGAAAAGTGGTACTACCGCCATTCCAATTTCCAGAACTGGATGACGGCAGAACACTCCGACGCTTTCACCTACATTGGCTGTCACTATGTGGACTTACTGCACTTCATCACGGGTCTTTTACCCACGTCGGTGAGTGTCTATGGCATTCGAGACAAGTTTCCCAATGGGAAGGAAGGCTTTTTGTGGGCGGATGCGCGCGTGATCTGGTCGAACGGAGCCTGCCTGAACGTGCAGAACGGTTTGGGCTTTCCTGACGCCGCGCCGGGCACCAACACGCAAGGCATGATGCTTTACTGCAGTGGAGCGGATGCAGGCTCGCTGATCGAGCATCACGATCAATACCGCGGCATGAAATACAGCTACGTGCGCCAGCCGGAAGGCGCGGGCACAACAATTTATGCCGAGCCTAGCCCGGATTATTTTCAGTACCTGGATCTAGGGGGTCCAGGTTTGGTACCCGTGGGGTACGGCTATCGCTCCATTGAATACATTTTGAGCGCCTGCATGCGCGTGGAATTAGAATCGGGCGGGCTCATTGCCCGGCAGAAGCTATTGCACGAGATCGATGCGGCGGGGATTATGGCCACGCCCGCCAATAGCAGTTATAACGAACTTGTCATCGAAGCAGGGCGACAGTCGATCTTGAACGGCGGCCGCGAAGTCCATATCGAATTGGATGGAGTGGGGATCGAGATGAAATGACCAGGGAGTGTTGTAAAAGGCCGGCGCCTTTACAATTTTGCCCATGATCTGTTTGCCCTCCGGTGCGGCGAGAATCGCGCGCGCCTGTTGTATCAGAGCGGGGTCCACCAGGCGAATCACGAATGTCTCGGGCGAAGGCGGAACAGAGAATTGGAAGTAGGCTTCAGAGGTGGAAGCACCAACAGCCGGCAACAGAAGAACAGTGCTGGCAACCCACAACAACATCGCGCATGCGAGCTTACGGAAGGTTCTCAATTGTACCCCCCAGAAACGTACGATTCTTCTGGAACACTTCAGGTTTCGGGCGAACACGGGCCACGAAAGCCATATCGGCAAAATATGCTCATTCTCGGCTCGCGTTCGGAGTAGTATCATTGACGAATCCACGAGGCGAAACATGAAGATCAAAAAAGCTCTCAAGCGGCTGAACAAAGTCGAAACCTTGCTGACCAACGTCATTGACCAATGTCCTCCGAGTGCTCGCGGATTACGCGAATTGCTCGATTCAGCCAAGGTGTCGGTTGTCCGCGCAACGGGAGTGATGAATGCCCGGGCGGCCAGGAATGTGAAGAAGAAGCCGCCGGCCAGAGCCGCACAGGTTACGCAGAGCCGACTTTCCGAGGCCGGGCGCGCAAGAATTTCTCTCGCCGCTAAGAAGCGATGGGCGGAGGCGCGGCGGAAAAGCGCGAGTGCCGCAAAGACGGCATAGACCTTTTCGTTTTGTTAGATAACGCACTCGACGGCTTGAGGGTGAGCAATTCCGCGCAGTATTCCCGAGACATATCGGCAATACTGTTGACGGAGATTAAGATGCTTTGGACGATATTCGTTATTCTGGGAATTTTGTGGCTGCTTGGTTTCAGTTTTCATGTGGGCGGAGGTCTCATCCACATATTACTGGTGATAGCAGTCGTGGTTCTGATCTTTAATTTGTTGAGCGGACGACGCTCCGTTTAAGCTATACGCAGCCAATTTCTGCCAGCAGTTCTTGGGAGGAGCGCAACGCATCGGCATAGGGCTCGTTGAGGACTCGGCGGAGGCAGCCGTCTTCGTCCGGGACGAGGTCCCAAAGGCCGCTGTTGTGCCAGTGAGTGAAGTCGCCCCAGTCATAGCGGTCGAGAATCGGATACATGCAGATGCCCTCGACCGGTATGCCATGGCGCCGCGCCTGGTAAACCTCCCACGCCATCTCGCGAATCCATAGCGGCCGGCCGATGCCGAAGTGGCTTGTCTCGGCCACAAACAGCGGGCGGTCGTAGCGCTTGTGGATTCGTTCGAGCATCTTGTGAAAAGGCATCCAGCGATCGTTCAGCGGATTATCTTCCCAGCGCAGCCGGTCGTCCGGATGGACCCACTGATTGGAGTGGTAGTAATTGACGCCGATCACGTCCAGATAGCGCGGATGGCCGCCGAGTTCGGGCCGCGCTTTTCCCGCGATGATGTCCCAGCATTCCCACTGGCTGTTTTCCTGCATGTTAGCAGCCTCGATCAAGTCCGGCCGGTCTGGAGGAGGCAGCACGTGAATCGTCGGTTCCGCGAAAATAATGCGGGCGCGGGTGTCGACCGACCTCACCGCCTCAATGCTTGCGATTACCGCACGCACCAGCTGCCATTTGATCTCATCATCCCGCCCGTGGGCATGCGGAAAAATCATGTCCCGCGAGGCGGCCCATGCTAGAAACGACATTTCGTTGATGGGCGTATAGAACGGAACGGCGTCGCTATGTTCCCGTATCACGCGGGCCACGGCGGCGGAAAATTGCGCGAAACGGTCGACGAACGCGGGTGAAAACAGATCGATGTCGTCAGGCCAGCCGTAGTGGCATATATCCCAGATCACTTGGACGCCTTGACGCTCGGCGGCCTGTAGCATGGGAAGAAAGGACGAGAAATCGTATTTCCCGCAGCCGCGGTCGATGAGGTGCCACCTTACGCCGTCACGCGCGGTGCGGATGCCCTGGCTGCGCAGCAGCTCGTAGTCGCTTACCGCTTGACGATCGTGCTGCACACCGGCAATCATGTCCAGGCGAATACCGGCCGGATTGATGTGGGTGGCACACTCATATCCGCCCATCCAAAACGATTTAAAGAGTTCGGGCTTGGGTAGGGAGTCGTAAATGCCCGACGGCAGGATCGTGGCAGTCCTTACCGTCTGCTCCAACGGAAACGTGGTCACTGGGTCCAAGTTAGTGGCGGTCCTGAGTCCTATAATCTTCGGCAGGAACCAAATATTGATGACGCTGGAAGTTCATAATGCGTTCCCGCCAAGCCCACTCAACTTGCCGGTCGCGCGCGGTACGTGGACCGCGGGTGGCGAGCGCAATATCCTCCAGAGGAAACTTCGGCGTGCGGTCCGCAAATAACAATCCGTTAGCTTCCTGGTACGTGTCGGCGAATTGCGTATAGCAGAAGCCGGCGAGTGCCGTCAGCGACCGCACCACACTAAGCAAATGGGTGTATTGGGCTGCAAACTGATCTACACTATCCGAGCGGCTGTAGCCCCAAGTGGTGCCTGGATCGGGCGAGAAGGCGATGCCGCCGAACTCGGTAAGCATAATGGGCTGGTCGGAATTCGGCTGGCCCTCGAGCAGCAGCAGACGGCCGCCGGGACGCTCGCGCTTAAATAGTCGCGACACCTCTTCCGCTCCGTAACGCTTGGCGATCCGCTCCGGCTGATCGTCATAATCGTGAATCCCGATAATATCGGTCGCGACACTTTCCCAGCCATCATTCCCGATCACCGGCCGGGTGGGATCGAGCGTTTTGGTCAGGTGATAGAGGGCCTGTACGTAGTGGCGCTGCGCGGGACTATCCGGCAGGTCGGGAACTCCCCATGATTCATTAAAGGGTACCCAAGCCACGATGCATGGGTGACTCATGTCGCGCTCGAGCGCGGCACGCCACTCGCGTGTGAGGCGCTCGACCGAGGCTGTCGTGAAGCGGTAGGCGCTGGGCATTTCCTCCCAGACGAGCAGGCCCAGCCGGTCGGCCCAATAAAGATAGCGGGGGTCCTCGATCTTCTGGTGCTTGCGTACCCCGTTGAAGCCCATCATCTTGGCAAGCTCGACGTCGCGGCGCAAAGCGTCATCATCCGGGGCCGTCAATCCGGACTCAGGCCAATAGCCTTGGTCCAATACCATGCGCAGCGGGTAGGGCCGGCCGTTCAGCACGAATCGGTCGCCCTGAACCCCGATAGCGCGCAGAGCAGTGTAGCTCGTCACCGTATCGAGCAAGTCGCCGCGGCCGCCCCAGAGCTGGAGCGTCACCTCGACTAAGGTAGGCGAACTGGGACTCCACAGCAGGTCGTTGCGGTAGTCGTCGATGCCGGGATCGGAAAGAGCGATGCGGCGATGCACCTCGCCGGCGACGACCGCATAAGTGTCATCGGCGAGGAGCAGCTCGCCAATCTGCATCTTGACCTTGAGGCGCAGGGCCTGGCGCCGCTCACCCTCGAGATGGACCTGGAGGCCGAGTTCCCAGCGCTCGACGTTTGGCGTCCAGCGCACCGAACCGATCCACGCAGAGGAGACGCGCTCGAGCCAGACCGTCTGCCAGATGCCGGTAGTGCGCGGATACCAGATCGAGTGGGGTTCTAGCTGCCAATCCTGTTTCCCGCGAGGCTTGGAAAGATCGGATGGATCGTCTTCGGCCCGCACGACTATCGTTTGGCGACCGACGGGACTGAGCAAGTTCGTGATATCGACTTCGAAAGGAGCGTAGCCGCCTTCGTGCCGGGTGGCCATGGCGCCATTGACCCAAACCGTGGCTTCATAATCCACCGCGCCAAAATGGAGCAGCAGTCTGTGACCATCCGAAAGATCGGGAGCTTCAAACGTGCGGCGATACCAAACTGCACGATAGAACCCGGTATTGTGGACGCCGCTTGCGGGCGTTTCGGGAGCAAACGGAACGGTGATACGCAAGTTCCACTCAACTTGAGCGGGGAGGACCCATTCCGCGTTTACGTCGATCGCGAAATCCCATGGCCCATTCAGACTAGTCCACTCCTCACGCTCCAGCTGCGGGCGCGGATAGGCATGCGAAATAATTAATTCCTCACTGGCTCCGTTCGATTGTGAAGGCAAAGGTCCTAGCTCCTTGGAGAGATCAAGAATTCGTGAGGGGGATATTTTTCGCTACTGGACGAGACGGGCATCACACGCTGGCGTTACGCTCCAGTTGAAATTATACCGGATTCATGCGGCTTTTCGAACGGAACAGCCTGCTAAAATGTTCAATTCATGATGGAAACCGAGATCAGCGAACTGGAGACCAAGGCGCTTGACCGGATATCGGCGGCGCACTCCCCCCAGGAACTCGAGGCGGTCCGGGTGGAAGTATTGGGCCGGAAAGGGATTCTTTCGCACATCAGTAAGGATATGGGCAAGCTCGCGCCAGAGGAGCGGGCTCGCGCCGGGAAGCTGCTGAACGCGGCTAAACAAGCGATCGAGGGGGCTTTCGAGCGGCGTAAGCAGGAGTTCGAGAAAACAGCTCTAAACGTCCGGCTGGATGCCGAATGGATCGATCTCACATTGCCCGCGCCGGGCGTCCGGCCGGGAAGCCTTCACCCCATTACGCAGATCCAGATGGAGATCGAGGATCTGTTCGTGTCACTGGGTTTCATGGTGCTGGACGGCCCCGAGGTGGAAACTGAATTCCATAACTTTGACGCACTGAACATCGCCCCGGAGCATCCGGCGCGGGACGCGCAGGACACGTTCTGGCTGACGGATGGCAACCTGCTCCGCACCCACACGTCGCCCGTCCAGGTGCGCGGAATGGAACGCTTCCCGCCGCCGCTGCGCATGATCGCCCCTGGGCGGGCGTTCCGCAACGAAAGCGTGGACGCCTCGCACGAGCACACGTTTTATCAGCTCGAAGGAATGATGATCGATCGTGATGTTTCCGTGGCGCATTTGCTGTATTTCATGAAGACGCTGCTGAAAGAGATCTTTCGCCGCGAGGTCACGGTGCGGCTGCGGCCGGGATTTTTTCCATTTGTCGAGCCGGGATTCGAGTTGGATATTCAATGCGTCATCTGCGGTGGCTCCGGCTGTCCGGTGTGCAAGCAGAGCGGCTGGGTGGAGTTGCTGCCCTGCGGCCTGGTGAATCCGAATGTGTTGCGTATCAGCGGGCTTGATCCGGAGAAGTGGAACGGTTTCGCGTTTGGCCTGGGGCTGACGCGGCTGGTGATGATGCGCTACGGGATCGACGATATCCGGTTATTGCAAAGCGGAGATTTGCGGTTTTTGCAGCAGTTTTAATCAAAGTAGGACAGGCGTTCTCGCCTATCTATTGTGCATGCATGGAAAATGGACAGGCAAGAATGCCTGTCCTACCTAACGGATGAAGTTTTCTTATAACTGGTTACGCGAATATGTCGAAGGGCTCGACACACCTCCGATAAAACTGGAGTCCCTCATCACCATGAAGACGGCGGAATGCGAGGGCGTCGAAAAGGTGGGGCTCTTCCTCTCCGATGCCTGTACGGCGCGGGTGGATTCCGTCGAACCGATTGCCGGTTCGGATAACGTAAAGGCCCGTGTCGATACGGGCCGCTACGGCGAAAGGACGGTTGTTTGCGGCGCGCCGAACTGTCTGCCCGGTGTGATCTCGGCGTATGTTCCGGTGGGGAAGAAGAGCATCCAGGGGATCGAAAGCGACGGCATGCTCGCAAGCGGGGCCGAGCTTGGAGTCAACCGCGATACGGCCGGCGTCATCGAGCTGGAGAGCCAGGCGGGCGCGCCCATTCCGGGATGCGGACCCGATAGCGTCATCGAGATCGACAATAAGTCGATTACACACCGCCCGGATCTGTGGGGGCATTTCGGCATGGCGCGGGAAGTGGCGGCAATTACGCGTCACCGGCTGCTCGACCCTGTGCGTATGGAGCTACTGCCGGCGGGCGCTGTCCCAGTTGAAATCGACATTAAAGATTTCGACCTCTGCCCGCGTTATAGCGCGCTGGTGTTCGAAAACGTGACCGTTCAGTCATCGCCCTTATGGCTGCAGTACCGGCTGACTGCAATTGGGCTCAACCCCATCAACAACATTGTCGACCTGACAAACTACATTATGGCGGAGCTGGCGCAGCCCATGCACGCCTTCGACCGCGATCTGCTTCACGGCAATACGATTTTTGTCCGCCCGGCAAGGAGCGGCGAGCGCATCGTCGCTCTAAACGAGGAAGAATACAGGCTCAAGCCGAGCAATCTGGTGATTGCCGATGGCACGGGGCCGATCGCGATAGCGGGCGTGATCGGCGGCATCGGCACCGCGATCTCCAGCCAAACCAAGAATGTGGTTTTCGAGAGCGCCAATTTCCAGGCCGCGAGCGTGCGGCGTACATCAGTAGATATCAAACTGCGCACCGAAGCATCAATGCGATTCGAGAAATCGCAAGATCCGGTAAATACAGTGCGGGCGCTGGCACGCGCAGTCGAACTGATGAAGGAACTGTCTCCTGGTGCGCGGCTGGTGGGCAGCCTCGCCGACCAAAAAAAGGAAATGCCTCCGCTTCCCGAAGTGGAGCTGCCGGTTGACTGGGTGATTGGCAAGCTGGGGCGCGAGGTTCCGCCGAATGATGTACGCGACATTCTGGAGCGGCTTGCATTCCAGGTGAAAGAATCCGCCCCGCGCGTTTTCCGTGTAACCGTGCCGGCGTGGCGCGCGACGAAAGATGTCTCGCTGAAAGACGATCTGGTCGAAGAAGTCGGGCGCATGATTGGTTACGATTCGATCGAGCCGCGGCCGCCGGCCATCCTGGACATCGCTCCTCCGCAGGATGAAACGCGCCTGTTCCTGCGCTCGACGCGTGCCATGTTCGCGGCTCAGGGATTCACCGAGGTTTCCAACTATTCATTCATCAGTGAGGAACTGGCCCGGAAGTTCGGATTCAACCCGGATCAACACGTGCGCGTCGCGAATCCCATTGCTTCGGACCAGAGCTTATTGCGCGTGTCGCTGATACCCGGGATTTATCAGAACCTGGTGGAGAACCGGAAGTATTTCGAAAATTTTCGGCTGTTCGAGATTGGCCGCGAAATTCACAAGCAGCCGCAAGGACTTCCGCGTGAGGCGCCGCACCTGGTTGCCGCCATATACATAAAGGATGAAAACCAGACTGGTTTATTCGAGCTGAAGCGCGCCGCGGAGTGCCTCATGCCCGGTGCGGAAACATGTCCGGCGGCTGGGCATGGATACGAACATCCGGCGCGCGCCGCGGACGTTATCTGGCACGACAAAAGCGTAGGGCGGCTTTTCGAATTGCATCCCACGCTGCTCGAAGGGCGAGCCGCGCTGCTCGATCTCGATCTGGCGGTTGTTCAGCAGCTTCGACCGCGCGACAAGACATACACGCCGCTGCGGCGCTATCCTTCGAGCCAGTTCGATCTATCGGTGATTGCCGGGAGCCGGGAACTGATCGCCGAACTGCGAGGAAAGCTGACGAGCTTCGCAGGCGACTTGCTTGAATCCATCGAATACGTCCGCCAGTACACTGGGCCGCCGCTGCCGGAGGACACCAAGAGCGTTTCGTTCCGCCTCACATTCGGATCGCCCGAGCGAACGCTTTCGTCGGACGAGGTGGCGACCATTCGCGCGAGAATCATCGAGGGAATGCGCGGCCTTAGTTACGAGCTGCGAGTCTGACGTGAGTCCAAGCACACAGAGGGTCAGCAAAGGCGGATGGGTAAAAACGCGCGCATTGCCAAGGGGCCAGAACGGACGCGCGTTGTGCCGCTGGTGTGCGCTCGAGGTGCCCCAGCGCCGCCGCTCGTTCTGCTCGGAATACTGCGTACACGAATGGCGGTTGCGGACCGATCCCGGTTATTTACGCGAGCAGGTGTTCGCGAGGGACCGTGGGATTTGCGCGGCGTGCGCGATGGATACTGAAGTACTGCGGAAAGAATTTCGCAAGCTGGATTACCGGGCGCGGCGGCAATTTTTGAAGGAATGGGGGCTGAGAGAGGGATGGCGCCGTAGTTTGTGGGATGCCGACCATGTGATCCCGGTCGCCGAGGGCGGCGGCGAGTGTGATCTATCCAATATGCGGACACTTTGCTTGAAATGCCATCGACTGGCGACAACCGAGCTGCGCCGGCGCTTAAGAAGGCAAGCGTGACACGCCGGCCGTTCGTCTGGAAACTGAAAAGTCGCGACCTCAACCTGGGCGAACGGACGCTCATCATGGGCGTTCTAAACGTCACCCCGGATTCATTTTCCGATGGCGGCAAATTTTTGGACCCCGACCGGGCTTTTGCGCGCGCAGTGGAGCTGGAGGAGCAGGGCGCGGACATCATCGACATCGGAGCGGAATCCACGCGACCGGGGTCGGCGAGAATTTTAGCCGCAGAAGAGATCCGGCGGCTGATTCCAGTGCTCAAACGATTGCGCGATAAGCTGAGCGTTCCAATTTCGGTCGACACATACAAAGCCGACGTGGCCGAGCTGGCGATGAGTCACGGTGCTGAGATCATCAACGATCCGAGCGGTTTGACTTATGATCCACAGCTTGCCAAGACAGTCGTGCAGCATGATGCCGGTCTCATTCTGAATCACATGCGCGGAAGCCCCGAGACGTGGGCCAAACTGCCGCCCCTCCGCGATGTAATGGGTACCATCGCGCGCGAGCTCGAAGCGACGGCCAGCCGGGCGCGCCTGGCGGGAGTGGACCGCGCGCGCATCATCGTCGATCCAGGAATCGGATTCGGCAAGCGCAAAGAGGAAAACTCGGAAATTCTGGCGCAGTTGGGGAAGCTTACGGCGCTGGACCTACCGGTGCTGGTGGGACCTTCGCGCAAGTCGTTTCTGGCTCAGCAGAATGAAGAGCAGACCCGTTTTGCCACTGCCGCCGCCGTGACGGCTTGCATTCTTGCGGGCGCACACATCGTACGGGTCCACGACGTGGCTGAGATGAGTATAGTGGTGCGCGTGGCTGACGAGGTGTTACGGCATCGAGCGGAACAGGGGGCGGTGTAGCTTTGCCCGAAGAAAGTGCCGCAGTCGGATTTGCAATGGGGGATTGTGGAAGACATCACGGAGCGAAAGAATGCCGAAGAGCAGTTACGACGCAGTGAGGCGTACCTGACAGAGTCGCAGAGACTCAGCCACATCGGTAGTTGGGCATTCACTATCTCTCCGAGACAGATCGTCTTCTGGTCGCAGGAGCATTACCGCATTTTTGGCTTCGACCCCGATAGCGGGCCGGTAGCTTTCCAAACGGCCATGGCACGGATTCACCCCGAGGATCGGCCCGCCGTCGACGAGGCTGTTGAACAGGCGATTCGCGCCCAGGCAGACCTTGACGTGCATTATCGAATCGTCCTGCCAGACGGAACGATTAGGTACTGTTCTATGCTCGGCCACCCGGTCGCGGACCAAAAGGGCGAGGTTGTCGAGTTTATCGGTACGGTGATGGACGTGACCGAGCGCAAGCAGACGGAAAAGAAACTGCAGAATTCTTTCGAGCAGCTGCGCGCGCTGGCTGGTCGCCTGCAAAGCGTGCGCGAAGAAGAGAGAGCCAGGGTGGCGCGAGAAATCCACGATGAGCTGGGGCAAGCCATGACCGCTATTAAGATGGATTTGACCGCCCTGATCCTTGAACTGCCGGCAAACGGGAATGAAGCGTCCAAGAGAATCGAGCGCAGCTTGAAACTCGTGGACGGAACCATCCAGGCGGTGCGCCGGATCGCAACCGAACTACGGCCTGGAATCCTGGATGACCTTGGTCTTGCCGCAGCTGTGGAGTGGGCCGCCGAAGAATTTCAGGCTCGCACAGGAATCACCTGTCACGTCAGCCTCCCCGCTTCGGACATCGCGCTCGATCCGGAGCGCGCCACGGCTCTGTTTCGCATCTTTCAGGAAACTCTGACGAACGTGGCGCGGCACGCCAAGGCGACGGGCGTCGATGTGACACTAGCCAGGAATACCGGCGACCTCTTTTTGGAAGTTCACGACGACGGCAAAGGCATCTCTGACGAGGAACTTTCAGAACGCAAGTCCCTTGGCATCCTGGGGATGCGGGAGCGCGCGCTGTTGTTGGGCGGTGAGCTGACCATCATCGGCGCTCCGGGCAGAGGAACGACTGTGAAAGTCCGAATTCCGTCGGCACATTTCTCGTACGGGATCGACGCGTGATCCGGATTCTGATTGCCGATGACCATGCCATCCTGCGTCGGGGCTTGAAAGAGATCCTGGCGCGCGAGCTCGAGGGTGGTGCAGTCTGTGGCGAAGCCGAAAATGCGCAGCAGGTTCTCATCCAGATCCAGAATCGGGAATGGGAAGTTGTAATTCTGGATGTCACCATGCCCGGGCGAAGCGGCATGGATGCCCTGAAAGACATCAAGGCGCTGCGCCCCAAACTCCCCGTCCTAGTATTGAGCATGCACCCGGAAGACCAGTATGGCAAACGCGTTCTCAGAGCTGGCGCATCGGGCTATATAAACAAAGATACTGCGCCGGAAGAATTGGTCAAGGCCATCCGCAAAGTGATGGCAGGAGGCCGATATGTCAGCGCGGCGCTGGCCGAGAAGCTCGCCTGGGACTTGGGCGCGGATGCGGAGCGGCCCGTCCACGAGATTTTGTCCGATCGAGAATTTGAGGTTCTGCGCATCCTCGCCTCGGGAAAAACCGTCTCCCAGATCGCCGAAGACCTGCACCTGAGCGTCAATACTGTCAGTACCTATCGTGCCCGCATTCTGGAAAAGATGAATATGACTACCACGGCGGAACTGATCCACTACGCCTTACAAAATCATCTCCTCGCCTGAATCGCCGGAAAGTTTGTAGTAGATCCACGACACGCGCAACCTGATTTGCCCTACACAAGAACCCACTTGGCACCTATGGTCGTTTTTCCTTGGGCGCGCCAAGATGGAATCCAAATGAAAGAAAAGGCCCAACTAATCGTCAAAGCCCCAGTCAAAGGCATGCCCTTCGTGTACCAATGCTCGCTCTGTGACCAGCTATTCCCACTCGCCGGAGATGGACCGGTAAAGGAATCAATGGCAAAAGTCTGGGCTGCATTTAAGGATCACATCCGGGCAAGCCATGGCGATCAAATCACCAGCTCCCAGCCGCATGAGGGTAGTGGCGGGACATAACGAGGGCTCTCAGTCCGGATGAGGAGACCATGTACTCAGTTCTGGTGGTATCCGGTTTTCGACTCATTCGCGAGGCCGTGCGGGTGCTGATCGAGGGCGATCAGCGTTTCCGTGTCATCGCCGAAGCGGATGACCGCAGCCACACGCTCCAGGTTGTCAGCGACATTCGCCCGGACCTCATTTTGTTCGACCTTGACCCGGACTATGCTGCGGCAATTGAGACCATACGACAGCTTATCAAGGACCACCCCGGCATCCGCATCCTCGCTATCTCCAGGCACAGTGAGGACGCCGTTGTCGAGAGTGCCCTGCGCGCCGGCGTCCGCGGGTTCTTATGCAAGGCAGGCTCGTCAGGCGACCTCGCCGCCGTACTCCAGGTCGTGGCCGAGGGCGGAGCTTACCTCAGCCCGAATATTATGGCTCGCGTGATGGGCTGGGTTAAGAACCGCGAGGTAATGAGCACGCCCAACCCGGCTTTGGCGGGTTTGACCGAACGGGAGATTCAGGTACTGACGCTGCTTGCCGAGGGACAAACGAGTAAAGAGGTCGCCTCCACCCTGAATCTTGCCGTGGAGACTGTCCACAGTTATCGGAAATCCTTGATGAAAAAGTTGGACCTTCATAACGTGGCCGGAGTGGCCCACTTCGCCGCTAGCGTCGGCTTGATGGCGATCGTCAGTAAAAAAGAATCGGAATGAATCAGGACAGGTGTCTGTCCTACGTTATGCGTTTCGAGTTCTGCGCATACTGCAAGCCGGCCGGAATCCTTTAACGCATCCTCGCATCTCCAAATAATGCAGCCCGGGGTTTCTTACCTGGCCGTTTTTCCGGGTGCCATGCCGCCCGTTTATCCGGTATCGCCAGAACAC
>Ga0070681_10005093_pt1 | contig 12679 bp, 14 predicted proteins | sample KBSC83BmetaG_FD_65650 | JGI IMG/M metagenome (GOLD analysis project Ga0070681, IMG submission 65650) | Corn rhizosphere microbial communities from Kellogg Biological Station, Michigan, USA - KBS C8-3B metaG | ecosystem: Host-associated > Plants > Roots > Rhizosphere | place: USA: Michigan...
GCGGTTTACGTATTCAACCCCCACCGCATCAGCACTGTCCCGACGGTGAATCCGGCACCCACTGACGCCAGCAGCAGCAGGTCGCCTGTCTTCAGACGTTTCTGCTCGACAGCATCATTCAGCGCGAGAGGGATGGTGCCGGCCGTCGTGTTACCGAAGCGTTCGATGTTGATGACGACTTTCTCCGGGGGAATCCCGAGCTTATCGGTTGCGGACATGATGATTCGCCGGTTGGCCTGATGCGATACGAACAGATCGATCTCGCAGGGTTTGACGCCGTTGCGATCCAGAATGCGGCGCGCCGCCTCTTCCGTGTTTCGAACGGCGAACTTGAACACCGTTGCGCCGTCCTGTTTCACGTAGTGCAGCCGCTGTTCGACGGTGTCCTTCGACGCGGGACGCAGGCTGCCGCCCGCGGGCATGCAGAGCGCCTCCCCTCCACTGCCGTCGATGAAGTTCTCGAAGTCGAGTATGCCGATGTCGTCACGGTCCGACGCTTCGACCACTGCCGCGCCGGCACCGTCGCCGAAGAGCACGCACGTGGTTCGATCGGTGTAGTCGATGATGCTGGACATCACATCGGCGCCGATCACCAGGGCATGCTTGCTGCCGCCGGCCGCGACGAGCTGAGCTGCGGTCGTCAATGCGTAGGTGAACCCCGAGCATGCGGCGCCCAGATCGAACCCCCACGCATGCGGCGCGCCGATCTTCTCCTGCACCAGGCAGGCAGTGCTCGGGAACATCATATCCGGCGTGGTCGTGCCGACGATGATGAAGTCGATGTCGGCCGGAGTGAGTCCGGCGCGATGGATCGCTTCGCGGGCCGCTTCCGCGGCCAAATCCGAGGTTGCCACACCGGGATCCACAACGTGGCGTTCACGAATGCCGGTGCGCTGCAGAATCCATTCGTCCGTTGTTTCGACCAGACGCTCGAGGTCCGCGTTGGTCAGCAGCCGCGGCGGCACATAGGTCGCCAGGCTCGAGATACGTGCGCGGCGCACGCTGCGCACGGAGCGATCGATTACCACAGTGCTGAGTCCCTCCCGGGGGCAGTGAGTCCGAAATATTCATAGGCGCGTGCCGTGGCGACGCGGCCGCGTGGCGTGCGATCGAGGAAGCCCGCCTGGATGAGGAAGGGCTCGTAAATGTCCTCGATGGCGTCCCGTTCTTCATTGATCGCCGCGGCGATGCTGTTGACACCAACGGGGCCGCCGCCGAACTTGTCGATGATCGTTCGGAGCAGCTTACGATCGATTTCGTCGAAGCCGTGGTCGTCCACTTCGAGCAGCTGTAGGGCGGCGCGGGCGACGTCGCCAGCAATGCGCCCGTCCGCGCGCACCTCCGCATAGTCGCGCACGCGGCGTAGCAGCCGGTTGGCAATCCGCGGCGTTCCCCGCGACCGCCGCCCGATTTCGCCGGTGGCATCGGCATCGATCGGAACACCGAGGATGCGCGCCGATCGACGGACGATCTCCTGGATATCCGCATCGGCATAGAAATCCAGCCGGTGCACGATGCCGAACCGCGCGCGCAGCGGTGAGGTCAGCAGCCCAGCCCGCGTCGTTGCTCCAATGAGCGTGAACTTCTTCAGCGGCACCTTCACCGACCGCGCGCTGGGGCCCTGGCCGATGACAATGTCCACCTCGTAATCTTCCATCGCCGGATAGAGGACCTCCTCGATGACGGGCGCCAGCCGATGGATCTCGTCGATGAAGAGGACCTCGTGCTCCTGGAGATTGGTGAGCAAGGCGACGAGGTCACCTGACTTTTCAATCACGGGGCCGGCCGTCGCGTGGACGGCGACCCCCAGCTCGTTGCCTATCACAAACGCCAGCGTGGTCTTGCCCAATCCAGGCGGGCCGTAGAGAAGGACGTGATCGAGCGCTTCCTTGCGGCCGCGGGCCGCGGCCACCGACACCTCGAGGTTGTCGCGCACGCGATCCTGGCCGATGTACTCGTTGAGGGTTCGGGGACGAAGTCCGGTCTCGTACTGGGCATCGTCGTCCACACGGTCGGCCGCGACGATGCGATCGGGCCCCGGGTCCACGGAAGGGAGCGCTGGCGCTTTCGTCGCTTGATCGGTCATCGCATCAATTCCCGCAGCGCGCCTTTGAGCGCATCCTCGAACGCAGCGGCACCATCGCGTGCGCGTACCGCGTCCACGGCTTTCTCCGCCAGCGGCCGATGATAGCCCAGGTTCTCGAGCGCGGAGACGACGTCGTCACGCAACTGATCGCCGCTCGCGGGCTGTCCGGCGGTGTCGGTTTCCGGAGCGATCACGTCGCTGAGACGATCCTTCAATTCCAGTACGATCCGCTCCGCCGTCTTCTTGCCAATCCCGGGGATTCTTGTCAGCCTGGCAACATCGGCTCGCTGAATCGATACGACGAGCTCACGACTGTCAATGCCGGAGAGCACAGAAATAGCGAGCTTCGGGCCGATACCGCTGACGGCAATCAGCCGTTCGAAGAGCTGCTGCTCCAACGCGGTCAGAAACCCGAACAGCAGCAGAGCGTCTTCGCGCACGTGCGTGTGCACGCGCAGCGTGACGTCCGCGCCAGGTTCGCCGACCTCGTAGTACGTCGACAGCGGGACATGCAGTTGGTACCCCACGCCGTTCACGTCCACTACGATTCGATTCGGTTGCTTGTCGAGGACGCGTCCCCGCAGGAATGCGATCATCCGTGGGTGGCAGGCGGACGATAGCGGCGCCATGAACTCGGCTTCGCTGACCGGGATTCGGAATCCAGCATCCCGGCCGGCGCCATTGAATGCAGATGGCAAATCGCCACGGCAAGCGCGTCAGAGGCATCGTGGGGCGATGGCGTTGATGGAAGGCCGAGCAGCAGCCGAACCATGTGGCCCACCTGATGCTTCTCCGCGCGGCCGTAGCCGACGACGGCACGCTTCACTTCGGCGGGCGTGTATTCGACGACATCGCAACCGGCCTCAACGGCCGCCAGCATCGCCACTCCGCGGGCATGTCCCAGCTTGAGTGCGCTTCGTACGTTGGTCGCGTAAAACAGATTTTCAATCGCGACGCAATCCGGACGGCAGGAACCGAGCAGCGCGGAAAGCTCGGTATGGATGTGCGCGAGGCGGTGAGGAAAGGTGTGGCCAGGTGGCGCGGCAATTGCGCCGCAGGCAACGAGATGATGGCGGCGTCCATCCGTCTCCACGCATCCGTAGCCAGTGCGCTCGGAGCCGGGATCGATGCCGAAGATTCTCATCCCTCGACGCAGCTCGGGGTGACCCTGAGCTTGTCGCCCCTCGACTTCACTCGGGGCGACCCTGAGCTTGTCGAAGGGTCGAAGGGTCACGCGAGGGAGGCCTCGATCTCCTTCTCCTCGATATCGAAGTTGGCCCAGACATGCTGCACGTCATCGTGCTCCTCGATAACTTCCATCAGCTTGAGCATCTGCTGGGCTTCTTTGCCGGTGAGCTTCACGTAGTTCTGCGGAATCATCGCGACTTCGGCGCTCGCGGGCTCGACTCCGATTGCTTTGACCGCATCGCGCACCTTCTCGAAATTCTCCGGAGCGCAGACGATCTCCCATCCGCTTTCATCGTCGTTCATGTCGTCGGCGCCGGCATCGAGCGCCGCGGTGAGGAGGTTCTCCTCGTCCACGGCTCCCTTCTCGATCACGATTTGGCCCTTGCGGCTGAACATCCAGGCGACGCTGTTTTCCGCGGCAAGGTTGCCGGCATGCTTGGCGAGCAGATGACGAATCTCACCAACGGTGCGGTTCTTGTTGTCGGTGAGTGTCTCGATCATCAGCGCCACGCCGCCCGGGCCGTAGCCTTCATAGGTCACGTCCTCGTAGGTGACCCCCGGCTCCTCACCCGTTCCACGGCGAATGGCGCGGTCGATATTCTCCCGCGGCATGTTGTTGGCCTTGGCCTCCGCAACAATGGTGCGCAGCCGTGGATTGGTATCGACATCGCCGCCGCCGTTTCTCGCAGCAACGGTCAATTCCTTGATGATGCGGGTGAAGATCTTGCCGCGCTTGGCGTCCGCGGCCCCCTTCTTGTGCTTGATTGTGTGCCACTTTGAATGGCCAGACATGCGGAAACTCCAGAAAACAAAAGGGAAAAGCGACCGCTGATTTTAGCACCGGCGCGCCAGTATCATCCAGACGTCGGCCCGCGGATCCCACGGGCCGCCGCGGTAGTCGCCAAGCAGCGCGGACACCTGAAAACCCGCTTTTTCCAGCCTGCGTGTCATCTGCGGCACCGATAGCGTCCGGAACGTCAACGAGAATTCGTACGTGCGCCGCTGTCGGCCCCGCCGTTCGATGAACTGCTGATCGAACATCGTCAGCCGGCGCCCGCGGTCCTGACGCACGGTCTCCACCAGCGTGAGGTGCGCCCCTCCGCGTCCGCCGCGCCAACCGGCCAGCCTGATGCGCTTGCGGTATTCATCCCAGGCGGGAAGGTCCGCGACCAATTCCAGACCAAAGGTGCCACCGGTCTGCAGCACCGCTGCGACGGACTCGAGCGTGGCAGCAAGATCCCGTTCACGCAGAAGTGACTGGAGCACGCCGTAGGGCGCGATGACGAGCGGAAAGCGGTCGCGCGGAAACGGGAGCGCGCGGATGTCGGCGCGTAGCAGCTGCAGTCGCGACGTCAGCCGACTCCGCCGCACGCGTTGACGGGCACGCGCGAGCATCGCTTCCGACCGATCGACACCGACCAGGGAAACACCGGCTCGTGCGAGCGGAATGGAAATCCGGCCGGTACCGCATCCAAGCTCCAGGACAGGACCATTCGCCCGCAGCGACAGCGTCCGCCAGAACGGAACGTCGCGCCGCCCCAATGTCCGCGCGTTCTCCCAATCGTAGAACGGCGCGTACGCGTCCCAGCCTTCGTGGCCTTCGCTCAACGTTCAATGCTCAATGCGCGATGACTCCTAATCAGACACCGCCAACTCGCCTGGAACGATCGGACGCGTACGTGGCAGCAGTCCAAGTCGTGCCAGGTAGCCGACGGCCGCCAGGATGGCGAGGAACACAGCTAGCTTGACGACGTCAGCGCCGCGGGTTTCAGGCAACAGCTTCCACAGCGCCCAGAGAATCGGATGTGCGATGGCGACCGCCCAAACGGACCCATAGAAGTAGCGGCGTTCGTGTCCCTCACCCTTCGTCGATCGTTTCACCCGCGGCAAAAGACCAAGTGCCCCCACCAGCCACAGCGTTCCGGCAATCGGGAAATACGCTGCCGCGTACATCTGCTTCAGCCGCCACATGCCAGTGACAATCGCCCACACCATCCCCGCGATGTTCAGGACCGCAAAGGCGACGACCTCTCCCCAGGCCGTGGTGTAGCAGATGCGACGATACAGGGGGTTCGGCCGGTCTTCGGTAAACCGGATGATGTATGGGCGCGGCTCACATCCCGGCAGCCGTCCCCGCAGGCCTGCGATCGCAGTGCAGGCCAGAACGAAGACAAGCCACATCGCCAACCGCATGTCGAATCCGCGATCGAACAGATCGAAGGTCAGCGGCCCTGGCGCGATGAAGAACACAAAAATCCAGATCGGCCAGTGATTGAAGCGGTAGTACAGCTTGTTGCGGTGTCGGATTTTGCGATCGGTATCGCGCTCGATGTAAAGCGCATCGGTTTGGACGGCCACGGGAGTTTTTACCATGAAGGCTCGCGCCAACACGAACAACACACGATTCACCTTTCGCTTTCATCGTGACCTTCGTGTCGTGCCTGCGAATGGTCTTCCTGGTTCAGGACGACTGCAGCCGGCCGCCTTCAATCATGAGCACGCGATGTGCGCACGTTTCGGCAAACGCCGCGTCGTGCGTCGCGACCACGATCGTGCGTCCCTCTGTTGCAAGCCGCTTCAGGGTCGCGGCTAGATCGCCACGCCGCGCGGAGTCAAGCGACGCGGTCGGCTCGTCCATCAGCAGCACACGCGGTTCGATAGCCAGCGCCCGCGCGATTGCGACCCGCTGTGCTTCGCCGCCGGACAGTTCGTGCGGCATTGCCCCGGCACGATGGCCCACGCCGAGCGAATCCAGCAGTTCCTGCGCCCGAATCTCGACCTCGGCCCTTGGCCGACGCAGCACATGTACGGGCGCCAAACACACGTTCGCGCGCGCGGTCATGTTCGCAAAGAGGTGGTGAAACTGGAACACCATCCCTACCGGCCGAGGGATATCGATGCTGCCGCCACCCAACGGGTCGAGGCCGGCGATCGCACGAAGAATGCTGCTCTTTCCTGCTCCGGACGCTCCCATCAGCACCACCACCTCGCCGCGGTCGGCGGTAAAGGAGACGCCGCTCACAATCGTGCGTCCCGCACGCCGGATGTCGAGCGACCGAACGGCCAGCATCGTCATGCTTGTCGCCATCCGCGTTCGATCCGCCGGGCGACGCGCGCCAATGGCAGGGACATCGCAAGATAAATCGCCGCGCACATGGCGCCGGGAACAACCCAACTGCCGATATTCGCCGCGAAGATCGACGTCTGCTTCGTCAGCTCGACGACGGTAATCACCGATACGAGCGAGCTGTCCTTGAGCAGCGCCACGAAATCGTTCGTCATCGGCGCCAGCGCCAGCCTGAACGCCTGAGGCGCACGGACGAGCATCAGGATCTGCCGCTCCGACAATCCGAGGGTACGAGCGGCATCGAGCTGCCCGATGGGCACCGCCTCGAGCGCCCCACGATAGATCTCGCTCTCGTAGGCGGCGTAGTTCAATCCGAGGCCGAGCAGTGCCGCGACGAACGCGGGCAACTGAACCAATGCTGCCAGACCGAAGTAGAGAACGAACAACTGAAGCAACAGGGGGGTTCCGCGAACGATCTCCACATACGCCGTCAAGACGACGCGCAAAGGCGCCGAACCGTACACGCGTCCGCTGGCGATGAGCGCTCCGACAAGGACCGCGAGGGCCATCGAAAGACAAGACAAGGCTACGGTGATAATCGCCGCGCGAAGTAGCGCCGGGACATAACGCGCGGCCACTCGCCACACAGTCACCTGCGCTGGGCCCGCCGAATTGACCAGACTCGATGCGGCGACAGGGTACTGCGAAGCCCCCGCGAGCACCCGGGCATAAAGGCGCGGCTGATCCTGATTCCACACGTTCCATCGGCGGAAGATCGCTTCGAGACGGCCGTCGCGCATGGCGTCCCGAAGAATCTGGTTCATGCGGTCGCGGAGCTGCGCCCGCCCGGGCGCAAGAATGCCGACGTAGTGTCCGACGGCAAGAGCCGCCGGCTGGTTGGCCAGCGATGGATTCCGGCGCACCCCGCGTTCCGCGAGGATGGCGTCCAGCACGACGGCGTCCACGCGCCCGAGCGCCAGGTCACCGTACGGATGGACGTCGTCTTCGTAGGTGATTGGGATGATGCCGTTTCGCGCCTGGGCATCGACAAGCAAGTCGTACGCAAGTGTGGCGCCCAGTGTGGCGACGCGGTGACCTCGCAGGTCCTCGAGCGTGCGGTAGCGATCGCGATCGTCCGCGCGGACGGTCAACAGTTCGCGAAATTCATAGTACGGAATCGTGAGCGCCAGACGCGACCGCCTCGCGACGCTGTCCTCGATGCCGCTCAGGCCGACGTCGAAGTCGCCGCGCGCGGCCTCGGCGTCGATGGTGGTGAATCCAACCTGTACGAACCGTGGCGTGAGCCCGAGACCGGAAGCAAGCAGCTGCGCGACCTCCACATCGAATCCGACGACGTGAGCGGGATCGGCGGGATCGGCTTCAACGTACGGTGCGCCGCCCTCGGCATCGCCGCCCCATCGAAGCTCGCGCTGGGGTTGAGCGCTGATGACACCAGGCAGGAGAGCGAGGTACACAGCCACGAACAGGGCATAACGGTTCAACGGCGTGTGGTCCGTTTCTTCTCGAGCTCCTCGAGCGTGCGCGGCCAGTCCTCCTTCAGCAGCCTTGACAACGAGCGATCCGCGAGCAGTTTTCCACCCGTCTGGCAGTTTGCACAATAGTTGGCTTCGTTGGCCGCGTAGACAATGCGCTGGATTGGGGCGCCGCAATCAGGACACGGTTGGCCATAGCGGCCATGCACGGCCATCCCCACGCGAAACGCGGTGACCTTTTCGGGGAAATCGCTCCCGGCGTCGCGCTGCAAACGCGCGGTCCACTGCGAAAGCGTCACCCGAATCGCCTCGTACAGGCGGCGGATCTCTTCGTCCGTGAGGCTCGCCGTCTGTTTGAACGGCGACATCCGCGCCGCATGCAGAATTTCATCCGAGTAGGCGTTGCCGATACCGCTGAACAGATGCGGGTCCGTCAGCGTCCGTTTCAAAGTGTGATTGTCGCGCCGGATGGCGCGGCCGAACGTCGAAAGATCAATCTCGAGTACCTCCAGTCCGCCCGGATCGTGGGCCGCCAGTGCCTCGGTTCCCTGCACGACGTAGAGCGACGCCTGCCGCTTCGACCCGGCCTCGGTGAGGATAAGCGCGCCGTGTTCAAAGTCCAGGGCGAGCAAACCTACCTTGCCAGGAATGGGCGTGCCCGGCGGCTTCCACCGAAACCTCCCTGCAATCATCAGATGAAAGACGAGGAACAGCTCGTGATCCGCTTCGATGATCAGGCGCTTGCCGAGACGCCTCAGGCCCACCACTGTCCGGCCCTCGACTGCAACAAGCGGCGGATCCACGGACCGAAGCAGAAATGGGCTGGCGAGGCGCACTCGGACAACCTGCCGGCCGACGATTCGCGGCTCCAGCGCGTGGATATACAAGAGAATGTCAGGGAGTTCGGGCACGCGGTAATAAAACCGGGTTTAATTTACACATGTTCCGACGATTCCTTCTGCTGACGACGGGCGTTGTCCTTGTCCTGGTGCTGGCACTGGCCGCCTTCGCCTACTGGTTCCTGGCAGGGGATGGCGTGCGCACATCGCTCGAGAGCCAGGCCACGAGCTGGCTGGGACACCCCGTTCGTATCGGCAGCGCCTCGGCGCAGATTTTTCCTCGCCCGGCCATTACGCTTCGTGACGTCCGCGTCGGCGATCCCGTGCGCCTCGTCCTGGCCGACGTGCGCGTCTCGACCGGCCTGAAACCCCTCTGGTCCAGGCGCATCGAAGACGCGGAAATCTCGGTCGCGGACACGCGCATCGAGATGCCGCTGCCGTTTTCGCTTCCGACGTCAGACGACACCACCGCTTCGTCGGAGTCGACGTCTGGCGGCATTCAAGTAATTTCGATCCGGAAGATCACGCTGCGCAACATTACGATTGCCAGCCGCGGACGCGAGATCACCGTGTCCGCCGATTCGTCGTTGTCGAGCGCGCATCTGAATCTCGATCGGTTCACCGCCACGGCCGGGAAGACGTCGCTCGTCGCAAACGGCCTGGTTCAACTATCTCCGCGACTGGACGCGCAGCTCGACGTGAAAGCGGATCACGTAGATGTGGACGACCTGATCGCGCTTGCGGACGCATTCGCTCCTCGGACGACACCCGCGCCACGCACCACTGCATCAACGACCGCGCTGCCAGGCCGCATCGTGGCACGCGTCAGCGCCGAAACGGCGCGGGCGAGCGGCGTCGATGTCGGGCAGTTTGCCACCACGGTCGTCGCACAGGGCAATCGCATCACGATGTCGCCGGTCAGCTTCCAGCTGTTTGGCGGCACGTACCACGGCGCGCTCGACGTAGACGCCGAACCCGGCGCCCTACGCGCGACGTTCAGGGCACAGATCGACAATCTGGATGTGGCGCAGCTGGCTGCATTCGGCGGCGTCGCTGACACGATCACCGGGCACCTGTCCGGAACCGGCACCTTCACCGGGCGCGGTGCCGATGTCGCGAGCGCCGTCGCCGCGGCGACGGGAGAGGGGAAGGTGACGATTGCGAACGGCGTCCTGAAGCGGCTGGGACTGGTGCGTACGATCGTGCTGTTCTTCGGGCGCCCTGCTCCGAACGCACCAGCCCCGACGGACATCTTCGACCGTATCGATGCCAGCTTCGGACTGGTTCGCCAGGTAGTGGCGGCCTCCGCCTTGTCGTTGCATTCGCGCGATCTGGATCTGGTCGGACAGGGCACGCTCACCATTCCGACAAAGGCGCTCGATGGCCACATGGACTTGTCGCTGTCGGAAGAGTTGTCGGCGCAGGCGGGCACAGACCTCGCGCGGTTCACGCGCGAAGGAAATCGCGTGCTGCTGCCCGCGGTCGTCGGCGGGACGCTCGAGGCGCCGCGTGTCACCATCGACGCCGGCGCTGCCGTACGCCGGGGACTTCGCAACGAAGTGCAGCGGCGCCTCAAGGGCATCCTGGGCGGTCTGGTGCCCGGATCCCCAGACTAGACTAGACCATGTGCGCGCGCAGGCGATGGTTCAGCGTATGGAGCTCGTTGCGCAGAACCTTGAGCTTGTCGAAGTCGTGCGCGCCGAGCGCGTCATCGCGTTCCGCCCGCAGCGTCTTCATGCGAGCCTTGATGGCGGACTTGTCGAATCGAGCATCGACGTGGTGATGGGCGATCTCGATGCCTATCCCCTTGCAGATGGCAGGCAGCAGATGCTCCTTGTTCATCTGCGTATAGCCCTGCACGGCGTCGTCTGAAAGCCCCTTCGCGATGTCGCGAAGTTCCGCAATGGTCTTCTTCTTCAGCGCCTCGTAGGTGAGTGTCTCGGCCATTTCAGTCCTCCCACACGACGAAACGGAAGGGCAGTGTAGCGCAGGGCGGCGCCACTGAAACCGATTCTGCGCGACGTCCGTATCGCCAATTGAAGGGGTGAACGATGCCTGAATCTGGAGCAAGCGGCTCTCCGCGGCGTCTGACGCGGCGGCCGGCGGAAGGCAAGCTCGGCGGTGTCTGTGCAGGGCTGGCAGAGTACTTCGACGTCGATATCGTTCTGGTTCGTGTGGCCTGGGTTGTCCTGTCGATCTGGCCCGGAGCGATCGTGCTCGGCGTCGTTGCCTACGTCGCGGCGTGGGTGCTGATGCCGCGATCCGACGCTTCGTTCGAGATCACTCATTCGCGACTCTTCCGCTCGCGGGTCGACAGACGAATTGGCGGCGTGTGTGGAGGCCTGGCTGAGTACTTCGACGTCGACCCGACGATGGTTCGTCTTGCATGGGTTGTCGTCTCGGTTCTCGCGTGCGCGGTGGTGTTCGGCGTGGTCGCCTACCTCATCGCCTGGTTTGTGATCCCGGCATCTCCGCTCGGCGCGCTTCACGCCTCACCATCGACAACCTGAGCCGCGACACCTCGCAGCGGCCGCGTCGGCCGGGCCGGCGGCGTGTTGGATCGCATAAAGTCAGGGCATGGAGACGCGCCATCTAGGAACCAGCGGCCCGACGGTTTCGGCAATCGGACTCGGCTGCATGGGGATGTCGGAGTTCTACGGTGCTACCGACGATCAAGAATCACTGGCCACCATCCATCGTGCGCTCGATCTGGGCATCAACTTCCTCGACACCGCGGATGCGTACGGCCCTTACACGAACGAGCGCCTCGTCGGTCAAGCTATTCGCGGCCGCCGGGACGAAGTGGTGCTGGCAACGAAATTCGGCAACGTGCGCCGGGAGGACGGAGCGTGGCTCGGCATCAACGGCTCGCCGGACTATGTGCGCCGTGCCTGCGATGCGTCGTTACAGAGACTAGGCGTCGATGTGATCGATCTTTATTACCAACATCGTGTCGATGCGGATGTGCCCATCGAGGAGACCGTCGGCGCGATGGCGGAACTCAAACGCGCCGGCAAAATCAGGTTCCTCGGACTTTCCGAAGCGAGCGCCGCAACGGTTCGCCGCGCGCAGGCGGTGCATCCCATTACGGCGCTGCAGACCGAGTATTCGTTATGGTCGCGCGATCCCGAGGACGGCTTGCTGGCACTCTGCCGAGAGCTCGGCATCGGTTTCGTAGCGTACAGCCCGCTCGGCCGCGGATTCCTGACCGGCCGCTTCAAGGCAATTGACGATCTCGCGGCCGACGACTGGAGACGCAACAATCCGCGATTCCAGGGCGAGAACTTTCAGCGCAACCTGACTATTGTCGAGCGGCTCCAGAAGGTTGCGGCGCGGAAGCGGTGCACGCCCGCGCAACTCGCCATTGCCTGGGTGCTCGCGCAGGGCGACGACATCGTCCCCATTCCGGGTTCGAAGCGGCGCGATCGTCTCGAGGAGAATACCGCGGCAGCAGATATGCGCTTGACGCGCGAGGAGTTGCAGGAAATCGAGACTCTGGTGCCTTCAGGTATGGCGGCAGGAACGCGTTATCCGGAGGCGGGGATGCGCGCCATTAATCTATAGCGGCGCCCGACAAGCGAATGCCGCAAAGTGCGAATCGGCGAGGAATGGCGGCTGGAAGGCTCACAGCAGATCCGCTCCGTCGGACCCAGTTCAAGCCTGCCAAAGTTACTCGCGTCCGCGGCGCGATCAAACGAGCCATTGATTTGATGCGCACCCGTGGCCGGCACTGCCGAGTTCTGTCCTCCTAGCTGCGGCTCCGCGGCCGATCTGCACCTCCCTTATCAATCATGGGCACTACGGCCGTTCGGTCGTACAAAGAAAAGCCCCGCTCTGTGCAGAGCGGGGCTCGAAATAATAATCCCGGCAGCGACCTACTCTCCCACACACCTGCGCATGCAGTACCATCGGCGGTGGCAGGCTTAACTTCCGTGTTCGGAATGGGAACGGGTGGAACCCTGCCCCTATGACCACCGGGAAACTTGAGGGATGTTCGATCTTCGAT
>Ga0070681_10005094_pt1 | contig 12678 bp, 16 predicted proteins | sample KBSC83BmetaG_FD_65650 | JGI IMG/M metagenome (GOLD analysis project Ga0070681, IMG submission 65650) | Corn rhizosphere microbial communities from Kellogg Biological Station, Michigan, USA - KBS C8-3B metaG | ecosystem: Host-associated > Plants > Roots > Rhizosphere | place: USA: Michigan...
TGGTGCCGAGGCAGGGCATCGCGCAAAGCTGCACGGAGCGCGATCCCGAAAAATCCCACGTGGTCATGATATGGGGCGACTCACACGCGCAGCACCTGTACTGGGGCTTGAGGGAGAACCTGCCGGCTGACTGGCAGATATTGCAGGTCGCAAGCTCGGGCTGCCTGCCCGATCCCGGTGTCGACGGCCCGTCGGCGAGCGACTACTGCCGGCAGTCCAACTGGATCGCACTCCAGACTGTTGCAAAGGCGAAGCCGGATGTCGTGGTCGTGGCCCAGGGAACGGGACAGGCGGTCGATCGCTTCGAGACGATCGCGGACAAGCTCGAGCAGCTCGGCGCGGGACGCGTGCTGGTCGCGGGACCGGCGCCACACTGGACGACCGGACTGCCTGAAATCGTCGCTCGCAAGCTCTGGCCCGATACGCCGCGGCGCACGCTGGTGGGTGTCAATTGGCAGATGGTGGAGGTCAACGACACGCTGAAGCGCGGATTCAAGTCGTCTGCCCGACTGGCGTTCGTCGATATCCAGAGCGTGTTCTGCGCCGCCGACGGATGCCTCGTCTATCTGGGTGAGGATCGCCAGGCCGGATTGACAAGCATGGACGATGGCCACCTTCTTCCCATTGCGTCCGACTATCTTGCCAGGCAGCTCCTGGTGCCGATGATCCTGAACAGCGCCGGCAAGTGATGCGGCAACGCGTTAACTGAGTGCCGGCATCACTTCCCTGGTGAAAAGCTCGGTCGAGCGCTGCGACTCCTCGAAGGAGAGATCGCCGAAGGCGAGGCGACACAGGCAGTAGTTGATGCCTGCAACGTCGTTGTCATGTTTCAATCGGTCCCGCACCGTCGAGGCGGAGCCGGCGACGATGTAGCCGCCATCGAGAGCGGCCTCGAACTCGGCCGGGATCATCTGGCGCGGCAGGCCGACGCCGTTGGCGCGCCACAGGTGGATCAGCGCGTCGTACCACAGGGCGAAGGCGCGCTTGGCGGCGGCCTGTGCTTCCTTGTCGGTGTCGCCGACCACGATGTGGCGGCTGAGACCGATGAACGGCATGTCGGCCTCGGCGCGGCCGAGCGCGGTCCACGCCGCGCGGTAGCGGGCGGAGAACTGTCCGACACCCTCGGCCTTCATACCGACCACTGCGTTCAGGCCCTGCCTGGCGAGGCGATCGGCGCTCTCCAGTGAATTGGCGCCATACCACAGTGGCGGGTGCGGCCGTTGCACCGGGACCATCTCCATCGGCACGTTCCTGTAGGCGAAGAACTTGCCCTGGTGGTCGAGCGTCTTTTGGGTGAGGCCCTTCAGGATGACCTCGAGCGCCTCGGCGAAGCGTTCGGGGCCGGTCGCGGGATCGACGCCGTAATAGCCTACCTCGTAGGGCGAGATGCCGCGCCCGACGCCGAGCTCGAGCCGGCCGCCGCTCATCTGGTCGAGCATGCAGATCTCGTCGATCAGGCGCAGCGGATGATAGAGGTTCACCGTGTAGACCAGCGGCCCGAAACGCAGTGTCGTCGTGCGCTGGGCGACCGCGGCGAGGAAGACGCTGGGCGAGGGCGCCATGCCGAGCGGCGTGGCATGGTGCTCGGCCAGGTGATAGGCGTGGAAGCCGCTCTTCTCGTAGAGTTCGATCAGCTTCAGCCGATCCTCGAACTGTTGCCCCAACGTCGCGCCGGCGCGGTCCATGTGGTCGAAGACGCCGAACTTCATGGTGTGGACCGCGGGCTTCCAGCCCGCTCACGATCATGAGCGCGCAGGATGCGCGCGGTCCGGAAGAAGATCACAGCGCCCGCTTCCGGCTGGTGATCACGCCGCTGGCGATGCCGTGCCACTCGATCGTGCCGGCGAGGCGGCTGTGCTCGATCTTGGGGCAGCGGTTCATCACCACCTTCAGACCGGCGTCCTCGGCGCGCTTGGCGGCTGCCTCGTTGACGACGCCGAGCTGCATCCAAACGACCTTGGCACCATGTTTGATCGCCTCGTCGGTGATCGGGCCCGCGGCCTCGGAGTTGCGGAAGATGTCGACCATGTCGACCTTCTGCGGAAGCTCCTCGAGCGAGCCATGGACTTTCTGGCCCAGTATCTCCTGGCCCTTGGCGGCGGGATTGACCGGAAAGACCCTGTAGCCGCGGTCGAGCAGGTATTTCGCTGCAAAGAAGCTCGGCCGATTCCAATTGGCCGAGAGGCCGACCATCGCGATAGTCTTTGTCTCGCGCAGGATCTTGCGCAGGTAGAGATCGTCGTATCGGTCGTGCCTCATCGGAGGCGAAATGATCGCGGACATGAGGGGATTATACATGGCGCCGAAGCTGTTCGAACCGATTTCCCTGCGCGACGTGAAACTGAAGAACCGTGTCGTCGTGGCGCCGATGCACCAGTATTCCGCGGTCAAGGGCTTCGCCACCGACTGGCACCTGATGAATGCCGGTCGCTATGCCGCGGGGGGCGCGGGCCTGGTCATCATGGAGTCGACCAAGGTCGAGCGCCGTGGCTGCGGCACCGTGGGCGACCTCGGCATCTGGGACGACGCCCACATCCCGGGCCTCCGGCGCTGCGTCGACTTCATCAAGCTGCATGATTCCGTGCCCGGCCTGCAGCTCGGCCACTCCGGCCGCAAGGCGCGGCGCTTCCGGCCGTGGGAGGGCGGCGCGCCGCTCACCCCATCGCCCGACGTGTGGGACTGGGAGGGCTGGGAGCTGGTGTCGTCGAGCGCGATGAACAATCCCGCGACCGACCCGACGCCGCGGGCGCTGACGCGCGAGGAAATTCCCCAGGTGATCGAGCGCTGGGGCCAGGGCGCGCGGCGCGCCCACGAGGCGGGCTTCGAGGTGCTCGACCTGCACATGGCGCACGGCTACCTGATTCACCAGTTCCTCTCGCCGTTCTCCAACACGCGCAACGACGAGTACGGTGGCAGCGAGCTGAACCGCATGCGTTTTGCCATCGAGGTAGTGGAGAGCGTGCGCGCGCATTGGCCGGTGTCGAAGCCGCTGTTCGTGCGCTTCTCGGTCGAGGACGACGCCGGCTGGGGGCCGGACCAGAGCGTGGCGCTGGCCAGGATCCTGAAGCCCAAGGGCGTCGACGTGATCGACTGCAGTTCGGGCGGCATGCGCGGCTCGCCGGTCGTGAGCACGGGGCCGGTCACTTACGGCTACCAAGTCCCATACGCGGAACGGTTGAGGAAGGATGCCGACATCATGAGCATGGCCGTGGGCCTCATCGTCCATGCCGACCAGGCCGAGCAGATCCTGCAGGAAGGCCGCGCCGACCTGATCGCGCTGGCACGCGAGCTGCTCTACAACCCCAACTGGCCGATGGATGCGGCGCAGAAGCTGGGCGTCGACAGGAATTTCGGCTCGGTGCCGCCGCCGCAGGCCTATTGGCTGTCCAAGCGTGCACAGTCGGTGAAGAGCGTCGTGCCGTCGACATACATGAAGGGCATGAACGCGAATTGAGCGCAGTCACCAGGATGTGACAGCGCGTCAGCGCCTGCTGCCGCTATGATCGTCTCCCAATTCCAATTTGCGGAGGCGATCATGAAGCGAACTGCCGCTCTTGCCCTGTTGCTCGGCTGCGTTCTGGCGACGCCGTCTTACGCCGCCCTCAAGCCCGGCGACGCCGCGCCCGATTTCACCGCCAAGGCCGCGCTGGGTGGCGAGGAGTTCTCCTTCTCGCTGGCCAACGCGCTGAAGAAAGGGCCGGTCGTGCTCTACTTCTTCCCCAAGGCCTTCACGAAGGGCTGCACGGCCGAAGCGCACGAGTTCGCCGAGGCTGCCGCCAGCTTCAGCGCCGCCGGCGCCACCCTGATCGGCATGTCGGCCGACGGCATCGACACGCTGCACAAGTTCTCGACCCAGGAGTGCTCGGCCAAGTTCCCGGTCGCGGCCGACCCTGACCTCAAGGTCATCAAGGCCTACGATTCGGCGCTGATCCGTGTCGGCAGCGTCGGCATCGCCGACCGGATTTCCTATGTGATCGGCACGGACGGGAAGGTGGTCTACAGCTATTCCGACCGCAATCCGGACAAGCACGTCGCCAACACGCTGGCCGTGGTCAAGGAGCTGAAGGCCCACGCTGCCAAATAGCCGGTCGGCAGGCGGCCGTATGCCGAAAGTGCAGGGCGGTCCCGCTTCGCCGCCGGTCGCGCGCCCGCGCGGCTTGAGGTAAATTTCCCCGGAAATCGACCGTCAAGCCGTCTTGGGAGAGTGAGCGATGGACAGCATTGTGCAGGGCAAGGCCAGCATGAGCGACGCCGAGTGGAAGGTCCGTTGCGACCTCGCCGCGCTCTATCGCATCTGCGACCATCTCGGCTGGACCGACCTTCTCGACACGCACATGTCGGTGCGCGTGCCGGGCGAGCCCAACTGCTTCCTGATCAACCACTATGAAGAGAACTTCGACGAGATCACGGCGTCGAGCCTGATCAAGATGGATCTCGACGGCAGGATCTACGGCAAGCAGGGTCGCTTCAACGCCGCCGGCTTCACCATTCACAGCGGCGTCTACAAGGCGCGGCCCGACGCCAACTGCGTCATGCACACCCACACGCGCGCCGGCGGCGGCGTGTCGCTGATGAAGAAGGGCATCCGGCCGATCAGCCAGGACGCGCTGCATGTCTACGACGATCTCGTCTATCACGAGTACGGCGTGCCGACCTCGCAGGAGGAATGCGATGCGCTGGGCGTAAGCTGCCAGAAGGGCAACCACGTCGTGCTGCACAATCACGGCCTGCTCTCGGTCGGCGCCACCATTCCCGGCGCCCTGCGCAGCCTCTACATGATGGAGAGGGCGTGCGAGCTCGAGCTGATCTCGCGCCAGCTCGGCGAGGAGCCGGTGATGATCGAGGACTACATCATCGCCCGCGCCGCCCAGCGCATGAAGCAGGTGCGCTCCGAGCCGACGTACGGCGAGCACTACTTCGTGGCGTTGCAGCGCCAGCTCGAGAAGAAGGGCGTCGGCGACTGGCGCCAGTAGGCGGCCTCAGCGATCGCCGGTGCAGTAGGCATCCTTGAGCAGGAACAGCGCGCCGTCCGGCCAGCGGAAGCGTGACGGAAAGAACAGCAGGCCGTGCAGGGCCGCGTCGATCGGATCGCTGCCCCGGGCGTCGGCGCAGGGTGGCGGGGCCTTGGCGGCGGAGAAGGCGAAGTAGAGCCTGTCCGTACGTTGCTCGTAGACTGCCTTGCCGACGAAGTCGCCGCCGCACGCGCCTTGCGCGCCGGGCTGGGCGCAGCTGTCGAACAGGAAGAAGTCGCCGCGGCGGCGCGGTGCGTTCCACGAGAACCAGAAGGCCTCGGCCGCCCGGGCGAAATCGAGCTGGAGCGCGGTCACGGCCTTGCGCAACGCCTCGTAGAATTGCTCGTTGTCGAGTCGGCCGGTGCCGTCGGGGGCGGCGAGCAGGGCGCCGACCAGAGTGCCGGGCTTCGGCTTGAACGCGAGACGCTCGCTGGCGAGCAACTCGCCGCCCTTGGCCTGCCAGATGTAGGTCCTGCCGTCGCGCCATGGCCGTGTCTCGAATTCGAAGAAGAGGCCGTCGGCGGTGCGGGCGACAGTGGGCACGCAGGATTGGTGGCCGCGCGAGATGTCGACGACGTCGGGAAGGGTGAGCACCTCCGGCGCGTGCTGCGGCCGGACGACGACGATGTAGAGCGGGTAGCGACCGCAGTCGGGGCCGCTGCCGCCGCGCTCGGCGACGAAGGCCAAGGCGTCGACGCTGTCGTCGGTGTAGCGCTCCACGACATCGATGCGCTGTGTCGGGCCCGCGATCTGCCTGACGCCGAGGAACAGGCCGCCGTTGCGACCGGAGCGCATCTCGAGCGGCACGCCGCCGATCCGGATGCCGGTTCTGAGGTAGAGTTCGCTGGCCTGCCTGTCCACATCGGGCTTGAGATGGGCATAGCGGGCCTGGAATTGGACGGTCAGGCAGGCGACCGTGAGCGGGGCGCATTGCCGCCACAGCTCCTCGCGCCAGCGCAGCTGGTCGGCAGCCATGGTCGCAGGCTCGCGGCCCTGGTTGCTGGTGAATCGCCTGGAGAGGCCGTCGATCAGCTTCCAGATCGCCTCGTCGAGCCGCGAGAGTTCGCGATCGCCGCAGATCGCCACGTCGAGCGCCGTTGGCTTGTTGGGGCAATCCGCGGCGACGGCAGCATCGGAGCAGACGAGGACGCAGGCGGCGAACAGCGCCGCGACGAAAACCAGGCGCGTCAGCGGCCTTTCCATCCGGGCTTCGGCTTCTTGTTCACGAAGGCGTCGATGCCTGCCCTGGCATCCTCACGCTGCATGGCGCCGGCCATGAATTCGGTGGCGAAGGCGTAGGCCTCGGGCAGGTTCATTTCCATGTGCTTGTGGAACATCGCCTTGCCTGACGCGATCTGCTGCGGCGGCTGCGCGGCGATCGCGGTGGCGAGCGCCATCGTCTCGGCATCGAGCTTGTCGGGTGAAGCGACGCGGCTTACCAGCCCGTCGCGCAGGGCGGCATCGGCGTCGATGAACTGGCCGGTGAACAGCATGTCGAGCGCGCGCTTCTTGCCGACGTTGCGGCCGACCGACACCGACGGCGTGCCGCAGAACAGGCCGTTGGTGATGCCCGAGGTGGCGAACGTCGCAGACGTCGATGCGACGGCGAGGTCGCAGGCGGCGACGAGCTGGCAGCCGGCCGCGGTGGCCACGGCCTGGACCTTGGCGATCACCGGCTGGGGCAGGCGGTTGATCGACAGCATCATGGCCGAGCAGCGCGTCAGCAGGTCGTGGTGGAAGCCGTAGTCGCGGTTGGCGTCGACCTCGCGCAGGTCGTGGCCGGTCGAGAAGGCACGGCCTTTGGCCTCGAGGATCACGCAGCGGATGGACTTGTCCCTGCCGATCCTGTCGAATTCCGACTGAAGCGCGTCTATAAGCTCGCCCGACAGCGCGTTCATGGCGTGCGGGCGGTTGAGCGTGAGGATCGCGACCGGGCCGTCGTCGCGGCGCAGCAGGACGGGTTCGTTGGGGGCAGCAGGCATGGCCGTAGTGTATCGGGTGAAGGGGAGGGCGTCATGCCGGCGATGACTCCCTCCGAGTTGATGGTTTTCCTGCAGAAGGAATTCCCGCAGGCCGCCGGCGCCGGCATGGCCATCGAGCATCTCGATTCCACCACCATCCGGCTGCGCCTGCCGACGCGCGAGGAGAACCTGCGCCCGGGCGGCACGGTCTCGGGCCCGACCCTGATGTGGTTCGCCGACTGCGGCTTCTATCTGCTGATCCTGGGCCAGCTCGGGCCGGTGGCGCTGGCGGTGACGACCAACCTCAACATCAACTTCATGCGCAAACCGGTGATGGGCGACCTGATCGGCGAGGGGCGCCTGCTGAAGCTCGGCCGGTCGCTGGCCGTCGGCGACTTCACGATCTGGAACGATGGCCAGCCCGACCCGGTGGCGCATGTGACGATGACGTACTCGATTCCGCCGAAGCGATAATAGGACAGTAAATCAAGCCATTGAAGGTGGGGTATTATAATACCACACATTCAACACATTGATTTAATTCAATTATTTTCCGACATTTGACAAGACAGCGCGCGGTCCGCATAAGCGCCCGCTCACGAAAGAAAGAACCATGGAAACCCTTAGCCACCGCACTGCCAGTATCAAGACTGCCGACGTGCAGAAGAAGTGGGTGCTGATCGACGCCGAAGGGCTCGTCCTCGGACGGCTCGCCTCGATCATCGCCTCGCGCCTGCGCGGCAAGCACAAGCCGATGTTCACCCCGCACATCGATTGCGGCGACAACATCGTCGTCATCAACGCCGAGAAGGTGCGCCTCACCGGCCGCAAGGCCGAGCGTGAAGTGTTCTACTGGCACACCGGTCATCCCGGCGGCATCAAGGGCGAGACCCTGGGCAAGCGCCTCGAAGGCCGCTTCCCGGAGCGCGTCCTGATCAAGGCCGTCGAGCGCATGATCACCCGCGGACCGCTCGGCCGTAAGCAGATGAAGAACCTGTACGTCTATACGGGCGTGAAGCATGAGCAGGAAGCGCAGCAGCCCGAGAAGCTGGATGTTGCCGCGATGAACCCGAAGAATTCGAGGATCGGCTAATGGCTACTGAACTCTCGTCGTTTGCCGAACTGAAGAAGGCTCCCGTCGGCGCGGACGTGGCCGCCGTCGTGCGTGAGAAGCAGATCGACGCCCAGGGCCGCGCCTACGCGACCGGCCGGCGCAAGAACGCCGTCGCCCGCGTGTGGGTCAAGCCGGGCACCGGCAAGATCACCATCAACGGCCGCGACCAGACGATCTACTTCGCGCGTCCGACGCAGCGCATGATGATCCAGCAGCCGTTCGACGTGTCGCAGCGCAACGGCCAGTTCGACGTCGTCGCCACGGTTTCCGGCGGCGGCCTGTCGGGCCAGGCGGGCGCCGTGCGTCACGGCATCTCGCAGGCGCTCACCAAGTTCGAGCCCGGCCTGCGCGGCGGCATCAAGGCCGCGGGCTTCCTCACCCGCGACAGCCGCGTGGTCGAGCGCAAGAAGTACGGCCGCGCCGGTGCGCGTCGCCGCTTCCAGTTCTCCAAGCGCTAGGGCGCCGGGGGCCAACACGGTATCGAAGGGCGCCCCGGTGGCGCCCTTCGTTTTTGTGCAGAGGGTCGGATGTCGGGTTTCATCGTGCCGTTCAGGGGCTTCGTGCCCAAGGTCGCCGCTTCGGCCTTCATTGCACCCAACGCCACGCTGATCGGCGACGTCGAGATCGCGGCCAATGCCAACATCTGGTTCGGCTGCATCCTGCGCGGCGACGGGCCGGGCATCCGGATCGGCGAGAACTCCAACCTGCAGGACGGCACGGTCGTCCACATCGCCTCGCGCGGCCTCATGACGACGGTCGGTCGCAACGTCACTGTCGGGCACATGGTGCTGCTGCATGCCTGCGAGATCCAGGACGAGGCGTTCGTCGGCATGAACTCGACCGTGCTCGACGGCGCGGTCGTCGAGACCGGCGCCATGGTTGCCGCCGGCGCCGTGGTCACGCCGCGCAAGATCGTGCGCAAGGGCGAGCTGTGGGCCGGCAACCCGGCGCAGAAGCTGCGCGACCTCACCGAGAAGGACTACGAGACTTTCCGCCGCGTCGTGGCGCAATACGTCGAGCTCGCGCGCGCCTATGGCGACGGCGGCGAGCGGAAGGCGGCCGAGTGAGTTACGCGGTGAAGGAGATCTTCAAGACCCTGCAGGGCGAGGGTGCCCAGGCAGGGCGCACTGCCGTGTTCTGCCGCTTCGCCGGCTGCAACCTGTGGTCCGGCCGCGAGGAGGATCGCGCGACCGCGGCCTGCCGCTTCTGCGACACCGACTTCGTGGGCATGGACGGCACGCTGGGTGGCCGCTATCCCTCGGCCGAGGCGCTGGCCGACACGATCGCGGCGGCGTGGGAGGGGCCCGAGGCGCGCCGCTTCACCGTGCTGACCGGCGGCGAGCCGCTGCTCCAGGTCGACGCCGCGCTGATCGGTGCGCTGCATGCGCGCGGCTTCGAGATCGCCATCGAGACCAACGGCACGGTCGAGGCGCCGGCCGACATCGACTGGATCTGCGTCAGCCCCAAGACGCGCGAGCCGCTCAAGATCCGCCGCGGACACGAGTTGAAGCTCGTCTACCCGCAGGCCGAGTTGGCGCCCGAGGATTTCGCCGATTTGGCCTTCCAGCGCTTCTCGCTGCAGCCGATGGACGGCGCCGAGGTGATCGAGAACACGAAACGCGCGATCGCCTACTGCCTGGCCCATCCGCAGTGGCAGCTCAGCACGCAGACCCACAAGCATCTCGGCATCCGCTGATGTGGGAGCTCACCAAGTCGTTCCGTTTCGACGCCTCGCACACGCTCGACCGCAGCATCGAGGCGGAAGCGAGCCGGCGCATCCACGGCCACTCCTATCGCGCCGAAGTGACGGTGCGCGGCGAGACCGATGCCAAGACCGGCATGGTCGTCGATTTCGGCCTGCTCGAACGCACGCTCGCCCAGACGCGCGATGGCCTCGACCATCACCTGCTGGATCACGTGCCCGACCTCGGCCCGGCGACCATGGAGAATCTCGCCGCCTGGATCTGGCGGCGGCTGGCGCCGGTGACCAAGGGCCTGGTGAAGGTCACGGTCTTCCGCGACAGCCAGGCCGAGTCGGTGACCTACCGCGGCTAGAGTTTTTCCGATTGGATCGGAGCCGCCCTTTCCTGTTCCTCCTCCGAGACGGGGGAGGATATGGTTCAACATCGGCAGGAAAGGCTAGAGCAGGTAGAGGGCGATGCCGAGCGCGCCGGAGGCGACGATCGGCCAGGCCGGATTGACCTTGGTCAGCATCAGCAGCGCGAACACGACGGCGGCCAGCGCCATGTAGAACGGCGAGATCAGCGCGCCGCGCCCCAGGATGATGGCGCCCGCCAGGACGAGGCCGACCGCGACCGAGCCCAGGCCGCGCTGGACTGCCGGGCGCCACGGCCAGTCGGCGAGGCGCGCCCACAGCCGGCCTACGGCGAAGGTGAAGAGGCCGGTCGGCAGGATGAAGGCGACCAGCGCCACCGCGGCACCCGGCAGTCCCGAGACGTGCGCCCCCACGGAGGCCACCATCATCATGTTGGGCCCCGGCGCGAGCTGGCCGATGCTGTAGTAGTGGATCAACTCGGGGAAGGTCAGCCAGTGATGGACGTTGACCGTGAGATCCTTGAGCTCGGGGAAGGCGGCCATGCCGCCGCCGACCGTCAGCAACGAGAGGTAGGCGAAGACGCCGCCGATCTCGAAGAGCTGCTTCATGTGTCGCCGCCCTTCCTGGGGCGCGGCCGATGCCACCAGATGGCGAGCGCGCCGATGCCGACCAGCGCGTAGGGCACCGGCACGCCGAAGCCGGCGACGAGGGCCGCGGTGATGCCGGCGAAGACATAGTCGGCGAAGCCACCCAGGACCTTGGCGCCGAGCTGGACCATGACCATCAGGATGAGACCGACCGCGCCGGCCGCGATCGCGCGCAGGAAGGCGCGCGACAGCGGATCGTCGCCGCCGACACCGTAGGCGAAGGCCGCCGCCGTCATCAGTGCAGCACCTGGCAGGCACATGCCGAGTGCCGCCAGCAGCGCGCCCGGCGTGCCACGCAGCTTGTCGCCGACAAGGATGGACATGTTGGTCGCGTTGAGGCCGGGCAGGGTCTGGCTGATCGCCAGCAGCTCGACGAAGGAGGCATCGTCGAGCCAGCGCTGGCGCACGACCAGGCCTGCGCGCAGATAGCCCACGACGCCGCCGCCGATGCTGGTGGCGCCCATGACGAAGAAGACCCAGAACAGGCGTCCCAGGGACGGCGGGGCTGTTGCGGAAGAACTCACTCGTGAGCCTGCGGCGGGTTGCCCTTCAGGCGGTAGACCGCGCCGGTCTTGGTGCTGGTGAGCGCCAACCAGTCGGCGGCGATCTGCTGCAGCTCGAGGAAGAACGCCTCGCAGGCGGCCAGAGGTTCGGCGCGGATGTCGTCGGGCCCCTTGAAGCGGAGCTGATAGGCGAACTCGCCGACGAAGCCGTGATGATCGCCGCGCGAGCGCCACAACGCCAGGTTGGCGGTGGCCGCCGTGTGGTGATGGAAGGAGAGCTCGCAAATGTCCTGCAGCAATTCCTCGACGATGGTCTGGTTGACCATCGACACCTCGCCCGGGCCGTCGATCGCGACGGTGGCGAGGGCGGGGAAGATGCCGCCCAGTTCCTCCATCGTCATGCGGCCGAGCGAGGCCATCGCCAGGCGCGATGCCTGGGGCGCCTGGCTGAGGCTGAATTCCACGTTGTGCGAGAGCAGGCGGCGCAGCCCGCCGATCCGCTCCCGGAGCGGCATGACCTCGAGCTTGAACTTGATCTTGTACTTGCCGTCGATGCGCGGCCGCACGTCGAGGGACTGCGCCTTGGCCATGTCCTCGCTGCGATACTTGAAGACGATCTCGGGGTCGTCGATCGGGAAGCCGTCCTGGTAGGGAATACGGCGGCGCATGATGAAGGCGTTGTTGTAGAGATGGTAGGCGCCGGTATCGAGGAACAGCACCTCGCGCACCTCGGGCCGCTGCAGCGACTTCGGCGTCGGGCGGAAGCCGACGCCGGTCTTCTCGGCGGCGCGCTGGACCAGTCCGGCAAACTCCTTGAACACGTGCGCGGACGTGAACCGGTCGGGCTTGAGGATCAGCTTGCACTGGAGGTAGCCGATCTCGTCGCAGCGCCGGCCGTCGGCATAGGCGCTCGGGTATTGCTCGGACAGCCATGTCCGCAGCATCGATTCTTGCGCGCCGTGTACCATCGTTCCTTTATGCTCCCCCTGCGGGCGCATCGTGCGGCATCACGCTGTGCAACACCAGCCCGACAATGGCACCATGCCCGGCAATCACCATCGGAAGGAAACCTCACCATGACCACCCGTGCAGCGTTGCGGCAGCAAGGCGAGGCCATGCGCCAGCGCCTGTTCGGCGACGACGACGGCGCGCCGGCGTTCGTGCGCACGCTCAACGTCGAAGCAAGCTACGGTGCGATCTGGAGCCGGCCGGGCCTGGCGCTGGAAGACCGCATGCTGTGCGCGCTGGCGGCACTCGCCGCCGTGCAGCGCCTGCCGAAATTGCGCCACCATGTCGGCGCGGCGCTGCGGATCGGACTGGCACCGCGCGCCATCGTCGAGGTGCTGATCCAGATCGGCATCTATGCCGGGTTTGCAGCCTCGGAA
>Ga0070681_10005095_pt1 | contig 12678 bp, 9 predicted proteins | sample KBSC83BmetaG_FD_65650 | JGI IMG/M metagenome (GOLD analysis project Ga0070681, IMG submission 65650) | Corn rhizosphere microbial communities from Kellogg Biological Station, Michigan, USA - KBS C8-3B metaG | ecosystem: Host-associated > Plants > Roots > Rhizosphere | place: USA: Michigan...
AACAGCGGCGGAAAGATCTGCAGCGGGATCGCCGCCGAGATGAACTTCGGGCTGGCAGTCAGCGCCGACAGCACGCGGTTGCCGAGCTTGCGTGCGACCTCTGAGTCCGGAGGAAGCTGCTCGTTCCGCTTGACCATCGCCGACTGGGCGCCCGCCGTGGAGCGGCCGTCCTCCCAGTCGGATTGATCCATGATGCGGCGGAAGTCCGCCACATCGGCCTTGCTCAAGACTTCCGGGATGCAAATCAGCATTCCACCTGCATCCCCGTCTTGCGGTCAGAACCGCGCCGAAACCACTAGGCTGGCGCTGCGGCCCGGCGCCACCAGAACGAACGGCGCCGCGCTCTGATACAGCGCGTCGTAATAGAGCTTGTTGAAGATATTGCCCACGAACAATTTTGCGGTCCAGTTCTTGTCTATTTTGGCTTCGGCAAATGCGTCGAACCGCCAGTAGCTCGGCAGTTGGGTACCCTGGTTGGCAGCAAGCAGCGTGCCGCCGTAGACCTTCGAGCGGTACACCGCCTGCCCGCCAAGCTCCCAGACATCCGTGACCTGGTACTTGGTCAACAGGCTGAACGACTGGTGCGCGATGTTCGAGAGCGGCAGACCGACGTTGGTCGTATACAGGATCTGGTTCGCAGGCTTGACCAGCGACTTCGTCACCTCGGACTGCATCAGCACGATGCCGCCGAAGACGCTCCACTTGTCGGTGATGTTGCCGCCGGCCTCGAGATCGATACCGCGAACGCGATAGCCCGCGCCGGCGCTGATCAGGGCGTAGTTCTGGCCACCGATCGATACCGTCTGCGATTCACGCGCGTTCTCCTTTTCGGTCTGGAACAAGGCGCCGGTGACCAGCAGGTGGCGGTTGAATAATTCCCACTTGGTGCCGACCTCGACGGCGCGGTTGCGCTCGGGGCCAAAAATCTGGGTTGCGTTGCCGGCCACCGGAACCGCCGGGCCGCCATAGGCCGCGCTGGTGCCGTCGAACTCGGAGCCGACCGGATTGGTCGAGGTCGCGTAGGCGGCGTAGACGCTGGCGATCGGCAGCGGCTTGATGACGATGCCGCCGTTATAGTTCGTCATGCCCCACTGCTGCTGCTGCGCGGCGAAGGTGTTCGCGACGCCGTTCTGGTTGCTGTAGCCGCTGGCATAGATGTTGTAATTGTCGAAGCGGGCGCCGCCGTTGAGGATGATGAAGTCGTTATAATTGGCGGTGTCGAGCAGGTAGAAGCTCTGGGTATCGAGGTTGACCTTGTTCGGCAGACCGACAAGGCGCGGCGTGCCGAACCCCGAAAGGAACGTGGATTGCGGATTGTAAATGTTGATTCCGCTCGTCGAGCCGAGCCCGGTGAACGGGTTCGGCCCCAACGTTTCCGAACCCAGGTTGGAATATTTGTCGATCGTGATGCGCTCGCCCGAAACCTCCATGCCGGCTGCGGCGGTGTGCTTCCACGGGCCGGTATCGAACTTGTAGACCGCCTCCATCTGATCGGCGAGCACGGTTGTTAGCTGATAACGGCTCTGCGGATTGGCCGTTACCGTCCAAAGCATGGGATTCGCATTGGTGATGACGGGGTTTTCAGCGAGCGTGCCGACGTAGTCGAGCGTCGAGCGCTGTGCTCTGAACTTGTTGCTGACGGTCAGGTCGGGCGTGATGATGACTTCAGCGTTGATCGTGCCGATGTCCTGCTTGATCTTCTGGAAATCGCGATTGACGAAACCGTAGAAATTGTTGCGGTTGACGCCGTAGTCGGTGAACGGGCCGCCGGCGGTGCTCGCTGTGCTCGGCCGGTAATAGGGAACGCCGAAGTCGGGCAATCCGTGCACATCGGTGTGGATGTAGCCCGCGGTAATCTTGACCGAGTCGGCCGGCTTCCACGTCGTCGCGACAAAGCCGCCGTTGCGGTTATCGGTAATGTAGTCGCGGCCGGCGACGCCGGCATCCTGGAACAGGCCGCCCGCGCGGACCGCCAGCGTCGGGCTGATCACCTGGTTGACGTCGAGCACCACGCGCTTGGTGCGATCGGTGGCGAACGTGGTGTCCATGTTGTAGAAGCTCTTCTCCGTCGTCGCCTGCTTGGTCACGATGTTGATCGCGCCGCCGGTGGTGCCGCGGCCGGCAAAGGACGAGCCGGGACCGCGCAGGATTTCGACCTGCTCGGTGAAGAAATTCTCGCGGACGCTGACGCCGGGATCGCGGACACCGTCGATGAAGACGTCGTTGCGAGCGTCGAAGCCGCGGATGAAGAAGCGGTCGCCGAAAGCATTGCCGCCCTCGCCGGTACCGAGCGTCACGCCGGCGGTGCTCAGCACCGCCTGCTTCAGCGTGGTGGCGTTCTTGTCGGCCAGCACTTCCTTGGAGAGCACCGTGATGGTCTTCGGCGTGTTCAACAGCGGCTCGGGAAACTTGCCCGACGCCTGCACGCGATCGACCTTGTAGGGCGCGGACGCGTCCGCGTAAGGGTTGCGGTCGGCGGCAAGACCTCCGGCATTCGGGAACGGCACGGCTGCGGCCTGCGCCGGCTGCGCGCGGCGCGCGGCGCGACGCAAGGCGGTACGGGCCCGGACCTGGTCCGCCGTAGGCTTCGAAGCAGCAGGCTTCGGCCGGGCGACCGGGGCATCGACCGTCACTGGCGGGAGGCTGGTTTGCTGCGCTTCGGCGCCGGAAAACGATGCAACCGCGATCAGTCCTGCGACCGCGGAAACCGTCTTGCCCGAATTGTTTTCGATGGCCTGACCGACCGAGTTGATCGCTGCTTCGAAACGCAGCGACCTCGGTGCTTTTGCTTGATTCATCTCGTGCCCCTAACTGAATTCCGGCCCGTGCGCGTGTTCGACGCGCGATGAACCGTCCCAGTGAGTTGCTATCGAGGCAGGAAATTTGGGTCAATGCGATTACGGCAGAACGGCGTTTGAATCCCTCCAGTTAGAAGCGATTCTAATTTCCAGTTTGAAAGCGTTCTAATCTGTAAGTGTTCTAAACACGGCCGTCTTATAACGGTTCTAAAGAACTGCAAGAAACACTGTAAAATAAGGTACTATTTGCTTCTCTGACTTCGGCCCGCGATCAATCTTCACTCGGCGGCTTCATCAACGAAAACAGCTCATCGACCGTCGACTGAGCGATCTGGCGAACCCGATCGGTGTTGTCCATGCCTGCTATGTTGACGCCCTTCACCACCGCTCTGATCTCGTCGCGGAAGTCGGTGAGGAAGCGCAGCGGATCGGGCGAGGTGTTGGCGACGCGCGCGATCAATCCCGTTACCAGGATCTGGCACGCCATCATGCGCCCGTTCAGTTCATCCATCATGCTCTCCCGATCTGGTAATCCCGAAGCGCGATATGGACGACATCGATCCGGGTTTCAACCCGAGCGCGCGGCTCCGCGCCCCATCTCCCGGCGAAGGCCCTTACTTGACGGCGATATGATCGGGAGATTCGCCGAGACCCTTGATGCGCTCCTTGACCTCGACCAGCGTGTCGAGGCTGGTCTGGATCGCTTCGCGGGGAATGTCGCGCAGGACATCCGAGGCGATCGCGTCGCGCAGGCTGTCGAGGTCATCGACCAGCCGGCGGCCGGCACCGGTCAAAAACAGCCGGTTGGCGCGGCGGTCTTTGGGATCGGGCCGGCGTTCCAGCAGTCCGTGTTCGACCAGACGATCGAGCAGCCGCACCAGCGAGATCGGCTGCAGTTCGAGAACTTCGGCAAGATCGACCTGTGACAGGCCTTCTTGCTGGCGAAGCCGAAACAGCACGATCCATTGCGCCCGCGTCGTGCCGCGCGATTTGGCGCGGCTATCGATATAGTTGCGCAGGAGGCGCGAACTCTCGACAAGTTGTGCAATCAGCTGGCGTTTGAGATCGAGCGACATATCGGGGCCAAAACGGTTCGGGGCGATGTCCCAAACCTTTCCAATTGTTTAGAATTCCTCAAGCTATAGTGTGTTTACACATTAAGTGCACGCATATTATATCCGCAAGCGTAGGGAACCGTTTTGAACACCCATTCGTTATTTCTGGAACTCATGAGCCCGCATGTCCAAGTCGCGAACCATAAGCTGGGTGGTACTGGCCGCGGCAGTCGCCGGGCTGGGCTATTTCGGCTGGCACAAATTCTACGGTCCGCAACAAACCGCGCAGGCTGACGCCCAGAAGCGCGGGCCGGCGCGTGTCGCCGTGCCGGTCAAGATCGCCCCGGTCGAACAAGCCGATTTTCCGGTCTATTTGACCGGTCTCGGCACGGTGCAGGGTTTTAACACGGTCGTGGTCCGCACCCGCGTCGACGGCCAGATCAACAAGATCGACTTCAAGGAAGGCCAGTTCGTCAAGGAAGGCGATCCGCTGGTCGAGATCGATCCGCGGCCGTTCCAGGCAGCCTTCGATCAGGCCACCGCCAAGAAGGCGCAGGACGAAGCCAATCTCGCCAACGCCAATCTCGATCTGCAGCGCTATACCAAGCTCGGCGAATTCGCGACCCGGCAGCAGACCGACACCCAGCGCTCCACCGTAGCCCAGTTGACGGCGCAGATTCAGGCCGACGCGGCCGCGATTTTCAATGCGCAAACCCAGCTCGACTATGCCACCATCAAGGCGCCGATTTCAGGCGTCGTCGGGCTGCGTCAGGTCGATATCGGCAATATCGTCAATGCCGCGACACAGACCGGCATCGTGTCGATCGCCCAGATCGAGCCGATCGCCGTGATCTTTACCGCCCCCGAAGAACAGTTGCCGGATATCAAGGCGGCGCTCGCCGCCTCCCCGCCGAAGACCATCGCGCTCTCCACCGACGGCAAGCGCGTGCTGTCGACCGGAACCCTGTCGCTGATCAACAACCAGGTCGATACGACCAGCGGGACTATTCGGCTCAAGGCGGTGTTTGACAACAAGGACCATGCGCTGTGGCCGGGCCAGTCGGTTTCGACCCGGCTTCTGATCGCGACGCTGAAAGATGCTACCGTGGTGCCCGACGACGCGGTTCAACATGGCGACAATGGCCTCTACGCCTATGCCGTCACGAAGGAGAACAAGGCCGAATTCCGCAAGATCAAGCTCACTCGGTCGATCGACGGACGTTCGGTGGTCGATGAGGGATTGTCGCCCGGTGAACGCGTAATCACCTCAGGCCAATACAGGGTCCAGCCGGGCTCGCTAGTCGCGACCGCGGTCGCGAGTTCGGAGCCTGCGGCAACCAAGGTCAAGCCGGAATGAGCGAGGGGATCTCCGCACCCTTCATTCGCTACCCGATCGGCACCTCGCTGATGATGGCGGGGATTTTGTTCGTCGGCCTCGTCGCCTATCCGCTACTGCCGGTCGCGCCACTGCCGCAAGTCGATTTCCCGACCATCCAGGTCTCGGCCAGCCTGCCGGGCGCCAGCCCAGAGACCATGGCCTCTTCCGTCGCCCAGCCGCTGGAGCGCCAACTCGCGCAAATTCCCGGCATTGCACAGATGACGTCGACCAGCTCACTGGGCTCGGCGTCGATCACCGTCCAGTTCGACCTCAATCGAAACATCGACGGTGCGGCGAACGACGTTCAGGCCGCCATCAACGCCTCGGGCGGACAGTTGCCGAAGAGCCTGCCGTCGCCGCCGACCTATCGCAAGGTCAACCCGGCCGACTCGCCCGTACTGCTGTTGTCAGCGACATCGGATACGCTGCCTCTGACCACGGTCAGTGACGACACCGACGCTCAACTGGCCCAGCAGATCAGCCAGATCTCTGGCGTCGCGCAGGTGTTCGTCGGCGGTCAGCAAAAGCCGGCGATCCGCATCCAGATCGACCCCGCCAAGCTGGTAGCGAAGGGACTTTCGCTGGAAGACATCCGCAGCCAGCTCACGATCACGACGGTCGACAGCCCAAAGGGCAATATCGACGGCGACACGCGCAGCTACACCATCTATGCAAACGACCAACTGACGGCATCGAAAGACTGGAACGACGTCATTATCGCCTATCGCAACGGAGGTCCGCTGCGGATTCGGGACATCGGCAAGGCCGTATCCGGGCCGGAAGACAACAAGCGCGCAGCCTGGGCGAACGGCAAACGCGGTGTGTTTCTCGTCGTCTTCAAGCAGCCTGGCGCCAATGTCATCGAAACAGTAGATCGCATCAAGGCAGAATTACCCAAGCTGATTGCAGCGATCCCGCCCGCCATCAAGATCGAGATCATCAGCGACCGTACCGTCACCATTCGCGCCGCAGTCGACGACGTCCAATTTACGCTGCTCCTGACCATCGGGCTCGTGGTGATGGTGATCTTTATCTTCCTCCGCAGTTTCTGGGCGACGATCATTCCAAGCGTGACGGTGCCGCTGGCCTTGCTGGGCGCGTGCGCGCTGATGTGGGTATTCGGCTATTCACTCGACAATCTATCGCTGATGGCGTTGACGATCTCCGTGGGATTTGTCGTCGATGACGCCATCGTCATGCTGGAGAATATCAGTCGCTACATCGAACAGGGCGAGAAGCCGATTGCCGCCGCGCTCAAAGGCGCAGGCGAGATAGGATTCACGATTCTTTCGATCAGCATTTCGCTCATCGCGGTGCTGATCCCCCTGCTGCTGATGGGCGGCATCATCGGCAGGCTATTTCGCGAGTTTGCGGTTACGCTGGCGATGGCCATCTTCGTGTCCCTCATCGTGTCGTTGACGTTGACGCCAATGATGGCATCGCGTTTTCTGAGGTCGCACAAGGAGACCCGGCACAACCGCTTCTACGTATGGAGCGAACGATGCTTTGACGCGATGCTCCATGCCTACGAGCGCGGCCTCGACCTGGTCCTGCGCTGGCGCCTTGCGACCCTGTGCGTGTTTTTCGCAACCCTGGGATTGTCGGTCTACCTGTTCGTCGTCATTCCCAAGGGCTTCTTCCCTCAGCAGGACAACGGCCTGATCCTGGGTACATCGGAGGCGGCGCAGGATATCTCGTTCGATGACATGAAACGGCACCAGGAGGAACTCGGCCAGATCGTTCTGGCTGATCCTGGCGTCGCGAGCATCGCGATGTTCATTGGCGGCGGCGGCAGCGCGCTCAACACCGGAAGAATGTATGTAACGCTCAAGCCGCGCGACGAGCGCGACGCTTCGGCGCAGCAGATCATTGCCCGGCTCCGTCCGAAGCTCGACAAGGTCGAAGGCGCCCGGCAATTCCTGCAGGCGGCACAAGACGTCCGTCTCGGCGGACGGGCGACCCGGACGCAATTCGAATACACCCTTCAGGATGCCAACCTTGACGAGTTGAACACCTGGGCACCGAAGGTGCTGGACAGGATGAAAACGCTGCCGGAGCTGCGCGACGTGGCAACCGACCAGCAAACCGCGGGCACGACGCTGACACTGACGATCGATCGCGACGCAGCGTCTCGGTACGGCATTTCTCCGCAGTTGATCGACGATACGCTGTACGATGCCTTCGGGCAGCGTCAGGTCGCCCAGTACTTCACGCAGCTCAACAGCTACCATGTGATCCTGGAGATCCTGCCCGAGCTGCAAGGCAAGCTCGACACGTTGAACAATATTTACGTCAGGTCGCCGACCACGGGCGACCAGGTGCCACTCTCGGTATTTGCGAAATGGACCACCGTTCCGGTGCGGCCGCTCTCGATCAGCCACCAGGGCCAGTTCCCGGCCATCACCATCAGCTTCAACCTCGGCCAAGGCGTGGCGTTGGGCCAAGCGACCGAAGCCGTCCACAGGGCCATGGCAGACTTGGGAGCACCCGCAACGCTCAACGGCAGTTTCCAGGGAACCGCGCAGGCATTCCAACAATCGCTCGGTACAGTTCCGTTGCTGATTCTGGCGGCGCTTGTCGTGGTATATCTGATCCTCGGCGTTCTCTACGAAAGCTACATTCACCCCATTACGATTCTATCCACGCTGCCCTCGGCAGGCGTCGGCGCGCTCGCGACATTGATGATGTTCGGCTTCGACTTCAGCCTGATTGCCCTGATCGGAATCATTCTCTTGATCGGCATCGTGAAGAAGAACGGCATCATGATGGTGGACTTCGCGATCTCGGCGGAGCGCGACGAACATCTGTCGCCGCTGGAATCGATCCGCAAGGCGGCGCTGCTGCGATTCCGCCCGATCATGATGACGACGATGGCCGCGATGCTCGGCGGCGTGCCGTTGATGCTCGGCACCGGCACCGGTTCGGAAATCCGCCAGCCGCTGGGTTATGCCATGGTCGGCGGCCTGATCGTCAGCCAGGCGCTGACGCTGTTCACGACGCCTGTCGTTTATCTCTATCTCGACCGGCTTTCGATCGCGTTTGCGCGCTGGGGCCGCTCGGCGCCATCGGACGAAGCCGCGCATCCGGAGACGCACAGCTCGGTAAAACAGGCGGCCGAATGACTTGACTTTAGCCGGCTAGCGGCACATCCGAAGGGTGCGCAACCTCGAGCCGGTCAGTGAAGATTTCAGCCAAACTTTCCGTCGCGATCGCGTTTGCCTCCTTCACGTCGCTCGGTGTGCCGGCGCGAAGCTGCAGGTCGATGACGGCAAGACCACGGACCTGCAGATCCAGACCTGCGAGCAACGCGGCTGCTACACCAACGCGCCGATCTCGCCAGCCGAAGATGCTGGCGGCGATGAAAACCGGCAAGCAGCTGAAGGTCTCGTTCCAGAACCTGGCCAAGGAAGTGATCGCGATCCCGATGCCGCTGACGGATTTCGCCGAGTAGCAGTCGTTACCGCCGTCATTGCGAGGAGCGAAGCGACGAAGCAATCCATGGTTCGGCATGGCGGATAGATGGATTGCTTCGCTTCGGTCGCAATGACGGAGGCTATTGCCGCGCCATTTCCGCCGCGCCGATACCGTCGCCGTCGAGCTTCTGGTCGTCGTGCATGTCGACCGTCACCTTCAAGAGCCGCCCGGTGAATTCGAACGGCGCGGTGTAGTGCGAGACCGGACTGGAGCGGTCGCGGCCGATGTCGAGCCCGGACCAGGAGATGAAATTGTTGAAGGCGAGCTGGGTCTCGATCGATCCTGCGGGTTCGCCGTCGATCAATAGCGTATAGGCGGTGATGCCGGTCCGCGCGCCCTTGGCCGGCGGCTCCTTGCGCACCAGACGTTCGACATGGACGCCGAGGCGATGCGCGCCCGCCGGCACCTTGCGGGTCGAGGTCACGATCTCATGGCCGCCGCCGATATTGAGGTCGTGCACCAGCAAGCCGTCCTTGATGTAGAGGCTGTAGCCGGTCGTCATATCGCCGTGGGCGATCAGCACGCCCTCGGCGCCGGCCCCTTCGATCTCGACATGGGCTTCGATGGTGTAGCTGCGGCTGCGGACATCGGGCGCGACGTCGGTCGGCACATGGCCCATGCCGGCATGGAAAGTGAACTTGTTGCGCGCGCCCTGGAACCGGGCCGCGTTTTCGGCAAACCGCGCCGCGAAGCGATCGTCGAGCGGCAGCACGTTGTGCTTCTCGGCCTCGCTCCACCACAGTTTTGTCATCGCCTCAAGGCGCTCAGGCTCCGTCGCGGCAAGATCGTTGGTTTCGGAAAAGTCCTGGTCGAGATGGAACAGCTCCCATTTGTCGTTCTCGAACGGCGTGCCTGACGGGTGGAAGGAAACCGCCTTCCACCCGTTCTGCCAGATGCCGCGATGGCCGAACATTTCGAAATATTGCGAGGAGGATTTTGACGGCGCCGACGCGTCTGACACCGAGCGCGCAAAGCTTTCGCCCTCCATCGGCATCTGCGCAACGCCTGCAATTTCCGCCGGCGGCTTGACGCCGATCAACTCGAGCAAAGTGGGCGTCAGGTCGCAGGCATGCACGAACTGATGGCGCAATTCGCCTTTGGCCGCAATTTTGTTCGGCCAGTTCATGATGAAGGGATCGCGGATGCCGCCACCATGGGTGTTCTGCTTGTAGCGCCGCAACGGCGTGTTCGACGCCATCGCCCAGCCGTGCGGGAAATTGCTGTGCGAGTCAGGACCGCCAATGTCGTCGATCCGACGTATTTTCTCGGCGATCGGTTCGGGGCGGAAATTATACGGCCCCATCGCGTTGACGAAGCCGAGCGGCCCGCCCTCCTGGCTGGCGCCATTGTCCGACAGCACCAAAATCAGGGTGTTGTCACGAATGCCTGCGGTGTCGAGAAATCCGATCAGCCGGGCGAGATGCTGGTCGGCGTGATCGAGCATGCCGGCAAAAGCCGACTGCAACCGCGTCAACAGGCGCTGCTCGTCGGCGCTGTAGCTGCTCCAGGCCCTGACGCCGTCATTACGCTCCGGCATCCGGGTTTGCTGCGGAACGATCCCCATTGCTTTCTGGCGCGCCATGCGTTGTTCGCGCTCGATGTCCCAGCCATGCGCGAAGGTTTCGTCATAACTCCTGATGAGTTCGGCCGGCGCCTGATGCGGCGCATGGCAGGCCGCCGGCGCCAGCCAGGTCAGCCAGGGAATATCGGGCCGGTCGGCGGTGTGATCGGCGATGAAGCGTATGGCCTGATCGACCAGGTCCGACGTCAGGTGATAGCCATCGGCAAACGTCCCGGGCGGGTCGACATGGGTGTTGTCGGAGACCAGCTCGGGCGCGAACTGGTCGGTCTCGGCATCGAGAAAGCCATAGAAGCGATCGAAGCCGCGCCCAATCGGCCAGCCGTCGAACGGCCCGGTGGCGCCGCTTTCCGTCAGCGGCGTGACGTGCCATTTGCCGACCATGTAGTTGCGATAGCCATGCGGCCGCAGCATCTCCGCCAGCGTCCCCGCCTCGCGCGCGATCTTGCCGCGATAGCCGGGATAGCCAGAGTCGAAATTCGCGAGGCAACCGACACCGACCGAATGGTGGTTACGCCCGGTCAGCAGCGCCGCGCGCGTGGTCGAACACATCGCGGTGGTATGGAAGCCGGAATAGCGCAGGCCTTCGGCGGCGAGCTGGTCGATGGTCGGCGTCCTGATCGGCGAGCCGTAGCAGCCGAAATCGGAAAAGCCGACATCGTCGAACAACACGACCAGGATATTGGGCGCACCCTGCGGCGGCTTTGCTGCGTCCGGCCACCACGGCTTGGACCCGGCAACCGTCCTGTCGATGATGCCGCCGAACGGTTTTGCGCTGCCTGCCATGCTTTCCTCCGGTTGCATCCGCGACCGCGGTTGACCCGCCGGTTTCGCCTCAAGGTCACGGCCATGCCGCCTGGGACATACCCGGACGGCATTGCCATAAACGATAATCCGAATTATCATTATGAATATTTTGAGCGGAGATGCAACATCCCGATGCCGTCCCGATCGAGCGAACTGGATCTTCCCGGCGTCACCCCGTCGCGGCAGAAGCGCAGCCGCGAGACTACGGCGGCGCTGCTCGATGCCGGCGCGAAGCTATTGAAAACCCACAATCTGGCGGAATTATCGATCGAGGCGCTGTGCCGGCAGGTCGGCGCCACTGTCGGCGCCTTCTACAGCCGGTTCGAGAGCAAGGACGCCTATTTCAACGCGTTGATGGCGTTGGCCGCACGCGATGGCGAAGCGCGGGTGTCGGACATGGCCAGCGGCGCGCCGGGCAGTGCTGATCTCGCGACGCTTTGCCGTCAGGTCGTCGGCGGCATCATCGGCTGGATGCGCGCGCATGAGGGCGTGCTGCGCGCAGCGCTGCAGCACGACGACAACCGGCCGGACAGCTGGAGCCCGTTCAAGGCGCTGGCGCGCGCCAACACCGAACGCGCCACCCCTCTCCTGCTGCCGGCGATGGGCAAGGGCCGACGCGCCGCCAAAAGCCGCGCCATCGCCTTCGGTTTTCAGGTCGTGCTCGGCACGCTGGTCAATGCCATCCTCAACGATCCCGGACCGTTGTCGCTGCACGATGCGGAGTTGAAGGCGCGGCTCAGCGATTGTCTGCTGCTGCTGCTCGAGGCCTAGATGAAAGCGAAAACGTAAGGCGATCTCACGCGCCCAGATACGCCTTCTGCACCTGCGGGTCTTCCGCCAGTGCGGCCGCGGTGCCTGACAGCACGCTCTTGCCGACTTGCAGCACCGTGGCAAAGTCCGAGACTTCCAGCGCCAGTTCGATCGACTGTTCGGCGAGCAGGATGGTCAACCCTTCCCGGTGCAATCGCTCAAAGGTCTCGTACATCGATTCCACCACGGCCGGTGCGAGGCCCAGCGACGGCTCGTCCAGCATCAGCAGTTTCGGGTCGCTCATCAAGGCGCGGCCGACCGCCAGCATCTGCCGCTCGCCGCCGGACATGGTGCCGGCGCGCTGGTCGCGGCGCTCCTTCAGTTTCGGAAAGATCTCGTAGACACGTTCCAGCAGCACGGCCATGCGCGCCTTGTCGCGCAGCGGCGTGGCGCCGAGCAGCAGGTTGTTCTCGACGCTCTGCTGTACGAACAGCCGCCAGCCCTCCGGCGACAGCGCCAGGCCCTTGCGCACGATCGCGAAAGCCTGCTGGCCGCCAATCTCCTCGCCGTTGAAGCGGATCGAGCCGGCATGCACGGGAATGAGCCCGGCGACGGCGTTGAGCACCGTGGTCTTGCCGCCGCCGTTGGAGCCGAGCAGCGCCACCACGCTGCCCTCGGGCACTTCGAGCGACACATCGGAGACGCCGATCAGGTCGCCGTAGCGAACTTCGAGGTGCTGGATCGAAAGCAGCGGCCCGGTCATGTCGCGGGTCCGCCCATCAACTCGACCGGCGTATGGCCGGCGGCGGCCTTGGCGGCGCGGGTGCCGAGATAGGC
>Ga0070681_10005098_pt1 | contig 12676 bp, 27 predicted proteins | sample KBSC83BmetaG_FD_65650 | JGI IMG/M metagenome (GOLD analysis project Ga0070681, IMG submission 65650) | Corn rhizosphere microbial communities from Kellogg Biological Station, Michigan, USA - KBS C8-3B metaG | ecosystem: Host-associated > Plants > Roots > Rhizosphere | place: USA: Michigan...
CCCCAGCGGCATCGCAGGCTTCGCGAAACACGTTGCCGAAGGATTCCTTGGTCAGCGGCTTGCCGTTGGCGCCTACGATGAACGTGGTTTCTCCACAGGGGCCAGCCTCCAGCGTAGCGGCCAGCACGTCGAGGACGGGGACAACCGCCGTCACCGTCTCCTGGCTCTTCTCGGTCTTAATGCGCCCGACGCCGCTGCGGACGTGCTGGGGGCCGTACAGAACGGCGTCCCCGCGCCGCAGGCCGCTATAGAGCAGGACATCGAGCCAAACCCTCTGCCGAGTCCCCAGCGGCCATTTGGCGTGATAGGCGGCCACGTCATCCTCGGTCCACGCTATGAAACCGTCGCCAGCCTTGCGGGGAGGGTTCTCAACACCGATCGTTGGATCAGCCTTGATGTGCTTAGCCTTGGTGGCCCATTTGAATAGGCCGCGCATGGCGTCGAGGAAGTTGCGAGCCTGTGCCGGCGTCTTGGCGCGGCGCTCCTTGCCTGCCCGGATCGTTGCGGTCGTGATCCTCGACGCAGCCTCATGGCCTGACTTGTCGAGGACGTGGACGAAGATGTTATCCCGCTGCCGGCGGGTGGCGTTAGACAGCGCCCGCCAATCCGAACTATCCCGGTATTGGTCGAGTAGCCACGCCAGCGTGCCGTGCGACGGCGCGCCCTTCTTGGGCTTGGCAACGCCCGTGACAGCGGCCTGATATTCCTCGTTGAACTCCGGGGTTCCGTACTCTGCCGTCAGACGGATGCGAGGCCCTTTACCGACACGGACATACCAGACGGCTTTGCCGTGCCGGGTTGTCTCCAGGTTCAAATGCGGCGGACGTGGGCGGGGCATGTAGAGCATCACAGAACGATCTCGCCTGCTTCATCAAGGGCCGGTTTGGCTTCTGTGGATGGCGCGAGCCGGATTACGATGCAGGACTTCTCGCCAACGCGCACCTCAACCTCGGCTGCCCCCTCCTGCTTTGCAGCACGGATCGCTCGGGCAACGTCAGCTTGGGTTATGGCGGCGGCTCTTCGAGGCATGTTCAGGTTTCGGCTGTGTCCGTTCAGTCTTCAAATTCGACTGGAAGCGCGATCCGCAGGAACGTCCGCTGCGTCGGCTGTTCGAACACCATGGACTCGTGAACGCAGTCGCGGGTGAGCAGATAGCCGACGTTCGGCGGCAGCACTTCGCCTGCCCCGAGTTGGTCTGAGATATGGGACAGGTCGCCATCGCTTGCTGGCTGCCCATCAAATTCACCGCGCCATGCCCTGCAACCGGCCACGGATGCCGCCACGATGATCGGCATACGACGGATAGGACCAACGCCAATGTCGTTGCAGTAGTGCGCCCACCCTGGGTGCTCCCACGACATACGCTCGGGCATGAAGCAGCCATCAACGTGCGGCCTCGGGCGACGCTGAGACATGCGAGCCGCGACCATCTTCTCATCGACGGTCATGTGAGCAATACCCTGCGTAGCTCCCGCCACTCGGCATAGCGCAGTCACCGGCTCAAGATAATCCTCGAAACCTTCGGCCATGACTGGCGCGGCCAGATCGAAGGAGTGCATGTACCGCTGCCGTCCTGCGTAAGGCAGGCTCACCGGGCAGAGCGGGCGATAGTCGCTATTCAACATAATTGCCTCCAATTGGATTTGAGGGATCATAGGACTTGCGCGAACATGCCGGCATCTGACTTGATCCGGCGTTCGGCCATTTCCGCGTATTCAGGATTGAGTTCGATCAATATGGCATCGCGGCCGAGCCGATCGGCTACCATGCCCGTTGTCCCCGCGCCTCCAAACGGGTCCAGCACAACGCCGTCGGCGGGACATCCGGCCTTGATGCACGGCTCAATCAATTCTGGCGGGAATGTCGCGAAGTGCGCCTCTCGGAATTGAGCTGGCGCGACCTCCCATACCGAACGCTTGTTGCGCTTGCCGCTGCATTGTTCAGCGCGCTCCATGGCATCCCAGCGATCATTGAAACCAGCGTGGCGTCGGCTATGGCCGCGCTGTTTGTCAGTCTTGCGTAGCTGTCCGCCGCCTCGGTCATGACCGCTGCCACGGTCGTCTACCTGACCAGGCGCGAATGGACGCCGCATATCCTCAGTAGACGCGAGTTCCGAAATAGCTTCCGCGTCGTAGTGGTAATGGCGCGACTTGGACAGCATGAAGATATATTCGTGTGCCTTGGTGCAGCGGTCTTGCACGCTCTCCGGCATCGGATTGGGTTTGGCCCAGATAATGTCCTGTCGCAGATACCAGCCGTCGGCTTGGAGAGCGAAGGCGGCTCGCCACGGAATACCAATTAGGTCTTTCGGTTTAAGCCCTGGGATCGCGCGGTCTTGCGGGCGCGCAGATCGAAGGTGACGGCGGGCCGGCTGCTTCGGATCGATGCCACCAGATTGCCCTTTGGCGTTCTGGTAACTGTCTCCGAGGTTGAGCCATAGCGTGCCTTCCACCTTCAAAACACGGCGAACTTCTCGGAACACATCCACCAACTCGGCTACAAATTCGGCGGGCGTAGGCTCAAGCCCGATTTGTCCGGCCACTCCATAGTCACGCAGCCCGAAGTAGGGGGGGCTGGTGACGCAGCAATGCACGCTCTCGTCCGGCATCGTGCGGAGCATTTCGCGGCAATCGCCTTTGAGGATACGGATAGTCATCGATTTTCGTTCAAGTCCTGTAAGCAGAAGTAAGGGCTCAAGCCCGTCCTGAGACTTCTGGCTGGCCTTCAAACCGCGCGATCATTTCCTTCATCAAGGTCACGATGTCGCGCCGATCCGCGCCGTTTGAAATGAAGTTGCAGCGTCCGGTCTCAGTGCTGCCGAACGGGAAGACCAGAAGCACAAAGCCGGTCTCGCGCGCGGGGCCTTTGACTTTGCCGTTGAAAATCTCGTCAAGACCTTGGGCGACGGCGTTCATCCGCGCGTGATATTCTTTCTGGATTGGACCGTCGCCCAGGGTGTTCATGCGGTCAGTTCCTTCACCACCCACATGACCGACTGTTCCAGCGACGTGATCGCCAGCGCGTTGTAACGGCCCGGCTTCACCTTGCCGAACAGGGCTTCCAACTCGGCGGCCTTGTTCTTGATGTCGTCGTGCAGCACCTTCTCGTCATCGGTCAACGCGCGATAACGAGGCCGGAAGCGGCTCACCGGAATTGCGGTGTCAGCCTGACGAGCATCCGGCTTTCCTTCGAACACATCAGCCATTCAATCTCTCCTTTGGTTTCGACGAAAAACACGCACCTGCACTTATCAGTCGTTAGTAATCAGCAGCGGCGAAGAAACCGCCGACAATGAACATCAATAGAACCAAGCCAATGACACCAAGCACAGCAAACCCGATGTATGCCCACATCCAGTCAACGCCGCCCCACGGCACTACAGTCTGTGTGCCGTCACACAGGTTGTGATAAATGGTCTGGCCGAATTGGCTTTGCTCCTTGAGACATTCCTTGAGCGTCTTGGCAGCGATATTAAAATTTTGCGTCCCTTCCATCGTGCTCCCCTGTTCTGTCATCACGAAGCAGCGGCGATTTTCTGCTCAGCAACAAGTTTCCGCTGGCGATGCTGCTCTTTCACCGCATGGCCCATGAATACGACTGGGATCATCTTCGTCACGCAGTCGGGATAGAGCTTCTTCTGCAAGTGCTCGGCAGTGAATTGGTTTTTGTTGCATTGAGGCGACGGTTCGTCTTGCTCGCCTGGCTCCATGCCAAAAGGTCGCTTGCGGCTTGCATAGAACGCGACACCTTTCTCGGGGTGAACCGTCCACCAATGGTTGGTGATGCAGTCGCCATCGACAGGTGTAGTCGCCGTCGACTCCGGGATATAAAAAATAATGCCTTTCATCGCTCGATCCCTGTTTCCGTAAATCCGGACTTGAGCTTTGTAGCCTTCCGAACGCCCTCCGCGAACATGCGAAGGGCTTGCGGTCCCGATACCGGCAAGCCTTGTCTTTCAATTTCTTGAGCAAGAAATTCGGCATCGTTAGCCAGCGATGAGGAGACGATAGCGATGGCTCGACTAGACAAATTGGCCGCAAATTCCTCGTTTGTGCCCATGTTTGGTTGCTCCATATCAGCGCGAGGCGCCCGGAATACCGGCGAGCCCGCAGTAGCCATGCGTGTCCTCTGACGAGATCAAATCGCCGTCTGGCGCGTCGGGGTTTTTGATGTTCGTGCGCGCAAACCGCCAGCCCATGCACTGCTTGCCGATGCACATGCAGTTGTGCAGGCCGCCGCCCATTTGATAGCCGCGGTTCTGCGGGCCGCCGGCTGTAATGGTGTCTGGCTCTCCAGCGGTTCGCGGTCCCACCAATGTGCCGAGCGAGAGTGCGAACGGGCACCATTTTTCTCTCGACTTGGCTTCCTCCGTGAACACCGGCATTGACATTTTTCTCTCCAAAAACAGCTAGTTACGCTTATGTCCCGTTACCGTGTCAGGCTCGTTTCCGGCGTTCTACGAAGTCGGGATGAACCTGAAGAATGAAGTTCTGAAGGGTGATGAGGTCTTCACCATTTTCATCTTTGACGAAGTGGTGAGCCACCACGGGCCATCCGCAGCCTGCGCAATGCCCATGGCCGTGAGCGAGGCCCCAGCGGAATCCGCCACGTCCAAGCATTGACATGAAGCCCGTCAGAACTTCATCGCAGCCAACGCACCGCTGCTCCTGAATTTCTGGCTTGCCCCCATTCACGGCCTCCTTGATCGGGACTGCGACGAACTGGCCGAAGTAGCTATCAAGCGCCTTGATCGTCTCCGGGCTCGTTGCATCCGTGGCATTCATGAATGTTCGCCAGTCGAGCCGTTTGGCGATCGTTTTGGTGTCCATTTTTTCTCTCCAAATCGGACGGGTCTTGTTATTTGCAGAATCCGCTAAGCCGCTCTCAACTCTCGACACGCTGCTACAATCCGGCAGCCATCTGCGTAATCTCCGCTCACGGCGTACAGCGCCAGCGCGACTTTCACCGGATCAATCCCGAGCTTCGCCCACCATTGCGTCTCGCTGCCTTCGTGCTGCTTTCTGTGGTCTGAGCCGCAGACTGGCAGTGCATATTTGTCATCCGGCTTTGCGCCGATACCTGGGTTGTTCTTGCCGATCATTGGATCAGCGAAACGAATGTGCGCGGCCTCTGTCGCTGTATCGTCTCCGCAGACACAGCACGGCAACGTGCGGAGATAGGCGAGGTGATCGGGATCGTGCTGGCGGGGATGCTTAAGCATCGGCTTTCTTCATCCTCGCGATGCCAAACCAGTCCGATTTTTCGTAATGCGGCATTCCGCCCAGCACCTTGTAGGCGTGATCCGCAGCCTCGACGGGAATCTCAAAGACCACCTGAACGCATTTGCGCGTCTTGATGAGCTTCCAGTCGGAATAGACTGCGCCGAAGGCTGCGGGATCATCCATGCGTCACCTAGAACGGGATTTCGTCGTCGTGGACTTCGGGCTTGCGCGCCGGTTCGCGACCCATGTCGGCGGATGACGGTCGGGCGCCGGGCTTGTTGTCCTTCGGCTGCGGCATACGCACGCGCAGCCCTTCGACTGGATTGCCCTGGTATTCCGTCATCACGGCGAACAGGATCAACTCCTGTCCATTCCAGTCGTCCATTTCGTCGCCATAAGCTTGCGCGATAGTCTTGCTGTTAGTCTTGTTCAGCACGAGACCCTTCTGCTTGCCCTTGAAGTAAAGGACGGGCTTATTGTCGTCGCCCAGCTTTTCCATTTCGACGTGATCCATCGTCACGCGCACGTTCTGGCCGTTCAGGTCGGGCGCGCTCAGGTGCTTGCTCGGGTAGGCTTCGGAGACTTTCATGTTCGTGTCTTTCGGTTTGAGTTTCAGAATTTGCGTTCAGTGTGTTCGGTAACGCCATCCGGCAGCATTCCATGTTCTTTCCGATAATCCCGCGCTGCTGACAGGATTGCCGTCTCGATCTTCTCGTTGGGCCGCCCAATGGCTTTCAGAGCCTTGCCGTAGCTCTCCAGCACCAGGGTCTTTTCCGTCCGCATAGGGAGGGCCTTGCCGGTCCCTTGAACGCCGATGCGGAATGTCGTCTGTTTCTCGGCGCGGGCGGCGAAGCGGCTCAGCTTCTTGAAATCCTCGAAAGCTGCATCGGCCTTCGCTGTCTTGACCGCCACGCCGGTATCGAGACAGCCGACAACGGCGTCTTGCTTGGCTTGCATTTCGGCAGCTTCGGCTTCGCGTGCGACGGTCTCGGCCTGCTCAGCAGCGAGGCGTGCGGCCTCTGCTGCCTCGGCGCGCTTGGCTTCCTCTGCTTTGCCGTAGGCCGTCAGACGCTCTTTCAGTTCAGAGAGAACCTTGTCCAGAAGGCCGGGCTTCTTGGTGTCAGCGTTGTGCAGCGCCTTGTATTCGGAATTGATATTGGCGAGCTTTTCATTGAGCGGCGCAACAAGCTTGGTGCGCTCGGCTTCAATCTCAGCGGCAGCACCGCGTGCACGATCGACAAGCCGCTTGGCCTCAACCAAGTGCGGGCCATCGGTGATGACCGGAACGCCATCCAGGAATTGCCCGAGAGCTTCGACACACTCTTGGCCGCGCTCAAGCACGGTCGGCTCAGGCGGATTGTTGTGCCCGATCCGCGCTATCGTGTCTCGCTCGATTGCCAGTTCGGCCATTGCGCTCATACTCGCTACTCCACCGCCACTTTCATCGCCGCCGCATTCTCTGCCGTGACCCGCTCGTAGCTCGCCCGCGCGATCTGCACGGCCAGCAATGCCTCGCTCAGCGCAAGTCCAGCCTTGGCAAGCTTGCTACCAGCGACCGCTTCGTAGGGATGCTTGCTGAGCAGGCCAGCGTGTTTGATGATTGTCTCGGCGCAGTTCTTTGCGTGGTCGCACGCATTGCCGGTCATCATCAGGTTGTACCAAATGGATTCGTCGAGAGCCTTTTGGGTGTTCATGCGGCACCTGTGGCTTTGAGGATTGCACCACGCGCGTTGATGCACTCCTGCTCTGATGGCCAAGAGAACTCATCAAGAAATCTGGTCCATTCGATAATTTGGTCCCGTTCGCCGCAGATACGTTCGTAGTTATCCAGTAACGTGACAAAGGGACGAAGCGCAGCCAGCATGTCCGGCGCAGCGGCGATCAGGCGCGCGTTAGCCTCATCGGTTGGCTTGAATGTTTCCCAGTAAGGACCGCTTCCAATGTCCGCGATCTCGTGGCCGTTCGCATCCTTGATGAAGTAGATCGAGTGACCCGGATGTGCGGTCCATGGCGCAGGCGAAACGGAAAGCGGTTGAGGAACGGACTGCGGAAGGGTCTCGGCAGCAAGACCAACGTGGTTCTCCAAATCATTCATGGCTTGCACCGATCTGCCAATTCGATTGACGCGATGGACAGCGCGATAGACGCAGCAAGCGCGATGGCGAGGAGGGCGATCATTCCGCCGCCTCCGTCCAGAACACAGGCGTATCCACATTCACCGGCCATGCGACTTCCGGCCCGTCGATGTGCTTGCCGAGCCAGTTCCGCATCGCGTGCGATGGCGTTTCCTGAATGTTGACGAAATGTGCGCGGACCTCGATGGCGATGTCCTCGGTGATGTTCGTCACCGTGCCCGACTGTCCCGGCTCATCGCCTTCGCAAATCTCAAGCACCTTCACCGGCAACTCACCGCCGATGATGTTCGCGATGATCGTGCGCTTGGTGTCCTCGGGACGGTAGATCGCTTCCAGTCCGAGCTTCCCGTAGTCGATGATCGAGAGGTAGGTGTTCATGCGCCGACTCCGAATTGGCTGTTGTCCTGTAGGTCTTGCTGGTGGACATGAGCGGCGCAGTCCTCGGCTTCTTCTTCGGTATCGAACGGACCGCCGATTTCATGCTCGTTGCCATCGCGATAAACTTTGATCGCGCGCCAGCCGTCCGAAGGGCAGTCCGTGAGTTGCTGTGCGCCGTAGAAGCAATCGAGGATTTTGCAGATGCCGTTCATGGTCACAGCGCGAAGTTGAGAACGTAGCGGGCCATGCCGTCGTCATCAGCGCCGACGCCGACAGACGCGATCTCGCCGCTGTCCGTGAAATTGATTTCCGTGATGTCCTTGTCGGTGTAGCCGTGGCGAACCACGAGAGCTTCGGCGGCGCAGAGGTTGGCGGCCTGCTCGGCTGTCTCGCAAAGCCAGATGTTCAAGGGCTGGGTCATCTTCGCGCTCCATCGGGTGAACCGAACTCGATGGCGACCATAAAGCATAGCTTGAGTGGCAAGTCAAGCGTTGCTTTAGCAGGAAAGCAAAAAATATCCCCACCTGGAATTGGCGGGGAATCGAAAGCCTCAGAAATGGCCGCTGGTGCGGGTTATGCCCGGCGCTTGGTCTTGGGCTGCTCGGGTGCTTTTGGCGCTTCCTCGGCCCTTGCCTGCATCAATACGAGGTCGTCTATCTTGGCTAGATGCCCCTCCTCGGGAGGGGGAGGGCCTTCACCCTCCAAAAGCCACGCATAGGGCACTTTCAGGGCCTTTCGGATGGCCGGGAGGCGATCCAGGTCGGGCCGGTTTTTCTTTACGTCGTCGTCCGTGGCCCGCTCCCATCCCGAAATAGCGGCCCCGGTAACCCCAAGGGCGCTCCCCAATTCGTCCTGCGAAAGATTGAGCCGCTGCCGCGCGGCGCGGATGCGCTCGCCGAGCGTGTTTCTGATAGCCATTCCAGCATCATAAAGCATTCCTTTAGCGCCGCAATGAAGCAAAGCTTGACTTTGACCTAAAGCCATGCTTGAGTTACCGGCCATGAACGACAAAACCGAAGCCTTGCGCCGCGCTATTGAAGCTGCAGGAGGACTGTCCAAGCTGGCTGAGCCGCTTGGCATCACGGCCCAGGCTGTCTCGCAATGGGACGAGGTTCCGCCCAGAAGGGTGCTGGCCGTCGAGCGTGTGTCCGGCATCCCGCGCGAAGAGCTCCGGCCTGATTTGTACCCGTCCGCATCTGCCGAGGCTCGCGCGATATGAGCCTGGCGGGCGATGCAACCGATATCGGCCTTCCCATGGCAATGGCGTTGGTGAACGAAGCAATACACCGGCATCGGCGCGCCCCCATTCGCAAACCAAGCGGGAGCATAGCTTCGCACAGAGGTTGTATTGCGCAAGCAACTTTCGCCTCACGTCAGCGCAGTGCTGCACATCGCCGCACGCACATGGTTAATGCGTTCGCCGCGTCGGATTTGCGAATTAGCAAAGGACATAGTTTGGGGACCATGACCGTGAGCAATCGCGGAGGTCTCTGCACTGGTGATCTTCGGTCGGAGTGCGCGGCATGACCACCTACTATCAATGCCGCTTGCAACGCGGAAATTCCGAAACTGTCGGATGGATTGAAGATCGCGGCGCGAAAGTAGGCGCGAGCGTCGAATTAAAATCGGCTGATGGAAATTTCTGGCGTGTGACCGAAGTTTATCCGTTCGGCATGGATGAAGCCAAGCTTCGCCAGAAGCAAGCCAATGATCGAAACGCGCTGTCCTCAATAGCGGGGCAGTCACGATGAGACAGCCATGTGGTGCAAGCAATGCAAGCGCGACCGCGCGCCGAGCCACTTCCTCAAGGTCAAGCGGCCTTGGCGCGTTGAACTTTGCAACGACTGCGCCAGCGAGAACGTCCGTCGCTGGTCTCGGAAAGTCGAGATGGACCCGGACAAAGTCCGACGCGCAGGCAAGGACGAATAGCCACGCGCACTCACATAGCGATGACCGCCCCGCCGATTGGGATGCGGAAACCTATCGTGAAACGTCAATTCAGAGTTCTCGCGGCGGCTCTTGCCCCACGTATGCATCTGCCCTGATTGGGACGAACTGGTGCATCCACGAAGGAGCGCGATACCGACTGGCAGAGCGTTGCAACCCGACGCGTCCGCGAGAAACAACCACGGCCCGGCCAAAGGCACGCAGCACACAATCGCCTTTGCCGGGCCGCTCCGCGAGAGGGGCTTCGCGGAATCGTTATGCGTTGAGGGGGAGTTTGTCGTCATGTTGCGTTCAGAGTTACCAGCCGTTGCTGAGGCGGCAACAAATCTCGTTGCCCATGCGGGCGCGATTTCTGCCCAAACGGGCAGTGAATTTTTCTCCAACGCTTGCAGGACGATATTCGGCAAGGACGCTGGATTGCATCTGCACTACGCAACCGGCGTGCCGGAACGTAGCTGCTACCGCTACGCCTCAGGCGAGCGCGAAGTCCCTGTCCTGGTGCTGCGGGCGATCCTCCACAGCGAACAGGGCGCACCATTCCTTGCTGCGCTCATGGATGAGTGCCCGGCGCAATGGTGGCTACGATTTCAGTATGAACGCGAAGTCGGGCAGGGCGCGCTCAGCAAGGTCAGGTGAGGCATGAGCGACGACGAGAAGCAGGCTCGCGCGATCAGTTCAACGGCGGTCAGCCTCACCACATGCTCATTTGTGGCTGCCATTGCAACGTCCAACTGGTGGATTTGGACTGGTGATTGGCGGCCATTTGCAACGTCGATTTCATTTTTCGTCTTGACGTTTGCCGTTGCTGTCGGTGCTGGCATTTGGATTAGAGAGTTCGAGTAACCGTGCGTCCTGAGCGATCCGGGGAGGGATCGCAAGTAAATCTGTCGGGGGTAGCCCGTGTCGTTAGTCGAGAGGTTGCATTCAGCGCACAAGCGTTTCCATGCCGATATCGCGAGGAAGGCCGTGCCGGACGAAGGGATCGATCTGAAGCGCCCGAAGGTCATTCCAATTGCCCATATCGAGGCAGTGCAGGAAGTTCCTGTTGTCATGACAGAGCAGGTCTTTGGCCCAATCGTTTTTCGCGCCACGGATGACGAAGCATTCGGTCCGATTGTGCATCCCGGCGCGCGCCTGAAATTCCCCAAGATCGAGCAGATACAGAGGATCGTCGCGGAGTATTTCGGCCTGACGCTCGCGGAAATGATTTCACAGCAGCGCGCCCGGCATATCGCGCGGCCTCGCCAGGTTGCGATGTTCCTTTGCCGGCAATTCACTCCGCGTTCGATGCCAGAGATTGGGCGCCGCTTTGGTGATCGCGACCACACAACTGTCTTGTCGGCAGTCCGGCGTATCGAGTTGGTGCGCGCAGCGGACAAGACTCTCAATGCTGAGATTATAGAACTTGAGAAGCTGATCCGCGCCATCCCGGGCACTGTTCTCGCAGTCTGACAAGTAGTTTTTGTTGCGTATTGCGTCCCAACACCAGCGCAAGGCGCAGCTATGGGCGATCTGGAAACTGATTTTGAGACTGCATTAGCCGAACTCTCGCAAGTCGTCCCGGCTGGGCAGGCCTGCACAATCGAGCAGGATATTGCCTATCTGGTGGCGGCTGAATTTTCATTGGAAGCCCGCATTGACCGCGCCAAGCTCAAGCACAAGCCGCGCCGTCATTTGGTCCGCGCGCTCAAGCTCGCCAAGGTGCAGGAGATGGCGGCGTGAAGCGCATTGAGGACGATATCCAGCGCGCAGTTATCCAGCACCTGAAGGAACGCGGTGTTCCTGGTGTTGTCTATTGGCATACGCCCAACGGCGGGAAGCGCCGCAAAACTGAGGCCGCGATCCTGAAAGGGCTTGGCGTCCGCGCTGGCGTGTCCGATCTGATCTTCGTCCACAACAGCCGGATATTCGCGCTTGAACTGAAGGCACCTGAAGGGCGCCCGACCGAATCCCAGATGGAATTTATCTCCGACCTGAATGCTGCCGGCGGCTACGGCTGCATCGCGCATGGACTGGATCGCGCATTGAAGGCGCTTGAGACGTGGGGATTGTTGAAAGGGAGAGTCATATGAGAATGAACACGGTTGTCGAGATGGCTGTGCAGCAGATGACGTGCACGGGCTGCGGCGCGGAGGCCAATGCGTCCTGCAACTGCGGCAAACCTTACGTGCCGAAGAAACAGCGGGCAGTTGATGCCATTAAGGCAAATCCAAAGAAATCGAATGTCGCCTTGGCAGAAGAATTGGGTGTAAGCGACCAAACGGTACGTCGCGCTCGCGAGGAACTAGGCTCGACATATGTCGAGCCTGAGCGCGAGGGCCGCGACGGCAAGGTTTATCGACTTCCCACACGTGAGGTCGATCCGGCCACGGAAACCAAAGACAGCTTTTTTACGCTCGTCGATATGGCGCTGCGTATAACGCAACTGGATTTGACCACGGTGAATAGCCCGAAGGTCCAAAAGGCTATTGCCGATGTGATCGACGCTTGGACCGAAGCCAAAGGGAGACTCGGATGAAACGTGAAAAGACAGCCTATAAGAATAGCGGAAGTCGGCGCTCGCCACGTCACGCTTTTCTTTTCCAAATTGCTGGCCAGAAGCCGACCAAGGTTTGGGCGATCGTCAAACCGGCGCGGACGGAAGTCACCATTCAATTGACTGAAGATCACGTTCAGGAAGCAATTAAACGTCGCGGGTTTGGTGATGCGCAGAATTGTGCGGGTGCCGTATGCATGTCCAGTCATGGCGGTAACTTTCCGCATTCTGTAAGCGGTCACTTTGATTGGCTTTATCGACGAGTATACGTGGCCGACAAGAACAATGCGATTGGACTTCCGAAAAGTTGCATCGCGTACTCGCACTGCGACAACATCGCGGAATTGTTTGACAGCCAAGCCGGGCTAAAGAAATTGCTGACTCGCCTTCGCGAGAATGGCCCCATTTCCATCAAACTCAGCCCTCCTGTTTATCGCCCCCGTGAGGAAGGGCGGGTG
>Ga0070681_10005101_pt1 | contig 12674 bp, 14 predicted proteins | sample KBSC83BmetaG_FD_65650 | JGI IMG/M metagenome (GOLD analysis project Ga0070681, IMG submission 65650) | Corn rhizosphere microbial communities from Kellogg Biological Station, Michigan, USA - KBS C8-3B metaG | ecosystem: Host-associated > Plants > Roots > Rhizosphere | place: USA: Michigan...
AACTGAGCGATGCGGAGGTGCGCTACCTCACCGACGTCGACCACGTCAGGCATGAGGCGCTGGTCGCCACGTTGCGGGTCACTCACCGTCCGCTCGGCATCGCCCCGTTGGATCCGCGATCGCGAGGACCCGTGCGCGGCCGACATCGCGATGACGATCGTCGACGCCTGGCAGGGTCCGGGATCGGCACCGAACTGGCTCAGCGTCTGGTCGACTCGGCAGTTGCCGCGGGGATCAAGCGGTTCACCGCGGACGTGCTCACCGACAACGCCGGCGCGCGCCGGCTGGTGCGCGGACTCAGCCCGTGCGCGCGCCTTGTCGGCAGGGACGGGCCCGTCGTCCACTACGAGGTCGACCTGGCCGACGGCGCGGTCCACGTGCCCGCCCAACGCGAGCAAGTTTCGCTCACGGCGTTACGCTCCGCCGCATGCAGATGAGGGTGACGCACCATCTCAACGGCGACGTTGACCAGGTCTTCGCCTTGATGACCGACCCGAAGTTCCTCGAACGCAAGTTCACGGCCGGCGGCGCCAAGGAAGTCAGCGTCGACCATGAGGAGCTCGGCGACGGGAGGTGCCGGGTCACCATCCGGCGGCACGTCACCGTCGACCTGCCGGGCTTCGCGAAGAAGTTCATCCAGCCGACCAACTCGCTGCTGCAGACCGAGACCTGGGAACCGGCCGGCGCAGGTGAGCCGCGGAGCTGTCGCTACCGGGTCGACGTCCAGGGCGTGCCGTCGCACATCGACGGCACCGTGACGTTGACACCGGACGGCACCGGCACCAGACAGGACATCGAGGCGAAGGTGAAGGTGTCCATCCCGATCGTCGGCGGCAAGCTCGAGAAGCTCGCGGTCGACAGCGGCGAGAAGCTGCTCGCCGGCGAGGCGGACTTCACCAACGACGAGCTCGCCGGCGCCTGACGCTGAACCGGCGGCGGGCCGGATCCGTGCAATGATCTGTCAGGACTTCCGCCGCATCGAGTGGTGAGTTGGATGGCTCACATGGCACTGGATCCGGTGCCTGCGACGCCCTCGTCCGCCGGCAATGCGACGGCCCGCAGAGTCTTCGCCGGGCTACCCAAGCGCTACGACGCGCTGGCGTGGCTGCTGTCGTTCGGGCAGGACCGGCGCTGGCGCGGCTGCGTCGTGGCAGCAGTTGCGGCGGCCACTCCGGCGCGCGTGCTCGACGTGGCCACGGGACCGGCCGGGGTCGCTCTCGCGGTGGCCGGCCGGACCGGGGCCGAGGTCGTGGGTGTGGACATCGACGAGGCAATGCTCCGCCAGGGCGTTGACAACCTGAGCCGCCGGGCGGACGGTCGCCGCGTGATCCTGGCGGTTGCCCGGGCCGAACAGCTGCCCTTCAGGGACGACGCCTTCGACGCCGTCTCGTTCTCCTATCTGCTGCGCTACGTCGACGAGCCGGCGGCGACGGTGTCGGAGATGGCGCGATGCCTTCGGCCCGGTGGCGTGATGGCGAGCCTGGACTTCTTCGTCCCGCCGAACCGGCTGTGGCGAGGTCTGTGGCGGTTGTACACCGCGGTCGTCCTGCCGGTGCTCGGAGGTCTGACCGGTGGCCTTCCCTGGTGGCGGGTCGGGCGGTTTCTCGGCCCGAACATCCGCCGCCACTACTCGCGCTACCCGCTGGAGTGGCACGTCCGAGCCTGGGAAGAAGCCGGCCTGCTCGACGTCGGCTGGCGGGTCATGAGCGTCGGCGGTGGTCTCGTCATGTGGGGGACGAAGCCGGCGGTCCCGTGACCAGCGCCGTGCGCCCCGCGTTCTACGCCGTCGGCGCCGGGCGAGGCGGTCTACGTGACTGGGTCACGTTGCTGCACCCGCCCTACACGGCGTGGCACCTGTCCTACGTCGCCATCGGCGCCGCACTCGCGCCGGCCTTCACGGCCTGGCGCCTGGAAGGTGCGCTCGTCGCGTTCTTCCTCGCGGTCGGCGTCGGCGCCCATGCGCTCGACGAGCTAGCCGGCCGCCCGCTCCGGACGGGAATCCCGTCGAAGTGGCTCTATGTCGCCGGCGGACTCGGGGTCGGTGTGCCGGTCGTCACCGGGCTGGTGTGGGGCGGGCTCGAGCTGCTGCCCTTCATCGTCCTGGGTGGGCTCCTCGTGGCGACGTACAACCTCGAGCTGTTCGACGGCGCGCTGCACACGCCAGTGGTGTTCGCGCTCGGGTGGGGCGCCTTCCCGGTGCTCACGGGCTACTACGTGCAAGGTTTCGATCTCGGGTGGCCGGTGCTGCCGGCGGCAGCGGCAGCGTTCTTCCTGGCCTGGGCGCAGCACGCTCTCAGTGCGCCCGCCCGGTTGCTACGCCGGCGGGCGGTCTACGTGACCGGGCGGGTCGTCCTGACGGACGAGACGGAGGTGCCGATCGACCGTGCGACCCTCGTGGCGCCGCTGGAACGCGCGCTCCGCGCCGCCGCCCTGGGCGTCGTGTGCATCGCCGTCGCCATGGTGGCGGCCCGGCTCTGACGACGGCGCCGTCGGTGCGCCGCTACGAGAGGGCGACGAGGGCGCCGATGGCGAACCCGGCCGCGACCAGCCACAGCAGACTCGGCAGTCCCCGCCACATGACGTCGCCTCCTCAGGCCCGGTAGACCTCGTCGCCCTGGACCCGGACGGGCACGGCGGGCAGCGGCTGCGTCGCCGGTCCGCGCAGCACCCTGCCGGTGGCCGGGTCGAACTCGCTGCCGTGGCACGGGCACACGACCTTGCCGTCGTGCGGTGCGAGGACCGAGCATCCCTGGTGCGTGCAGGTCGCCGACCGGCCTTGGACGCCGCCGGATGCATCACGGGTGAGCACGACGCCGCCCGCGATGATTCCGTCGCCGGTGACCTTCGCGAGCGCGACGATCGGTTTCGGGCTGTTGTTGTCGGTGCCGCGGGTCGACGGTCCGTAGCCGTTCGCCGCGGACGTCGGTGACTTCGCCTTCGCCGCGTCGCTGTTGCGTGCCACCACGAAGCCCGCGACTGCCGCCGCGACTGCCGCGACCGAACCGGTCAGCACCGACCGTCGGGACAACTGCTGCACGCTCATCTTGTCGGCCTCATGTCAGCGGGAGCCCGGATCGCGTGAAGAACCACAATGCGGCGGTCAGCCACAACAGCACCACGCACGCGACGGTCACCCCGCCGAGGACCGGCAACGTTCGGGCCGGCAACCCGGCGACGCGCAAGCCCAGCATCTTGGCGGCGTACGCGCCGTAGAACGCGCAGCCGGCGACGCCGTGCACCAGCACGCGGGTGCTTCCCGCGCCGAAGCCGAGCGCCCACATGCAGTGGACGGCCACCGGCAGTGACACGACGAAGGCGGCCGTGCCCGACCAGCGATGCACCGTCGCGACGAAGCCGGGTGCGCCGCTGATGCCGGGTAGCCGTCCCCACATCCACAGCGCCGTGAACAGTTGCACGAGGATCAGCGCCGCGACAGCCGTGGTGAGCCACGCCTTCATCTGCAGCATGCCGGAGAACCCGAGCGTGAACAGCGGCCGACCGGCGGGGGAGTGCGCCTTCGCGTAGACGCCGACGCCGACGGCTACCAGACCACCGGTAAGCAGGACCACGGCGAGCCGAACCGCAGCCGTCGGCGCGCCGGTGTCGCTTGCGGTGGTGGTCGCCACGACTGACATCCTGCCGCTGTTCCGGCTCCCCGTGGCGTTTCTGACGGGGCGTCAGATTCGGGCGGTACGCTGGCGGCATGCGAGGGATCGTCGGCTGGGGCGTCCACCTGCCGCACCGTCGGCTCGACCGCTCGCAGATCGCCGCGGTCGCGGGCGGTGGCGGCGGCAAGGGCACCCGCACCGTGGCGTCGTACGACGAGGACAGCACGACGATGGCGGTCGCCGCGGCCCGTGCCGCGCTGCGCGGAGTCGACGAGCCCGTCCGCGGGCTGTGGCTCGCGACGACGAGCCCGCCGTACGTCGACAAGAGCAATGCAACTGCGGTGCACGCGGCCTTGCGTCTCGACCGCTCAGTTCCGGCTTTCGACGCGGCCGGGTCGGTCCGGTCGACGGTCGGCGCGCTGTTCGCAGCGATCGCGGGACGTTGTGGTGTCGTGGTTGCCGCGAGCGACGTGCGGGTCGGCCGGCCGGGAGGGCCGGATGAGTCCGCGGGGGCCGATGCGGCGGCGGCGGTCCTGCTCGGCGACGGCGACCACGCACCGGTTCTCGCCGAGGTTGTCGGCGTCGGTTCGGCGACCGAGGAGTTCCTCGACCGGTGGCGGGTGCCCGGCGATCCGGCATCGCGGGTGTGGGAGGAGCGCTTCGGTGAGACGAAGTACGTCCCGCTCGGCCTGGAGGCGCTGAAGGTCGCCCTCGGTCAAGCTGCCGTCGAAGCCGACGCCGTCGACGCGCTCGTGATCGCCGGTCTGCACGAACGCGCCTGCTCATCGGTCGCCACCAAGTCCGGCGTCGCGACCGAGCGGATCGTGGATCGGTTGGCCGCCACAGTCGGCAACCCGGGCGCCGCCCAGCCGCTTCTCTTGCTGGCGGCTGCGCTCGAGAAGGCGAAGCCCGGCCAGACGATTGTGCTGCTGGTGCTCTCGGACGGTGCCGATGCCGTCGTCCTGCGGACGACGGATGCGTTGGCGTCGTACCAACCGGCTTCCCCGGTGGAGTCCCAGATCGCCACCGGCTCGCCGGTGAGCTACGGCCGTTACCTCGCGTGGCGCGGAATGTTGCCGGTCGAGCCGCCGCGGCGTCCGGAGCCCGCGCGACCCTCGGCGAGTGCCGCGGGTCGGTCGGGCGACTGGAAGTTCGGGCTGTCGACTGCCCAGGGAGTGCTCGCCGAGCAGCGCGGCACGGTGACGACGTTCACGGTCGACAAGCTGGCTTACTCGCCGTCGCCTCCGGTCGTGTTCGCTGTCGTCGACTTCGACGACGGCGAACGGTTGCCGGTCGAGGTGACCGACGTCGACGCCGACGAGGTCCAGATCGGGATGCGGGTCGAGATGACGTTCCGGCGGCTGTTCACCGCTGACGGCATTGCCAACTACTTCTGGAAGGCGCGCCCGCTGAGAGAGGACCGCTGATGGCCAGCCACGGCATCCGCGACCGCGTCGCGATCGTCGGGATGGGATGCACGCGCTTCGCCGAGCACTTCGACAAGAGCGCCGACGACCTGATGCGCGAGGCGACGACCGAGGCATTCGCCGGCGCCGGCGTCACGAAGGACGACGTCGACGCTTACTGGCTCGGCACGGCCCAGTCCGGCATGAGCGGCATCACGCTGGCTCGGCCGTTGCAGCTCGAGGGCAAGCCGGTCACGCGAGTGGAGAACTACTGCGCCACCGGATCGGAGGCCTTGCGGCAGGCCGCGTACGCCGTCGCATCGGGTGCCTACGACGTCGCGATGGCGGTGGGCGTCGAGAAGGTGAAGGACTCCGGCTACCAGGGGCTCAACGCGTTCCCCATCCCGAACGACGGCACGCAGCGATCGCTGACGGCCGCGGCGATGTTCTCGATGGTCGCGCCGGCGTACGCGAAGCGGTACGGCGTCCCGGAGGACGAGATGCGCACCGTCCTCGCTCGGATCGCGTCGAAGAACCACGCGAACGGCGCACGCAACCCGAAGGCGCAGTTTCGCCGCGAGATGTCCGTGGAGCAGATCTGCGGGATGCCCGCCGTCGCGGGCGGACTGTCGGTGTTCGACTGCGCCGGCGTCGCCGATGGCTCAGCGGCCGCTGTCGTCGTACGGGCGGAGGATGCGCATCGCCACACGGACAAGCCGTTGCTCATCAAGGCGCTGTCGTTCGTCGCAGGCAATGGCAGCGGCCTCGAGGACCCCGGTTACGACTACACGTACTTCCCCGAGGTCGCGGCTTCTGCTGCCGATGCCTATGCGCAGGCCGGCATCACCGACCCGCGCGCCGAGCTGGCGATGGCGGAGGTGCACGACTGCTTCACAACGACTGAGCTCGTGCTGATGGAGGACCTTGGGTTCTCCGCTCGCGGCACGGCGTGGAAGGAAGTCCTCGCCGGCACGTTCGACCGCGACGGTGAGCTGCCGGTCAACCCGGACGGTGGGCTGAAGTCGTTCGGCCATCCGGTCGGCGCGTCGGGTCTGCGGATGCTTTATGAGGCATGGCTGCAGCTGCGCGGTGAGGCGCCGGAGGAGCGGAGGATCTCGACCTTCGGGCAACGCTCGCTTGCGCTCACCCACAACCTCGGCGGCTACCCCGGCGAGATGGTGAGCTTCGTCGGCATCGTGGGCACCGACTAGCTGCGCAGCGCTTGTCGGTGCCGCACACCGTATCGCTGACTGCGAACGGCGTTCGGTGCAGCCAAGTTGCTCCGGTTGGCAGACGCCTTTGGGGCGGCTCACCGCTCACACTCGGGCCATGCATGCAATAGCCGCGCTCGAGGCAGGCGTCGTCACCGCCCCTGGCGACGTCCGCATTCATGCGATCCGCAAGACGTTGTATGGCCGCCGCGCCATCTGCGGCGCCGGCCCGATTCTGGGCCTGGTGCCGGGCAAGTTCGACGAGGTCGAGGAGCACGCGTGCCCGAGCTGCCTCGCCCTGGCTGTTCCCAACCAGCGCGACGTGGGCTGATCAGCCCGCGGTCATCTCGACGAGCGCGGTCACGGTGTTCCAGTTTCGCGTCGTCGTGACAGTCTTCGCGAGCTTGCGGTTGACGATGGGTGCGAGCCTCGAGCGGCCGAGACCGTTGGGCAACGACAGGTAGACGTGCGCGCCGCTGGCGCTCAGCTTCTCCGGCTCGAAGTCGCCGGCGTGGATCTCCTCCAGCGGCTTCCCGTCCGCAGCCTGCTCCAGAAAGATCACGTGCTTCGTCGTCGGTGCGCCGCCTGCTGCGAAGGGCCAACCGTCCGCCACCTTGCGCAACTGGCCGTGCGATCGCACGAGCAGGTCGATCTCCCGACCAACGGCCTTCGTCAGCGCCTCCGCCACGTCGTCGTGGACTTTCGTCGCGGAGGCATTCGTGACGGCGATCGCGTTGCCGCTCTGGAGATAGGTGCACACGCCGTCGTAGCCGAGATCAGTCAGCACTGCGCGCAGCGTCGCCATCGGCAGCGGTCCCCGGCCGCCGACGTTGACGCCGCGCAGCAGGATCGCGTACGTCGTCACAGGATTCAGTCGAGCGCCGATGTGAGCCGGTCGACGGCTTCGGCGTAGTCGCGCATGAACTCCTGGACGACAACCTCCGAGGACTTCACCTTCTCGACCAGTCCCACGCCTTGACCCACCCAGTAGCTGACCAGCTCGCGGGCCTTCGCGTTGCCGGCGTCGGCGGCCTTGTCGATGCTGGCGAACGCCGGCGTGCTGAGGATCGACATCAGCGGCAGCGGGAGTGAGCCCGGGCTCTCCGGTCCTTCCCACGCGTCGTGCCACGCCGATCGGAGCTGGCGGCTCGGCTTGCCGGTGCGCGCCTTCGACCGGATGGTGTCGCGCGATCCGGCTGCGACCATCTTCTGCCGGAACGACTCGGACACCTCCGACTCCGTGGTCGCGAGCCAGACCGATCCGGTCCAGGCGCCGGCGGCGCCCATCGCCATGCAGCCTGCCATCTGCTCGCCGGTCATGATGCCGCCGGCTGCGAGCACCGGCACCTCGCGCACGTCGCGGATCGCGCGGATCACCTCGGGCACGACGACGAGCGTGCTGACCTCGCCGCAGTGGCCGCCGGCCTCGGTGCCTTGCGCGACGAGAAGGTCGACGCCGGCGTTGACCTGACGAATCGCGTGCTCCTTCGCGCCGACGAGCGCCGCGACAGCGACCCCCTCGGCCTTGCCGCGTTCGATCATCCACGGCGGGGCGATGCCCAGAGCGTTCGCGATCAGCCGGATGGGGTGGCGGAACGCCACGTCCATCAGCTCCTGGCCCATCTCCGGGGAGGTTGCCGGCGGCAGGTCGCCGTCGCCACCGCGGGTGCTGTCCAGCTGGACGTCGTACGACGCCAACAGGTTGCGCACGAACTGGCGATGCTCGTCCGGAAGATGCTCTGCAAGCTGCGCGATGGTCGCGCCGCCGGTCGCGAACTGATGCTCGGGAACGAGGATGTCGACGCCGTAGGGTTTGCCGTCGACGTGCTCATCGATCCACGTGAGCTCGGTCTCGAGCGACTCCGGCGTGAAGCTCGCGCCGCCGAGCACGCCGAAGCCACCGGCGCGGCTGACCGCGGCGACGACGTCGCGGCAGTGGCTGAAGGCGAACAGCGGGAAGTCGACGCCGACCAGATCACGCATGACATTCATGGCAGCAGTATCCACAGTCGCCTCGACTCATCCGGCCGCCGTCACCCACCGGACGCGCGCCGGGGTCAGCTGCTGCGTCTCCGGTCCAGCTCGGTGTATCCGGACTCGAGCAGCTCGCCGTAGGTCGGAAACGCGTGCACGACGTCGGCGAGGACATCCAGGTCCACGTCGGCCCGGATCGCAAGAGTGAGCTCGGCAGCCCACCCGTCTGCGCCCGGGCCGACAACCGCCGCGCCGACCAGGGCTCGGCCCGTGGCGTCGGCGTAGAGACGAACCTTTCCGGGGGGACGGCCGTCGATGATGGCTCGCGCCGTGTCGGCGACGTCGAGGTCGACGCTGACCGTGTCGTCGTCGGTGCGCCCGACGCAGAAGACCGTGGGATCGGTGTAGACCGTCCGCGGGATGGCACGGTAGTCAGCGCGGCGCGTCCTGCCCGTCAGGTTGTCGACGACGAGCTTCGCCTGGTAGTTCGCCGCATGGGTGTAGGGCGCGACTCCGGTCACATCGCCGACTGCCCACAACCGGTCCGCCACGCGGCAGGTTTCATCGACGCGCAGGGCGCCGTCGTCGTCGACTTCCGCGCCGAGGACATCGAGCCCGATGTTCCCGGTTCGCGGTCTGGCGCCCGCGGCAACGAGGAGCTTGCCGGAACCTGTTGGCACACGGTCGAGCTCGGTTCCCAGCATGAGCTGAACACCGTCGGCGACCAGTGCCTGTTGAATGGCGTTGCCCACGAAAGCGGGCTCACTCGGCAGGAGATGGTCGGCTGACTCCACGACGGTGACCTGCGAGCCGAAGCGGGCGTAGACCTGCGCCAGCTCGCACCCGACGGGGCCGCCGCCGAGGATCATGAGGGACTCGGGCAGCTCGGAGCCGGCCAACGCGTCTTCACTCGTCCAGACATCCGCCTGTTCGATCCCGTCGAGACTCGGGACCGTCGCCTCGGACCCGGTCGCGACGACGAGCTGGTCATAAGCCAGCTCCCGTTCCCCGACGCGCACCTGCCCCAGTGACGTGATGACGCCGCGTCCGCGGACCACGCAAACGCCGTCGTCGGCGAGAGAGCGCGCGGCGTCTGAGTCGTCACGGTGCGCCGCTACCTCGTCCCGGAAGGCGACCGCCTCCCGCCAGCCGGGTTGCCCGCTCGCCGCGCGGAGGCCGGCCATCCGAAGCAGCGCCTTGCTGGGCATGCACGCGACATAGGGGCACTCGCCGCCTACGAGGTTCGCTTCGACCAGGGCGACGCTGGTCCCGCGCCGAGCCAGCCCGGACGCCGTCGCTTCGCCCGCTGACCCACCCCCGAGTACGACGACATCGAACTGCTCGGCCATGCCCTGGCCCTACCCGCCGGCCCACTAACAACGCGTACTCCTGGCCGACGGACCACCCCCGGCTCAGCTGCCGCTGTCGACCTCAGCGAAATCTGACGGGTCGTCAGGTACGCTCCGCCGCGTGGGTCTTCTGGACGGAAAAGTCATTGCTGTCACCGGCGCGGGCCGCGGAATCGGGCGCGCGGTAGCCCTCGCCTGCGCGGCCGAAGGCGCGAGCGTCATCGTCAACGACTACGGCGTCGGCATCGACGGTGCCGAGCCGTCGAGCGAGGTCGCGGACGCTGTTGCCGCCGAGATCGAGAAGGCGGGCGGCACTGTCATCGCGATCGCGGACGACATCTCGACCATGGAAGCCGGTGAGCGGCTGGTGCAGACCGCGGTCGACAAGTTCGGCCGCATCGACGGTGCCGTCTGCGTCGCCGGCATCCTGCGCGAGCGCATGCTGTTCAACATGTCCGAGGAGGAGTGGGACGGCGTCATCGACACCCACCTGAAGGGCACGTTCACCGTCTTCCGCGCCGCGTCCGCCGTGATGCGCAAGCAGGAAGGCGGCGGCTCGCTCGTCGCGTTCACCTCCGGCGTCGGCATGTGGGGTTCGGTCTCCCAGGCCAACTACGCCGCCGCCAAGGGCGGCATCGTGGCGCTGATGCGCAGTGCGGCGGTCGGCCTGCAGCGGTACGGCGTCAACGCCAACTGCATCGCGCCGGTGGCGCAGACCCGGATGGCCGCGAACGTCCCGGGCGGCACCGCCGAGACCGGCGAGCCCGAAGATGTGGCGCCGATGGTGGTCTACCTGCTCTCCGATGCGGCGAGGGATGTCACCGGCCAGACCTACACGGTCGTCGGCGGCAAGATCGCTCTGTGGAGCCAGCCGCGCGAGATCCGCGAGATGGTCAAGGACGGTCGCTGGACGCCGCAGGAGATCGTCGACAAGCTGCCGGACGCGGTTGGCTCCGATCGGATGCCGATGTTCGAGTACCTCGAGATGATGCAGAAGAAGAGCGGTGGCGGGAGCGGAGCAGGTGCAGCCGCGGCTGAGGGCAAGCCGGCGCAGTGACGCAGCCCCCGCCTTACCCCGTCGGTCGCCAGCTGCTCGCGGGCAAGCGCGTTCTCGTCACGGCGGCCGCCGGCACCGGCATCGGGTTCGCGACCGCCAGACGCTGTGCCGAGGAAGGCGCCGTCGTCGCGATCAGCGATCGGCACGAGCGCCGGCTGGGGGAGTCTGCACAGCAGCTTGCGGAGGTCATGGACTCAGAGCCGATCGCCGTGCCCTGCGATGTCACCGTCGAGGCCGACGTCCAGCGGATGTTCGACACCGTCGGTGACTTCGACGTGCTGGTCAACAATGCGGGTCTCGGAGGTACGGCGCCGCTGGCCGACATGACCGACGAGCAGTGGGACGCAGTCGTCGGCGTGACTCTCACCGGCACCATGCGCTGCACACGTGAGGCCTTGCGACGGTTCAAAGCCAACGGCCATGGCGGCGCCATCGTCAACAACGCGTCCGTGATCGGCTGGCGGGCGCAGGAAGGCCAGTCGCACTACGCCGCCGCCAAAGCCGGCGTGATGGCGCTGACTCGTTGCGCGGCCGTCGAAGCGGCGGTGGACGGCGTACGGGTCAACGCCGTCGCACCATCGCTGGCGATGCACGAGAACCTTGCCAGGGTCACGACCGATGAGCTGCTCGCCGAGCTGACCTCTCGCGAGGCGTTCGGTCGCGCCGCCGAGCCGTGGGAAGTCGCCAACGTCATCGTCTTCCTGGCCAGCGACTACGCGAGCTACCTCACCGGCGAAGTGATCAGCGTCAGCTCGCAGCACCCCTGACACCAATTGTGGGTCAGCAGGTCCTGCGCGTGGCGCCGTAACTGTAGTTGTACGACGACGCGGTCTTGCCGACGAAGTCGAGAGTGTTCCACCGGAACGCAGTCGTGCGCTTGGTGTAGATGCCGATGTACTTGTACGACGGGTCGAGAATGTTGGCTCGGTGCGGGGCGCTGTTCATGTATGCGCGGAAGAGCGCATAGGCGCCCGAAGTCGACGGCACCATGCCGACGTTCTCGGCGTACGCCGTCCAGTTGGGCGAGCCGTGCGTATCGAGCTGGCCGCTGAGGTTCGGGTTGTGTGCCAGGTAGCGGAGCGAGGCGAGCTTGCAGGACCACCCGTGTGCGACGTCGGTGGTGCCGGCGACGGCCACCAGCTGGCGGATCCCGCGCGCGGCCCGCGCGTGGTTGATGTCGGAGAGAAGCGCGTGGTCGAACGTCGAGAGCGTCAGGTAGGTGCCGGCCGACGCGGGCTCGGTCATCGGACCGACCGTCGTGGCGAGGCTGCAGAGACCGGCTGCGGCGGTGATGACTCCGACGGTGCGGGCGAGTCGCCTGAGGAGAGCTGACATGACGTTCCTCCGACTGGGCTTCGGGGAGTACTAGTCATATCGAGCTATCGAGCGGGTTAGTAACTAGTCCATTAGGGTGACGGCGCCGTCGCTTCGCCAGGACTTGCACCGTTTTGCGCCTCGCCCGAGCGAATCTGACGCACCGTCAGATACGCTCTCGACGTGACCGAGCAGACCCTCCGGCTGTTCATCGGTGGCGAGTGGGTGGAGCCCTCCGGCGGGGGTTACGCCGTCGTCAACCCCGCCACCGAGAAGCCGATCGCTGAAGCGCCCGAGGCCGGCGTCGACCAGGTGTCCGACGCCGTTGCGGCGGCCCGTGCGGCGTTCCCGGCCTGGGCGCGCCGGCCCGCGAGCGAGCGCGCCGACCTGCTGACGAGGCTGGCCGATGCCTTCGAACGCCGCATCCCGGATCTCGCGCCACTCGTGCAGGCGGAGACCGGCGCGACCATGCGGGTCGCGCAGACACTGCAAGTCACGCAGTGCGCGATCCGGTTTCGCACCTACGCCAAGCTCGCGACGCAGGACCACGACATCGCGCTGCCTCCTTCGGTCATGCCGAACACGGCGCTGGCGAAGGGTGGGTTGATCGGCGCTCTCGCTGCCCGTCAGCCGGTCGGCGTCGTCGCCTGCATCACGCCGTACAACTTTCCGTTGACCAACATGGCCGGCAAGGTCGCCCCGGCACTCGCGATGGGCAACACCGTCGTGGTGAAGCCGGCACCGCAGGACCCGCT
>Ga0070681_10005103_pt1 | contig 12674 bp, 8 predicted proteins | sample KBSC83BmetaG_FD_65650 | JGI IMG/M metagenome (GOLD analysis project Ga0070681, IMG submission 65650) | Corn rhizosphere microbial communities from Kellogg Biological Station, Michigan, USA - KBS C8-3B metaG | ecosystem: Host-associated > Plants > Roots > Rhizosphere | place: USA: Michigan...
GTGCTTCAATTCCGATCCCGCTTTCCTTTGCCACTTCGCCTATTTTTAAGTCCAGACGTGACCCGGATCCTGAGGCCTTTGATCTAAGCGCCATATTTCTCATCCCCTCCAAGTGCTAAGGATTATAAACTCTGTAGTCTAGTACAGAGTCAACTGTCGTGGTGTCCCTGAGCACACGCGCCCCCACTTGCAAATACGGTGTTATCTCCGACGGGGGCGTCCACGGAGGGACGCCCCTACAAAATAGGTCGGGGTTATCGAGTGCTGAGGAGGATATAAATGCCGAGACCGATCAAAACAAAAAGGACCAGGATATGACCGTAGCGATCGACGATTCGTCTGACTACCGGATGGTTTCCCATGTAAAAGCCAAGGATGCACCAGATTGCTATCAAGCCAGCAAAGGTCATAAAAGTGAGGCATACTGCCTGCAAAATCGCTGCTCGTAAATAGTGGGACGTACACTCCAATGTTGTCACCGCCATTCGCAAATGTGACGGCAGCTACAGCGAACATCGACGAGACGTTTGCAGGTTTGCTTGCATCGTTTTCTCCTCCCTGCTTCCAGTTAATGAAATGTTAACTTTTGGCTCACGCCATCTACAACTAAAGCTTGATATCGAACTCAATCCTTTGGTTCATGCCCGACGCATCCCTGCCTGTTAGAGTTCTCTCCCTCTACAATTCCCAACTCTCGATTTTGTTTTCAGGGCGCTGGGATCCCTAACTGATTGCAGAACTGAATTCACGATCCCGATTCGAAAACAACTTGGTCCTACTCAATCGAGTCGGAGACCATACAAAACTAAAGTATCGCTTGCGACTGTCGGTGGAGGTGTCATGCGCAAAACGACTCACCTGTTTTTGTTTCTACTTCTCTTATCAACTTCGTCCAGTGTGCTGGGACAGAGCAATTACGCGACTCTGAGCGGCACAGTGCTCGATCCGCAAAAGAAAGTCATTCCAGGGGCTTCTTTGCAACTCACCTCTGAAAGTACACACGCAAGCCGACAGGTCAGCAGCAACGACCAGGGACAATTTCAGTTTACAGCACTGCTCCCGGGCGACTACAAACTGAACGTGCAAGCTCCCGGAATGGCGTCGCTGAACCAGAGCGTCACGCTTGAAGTGGGCCAGCAAATGACTCTTGATGTGAGCCTCAACCTCACTTCTCTCAACACCACGGTGGATGTGAATACCGATACCGTTAACGTACTGCGAACGAGTGACGCAAGTGTCGGAGAGGTGGTTGAGCCTACCGCTGTTCGCAACCTGCCACTCAACGGTCGAATGCTAATCGACCTGGTGTTAACGGTCCCGGGCGCGCATGAGAGTCACGGCGCTCAAGCAGGGGATATGAGTGCGCTCTACTGGCGTCCCGGTCAACGCTCTGCAGTGAGCATTAGTGGAAATCGGCCGAACGCAAACTATTTTCTGCTCGATGGTGCTACTAACACAGATCCGACGTTCAATACGCTGAATTTTAGTCCCTCACCCGATAGCGTGCAGGAATTCAAAGTGCAAACCGGAAGCTACACCGCCGACATGGGTGGAGCGGGCGGCGGGCAAATCAACATCGTCACCAGGACAGGTTCCAACGAGTTTCATGGCACCGCTTACGAGTTCCTGCGCAACGGAGCGCTTGACGCAAACACCTTCAACGAGATGGGTTCGGATAAGCATCTCGTACGAAATAATTTTGGTGGCTCGTTAGGTGGTCCAATCCTTCGTAACAAGAGTTTTTTCTTCGTTAACTATGAGGGACTAAGACACACCAAAGCCGATACGATGATTGCCACTGTTCCAACCGAAGAAGAAATCAATGGTGACTTCGGAATGAGCGGAGTGACAATCTACAACCCGTTCAGCTCGCATGCGAATCCAAATTTTGACCCGACGCGACCAATCAGTCCAAGCAATCCTCAGATTATTCGCGACCCTTTCCCTGATAACATGATCCCGCAGAATCTGATCGATCCGAAGGCTCTTCAATTCCTGCAACAGTACACGCCTCGACCAAACATGGAAATGGGAATGAATGGTTGCGGCATGACGATGATGGGCGTACCAACCGTGGTAGGCGCGGGCGTTGATTGCAACAACTATCTCGATGTGCGCAATGAGCACCACGTCACCGATCAGGCGACAATCCGCTTTGACCACATACTCAAGCGCGGAGATAACCTTTTCGCTCGTTATTCGTTTAGCAGTGAAAATGGGTTTACGCCTCAGAATCTTCCTGGGTTTGGCGCGCTTCACGATAACCTGGCCCAACATGCGGTCATTGGCTGGAATCGCATCATCAGTCCGAACCTGGTGAACATGGCATCAATTAGCTTTTCGCGATTGGCTATGCACCGTTCATCCGAAAACAGCGAAAGCAACGACATCGTGTCGCAACTTGGAATTCAGGGTATTGGGTTCGGCGGGCAGGGCGCGTACGGCGCACCATGGTTTAACGTGCAGGGCTACTCGGGAATGGGCGACACGTTCATCGCGACGCCGATGCACGCTTGGGACACGATTCTCGAAGCTCGTGATTCCGTGAACTGGCAACTTGGAAAACATAGTCTCAAGTTTGGTGGCAGCTTCAGATACTTCATCTGGCCCATGTGGGGATTCTTTCAAAATCGTGGCTACTATCAATTCACCAATGGCTTCACGACCCAAACCGCTACAAACGATGGCACTGGCTCGGCTCTTGCCAGTTTCTTACTAGGATTACCTGCGGTGAAGCAAAGACAAGCAGGCATTCCCCAGATGCAGCTGCGACAGTGGTATGCAGATGCTTTCGTGCAGGACAGTTTCCAGATTACTCGAAACACGACCATTCAACTCGGCGTGCGTTATGAGTTCATGAGTCCACTGCGCGACATCCGCTATGCCAACACAAATCTCACGTTCGAGAACGGCGCCCCTGCCGTCTTCATCGGTGGCCAGCAAGGTTTTCCTGAGGGTTTGACATATGCAAACAAGCTCAACTTCGCACCGCGAGCGGGAATTTCGCACAGCATTCCCGGTCATGGAATCGTGTTACATGCGGCGTTTGGCATCTTCTTCACCCCTGTCGACATGAATACGTGGTGCAATCAACGACACAACGTGCCTTACGTATTTCCCGAGACACAGCAGAGCGACAACTTCATCCCCGCTGCCGGTATTGTCGCAAGTCACTTCAATTTCGCTCCGGCTGTGCTGGGCATCACAACTGTAAGTTTCGCAGCGGTCGAGGCCGATCCACCTCCGCAATATATTCAGCAATGGAGTGCTTCGATTGAGAAGAGTTTAGGACAGGAAATGACTCTGGAACTTGGGTATCTTGGATCACACGGAGTTCATCTCCAGCGCAGTCATCTGATCAACAACGCACCGGCTGGTCCAGGCGCCATTGGCCCACGCCGGCCATTCAAGACACTAAGCTTTCTCCCGGGAATGGTACTGCCGGATAATATTACGATCGCCAATACTACCTTTCCCGTGAGTGGAATTAATCTGCTCGAGAACTCCGCGCAAAGTTGGTATGAAGCCGGTTACGTGAATGTGCGTCGGCGGCTCGCGAAAGGCTGGACGTTCCTTGCGAACTACACCTACTCGAAAAATCTCAGCGATGCTCCCGACTTTCGCTCGCCAATGTTTGAATCGGCAGCCCCGCAAGATAACTCAAGATTGTTCTTAGAAAAGGCGCCGGCTTGCGATATTCGTCATCGTTTCTCGCTCAGCACCGTGATGGATCTTCCATCGCTGAGCCGGTCCGGGTTTCTTAACGCAATATCGAAGGATTGGCGGCTCTCAGCACTCTATCAAGCACAATCGGGATTTCCTTTTACAATTTCGGTGTTTGGCGACACTGCCAATGCCGGAACGCTTCTTGGGGAGAATCCGATCCGCGCCAACTACACCGGTCAACCGGTATTCAATTCAAGCACCGGCACGTCCGACGCCTGGTTCAATCCGGCTGCATTTTCAACTCCAGCAGCCTTCACGTTCGGGAATGTTGGACGAAATTCCGTTTATGGACCAGGCTTGCAAACTCTCGATCTCGCGTTACAGCGAGAGTTCGCGGTAACTGAGACAGTGAAGGTCCAGATACGTGCTGAAGCATTCAACGCTCTCAATCATGCGAACCTGGGCACGCCAAATAGATTTGTAAACACGCCGCAATTTGGGACTATCACTGAAGCCTCTACACCGGGCCGAGAGATTCAGTTAGGCGTGCGACTTTCCTTTTAGAGTGGCCTAAGTTGGCCGGCATCGCAACCAAAGGATCAAGTGCGAGGCCGGGTCAGTACCGAAGCGCGGTAGCGTCGGGTGTGCCTCGTGTTATGTATCTGCTTGACGTTAACTAAACGCACACCCGACTCTACCGTGCTTCGGTACTGAACCTCATCTGTGGATATTCGTTTTTTTGCTAAAACCGGCTATTACTTGTGCTTAATTTGTCGAATTTTCGAAGTGACTCTTGTTCACCGACCGCGTTTTGATCTATAAAGTCCTCACAGCGCAATAACCTAAATGCGAGGAGCAGAGTTCAACCATCGCCGCTCGGTGGTCTGAGTTCTATTGTCGGCAACCTACTAATTCACTCAACGGAGCTTTGTATGAACGACGATTCACAATCGGACGTGGTGAATCCCACACGCCGGGTTTTCCTTCGGAACACCGGAACTACGGCGGCGGCGGTATTTATCGGTGTATCTGGAGCCCCGCAGCTAAACTTGACTCTGACGGCTGAGGCTGCGACCGAAGAAAATGCGGTCGGAGCAAATATTGACGGAGCAGTGCCAATCACACTTCGCATCAACGGCAAGGACCACCAACTTCGCATCGACCCTCGAACGACACTCCTCGATTGCATCCGCGAGACCGTTACCCTCACCGGAACGAAGAAGGGCTGCGATCACGGACAATGTGGCGCGTGTACGGTCCATGTCAACGGCAGGCGCGTGAACTCATGTCTTAGTCTGGCTTTGATGCATGATGGTGAAGAGATCACAACGATAGAAGGTCTAGGCACACCAGACGCGATGCATCCAATGCAAGCCGCTTTTGTGGCCCACGATGGATACCAATGCGGCTACTGCACTTCAGGACAAATCATGTCCGCCGTCGCCCTGTTAAAGGAACCGTGCGGCCCGGATGACGCTGCAGTAAAGGAATGTATGAGTGGCAATATTTGTCGCTGTGGGGCTTACGCCAACATCATCGCCGCAATTCAAAAGGTTCGCCACAACGCTTAGAAACGAGCAGGAGCTACCATGCATACATTTGAATTTGTTCGTCCTGCAGATACAGTCAAGGCTGTTGCCGCTGCCGGCCAGGCTAAAACCGCACAGCAGGGCGCAGACATCCGGTTCTTAGCCGGTGGTACGACGCTGATCGATCTGATGAAACTAAACGTCGAGACGCCATCGCAGCTCCTCGACATCAATCGCTTGCCGCTCGATAAGATCGAAGCAACGGCTGACGGCGGGCTTAAAATCGGCGCCACCGCTCGCAATTCAGATCTCGCTCACCATCCTACGGTCCAAAGGGATTATGCGGTGTTATCTCAGGCGATTCTGGCCGGCGCATCCGTACAGCTCCGAAACATGGCGACGACGGCGGGGAACTTGCTCCAACGAACAAGATGCGTCTACTTCCGCGACACTGCCATGCCATGCAACAAGCGGGAGCCCGGATCCGGCTGCCCGGCTATCACTGGCGCCAATCGCACACTCGCTATCCTGGGAACCAGCGAACATTGCATTGCGACTAACCCATCGGATATGTGCGTAGCGATGGCCGCGCTGGAAGCCACAATACATATTGTCGGTCCCAAGGGAACACGAGCAGTACCAATTGCAGACTTTCACTTGCTACCGGGCAACACACCACAACGAGAAACTGTTCTCGAACCGGGCGATCTAATAACACACGTCACACTTCCTCCACCGGTGGCAGGAAGTAAGCAGCTGTATTTGAAACTACGTGACCGGGCGTCATATGAGTTTGCATTGGCGTCAGCGGCAGTAGTAGTCACTGTGGCCGGCGGAAAAATCACGCGCGCACGAGTGGCCATGGGTGGTGTGGGGACAAAGCCATGGCGATCGACCGAGGCCGAAGCCGCGCTCGTTGGTCAGGCCGCCAACACTGCCAACTATCGCAAAGCAGCAGAAGTAGCTCTACGCGACGCCAAACCACAGAGTCAGAACAAATATAAGATCGAGCTGGCAAAGCGCTGCCTCACTCATGCTTTTACAACAGCAGTGACAGGTTGAGTTTACGAAGGAGCGAATATGTCAACGACGCCAGAAGTTCCCATGTCACCAATTGGTAAGGATACGCCTCGAGTCGATGGACCACTCAAGGTGACCGGGGTGGCTCGATACACTTCCGACTACAACTTTCCGGGGCAGCTTTACGCCGTTCCCGTTGAAGCGACGATCGCCAATGGACGATTGACGAAGCTCGACACCGCAGCTGCTGAGAAGATGCCGGGAGTGCGCGCGATTTTTCATCGCGAGAACATCGGTAAGATCTTCCGCTCGACTCTTGGACCAGGCTTTGCCGGCATTACTGACGAACGGCGACCGCCATTCGAAGACGATGTGATCCGCTACTATGGCCAATACATCGCACTGGCTGTAGCTGACACCTTTGAGGCCGCTAAAGCCGCTGCCGATGCCGTCCGCGCCTCCTATCAAAAAGAGAAACCCAACGTCGATACTGAGCTTAAAGCCGACGACGAACCCCAAGTGGTTGCCACGACTTTCGCACAGGCCAACCGCCTCCAGAGTAAGCGCGGAGATGCCGAAGGTGCGTTCGCAACTGCTCCCGTCAAGCTAGACCAAACCTATGTGACACCGACTACTACACATAATCCCATCGAGCTGCATGCTACCACTGCGATTTGGGATGGCGGGAATCTGACGATCTACGATTCGACGCAGGGCGTCGTAAATTTCAGAGGCGTGCTCGCGCAAATGTTTGGCCTGCCCAAAGAGAATGTCCGCATCATCTCGAGATTTCTGGGTTCGGGTTTTGGAGGCAAGCTATTTCCCTGGACGCATTGCTCGCTCTCGGCGGCAGCGGCAAGGCAACTTAATAAGCCGGTGAAACTCGTGATCAGTCGCAAGATGATGTTCCAAACGGTTGGTCATCGCCCGAGAACGCAGCAGCGAATGCGATTGGGCGCCACTCCGGACGGAAAGCTCGTTTCACTTCAGCACGACTACGTTAACCACCAGGGAATGCTCGATGGTTATCACGAAGACTGCGGCGAGGCTACCGCTTTCCATTACAGCGTGCCTAATTTACGCGTTGCGTTTGGGCGCGCCAAACGCAATGTCGGATCCCCGACTTCGATGCGTGGACCAGGCGCCGTTCCGGGCCTTTACGCAACTGAGTCGGCGATGAACGAGTTCGCCGCTCAACTCAAGATCGATCCAGTCAAATTTCGCATCATCAACGAACCTAAAATTGATGAGTCGCTTGGCCTCCCCTTCTCCTCACGTCATTTGCTCGAATGTTTTGCGGTCGGCGGCGAGAAGTTCGGCTGGTCTAAGCGCACCCCTGAAGTAGGCTCGATGAAGCGCGACGGCCTGACACTTGGGTGGGGAATGGCAAGCTGTGCGTGGATCGCGGCTCGGTTCGACGTCGAAGCCAACCTGCAACTCCGCGACGATGGAACCGCCCGCGTCGCGTGCGCAACGCAGGACATTGGCACCGGCACGTATACGATCCTCGCGCAACTCGCCTCGCAAAAGACCGGAGTGCCACTCAATAGAGTTGAAGTTGCCCTGGGCGATACAACACTTCCAGATGGCCCAATTTCGGGTGGCTCGATGGTCACAGCATCGTTGATTCCTGCTGTTTTTTCGGCCGCTGACTCGGCCATCGCATCACTGCTGTCAGTAGCAACCTCAGCACCGGGATCGCCATTCAACAACCGAACACCAGACCAACTGGGATTCGAAAACGGTCGGGTGTTTTTGAAGACTGAGGGCCCAACAAAGGGAGTTCCGTTCGGAGATTTGCTTCAGCGGGCCAACCTTCGCCTGGTAACTGGAGTGGGCAAGTCTGAGTCATCTTTTGCTAATCCAACCCCTAAATTCTCGACGCACTCATTTGGGTGTCACTTCGTCGAAGTCACCTGGCAGCCGGAGATCGCCCGGTTACGCGTCAGCCGTGTCGTTACAGTCATTGATGCTGGACGCATCCTGAATCCACTTGCCGGTCGCAACCAGATTGAAGGTGCGGTTGTGATGGGCATCGGCATGGGACTTTTCGAGCATACGACTTACGATCCGCAGAATGGTGCGCCGATTAATAGCAGCCTGGCCGATTACGTGATGGCGGTCCATGCTGATGCGCCGAAAATCGACGTGCATTTCCTTGATTATCCCGACAAAGAAATTAACGAACTTGGCGCACGCGGCATTGGCGAAATCGGTCTCGCTGGCATGGCGGCAGCAATTACCGATGCCGTCTATCATGCAACTGGAGTTCGCGTTCGTGAAATACCAGTTAAGATTGAGGATTTGTTGACGTAATACCGAAAACGGTTCAGAAGCGTGTAACCAGCAAGAGTCCCAGTCCTATCGCAACCAGATCCTCGGGAATGGCCACGGCAAAATCCCGAGTGCGCAGCGCCTTCACGAGTCCAACTCGTGCATGATACCCCCCAAACGCCCCGGCGATGGCGCCAACTGCTCCCGCGGCGGCCGTCAACCAAGGCGAAGCGCCTCCAGCAACTCCGAAACACGCACCAGTTAGAAGTCCCATGACGACGCGAAAAATGAGCGGCATCGCTGTAGTTCGCGCTGGTGTCTTCGGTAACTGGTCAGCCACAAATTCGCCCAAAGCTCCGAGTGTGAAAATCGCCACCGCCCACACTGAACCCATGAACGCCAATGAAGACTTAGATAGGTTCAACAGACTAGTGTGCGCCGCCCACGCTACGACCGCTGGAGCTGTCAATGACCGCAGTCCACCAACAAAACCGATTCCAAACGCCAGGACCAGTACAAATCCAAGATTCATCACATTCCTCCAAGGGGTATTACACCTGCTCAAGTGACACAACGCTATTTATCAACTGTCGGTTTCGTTGTAAACTGGGCACACTGATTGACAGTCCTTATCCTTATCGAATCCAGGTCGGAAAGCAATACCAATAAGAAAATGCGTTGAATTGCAACTCAGCAATCAGCTTCTTACTTCTGGCGCCCTCTAAACGCGACAGGTGACTAAAATCTATGACACTCAAACCTCGAGCCCTCAATACCGCATTTTGCGCGCTTCTGCTCACGATAGTAGCGCTCACATTGTTCCTGCTGATTCCCTCGGCAACCTCCCCGGCCTCTGCTGCAATTCAAGCAGTCAACGGGAAAATCGCATTCGTCGACGGGAATTCTCTGTACACGATTAACGCCGACGGTAGCGGGCAATTGCTCCTGATCAGCGACGGGATGAATCAGGCACCAACGTGGAAGCCAGACGGTACTAAGATCGCTTTTGGACGTCGTGGCAATATGGATCCGGCCTTCGCTATTCACACGATCAATCCTGACGGTAGCGGCATCCAAAAGATAAGCACCGATCCCTCAAACGACAGCGAACCGACATGGTCTCCCGATGGCAGCAAGATCGCGTTTACTAACTCCACCGGTAGTACTCCCGAGATTGCCGTTATGAACGCCGACGGCAGCAACAGGGTGAATCTGACGAGCAATACGGCCATTGATCTAAATCCGGTCTGGTCCCCAGATGGTACGAGGATCGCATTTGTCAGTACGCGCGACTTTCCCGGTTTAACAGGTGATATCAGCACTGGTTTTGAGATCTATGTGATGAACGCCGACGGCAGCAATCAAGTCCGTCTCACCAATAACAATTTTCGAGACTCTGATCCGTCATGGTCTCCAGACAGCACCAAAATTACATTTGGTACGAATCGCGACGGCAATTTCGAAATCTATTCGATGAACTCGAATGGTAGTAATCAGATCAACCTCACCAACAATAGTTCCAGCGATTTTGATCCGGTCTGGTCACCAGATGGAAACCGGATTGCCTTTCTCAGCTTCCGCGAAAGCGTGATGAATATCCCGCAAGAAATTTTTCAGATGAACACCGATGGCAGCAACCCAACTCGCATCACGACAAGCTCACTCGCTGAGAACGAACTGGCATGGCAGTCGACGCAAGGCGCACCAACTCCTACTCCTACTCCGACGCCAGTTCCCTCGCCCAGTCCGTCACCAATGGTGGTGATCAGCCAGGTCTATGGCGGAGGAGGAACGGCGGGCGCCGCTTACCAGACTAGCTATATCGAGCTATTTAACCGCGGCGCAACCACCGTTGATATGACCCAGTGGTCGTTACGCTTTACTTCTGATACGGGCGCTTTCAACACCGCTATCATGTTTGTAAGCACCCGGTCGATACCGTTAAATCCCGGGCAGTATCTACTCGTTTCGGTTGGACCAACTGGACCAACGGGGCTTCCGGTGCCGGCAGATTTTTCTGCTTCAAACCAAACTTTGGGAACTTCCGGCAAGGTTGTGCTGATCAGGCCTAATTCGAACGTTCCCTTCAACACCTGTCCCTTACCAGACGCCGGAGTCGTTGACTTTGTTGGTTTTGGCCCAAACGCCAATTGTTTCGAAGGCGCTCCACTGGCGGTCACCTTGAACAACACTACTGCGGCGTTTAGAAAGACGGACGGTTGCACTGATACCGACAACAACTCGAGTGATTTTTCAACTGGACCAGCGTCTCCAAGAGCCTCGTTTTCTCCAGTTCATCCTTGCAACGAAATCGACGATGTCGACTTTTTCGTCAGACAGCATTACGCCGACTTTCTGAACCGGCAACCCGACCCTTCAGGTCTGGCATTTTGGAAGAACGAGATTTTGCTCTGTGGTACTGATGTGAGTTGTATCGAGGTGAAACGCATCAACGTCTCGGCCGCCTTTTATTTGTCGACTGAATTTCAGCATACAGGTTATCTGGCCTACCGCACTTATAAGGCGGCGTATGGACTGATAGCCGGAACGCCGGTTCCAGTACGATTCAACGAATTCCTGACGGATACCCAACAACTTGGCCAAAACGTTATAGACGGCACGCCTGGCTGGGAGATTCAGCTTGAAGCAAATAAGGTCGCGTTCTTTGCTGACTTCGTGACCCGACAACGCTTCACGAACACTTATGCGACGAGCGTCACTCCGACTGCGTTTGTCGATTCCCTGTTTACGAATGCCGGGTTCACTCCTTCAGCTTCCGATCGAACGGCTGCAATTAACGAATTTGGCGCCGCCGCCAATACCGCGGATACAGGGGCTCGAGCTCGAGCGTTGCGACGCGTCGCAGAGAATCCCGATTTCGCTCAATTAGAATTCAACCGCGCATTCGTGTTGATGCAGTACTTCGGATATTTACGACGCAATCCAAATGATCCTCCAGAACCAAATCTGGATTACGCAGGCTACAATTTCTGGCTGACCAAGTTGAATAATTTTGGCGGGAATTTCGTCAACGCAGAAATGGTGAAAGCTTTTATCACTTCCAGCGAATACAGGCACCGCTTTGGACCATAAGGTATTCGCTAGCTGCGAAACACAAACCACTGAAACCTCGAGGGAATATCGGGTTTGATACTGGGTAGTGAGCTCTACCTCTTAAACTCGGAATCCTTGAGATGTTTAGTGGTGCCTTCAGTCACGCTGTAAGAAGTAGGAATAAATTCAGTTGTGTTCGCTGAGGGCAATGAAAGAACATCAAGGTCATTCGTGGTGATTTCGTTGCCTTCCTTTAAGGCTGCTTCCCTCGCAATCCGTACGAGTTTCTTACTGACAAACACACCGTTGACTACCAGTGATAAACCGACAAATAGAGGAATCACACCAACAACCCAGATACGGCTGAGAATTTCCGCAACCTCCGGTGAAACTTTTCCGCTCAGGATGAGGCCGTTCATGAATATACTCAGAAAAATTAGCAGAGAGACACCAACGCTACCGGTGATTATTCCCGCTTTTATTTCCTTGATGCGGTCGACCTCCGGCGCGATTCCCCGGCGGTGATAGAGCTCTTCCTGCCGCCGTCGACTCTCGGCATCCGACGCAGCAATGTCAGCAAACCAGGGCTTACTCTTGTCAAGCTTCTCGCCAGGAGCCCCAGTCTCGAAAGCCTTGCGAACGGCGTAGAGGTTTGCGCCACAAACCTTGCAAAACTTCAACTCTTCGCTCTGATTAGACCCACATCGCGGACAAAACATGTGACACTCCTGATCGGCCTATGATGCAAACATACGAGGATAATAATAGGAGTGTTCGGTACAAGTTTGCCATGGGGACGAGGCCTTTGGGTCGAAATTCACAAGACGAACAATAGTTTTAAGAGGTGCTTATAAGGCAGACTATTCCAAAGGGGCTCGTAGAAGTTGCTTTTGGGCCATATTGGCCACTATCGAGACCTTTATTCCTGATCAGGAGGATGAGCCAGCTATGGATAAGCCCAAGATTGAAGGCGGATGGCAACCCATTCGAAACGCGTTGCACCCGCCTCTGCAAGAAGAGCCTCGTTGGCCAGCTGCGATCGCGATAATGGCTTTGGGAGGTCTATACGCGGTTCTCCCTCCAGCGTTACTTGTCGGTGGACATCGATGGCTCTTGTTTGTTCTCGTAAGC
>Ga0070681_10005104_pt1 | contig 12674 bp, 15 predicted proteins | sample KBSC83BmetaG_FD_65650 | JGI IMG/M metagenome (GOLD analysis project Ga0070681, IMG submission 65650) | Corn rhizosphere microbial communities from Kellogg Biological Station, Michigan, USA - KBS C8-3B metaG | ecosystem: Host-associated > Plants > Roots > Rhizosphere | place: USA: Michigan...
TAGCGGAAGCGCAGCTCGTCGCGGAGACCAACGTGGTCGAACAGCTTCACGACCTGCGCGTCGAGATCGCGACCGCGTGCTAGACCCTGCACATCGAGCGGCTCGCCCACGATCTGCCCGCAGGTCATCCGCGGATCGAGCGACGAGTACGGATCCTGGAAGACCATGTGCATGTCACGACGGAGCGGCCGCAGCGCACGCCGCGAAAGGTGCGTGATGTCGACGCCCTTCAGGCGGATCGCGCCGTCGGTCGGAGTGACGAGCCGCATGATGCAGTTCGCGACCGTGCTCTTCCCGCTGCCGGACTCGCCCACGAGCCCGAGGAGCTCGCCGCGTCCGATCGCGAACGACACATCGTCGACAGCATGCACTACGCCCTTCGCGCCGAAGCCGCGCACCGGGAAGTGCTTGACGAGCCCCTCGACCTCGAGCACGGGCGGATCGCTCATGTGGCCTCCGCGTCGGGCCCCGGATGGAAACAGGCGACGAGATGAGACGGCTCGATCTCGCGCAGCTCGGGCACCTGCGAACGAGACAGCTGGTCCGCGCGCGGGCACCGCGGCGCGAACGCGCACGCCGTCGGCAGCTCTGCCAGCGACGGCACACGCCCGGGGATCTCCTGCAACCGGCCGGAGCCCGGGCGAGGCACGGCGCCGAGAAGGCCGACCGTGTACGGATGTTGCGGCCGCGCGAACAGATCGTGGACGGGCGCCTCCTCCACCTTGCGGCCGGCGTACATGACGAGCACGCGGTCGGCGACGTCGGCGACCACACCGAGGTTGTGGGTGATCAAGACGATCGCAGTGCCGAGCCGCTCGCGGATGTCGCGCATCAGGTCGAGGATCCCCGCCTGAATCGTCACGTCGAGCGCTGTCGTCGGCTCGTCCGCGATCAGGATCTTCGGATCGCACGCAAGCGCCATCGCGATCATGACGCGCTGCCGCATACCGCCGGAGAGCTGATGCGGATACTCGTCGACACGGCGCTCCGGCGATGAGATGCGGACGAGATCGAGCAACTCGATCGTCCGGAGGCGCGCATCGGCGCGCGACAAGCCGAGGTGGCGCCGCAGAACCTCGGCGATCTGGTTGCCGACCTTGAAGGCGGGGTTCAGCGAGGTCATCGGCTCCTGGAAGACGAACGCGATCCTGCGCCCGCGAATCGCTCGCAGCCGCGCGTTCGACGAGGCGAGCAGCTCAACGCCGTCGAAGCGCGCAACACCGGATACCGAGGCCGTCTCCGGGAGCAGGCGCAGCAGCGACATGAAGCTGACGCTCTTCCCGCACCCCGACTCGCCGACGACGCCGAGCACCTCGCCGTCCGCGAGCGTGAAGGAGAGCTGATCGACCGCGTGCACCGGCCCGTCGTCGGTGTCAAATCGCACCGAAAGCCCCTCGACGTCGAGGAGGCTCATCTCGTGGTCCGCGGATCGAGAACGTCGCGCAGCCCATCGCCGAGCAGGTTGAACGACAGCGAGCAGATGAAGATCGCCACGCCGGGATAGACGGCGAGGCGCGGCGCCTGCGAGAGGTACGACTGCGCGTCTGCGAGCATCACGCCCCACGATGGGGTCGGCGGCTGCACACCGAGACCGAGGAACGACAGCACGGCTTCGCCGATGATCGCAGCCGGGATCGCGACCGTCGCTTGCACGATCAGCGTCGACAGCATGTTCGGCAAGACGTGGCGGACGAGGATGCGCGCGTCGCTGGCGCCGTTCGCGACCGCGGCGCGCACGTAGTCCTCCTCACGCAGCGCGAGCGCCTCGCCGCGCGCGACGCGGATCAGGGCAGGCGCGGCGCCGATGCCGAGCGCGATCGTGGCATTCGTCAGCGACGGGCCGAGGATGGCCGCGAGCCCGACGGCCACGATCAGGAACGGGAAGGCGAGGAGCACGTCGGTCAGGCGCGCGATCACGGCATCGATCCAGCCCCGGTAGTACCCGGCGATGATCCCGATCGGGACGGCGACGGCCATCGCGAGGAGCGTCGAGAAGACGCCGGCCTCGATCGACGCACGTGCGCCCCACAGAATCCGTGAGAGCACGTCGCGTCCGAGCTCGTCTGTGCCGAGCAGGTGATGGCGGGACGAGTGAGCGAGGAGCGCGTTGAAGTCGGTGGCGCTCGCCGAGTACGGCGCGATCACCGGCGCGAAGATCGCGCACACGATGAACGTGAGCGCAACGACGAGCCCGACGATCGCGAGCGGCCGGCGCAGGAATCGCTTGCGCAGCAGCCGCCGGCGGCGCGCCCGCGGGTTGATCATCGAAGACGTGGCGTCGACGAAGCCCATTACCGCTCCGCCGCTCCGCTGACGCGGATGCGCGGGTTGAGGAGCGAGTACGCGACGTCGACGAGCAGGTTGACGACGACGTAGCCCGCAGCCGCGACGAGCACCACTCCCTGCAGCAGCGTGTAGTCGCGCTCGTTGACGGCGTCGAGGGTCAGTCGCCCGAAGCCCGGGATGACGAAGATCTGTTCGGTGATGACGGCGCCCGAAATGAGCGCGCCGAGCTGGAGGCCGATCACGGTCGTGACCGTGATCAAGCTGTTGCGCAGCGCGTGCTTGCCGATCACGACGCCTTCGGACAGCCCTTTTGCCCGGGCGGTGCGGACGTAGTCCGCGGAGAGCGAGTTGAGCATCGCCGAGCGCGTCTGTCGCATCAGCACGGCCGAGAGGCCCGTTCCAAGCACGAGCGCAGGCATCAGGAGGTGCTCGAGGTTGCCGATCGGGTGCGCGCGGAACGAGACGTAGCCGCTCGCCGGCAGCCAGTGCAAGTCGACCGCGAAGGCGATGATCATCATCAGGCCGAGCCAGAAATGCGGCACCGAAAGGCCGACGAGCGCGGTCGCGGTCGCCGCGTGGTCGGAGGGCTTGCCGCGGCGGACCGCGGCGATCACCCCGGCGAGGACACCGATCACCGTCCCCACCAGGATCGCGAGGAACGCGAGCTCGAGCGTGATCGGGAGCCGCGTGATGATCGTGTGGCCGACCGGGAGCTGCCGCGCGTCGAGCCCGAGGTCGCCTCGCAGCGCCTTCGAGATCCACTTCACGTATTGCACCGGCAACGGCTTGTCGAGCCCATAGGACTGGCGGATCGCGGCCATCACCGCCGGGTCGCGGTTCTCGGCGCCGAGCGCAACGGCTGGATCGCCGGGCAGCGCCCGGATGCCGATGAAGACGACGATGCTCGAGAGGAACACGACGATCAGGGCGGCTCCCGCCTTGCGGAGCAGGAAGCCGCCCATGAACGCCGGTTCTCCTCGTCCCTACTTCGTGTAGCCGGCCGCGTTGACGCGGATCAGGCCGTCGCCGTAGATCTGCACGCCGTCGACCTTCTTCGACACGCCGTAGTAGTTGACCGGGTGGTACAGGTAGATCAGCGGTCGCTGCCGATGGATGATCTGCATCGCCGCGCGGTACAGCGTCGTGCGCGACTTGATCGTCAACGACTTGCGTGCACCGTTCAGGATGTAATCGAGCTTCGAGCTCGAGAACCCGGAATCGTTCAGCGTTCCGGGCGTCGCCACGAAGCCGTAGATGTTCCCGTCCGGATCGACGCGGCCCGACCAACCGACTGCGAACGCGTCGAACGTCCCCGCATCAGCCTTGTTGAGAGCGGTCGTGAACTGCGTCGGTGTGACCGACACCTTGATCCCGACGGCATTCTCCATCGACTGGATCACCTGGCCGAGGCGGGCTGTCACCGGGTCGGTCCCGCCGAGCATCAGGTTCACACTCGGGTTGGCTATCCCGGACGCCTTCACGAGCTGCTTGGCCAGATTGACATTCGCGTGCAGGTCGCACGCGAGTCCCTTCGTGGTCGGTTCGTACCACGGGCTCACCGGTGCGATCGGGTAGCAGTCCGGCTGGTTCAACCCGCCGAAGACGACCCTGTTGATCGTCGTCCGATCGAGCGCCGCGTCGAACGCGGTACGCAGGTACTGCGACTTGGCAAGGTCGCTGCCCACGTTCGCGTACGGCTTCAGGAGCCCGTTCTTGTTCCCGATGTTCAGGGTCAGGCCCTGGTAGCCGATCGTGACCGCCTTCTTGACGGTCACCCCCGAGTCCTTCTGCAGGGTCGGCACGTCCGTCGACTGGATGCGGTCCTCGACCTGGATGTCACCGGCCCGCAGCGCCTGGGTCCGCGAGCTCGGGTCGGTCATGATGCGGTACACGATCGACGCGAGGTGCACTTTCGCCTTGTTGTAGTAGTACGGCGACTTCACCAGCGTGATGTGATCGCCGGCCACGCGGTCCTTGAACATGAACGGGCCGACACAGACCGGGTTCTGCGCGAACGTGCCGCCCGACGCAAGCGCCTTCGGCGACAGGATCATCCCCGCGCGGTCTGCGAGCTGTGCCGTCAACGGCGAGTACGGCGACTTCAGGTGCAGTACGACAGTCGTTGCGTTCGGCGCATCGACAGAACTGATCGGCGAGATCTCGCTCGCGCGCACCGATCCCTTGAGCGTGAGGTCACGTTCGAGTGTCGTCTTCACCGCGGCAGCATTGAACGGGGTGCCGTCGTTGAACTGGACGCCGGAGCGCACCTTGATGGTGTAGGTGAGCTTGTCCTTCGACACTTGCGGCAACGCGGTTGCAAGCTGCGGGACGATGTTGAGGTGCGAGTCGAGGTCGTAGAGCTTCTCGCACATGGCAAGGAAGACGATGCGCCCGACGAACGTGCGGGCGAGCGTCGGATCGAGCGCGTCGGGCTCTTCGGCGAGCCCGATCGTGAGCGTGCCGCCGTTCTTGATGTCGGCGGACGACCGGGTGGTGCGGGCGGCCGCCACCGCGGCCGCGAGTGCGGCAACGCACGCCGCGACGAGCGCGAGCGATGCGATCCGCCGGAATGAAACCTTCATGGCGCCTTCCCCCTGGGGATCTGAGTCGGAACGAGGGTTGCGAGGGGATACTGTGACTCGCGACCCTAGTTTGTATCCACTGACTTGTCAACTGGATACGTAGACGCTAATGTCGTGTCCGTTGGACGGCGTGGCGCGCACGAGCGAGGAGCCGCCGGCGCACGTCGCCGGAGCTCGGCGCACGGTCCTCGGGCTCGAGCCACGCTTCATCGCGATCGGGATCGCGGGCGGCGTCCTCTCCGGCCTGCTCGGCGTCGGCGGCGGCATCGTCATGGTCCCGCTGCTCGTGCTCTGGGCCGCCTACGGCCAGCGTGATGCGCACGCACTGTCGCTCGGGGCGATCATCCCGATCAGCCTCGCGAGCGTGATCACGTACGGCGCGGCCGGGAAGGTGCACTACGGCGAGGCCGTCGCGCTGGCTGTGGGGGCGGTCGCCGGAGCGCGGGTCGGTGCCGGCGCGCTCGCGCGCATCGACGAGCGGCAGCTCAAGCTCGTCTTCGGAGTGTTCCTCGCCGCGGTCGGCGTCCTGATGCTGGTGCGCTCGTGAACGGTGTGACGCTGTTCGCAGCGCTCGTCGCGTTCGGCGTGCTGACCGGCGTGACGTCCGGTCTTCTCGGCGTCGGCGGCGGGACGCTGATGGTGCCGTTCCTGACGCTCGCCGCCGGGTTCTCGCAGCACGCAGCCGAGGCGACGTCCTTGCTCGTCGTCCTCCCTACCGCGATCGTCGGCAGCCTGGTGCTCCGTCGGCGCGGCGTCGGTGACCTCGGCCTCGCGCTCCGGTTCGGAACGCTCGGTGCCGCCGGCGGCGTGGTCGGAGCGCTGCTGGCGCTCGCGCTGCCCGGGCACGTGCTGAAGATCGTGTTCGCGTGCTTTCTCCTGCTTGTTTCCGTCCGCCTCGTGCGCGACAGTCTCGTTGCGGAATGACCTCCACCCTCGGCTCGGATGACCTCGTCGACCGGCTTGCATCCGCGATTCAGTCGCGCATCCTGAGCGGCGAGATCCCGTCGCATTCACGATTGCGGCAGTCGACCCTCGCTGCCGAGTTCGGCGTCAGCCGCACCCCGGTGCGGGAGGCGCTCCGCAAGCTGCAGTCGACCGGCGTCGTCGTGCTCGAGCCGAACCGCGGCGCAGTCGTCCGCGGGACCTCACCACACGAAGTGCGTGAGGCCTACCTCGTGCGTGCCGAGCTCGAGGGCCTCGCAGCCGAGCTCGCAACGGCGCACGTCACCGACGAGGAGCTCGGCCGGCTGCACGAGGCGCAGCAGCTGTTCAGGCAATCGATCGAGGCCGAGATCGAGAAGCGGAAGTCCGGCGCGGCCGCGGAGCCGTGGTCGGCAGAGAACGACTGGGAGCGCGCGAACAACATCTTCCACGAGGTGATCCAGCAGGCCGCCGGCAACCGGCAGCTGCGCGCGACGATCGCCCACCTCCACCGCTCGTTCCCACGTCACCTCACGTGGGCCGCGCTCAGCCGCAGCTCGCATCTGCTGGGCGAGAACATCGAGCAGCACAACAGGATCCTGGCCGCGATCGAGCGCCGCGACCCACCGGCGGCGCGCAACGAGATGGCCGCGCACGTGCGCTCGGCCGGCGAGCTCGTCGCCGTGCTGCTGGAACGCAGCCGCTGACCCGACGACAAATTTGCGCACGCGGCGCAACGTCACCCTCGCCGTCCTGGTCGGCGCACTGGCTCCGTCGGGCCTCGCGCTGGTGGGCTACCTCGCGGCCGGCACGCCGCACGTCGACTGCGGCGATACGGAACGCTCGCAGGCGTTCTATCGGATTGCCGTCCCGTTCTTCGCCCTGGCCGCGCTCGACGCATTCCTGCCGGGCAACTGAACCACCCGGCGGGCGGGATCGTGGTCGTGCTCGGGCTCGCTGCGCTCGTCGGCGCCGTCGTCACCATGCCGGTCACGATCGGCCTCGTCGCGGTCACGGGCACGAAGCTCTATCGCGGCCGCGACCGCGGCGCGCCCGATCGCAAGGAACGCCGCGTCTATCTCCTGCTCGTGGGCTGGGTGCTCCTCACGGCACTGCCCGCGCTGATCGTCGGCATCTCGCTGAACGCCGACCCGCTCTGCTTCTCGTTCTAGGTGGCTCGCGCCCAGTCTGCGCTGACGTGTTCCAGGATCGTCGTCAGCAGCTCGAAGCTGTGCATGACGTGCTCGTGCGCGAGCTCGCGCGCGCCCGCGACGGAGCCGGCGGCGAGCGCGTGCCGGATCGCGCGGTGCTCCGCCTGGTTGCGCTCGTAGAGCGCCTCGAGCTCGTCGTCGACGGGCGCCCACACGGTCAGCCCTGAGAACGTGCGCCGCGCCGACTTGGCCACCGACTCGACGTACGGCAGCTCTGCGACGCGGTAGAGCACGTCATGGAACGCGTGGTTGGCGCGCATCCACTCGCCCATCAGCGCCCGGCGGTTGCCACCCGGCTCGTGCGAGCGGACCTCCCGCGTCAAGCGCGCGAACCGCTTCTCGCACTCCTCGAGCTCCTCGAGGGCGTCGGGAGTCAGCTTGCGCGCAGCTTCCTCGGTGACGAGCGCCTCGAGCTCGGCGCGAACGAGGAACGCCTCTCGGAGGTCGCCCCGGGAAAGCGTCCGGACACGCACGCCGCGGTTCGGCTCGAAGGAGACAAGCCCGAGCGCGGCGAGCCGGCGCAGCGCTTCGCGCACCGGTGTGCGCGAGACGCCGAAGCGCTCGGACAGCTGCTCCTGCCGTAGCACCGAACCGGGCGTCAGCTCCCCGGAGACGATCGCCTCCTCGATCAGCCCAGCGATGTCGTCGGCCTTGGTGCTCTCGAGGCTCATGAGAGCCGATCGTACGCCGCGAGCGTCAGGAAGTCCTTCATCGGCACCGACAGCGCGACGTCCGTGAACACCTCCCGCGCGGCGTCTGACGCTTCGATGGCCGCAACTTCCTGGCGAACGCGGTCGGCGTCGAACCGGCCCGACTGCACCCACGACCAGACCTGCGCGCGCGAGATCTCGGCCGTCGCGGCGTCCTCCATCAAGTTGTCGATCGCGGCCGCGCCGACGCCCTGTAGCCAGGCGTCGATGTAGCGGACGCCGACGCTGACGTTGACGCGCAGGCCGTCGTCGGTCACCTCACCGCCGGGAACGTCGAAGTCACGCAGCGCGCCCTCCGTCACATGCACGTCGCCGCGCTTGCGCTCGACTTGGTTCGCGCGCTCGCCGAGCACCGCGTCGAATTCGGCCATCGCGGTCGGTACGAGGTCCGGATGTGCAACCCACGTGCCGTCGAACCCGTCGCCGGCTTCGCGGCGCTTGTCCTCGCTCACCTTGGCAAGCGCGACCGCGTTCACCTCGGGATCGCGGCGCGACGGGATGAAGGCGGCCATGCCGCCGATCGCGTGCGCTTCGCGGTGGTGGCACGTCTGCACGAGCAGCTCGGTGTACGAGCGCATGAACGGCACGGTCATCGTCACCTGCGCGCGGTCGGGGAGCACCGCGCCAAGCTTCTTGATGCAGCTGAAGATGTAGTCCCAGCGACCCGCGTTGAGCGCGCACGAGTGCTCACGCAGCTCGTAGAGGATCGCGTCCATCTCGTAGGCGGCCAAGACGGTCTCGATCAGCACGGTGCATTTGATCGACCCGTGCCCCAGGCCGAGCTCGTCCTCGGCAATGCGGAAGGCGCGCGCCCAGAGGCGCGCCTCCTCGTGCGACTCCAGCTTGGGGAGGTAGAAGTACGGTCCCGTCCCGCGCGCGAGCTGCTCGTGCGCGTTGTTGAAGACTGTGAGGCCGAAATCGAAGAGCGAGGCGCTTACCGGCTGCCCGTCGACGAGATGGTGGCGTTCGACCATGTGCCAGCCGCGGTTGCGGATCACGAGCGTCGCCGTCTCGTCGTTCAGGCGATAGCTCTTCTCCGGCGTGTCGAGCTCGATCTGCCGGCGCACCGCGTCGTAGACGTTCTGCTGGCCTGCGCGGACGTTGTCCCACGTCGGCGAATTCGCGTCCTCGAAGTCCGCCATGAAGACCTTTGCGCCCGAGTTGAGCGCGTTGATCATCATCTTGCGGTCGACCGGCCCGGTGATCTCGACCCGCCGGTCCTGCAGATCAGCGGGCGCCGATGCGACGGTGAAGTCCTCCGGCGCGCGCACGAACCCCGGCTCCCGACCGCGCGACTCGCGAGCCGCGAGCAGACGTTCGCGCTCCGGGTTCAGCTCACGATGGAGCCGGTCGACGAAGCCGAGGGCGGAAGGTGAGAGGACGTCGTGGGCCACGACGTCGAAGTATCCAGCAGCGCGGGCTCAGTGGCAGCGGGCGACGGCCGGGACGCCTCCCGGACCACGATCCGACCAGGTCGTCGCCCCAGCGGTTGCCTCGACGCAGTAGTCATTCGCCAACGTGGCGACGATCCGGACATTCGACGGGACAGGCGTGTTGTAGGGCGCAACACGCAGTCGGGCCGCGGTGGCGCCCGCGTACGTCTGGTGGTCGGCGTACCACGCCTCCATCGCTGCGACCACCCCGAGCAACGTGTGGCGCGCATTGAGCGCGCGGTTGAACCACGACGTCGAGATCGGCGACGGCTCGAGCTTCCAGTGGGTGGCATCGATCGCCACCGCGCCCACGGCGCTCGGCGTGTTTCGGCCGAGGACACGATCGCTCGCGGCGTTCACCTGCGCCCGAGTTGCGTTCAGCGGCAGACCGAGCAGCTTGTAGACCGCGGCCACGTCGCCCGTCTCGAACGCGGTCTCGAGGCGGCTCCAGAGGACTGGGGACACCGGGACAGGCTTGCGCCACGACTGGACGAGGCAGACGAAGCGGGTGGAATAGACCTGGGAGGTCGCGCTCCGGAAGACGCCGCCGTTGTTCACGCATTCCGCGCCCGACACGATGCGGCCGTCTGCCCATCGCTGGTGTTTCAGCTCGAGCACCATCTGCGTCGCGGTGACGCGAACGGTCGACTCGGCAGCGAGCGACCCGGTCACGGACGCCAAGCTCAGCGCACAGAACGCGCCGACAACCGCAAGCCGAACTGACCCCCGATGCATCGGCTCACGTTGTCGGCCCAGCGTCACCGGCCCGCGACCCCTAGGACGAGGGAGGCAGCCGCTCGGCGAGCTCGCGCGACCGCTCGGTCGCGGCATTGATCGCGTTCAGGAAGGCGGCGCGCACACCGGAGCGCTCCAACTCGCGGATCGCCCTCGTCGTCGTACCGCCCGGCGACGTGACCGCTTCGCGCAGCTCGACGGGATGCATGTTCTCGTCGCGCAGCAACCGCGCGCTGCCGAACATCGTCTGGACGACGAGCCGCGTCGAGACGTCCCGCGACAGGCCGAGCAGCAGTCCCGCCTCGATCATCGCTTCGGCAAGGAGTGCGAAGTAGGCGGGACCTGAGCCGGAGAGCGCGGTGACCGCGTCCATGTCGTCCTCCGCGACGCGCACGACGGCACCGAGATGCCCGAGCGCGGTCGTCGCGACCTCGAGGTCCTCGTCGCGCGCATGGTCGCCGCCGCAGATCCCGGCAATCCCTTCGTGGACGAGCGCCGGCGCGTTCGGCATCGCGCGAACGACGCGCGCGCCTTCGGGCAGGCGTGACTCGATCGACCCCGTCGTCACGCCCGCGGCGACCGAGAGCAGCGTCTGCTGCGGCGAGACGTTCGGGGCGATCTCCGCGAGCACATGCGCGATGTCCTGCGGTTTGACCGAGAGGATCACGAGGCGCGCACCGCCGATCGCCGACGCGTTGTCGTCCGTGGCCGCGACGCCGTAGAGCGCGGAGAGCGCGTCACGCCGCTCCGCGCGCCTGCTCGTGACCACGACCTCGTCCGCCTCACGCCAGCCGCTGGAGAGAAACCCGCGCAGCATGGACTCGCCGAGCCGCCCGGCACCCAGGATCGCGATCCGCCTGTCGTCGCTCAAGGCGTTAGTTGTAGTAGCGGAAGACGATCTCCGCCACGCAAACCGGCTTGTCGCCGCCCTCCCGCTCGATCGTGGCCTTCATGGTCACCTGGGCGCCCCAGTCCTGTTCGTCGATGTCGATCGTCTCGAACGTCGCGTGGACGCGCGATCCGACGGGCACCGGCGACGGGAACCGAACCCTGTTCAGGCCGTAGTTGATCGACATCTTTCCGCCCTGCCGCGGGACGACCTCGTACGAGGCTGCAGGCAAGAGCGAGAGCGTGAGATACCCGTGGCCGATCGTGCCGCCGAACGGGCCGTCCTTTGCCCGCTTGGGATCGACGTGGATCCACTGGTGATCGTCGGTCGCGTCCGCGAACGCGTTGATCCGCTCCTGCGGGATCTCGATCCAGCTCGATGGGCCGAAGACGTCGCCAACCTGCATCGCGCGATCTTCGCGCATCCGCTTGCCTCCCGCCGCGATCGGCGTAAGATCGCACCAATCGTTACAAGGAGGAGAGATGCGCGGCACGATGACGAGACGCCGCTTCGTCGGCATGACGGTCGCGGGCGTCGTCGGCGTCGATCTCTTGCAGGCAGCCCCGGCCTTCTCGAAGTCGGCGTCAGCACCGAAGCCGATCCCCGGCGGGTTCCTCGTTCCGTCGTTCGGTATCACCCCTACGAATCCGGACGTCCACGTCCTGCCACCGGCGATCGGGTTCGAGATGTCCACGATCACCGACTTCAACGGCACGGTCGCAGCAACCGAGATCCAGGGAACCGCCGCCGGCAGCGACGGCTCGAAGTGGTTCTTCGACGTCGACATGCGATTCATGGACGGCGAGTACGTCGGCGAGGACGGGCGGAACCACCACAGCACATTCGGCTTCGTCTGAGTGGACTTGTTCACGGGTCCCGTGAGCGACCCGACGACCGAGCAAATCCACGACTTCGAGCCCGGCATCCTCCCGTCCGGACTGTTCTGGACGATCCCCATCGACCACGCTGTGGTCGACGCGTCACCCGGAAGCGGACGAGCGCAGTTCCGCATGGACGGCCTGGCGCTCGGCGACTACCACGACTTCTTCAGCGCGATCTCACCGGATCCGACGAGCCTGCCGTCCCACGTCTCATTCGACGTGATGTGGCACGGGGGCGGCGACCGCGCGAAGCTCACTGACTCGGACTACCGCTTCACCGGGAACTTCGTCGGCGGCGACGCGACGATCTCGTTCACGGCCTCGAACGACGGCACGGGCGTGGTGTACACCTCGGACGCCGCCGGCCAGACGACGATCGGGGCCGGCGTCGGCCACGAACAGAACGGGGTGTTCTTCTAGAGGCTAGGCCGACTCTTCGGCCAACTCGTCAGGATCGATCGAGTCTGCGCCGGCGCTCGTCACGAGCGTCGGCCGCAGGCCCTTCTCGATCGTCTCCTTGGTGATCACGCACTTGGAGACGTCCTTGCGCGACGGGAGCTCGAACATCACGTCGAGCAGCGCGTTCTCGATGATCGAGCGCAGGCCGCGCGCGCCGGTCTCGCGCTCGAGCGCGCGGTCGGCGATCGACCACAGCGCGTCATCCGTGAAGACGAGGTCGATGTCGTCGTAGTTGAAGAACCGCTGGTACTGCTTCGTGAGCGCGTTCTTCGGCTCGGTGAGGATCTGGATGAGGTCTTCGCGCTTCAACTGGTGCACGGCGGAGAGCACGGGCAAGCGGCCGATGAACTCCGGGATGAGCCCGAAGTTGAGGAGATCCTCCGGCATCACGTCGCCGAGGAGCTCCGCGCTCTCCGCGTCGCGCTTCGACGAGATCTGCCGACCGAAGCCGACAGCATTCTTGCCGACGCGCTTCGCGATGATCTTGTCGAGGCCGGCGAACGCGCCGCCGCAGATGAACAGGATGTTCGTCGTGTCGATCGACAGGAACTCCTGGTGCGGATGCTT
>Ga0070681_10005108_pt1 | contig 12667 bp, 13 predicted proteins | sample KBSC83BmetaG_FD_65650 | JGI IMG/M metagenome (GOLD analysis project Ga0070681, IMG submission 65650) | Corn rhizosphere microbial communities from Kellogg Biological Station, Michigan, USA - KBS C8-3B metaG | ecosystem: Host-associated > Plants > Roots > Rhizosphere | place: USA: Michigan...
ATCTGATACTGTATCTACACTTGCCAATACAACATCTGATACTGTATCTACACTTGCCAATACAACATCTGATACTGTATCTACACTTGCCAATACAACATCTGATACTGTATCTACACTAAACAATATCATAACTCAAACACTGTCAAACCAAGAAATTGTCAGTTTGAACGACTCTCAACTTTTGCCGTCTTTTGTTCCAGCTCCTCTGCTAAATACTACCACGCTTGATCTTTGGACACAATCATTTTCGGCAAAAATATTGAATGGAACTATTTCAACAGTCATAGATAATGCAACTGACTTGCCACAAGCAATAGTTGCTGGAAATCTAAATGTAGTCGGTATAAGTGAGGCACAGAATTTCCAATCATCAATATTGTTGGATACATCATTTCCACCACTAGCAAATGGAACAACTGTAGTTAATACAATTAATATGACAAACTACACTCTTCCAAACTCAACCTCAGTTGTAACTATTATTCCAACCATAATCACACCACTTAATGCAACATCAGGACAATTCATCGCCACTCCGCCTCTTAACATAGTTCCAGGCCAAGAGATGATAATCCCTGTTGTAGATTCTGCCATTCCAAGTTTTGGTGGACTAAAAGAACTTGATTTCCAGTCGTCTCCTGATGCAACTCCAACTGGAGGATCTGCCCCAAGTGAATGGTTTACAGCAGAGGTTGATAACAAACTTCCCTCCACAATTTCTGGTACTGGCATTGATGGCACCCTGGCGCTTTTCATCAACATCCAGTATCCATATGATGATACTGGTGTTGGATTTAACTGGGGAATTCCAGCAAATCATGCCAAACCGCCAACAATGACATTGGTCATAAACAAGACAGATCAATTGGGAATACAAAATGACTCTAACGGATGCCCTGTAATTGATGCCTATACCTTAAGCTTGGGTTCATGGACTAGTAACGGCCTTGGTGAAATATCCTCTAGCTCCATCAGTCCAACACAATGTCAGATAAAAGTACAATCTCAGCATCTCTCCAAGTTTGCCTTTTCTATGAGGCATATAGGCAATGTCAAGCCTACTGGACCTGGTCAGTTTGGAGTAGGAGAAGTTACAGATTCTGTCAGTCCAATAAATTGGCAAGGGTATATGGACAAAGTAACTGCATCAAACTCTGAGGAAAACACATCACCACAAAATGCTTATGCATTATCGTCTGTTGGAAATATTGTAACCAGTCCAGGTTTTAGTAATATTGAGTGTAACAAAGGCCCTGGATATACCTTGATGACTGGAACTTATACGAGTAATAGCGGAGCTGATGAAATAGATTTCTTACAAATGTCTTTGCTTGATAAAGAGGGACATGTTATAGCCACAGGTAATGGCATGATATCGCATGCCAGTGCACACGAGCCCACGTTCTTTTCTGCCATAACTAGGACAGATAAGGACTTTGCATCATGTACAGTTCAAATCGATAATTCAATATCAAAATAAAAAATGATTTTTATTTTAGATCGTCTGTCTTGCCAAAAGATTTCATTTTCGGTTTTTTGAATAACTTGACATGGCTGTAAATTCCAAATGCAAATAGAATGTATGACCACATGTACAAGATATTGATTGGATTACTACTGTATGATGATTTGTCAATATCTAGGAAGAAAAATCCCGAGTCAGCTACGATGTTAAGTATGATTGCAATACATGTAAAAGACCAAAACAAGCCTACCTTGCCCTTGATAAATAGCAATAACCCAAGGATTGCTGGAAACAAGATCATCGTATCGGCAATAGGATATACTGCACCCCATAGGATTTCAAAAATGGAGGCATCTCTATTAAGAGAATACGTCGAATATATTGTTGGAATAAAAAACGTCAGACTTGCAAGAGCTGCATAGGCTAGTAATTTGTTAGAAATAGCCAGTCGGAACGGCTTTAGATAATACATTGAAAAAACAAACAACAGTGCATATCCTGCAAGATAAAACCAATCTCCTTGTTCTGGAAATGGGAGCAGACGTGATATGACTTCAGAATTTAACCATGTTATCTCTGCAGCAAACCAAAGTGATGCAAACCCTGCAAATAAAAAATACGCCTTTCCATGTTCTCCGCCTAACCTGAATTGTATCGCAATAATTATTGATAATACAAACAGTCCTCCTGATAAAAACGCCATAAGAAAGTCTGTAGTTACATCTGCTGCATTCTTACTTATGACGTTTGAAATTAATACTGCAAAGCCGACAGAAAGAAGACCGAATACAAATAACTTGTTTCTTCTTACATTCTCATTCTCGGTTTGCATTCTATTTTGTCAACACTTTGAGGAATTCGCCTACTGGTCTTTCTTGGCTGAATTCCCCTAGATTTTTCTTGATCTTTGCTATAACAGCAATGTCTGCATAACCGAATATTTCTCTGAGTACATTTTTCAAATAATCAGGATTTTCTAGGCAATCAGCAAGTGCGCATCTGTACTTTTGAATCAGGCTAGTATTGACCATCTCTAACGTAGGTCCGCCCATGTCATTTAGGGCATCTTCTACTGCTGCTGTAAACAATTTCTTGTTATCGCTCATTATCTCTTTATCATTCAATTTCTATTCTCACCCGTACTTTTTTTAATAAAATACCGATCACCGACATACGTCTGCTTCCTCCCATGAATAATCAAATAGATTGTGCATGGCATCGATCAAAGGCTTAGAATCCGACCAGACTGCAAAAATATCATTTGAGGGATGCGTGGCATTTCTCAAAAACATCAGTATTTCTCGGTTATCTTTTAAAACAAAACATTGATTATCAGTTTTGCTTGTGGGCATTATCTTGATTCTTCGTTTATCTATTTTCTCTACATACTCTGGAACTGTATGTGCGGGTGAGATTATGATCTTAACATTGAGCATAGAGTTTGGTAATGTATCAAAAATATTTGAATGATAAAATCTGGAAAGATCCTTGGTGGAACCGAAAATTAAAAATTCTTCCCTTGCGGTATTTACCATATTGGATATTTTAGTAAAGATCTGCGGATTTCCTTGAAGCATTTGTAATTTTTCCTTTTCATCATCAACTGTCTCTATTGCAAGTGTGGGAACCGCATTCCATAATTCTGAGATCTCATTTTGTTGTTTTGCAAGCGTGTTGATTTTTTCTTTTTCTACATCAATTAATACTGACATTGTTTTTTCGATTGATAATGCCGAATATCTTGTAGGTGATGAAAGCTCAGCAGTGACTATTCCGCGACTCTGTAATGTGTTTATGATGTAATAGGTTTCTGTTCTAGGAAGACCTAGTGCTTTGAAAACATCTGAAGCAGTTTTGGGACCCGACTTGCCCAAAAATATGTACACCTTAGCTTGATTTGATGTTAGACCAAATTTTAAAAGTTCACTCTTTATCTTTTCAAGTCTCATTTTGTTATCATACATGTGAGAACCTGGATCAGAGTCAAATACTGTCAAGTTTTTTTCTTTGTCAAGCATTCTTGATGAGTTCTCTATACTCATTTTAGGTATAAAAGTTCTGTCTGAACTTGAATCGACTTGGCGTAATTGACAAGTCTTCAACTATGAATACCCCAGAATTCTGCCAGTCTCTGCATCTATCATCACTTTTTTGATATCTTTTGGCATTAATCCTGTTTTTGCAGAGACTGTCCATATCTCATCTTCTAAAATAACCTCACTTACTATGATTGAATGATATTGTTCTAGGAATTTTCTTGCTATCTCCTTTGCTTTGAATTCGTCTACTGTCAATCTACTTGTGGTAATACCAGAATTTCGATAAGACTTGTTATAGATCACTTTGTGACATGAAAACCTTTATTAGATTATGATCTTCGTTGGCTTTACCTTTTGATATGGTATTAATTTACAGAACCGCTTTTGGTGATTTTACATTATCGTGCGACTAAGACTTGCTTTATATCGTATATATGTGAATATAGTAACTTACTATATCCATAAATAGTATCAATCATATATCATTGTCCATTATGGGGAATTTAAATGAAAATATTACTAGTTGATGACAATGAAACCATCACAGAAATGATGTCAAAGTACCTTACTGCCAAGGGTCACCAGTGCTTTATTGCTAACGACGGTAGGACAGGTCTTACACTGATAACAGAAAAAAAGTTTGATGTAATACTATTGGATCTAGCAATGCCAGAGTTTACCGGAGTAGACGTGATAGAACATCTACACAAGAGTGGAAAGATAAAGGAAAACAAAATAATCTTGTTTACTGCATCGTCTATTACTGATGCCGAAATCGATGTCTTGATACGAAAAGGTGCACACTCTTGTCTTAAAAAACCAGTAAAACTGGCAGTACTCTTACAAGTCATAGGGGGTTAAATAATATCATCTCTGATAATGAAGATGAATCTGGAAATAAAAATTTATTATCTGATGATGATACTAGAAAGATAAAAGAACTTGAGCAAGAAAAATTTCTCCTAACAGAAATAAATGAATCTGTCTCCGCACAGGCAGAAGAACTGATGGAATCAAAACAAAACTTGGAAAAAAAACTAGGTGAAGAGTCACAAAAATCAAAAGAACTGGAGCAAGAAAAATTACTTCTTGAAGAAATGGTACATGATGGAGAAAAGACTGAACAAAAGACACACAAACGGTTCTATTCTTCAATAGCACTAATTGCAGTCACAATATCACTTGGGTTTGTTGGATATGTGTATTATGAAAATCAAATAGTGACGCAAAATGCGTCACATTTACCGATCAATTATAATTCAAATTATGTTATACAAAACCTACAAGGTGATACTGTGGATACATGGGTTGCATGGAATATTGCAAATGGCAGAATAATACACATACATGTAACCAATACTGCAAACCTTCCTCAAAACATGATTGACGCAATGAAAGATGCAATCTTATCAACAAAGGCTGTAAAAATTGATGATTCTGCTACCGGGGCTGGACCAAAAGGCTCCTCTTCTGTATATTATGTAGGGTGGACAGGAGCAGTAGGGGCAGCATACTCTGAACCTACCAAGCAATACATACCTCAACAGTTTGAGATTAATGGATCTCCTAATGGTGTGGGTGATATTGAAATCATTCTTACAAATGATATAAGCCCTGATGGATATTCTGGATACACAAAGACTCTGGTAGATGGAAATGAGATATTAAAATCAAAGATTACTATATTCAAAGCAAACAAGCTTGATGCAAATAGCCTTAGTGCAATAATGAGACATGAGTTTGGTCACGCTTTAGGATTGGGACATTCTACTGCTTCTGAAGACCTGATGAGTCCAATGCTTCCTGAATATCCATACATTTCAGGTTGTGATATTGATACTCTGCAGAAACTGTACGATGGTGACAAGAACAGTAAAGTGGTGTGCCAGAAATAATTTTCTTTAAAGTCTTGGAATGTATTCATGTTTAAAAAAACGACTCACACAAAACTGATTATTCTTACTTCGCTTTTACCTATTGTATCTTTTGGGATTGTTGGAGTGATATCTTACTATGAGATAAACAGTTTCATAACTGATGAGAAATGGGTAGAGCACACATACCAAGTCATAGGTAATGCAGATGATGTCGAAAAGTCAATGTTGGATATTGAAACTGGAGACCGAGGGTACCTGATAACACACAACGAGGTATATTTGGCACCTTACAACTCTGGTCTAAATAATATCATGACTCAACTTGAGTCACTTCGAACATCTACAGCTGATAATCCGGTACAACAAGCAAATATAAAAAATCTGACACAGTTGATCAATAAAAAAATTGCATTTGTGAATCAAGTTGATGCTTTGACAAAGAATAACAATACCGATGCCGCTGCAATACTAATCAAAAATCTTGAGGGTAAGAAAACAATGGATGCAATACGACAGGTAATTAATGACATCAAAAATGAAGAGAATAATTTGTTAAATCAGAGAACAGAAGCATCTCAGATATCTGCAACAAATACTAGTAATACAATAATTGCTGGAACTATTATTGCAATAGTTATTACAATAATCTCAACTATTGTAATATATAGAAAAATGCAGCAACGAGATGAGATTGAAAAAACCAATATTGAATTACATTTTGAAACGGAAAAACTAAAGGAGCGAGACAACGCAAAAGCCGAACTTTCTGCAATGGTATCTCATGAATTAAAAACCCCGTTAGTTACAATTAGTGGATATGCTGAGATGCTCCGAGAAGATGCTCTTCTTGGAACTCTAAACAAAGACCAGACACATGCGGTTGATACAATTATTTCGCAAACCATAAAGCTGGAGAGGCTTATCAGTGATATCATGGACGCCCAGAAAATGGATCTGAAGAAAATGAAGTTTAACAAGAGGGAATTTGAAATTAATGAATTCATGGATGAACAAATTCAAATTCATTCAAAATTAATGGATGAAAAGAAAATACGTTTTGTAAATTCTACTGACGGAGAAAAAATAAACATAACAAGCGATCCTGACAGATTAAGTCAAGTGTTTGCAAATCTAATAAAGAATGCAGTTGATTTTGTACCTGTAAATAATGGTAGAATAGAGATTAATGCTAAACGCAAGAACGGTCAAGCTATTTTTTATGTAAAAGACAATGGTAGTGGTATCCCAAAAGACAAGCAAGAAAATCTGTTCAAGAAATTTTATCAAATCGATACTTCACTCAAAAGAAGTCATGGGGGAACTGGACTGGGACTAGTAATTTGTAAAGGCATAGTAGAAGCATTGGGCGGTACAATGTGGCTAGAGAGTGAAGTTGGACAAGGTACTACATTCTGGTTCAGCATAAACAATAATGGCTCTGTGGATCCAAATCACACTGAGGTGTGACACTATAAAAGAAAATTTTCAAAGCAAAAGAAAACAAAAAAAGAAAATAGAGATAGATGAAAAAATATCTCATCGGTTAAATGAATTAGAACAACAAACAATAATTTTATCAGGAACAAACAAGTTGTTGGAAGAAATGATGAAGGAGTTTGAGACAACAAGCACACAACAACTGAGAGATGAAATTCATAAAATGAAAGAAATGGAACGAAAATATCGCAACCTGTACAATGGTTCTCCAATATTATTTCGTACCATAGACATAAACGGAATAATCTTGGATTGTAATGTGCATTATGCAAATAGTCTTGGATATTCAAAAAAAGAGATAATTGGCAAATCCATTTTTAAACATGCTGCAAAACAAAGTGCTGGTACCATGAAAAAGTCTTTTGAACAATGGAAAAAAACTGGCATTGTAAAAAATGAAGAAATTTGGCTAAAAAGAAAAAATGGTACAATGTTTCCAACATTGCTCAGTGCAACTAATTTGTCAGATAGTGAAGGTAGGTTAATCGGCAGTAATACTGCTCTTGAAGATATTACCGAAATTCATGAAGCCAGAAAGAAACTTGAAGACCACGAATTAAAGATGAAAGAACAACTGATCCAACTAAAAAAACTTAGTGCACTCAAAGATGATTTTCTGACTATGATAACACATGAGCTAAAAACTCCGCTTGTTCCGATAATAGGCTATCTTGATATCATCATGTCAGAAAAATTCGGACAATTAAATGAAGAACAAAAAAAGAGACTGAAAATAATCAGAACAAGCACAGGTTCGCTATTAAAACTAATTTCTGATCTTTTGGATGCACAAAAAATTGAGATTGGCCAACTAATGTTGAACAAAGACTTGCATGATCTTGATAAAATAATAAAAGATGTTGTTGAAAAGATGAAACCAGATATAGATAAAAACAATATAGAATTAACTCTTGATTTAGACGAGCAAGTTATGGTATTGTGTGATAATTCAAGAATAGAACAGGTCTTGTCAAATTTGATCTCTAACAGTTTAGATTTTTGTCCAAAACAAAATGGAAAAATAACTATAAAACTATATTCCAAAGATAATGATGCCCATATCGTTGTCAAAGACAATGGCATTGGCATAATCAAAGAGAGTATTGCTAAAATTTTTGTAAAATTCTATCAAGTTGACACTCACTTAACTAGAGAACATGGAGGAACAGGAATGGGATTAGCAGTATGCAAAGGGATAGTGGAAGGACATGGTGGAAAAATATGGGCAGAATCTAAAGGAAAGGGAAAAGGAGCAGAAATTCATATTTTGTTACCTCTTGCAGAAAGATAATTTATCTTCATAATCAAGAACAAAATCAAGAACATTTCATGTCTAAAAATAATCCAACTGATCGACTAGTTATGGGTGAAAATTACCACTTTGGAATCCGATTCATTGGCAATATTCCATACTTGATATAATACTAGATCAATTAACTATGATCTGGTTTGCATGTGTTGGAATTATATTATAATAGGGACTGATTCTGTTTGAATTTACCTGTAGAATATTTTAGAAAAAAACTAGGCGACTTGACTAATGAGAAACTGTGGGAAATAATTGAAGAAGCACTCTTGCCATGTTCTAACGAATTTAACAAAAAATCGATTAGTCGTGATGAAGTACTTGAGCTTGCCATTATGCTAAAAGCATCCGATGAATTATTCCGGAATCTAGAACAGATTGCACTTTTGAAGCATGAATTAGACCAAGTGAGTCATAAAATAAAATAAAGCATGCTTCACTAATAAGATCTCGTATCTTTTCATCGCCATCTTTTAATCTTGTTTTGTCCTAAATGGAATCAAGAATGTCCTCTGATATCATAACTCCATTTCTTGATGAGAAATATCTTAATCTTGAAACATATAGAAAAAATGGTCGGGCAGTAAGGACCCCAGTTTGGTTTGTTATTGATAATGGAATAATCTATGTCACAACACCATCTACTACTGGTAAAATTAAACGCCTAAATCATAACAAGAATATTCGTATTGTACCGTCCAATATGAAAGGCATCCCAAAGGGGAATTGGGTTGATGCAACTGCATATTTTGCAAATGAGACTGAAACATCTCAAGCAATAAAACTTCGCAAGAAAAAATATGGTCTTATGGCAAAACTGATTGGGTTGTCGGTATATAGAAAAGGTAAACCTGCTGTAATTGGTATAAAGATTTGATTTACGATTTGAAACTTCTAGGTTGACTCTGTCTGTTGATTAGTCTGTGTAAAAGACTTCTATGATGTGATTAACCTAAGGAATGCCGCAAAAATTGGACTTGAGAAATACTGACCAGACATTATCTGTTTTGTTGGTGGATTTGAATTGGTAACCGTATTTCCTGGTGTTCCCATGGTCAATGTGGCAGTATGAAATTTAATGATAACTGCATATGATTTTTCATTATAATTGACTGTAAATGACTTGTCTCTTTGAGCATTATCCAAAGTTACGATTTCTGCAATACCATTTGCATCATAATCCCCAAATATTCCTACATTTGGCTGTAGTTCTAGTATTGTAAGCGGGATGGAAAACTCATTAATTGATAAAGTCCTGTAAAACCCACTGTTAGCTTTTGTTATCTTTTGTATTCCATTTGGTTGTAATGATGCAACTACAACTCCTTGTGGGGCTGGATCCTCTGTCAGTCTACCGTTGTGATTGAACATCATGGAAGTCAAATTACCACTTAGATTCTGCATCGCAACTGTTCCATCCGCATCAGGTTCCCCACTCCTATCAAATGCCTGATAGTATACTGTGTTGTTTGTACTGGCTGTTCCCCATGTCCATGAATCCTCTTGAGTTGGGTCGATGTTGAGTTGAGGATCAATCACGTCTCCATGTACATTTGCACTCCTTGGCCAATCCATTCTGCTACTAACAATTCCAATTTCATTGGAAGGAATTCTGTCAAAATTGAGCTCAATAGACTGGACTCCTGAACCTCCCTTGTTGTATTGAATCATTACTTTTGCATTGGTACCAAAATCGTATAGCTGAATTATTGGCCATGCTTCAATTAACGCCTGGTTGTTAGATGGTTGTACTATTTGACCAGCTTTTCCTAAATTCAGATTTAATGTCTTATTTTCTCTTATAACATGATCCAGTAAATTAGATTTTGCACCTGTAATGCTAGGCACTACATGATTCACAATTCCGGTGCATGTTGCAGATATTGTGGTTAGTGGATTTTGACTTCCATCTAATGATCCAGGTGCACTCCTTGCAATTGCAATTCCATTTGTTTGTGAAAAATCAACACCAGTTGCAACAATTGCACTTGAAGGAGAACAAAACTTGCCAAAATCAAGGCCTTTACCAGAAGTGCTTATCTGTGTCGCGTCTGCAATTTGGGCTTGTTTACTATCTGCAAAATATGCATACCAGTTACCATCAGTTGCTTGGGCCATTCGTAGTTTCTTTCCATTCACTGTAACATCGGGTTCCCCATATGCTTGATCTAGTCTATTTATGTTAGGGTCAATCACAATTACTTGAATCACTTGAGGTCCTGCAAAATAGTTTTTAAAAAATGAATTTTCTGCAGAGACATATAGGTTTGGGTTTGATGAAATATGTTGAGTAGGTTCATACTGTGGAAGTAGTGGCTCAATTGCATTAGCTGGCGTTGGCATAATTCCTGCAAAAAGCATGGCTAGTAAAGATATTGAAAATAATGGTTTGTATCTCTGTTTTATGTGATTGTAGAATTTCTCTTCTATTGCCATGTAATCAAACTCGTCTGGTATCATCAAATACTAGATTCATCTAGTTTTAACTATTTTGATGTATCATAATGTCCGGGATTATACACTGAAAGTTTGTAGTGTAATAAATCGATGAATTGTGCTCTTTAAAGGTTATACCTGGTGTAAGAATAATAATATGGTACTTATACCATAATTGATAATAATCATCACCGTATAGTCATCATGGAAGACTAGGGTTATGCAAAAAATGGGGAGTAGTTCTAACAATAATTATGTTTTAGGTAATACGTCTGATGAAATTGAAAGATTAAAGATCCAATCTGCCTTGTTTGAACCTCTGACTAGAGACTCTCTACTGAAAGGGTGCATCCGAAAAGGGATGACATGCTGTGATGTTGGTTGTGGTCCTGGCGAGGTCACAAAAATGATGGGTGATTTGGTTGGAAAAAGTGGTAGAGTGGTAGGATTTGACATCAATGAAAACTATATCAAATATTGTAAAGCATCAACAAAGCAAAAAAACATCTCATATGTGTGTGATAATATAATCACGTCCAAAACTCTGCCTGCTGAGACTTTTGATATCGTGTATTCACGATTCATGTTTGTACATTTGAGTAACAAGGAAAATGCATTGAAACACATGGTTCGTCTTGCAAAAAAAGGTGGTACGGTAATAGTTCAGGAGCTTGATCATGCTCCTGATTCATGGCTATCATATCCAAAACGAAAAGGCGTGAATACTCTAAGAAAGATCTATGTAAAACTTGTAAAAAATGCTGGCGGCGATCCTTATTCTGGTAGGAAATTGTACAAAATGTTTGTTGATCAAAATCTTGATAGTATGATTGAATCACATTCGCCTTGTCTTGTGATGGGACGTGAACCTTTCAATTCTCTTGGATGGAAGATTGCTCTTAGCCTGAAACCACAAATTTTCTCACTTGACCTAATGAGTAAAAAAGAGTTTGATGATATGTTACATGATCTCAAAGAAATGTCCAAAGATCCATATAGTTTTGTACTTTATGCACGACTTTTCAGTGTGATAGGGAGAAAATATCTTCAATAATGACCTTACAGGAAACAAGTAACGGAACAATTAATGTAAAAAAATATTCGTCTACTGTGCCGTCTGATAAAATAGTGTTATGCATTCATGGATTTTGTTGCGATGCAAGAATATTTGATTATCTTGGGAATTCTCTTGCAAATAATGGGTTTGACGTGTACAGTATTGATCTACCTGGTCATGGTAAATCGTATGGAGAAAAAGGAGACCTAGACTTTGATGCGTGTCTCACATCAATACATGATATTGTCACAAAACTAAAGGGTAATTCAAAATTGTTTATTCTTGCTCATAGTATGGGTTGTACGTATGCACTTTGGTATGCTCATACCTTTAAAAAATCAATTGACGGGCTGATCTTATTTGCACCATATGTGAGAATACCTAGTATAAAGAAACGAAGTGAGATCGAACCAAGCAATATTCGTTTTCTATATTTTTTATTACGTAAAATGCTGACGCCCCAAACTAGAATTATGGCTACCCAAAAACTGCCGAATTTTTTAAAAATTGGCGGTAGTGAAATTGAACAGATGTTGCATGACACATCTCTTAATTTTCATTACTCGTATAGATATATTGTAGATGTTTTGGCATTTCGAAATACAATGATCTCTAAATTGTCTGATATTGATGTACCAGTATTATTTCTTCATGGTAAAAAAGATAGAAATGTTTTTCCAGAAGTGAGTACGCAATTCTGTAATCTGGTAAACAGCACGGATAAGAAAATGAATATTTTAGATTGTGATCATTGGTTTAATCATTGTATCTTTTATACTCAAGACAATGAAAGATATGCTGAAGAGTCTAGGGTACAAATAATAAATTTGGTAACAAACTGGATATTTTCTCATTGATCTAAATAGTGTTTTGTAGAAAATTCGATGTTTTAATTTTGTGCAAATGTTGAGTTTACTGTGTACAAATTCATCGAAGTTTCTTTATGTTAGAATATCTCTTTGTTACGTGGTTGGTGCTCATTATTTG
>Ga0070681_10005109_pt1 | contig 12667 bp, 10 predicted proteins | sample KBSC83BmetaG_FD_65650 | JGI IMG/M metagenome (GOLD analysis project Ga0070681, IMG submission 65650) | Corn rhizosphere microbial communities from Kellogg Biological Station, Michigan, USA - KBS C8-3B metaG | ecosystem: Host-associated > Plants > Roots > Rhizosphere | place: USA: Michigan...
AGGGTGTCGGCGAAAACCACCGCCAGACTGGTGGCCACGGGGTCTGCCGCGTCACCCGGGGCGGGCACTCGGCTGAGATCGCCGAGGGCGACCGTCTCGAGCACCTCGGAGAGCCGGTTGACGTCGCGCTCGAGTGCGGCCCGCTGCTCCGCGGCGGCGATAGCCGCGTGGCGAGCCAGCCGGGCCAGCGCTCCGGCGGCCCATCCCGCGGCCGGCATCGCCGGGAGGATCACGACGATGCGGCCGACGCCCGCGACGGTCAGCGTGTGCGACACGAACGCCGAGACGTAGACGCCTGCGGCCGCGGCGGCGCCGATCGCGAGACCGCGCACCGGTCCGGCCACGGCTCCGCACACGAGAACGACGGGGAAGAAGAGCACCCACGCCGGCCCCGCGACACCGCCGGCAGCAGTCAGCACACCGGAGACGCACACGATCAGGCAGCCGGTCAGCAGCGCTCCGAGAGCATCACGTCGCCATGCCGACGACGCGGCAATCGACGGGTCCGCGGTGAACGATGCGAGGGTGATCGCGCAGATCGTTGCGCCGAGACCCCAGGCCGCGAACGACACCGGGTCGACGCGCAGCACACCGCCGCCGAAACGCGCGGACAGTGCAGCGGCCACGGCGATGAGAACCAGAGCTCCGACCGCAACGACCTGCGCGACGCGGATGAGCCGGTGGGAGAAGTCCGCAGGCGACGCCTCGACGGCGACGCGGTCGACGGCCGGCATCGGCACGAGGTCGTCGGCCTGGTCCCGGTCGGCCGGCGACGGCTCGACACCGGCGAGCTGAGCGAGCTTGCGCTCGACATCGTCGCGCAGTCCGGTGGGAACGACGCTGTCGTCGTCGCGCTGGCGGGGCAGCTCGGGCGCGGCATCGTGGCGGCCGGTCCGGGGCGAGGGCAGCAGAAGCGCGCCGACGATGTCCTCGGCTGACGCTCGAAACGCCTTCACCGGATCCTCCGTGCGCGACTTGGGGTGAGAATGCTGAGGGGGCTTTACGACTTGAGCTGTGCGACCTTGAGCTATGCGACCTTGAACTGGGCGATGGAGGCGCGCAGCTCGGCGGCGAGGACGTTGAGCTGAGCCGCCGCGGCCGCCGCCTGCTTCGAACCCACGGCGTACTGCCGGGACACGTCCGAGACCTGCGTCATCGCCGCCACCACCTGATCCGACGCCGACCGCTGCTGCTGGGTGGCGATCGAGATCTCCTTCGCCGCCGTCGTCGTCTCATCCACCATCCCGGAGATCCGCTCCAGCGCCTCGACCACACCCCGAGCCAGCTCCGAACCGGTACGCACCTCCTTCGCCCCCTCCTCCGAGGCGATGATCGTCGCGTTCGTCTCCGCCTGGATCTCCCCCACGATCGCCGAGATCTGACCGGTCGACTCCTGCGCCCGCTCCGCCAGCTTGCGCACCTCCGAAGCCACCACCGCGAACCCGCGGCCGTGCTCACCGGCCCGCGCCGCCTCGATCGCCGCGTTCAACGCCAACAAGTTCGTCTGATCCGCGATGTCGTTGATCACATCCAGGATCCGGCCGATGTCCTGGCTCTTCTCCCCCAGGCTCAACGTCCGCGCCGCGATCGAGTCGACCCGCTCGGCGATGGTGTCCATCGCCGAGACCGACGCCGACACCGCGCTGCGGCCTTCTTCGGCGTGCCGCAGCGTCTCCGCGGCGTAGCGCGCGACCGCCTCGGCGGTCTCGGCGATCTGGGCGGCGGTAGCTGCCAGCTCCTCGATCGTGGACGTCGTCTGCGACACAGCCGACGACTGCTGCGTCGCGGAGGCGGCGTGCTCCTCCGCGGTCGCCAGCAGCTCGCCGGCTGCGGCGCCGATCTGCTCGCCACCGGAACGGATCTGGCCGACGAGCTGACGCAGGTTGGTGAGGGTGTGGCTGAACGCCTCTGACAGCTTCTCGAGCGTCTCGTGTGTCACGCCGCCGGCGGTGAGGTCGACGGTGAGGTCGCCCTCCGCCGCCTTCGCCAGCACGCGGGAGAGCTCCTCGACGCGGCGCTGCAGGTCGTCGCGCTCGCGCTTGGCGAGTGAGCGCATCGCCCACACCGAGGAGGCGAGCGTGCCGTTGAACCAGGCGATCGCCGGGAACACGGGCACGACGAGCACGAACCAGGCAGCGGTGCTGACGTCGAGCGTGTGCGCGATCGCCGACGAGATGACCACACCTGCGCCCGCGAGGCCGCCCAGCGTCGCCGACTGCCACTGGCGCATCGTCGTCGCTGCGAACAGGACGTTCGGCAGGTAAAGGATCCAGAACGGGCCACGGATGCCGCCGCTGACCGCGGCCGCCCCGGTGACCGTGATCATGATCGAGAGCAGCAGGAGCGCGCGGTAGGTGGTGATCCGCCGGCGGACGTGGTCGCTCATGCCGTGCAGCGTCGGGAGCAGGCTCAGCGCGACGGCGTTGACCACCGCCAGCGCCTGCCACCCGAGGAAGGCGTAGAAGTGCAGCGCGATCCCGCTGTCGTGGTGCTGGCGCAGCACGATGGCGCCGACCAGTGCCAGCGCGATGCCACCCCAGGTCGCGATCGCCGCGACGCGCGACAGCCGCTTCGAGAAGTCCACGTGAGTCCCCGCTCGTGTCCTGACGGATTCGTCTTGTTCAGGTCATCGGGCGCAAGGGCGCCATGCTGAAGCGGAGCTCAGCGGGAACCTCCGCCAAGAGGCGAGCTTCAGCGCGCCCGGCGTACGCGCGGGAGCTCCTCGCGCAGCCGCAGGATCGCCCGGGCGTCGAGGACGGCGATCGGACCGTCGGCCGCGGGCACCTGCCCGGCGAGCAGCCCGCTGCCCCGGTCGGCCAGGGCGGGAGGGAACTCCTCCAGGACATCGCCCAGCTCACTCGTGCCCTCGACGGAGTCGACCAGGACCCCGACGCTCATACCGTCCGCCGTCAGCACGACCAGCCGCGCGCCGGCCTCGAGCGGGGTGGCCTCGGCCCCGAGCAACGACCGCAGGTCAAGCACCGGCAACAACCGCCCGCGCCAGTTGGCGATGCCGGCGAGCCAGCCCGGGCCGCCCGGGATCCGCGTCACCGCCGGCACCCGACCGACCTCCGCGACCGCGGACAGCTCCGCTGCGAACCGGCCGCTGCCAAGGCGCACGACGACGGCCTCGCCGCCGGGCGCGCCGTCGGCGTCGTCCGTCACCGGAGCCTGCGGCGCGAGCACGACATCGGTCACACCTCGTCGTTTCGGCGCGCAGACGCCGCAGGTGAAGCCTCACGCCGGCGAAGCCGCCTCGTGACGATCCACGCCGCCGCCAGCATCCCCACGAGACCGGAGGCGAGGTACGCCGTACCGACGACTGCGACACCCGGGTCCTTGGACAGGCTTCCCGGCAGCACGACGTCGCCGCCGCGTGACGTCCCCAACGCGAGCACCGCGATGATCCACCCCACGCCGGGGGCGATCGCCGTGGCGCCGCTACCCGAGCCCAGGCCGCCGAAGTAGCCGGCCAGGAACACGCCGCCGGCGCCGACGAGCAGCGCCAGGCCCTCGACGCCGCCGAACAGCCTCAGCGGCACCAGGAAGGCGCCCCACAGCCCGAGCAGCGCCCCGAGCAGGAACAGCACCGCGGCGGTCGCGACCACCAGCCAGCGGTCGCGATCCACGACCGCAGCGTAGCGACGTCAGCTGGTCGGCTGCGGCGCGATGATCGCGGCGTCGGTCAGGTCGATGACGCGGTCCGGCCCGTCGGACTCGTCGGACTCGACGTCGTCGTCCGCGGCCCGCAGCACGTCCGTGATCTCGTGCCCGATGAGCTCCTCGCGGTCGAGCAGCGCGTCACGAAGCGCCGCGACGAGGTGCTGGTTCGACTCGAGCCGGCCCTTGATGAGGGTCTTCTGCTCCTGCAGCAGCTCCTCGACGCGCTGGCGGCCGTCGCTGTCACCGAGCACCCGCCCGACGAGGTTGCTGTCGTTGAACGCGCCGCCCTGCACGGCGACGAACGACACGAGGGTGCCGGCCATGCCGGCAGCGCCGACCATCTGCGCAGCGACGTTCGTCGCGTAGAGCAGGTCGCCACCCGGACCGGTGCTGACGTCGTTGAAGAACAGCTCCTCGGCAACCTGGCCCGCGAGCGAGATCTGGATCAGCGCGAGCATCTCCGAGCGGCTGCGGGTGTAGACCTCTGCGGCGTCGCCGTGGGCGAGCATGCCGAGCGCCTCGCGACGCTTGATGATCGAGAGGACCTCGAGCCGGCGTTCCGGCGCGACGAGGTACGCCGCCGTCGCGTGGCCGGCCTCGTGCGTCGCGATGAGCCGCTTCTCGTGCGCGGTGTAGCCGACGGGCTGCCCGATGCCGACCTCTTCGGTCAGTCGCGCCTTCTCGACGTCCTTCCAGTTCATCCGCACGTCGCCACGGCGCACCGCGTTGACGAGCGCCTCGTCCATCAGGTGCTCGATCATCACCGGTGTGTAGCCGTGCGTGATGCTGGCCAGCGCGTCGCGCCGCTCGTCGTCGTCGAGCTCGTCGTTGTGCGCCTTACGCTTCAAGTAGAAGTCGATGAGAGCACGGCGGCCGCGCATGTCCGGCCGCTCGAACGTGAGCACTCGGTCGAAGCGGCCCGGGCGCAGCAGCGCGGGGTCGAGCGAGTCGGCACGGTTTGTCGCCGCGATCACGAGGACGTTGGGGTGCGGAGGCACCTGCTTCTTCAGCTGCCGGTGCAGCGGGAGCAACAGGTTGGTGCTGTCGATGAGCTTGTTGACGAGCTTCTGCCAACCGGTCGGCGTGTCGAACGACTGCATCTGCACGAGCAGCTCGTTGACAACGCCACCCACGCCCTCGCTCATGAAGCCGTTGGCGACCATGCCGGTCGCGGGCGCCGACGACGCAGGAGCGCTGAGGTAGGTCGAGGGCAGCGAGGTGACCGCGCCGCAGCACTGGATCGACGTGGCACCGCTTGCGCGGGCCGCGGTCATGGGCGACAGGTCGGGTGCCGCGGTCATACCGAGTCCGCGGCGCGTGGCGCCGATCGCGTCGATCTCCTCGATGAACGCGATCGCGCCGCCTTCGGCGAGAGCTGCCTTACGCGCCTCCTTGAAGAACTTGCGGATCTTCATCGCGGTGGCGCCGTACATCATCGACTGGAACGCCGTCGCGGAGACGAACAGGAAGGGAACGCCCGCCTCGGCCGCCATCGCCTTCGCCGTGTAGGTCTTACCCGTGCCGGGCGCGCCCTCGAACAGGAGTCCGCGGCGGGGAGTGCCGCCCATCGTTCCGGCGAACGTCTTGTGCGCGAGGAACAGGTTGAGCGACCGGACGACCTCTTCCTTGACGACGTCGATGCCTACGACGTCGTCGAGATGGGTGTCGATCTGCTCCGGCCGGTAGACCACGTGCGGCGAGCGGCCGAAGAACAGGAACGGGCCCAACGTCGCGATGCCGAGCACCAGCACCATTGCGATGATGAACACCCACATGGGGTCGATGGACGGCATGCGCAGCAGGTTCACCGGGTGCCCGACGACGATCCGCCACCACAGCACGAGTGCCGGAACAGCGCAGAAGCCGGCGATGCGCCACAACCGGCGGCGTCGCTGCTCCTCGCGGTTGCGCCCGACGTCGGCGCCGGCGAGCCGCATCACTCCGCTGCCGGCGGCGTCGAGGAGCGGGTTCGTGATCATTCCGGTGGCCTCCGCGGAATTGCGTTCCATCGTCGCGGCGCTCCTCTATGGCGGGCCGGCGCGGTCTCGGGACCGGCCGTCGCGAAAAAAATTTCCCGCGACGGCTCAAGTCTGCGAGCCGCACTGCCGATAGGTGTTTCGGGTGTCTTGCAGGTACCCCGAGTTTGGCACCGCTTATCGCAAATGGCTACGCTGGGTGACCGAATCACCCGATCGGCGCAACCTTGCCGCGAGACCCCTCAAACGCCTGCGAACAGGTCTTTCTCGCGCGTCGCGGGCGGCGGCCCGGAACCCTCTGCCAGCGTGCCGCGCACCAGCCGGAAGAACTCCATCCCGAAGGCGCGCTGCCCGATGTGGTTCGACAGGGCGAAGAAGGGCCCGTCGACCTGGATCTGCGTGGCATGGGCGCGCATCGCCCCGATCTTGGCGTCGAGGTGGTCGCGCGCGTCGATCTCGGTCGTGACGATCTCGTCGGGGTCGCCGAAGGGCAGGTCGTCGGGATCGGTCACCCCGAACGGCGCCTCCTCGCCCATCTCCTTGAGCGCGTCGAAGCCCATCCGAAGGAATGACTTCGGGAATGACGTGTAGTACAGCTTCGATGGCTGCCAGGCGGCACCGGCTTCCGGGTAGCGGCCAGGGTCCGCGGCCGCGTCGAACGCCGCAACCGCGACGCGGTGCGCCTGGATGTGGTCGGGATGGCCGTAGCCGCCGTTCTCGTCGTAGGTGATGACGACCTGAGGCCGCACCTCGCGCATGACGCGGACCAGCTCGCCCACGGCTTCGTTGAGGTCGGCCTGCCAGAAACAGTCGGGACGGTCGTTGGTCGGCAGCCCCATCATCCCGCTGTCCCGCCAGCGGCCAGGGCCGCCCAGGAAGCGATGATCGTTCACGCCGAGGGCGGCCATCGCGTTCGCGAGCTCACCGATGCGGTGCGCGCCGAGCCCGTCTTCCTTGTCGGCGGCGAGGTGCACGAGCTCAGGGACGAGGATCTCGCCCTCCTCGCCGAGCGTGCACGTCACGAGCGTCACGTGCGCACCCTCGGCGGCATATTTCGCCATCGTGGCGCCGCTGCCGATCACCTCGTCGTCCGGGTGCGCGTGGACCAGCAGGAGCCGGCGGTCTGAGTCGGTCACGGAGGGGGCGATCACAGGAGAAGGCTAGGTGTCCGGCCACTCGGCCCGGACAGCCGCCATCACCGGGCCGTCGCTCGGCAGCCACGCCACGTCGTCGAGGGCATCGAGTGACAACCAGCGAAGCTGCGTGTGCTCGAGGGGCTGAGGTGTCCCGTCGAGGAGTCTCGCCCACCAGACCCGCAGGAGCAGGCCGGCACCGATCTCGAGGTCCGCGCCTACGCGCGTGCCCACCCGAACGGTGACGCCGAGCTCTTCGCGGCACTCGCGGACGAGCGCCGCGACGTCGTCCTCCCCCGCGTGCACCTTGCCGCCGGGCAGCTCCCAGTAGCCGGCGAGATCGGCCGGGTAGGCGCGCTGCGCCGCGAGCACCCTGGGCGGCTCCCCGTCGACGATCGCTGCGGCGACGATGACCTGCGGACTCACCTGATCGTGGCAAGGTCACGCGCCGGCTCGGAGGGGTACGCCGGCGCCGCATCGGGACCGCGTCGCGAGTCGAGGACTCGCCAGCGCCGATGCCGCAACCACCGCTCGCAGGGGACCTCGACCGCGTAGTGCAGCAGGAACGCCAGAGCGACGGCGGCAAACACGTAGGACGACCACCCCATGACACGCAGGATGCCTGACCCTGGGTCGGACCAGTGTGCGACGAACCATCCGTAGAGCAAGGCATGGCAGAGGTACAACGCGTAGGACGCGGCGCCCAGCGCGACCATTGCGCGTGAGGCGAGCACGCGGCGGCATCCGCGGATCTCGTCGTCCGCGACGGCGACGATGACACCGGCGACGACGAGCATGCCGGCGATCTCCACCAGTGGCCGGTTCGGCAGGTGACCGCGCGCAAGCCCGTCGGTGAGCAGGCCGGCGGCCAGGACGCCGGCGACGGTCAGCGCCTGCCAGCCGCGCACCGGCGGGCGCCAGCCCTGTCTCAGTGCAAGCGCGGCGACGATGCCGACGACGAACTCCCCGAGCCGCCACAACGGGACGACGTACGTCGTCCACTCCCAACCGGAGGCGTCGCGCGGGGCGATCGTGAGACTGAACAGGCCGGGATAGACGAGCAATGCCGCGACGACGCCGGCGACGAGGAGCGACTGCCCACGCAGCGCGAGCCGGTTGATCCGGCGTACGAGCAGTGGGAACGAGAGGTAGAAGAAGACCTCGCACGACAACGACCAGGCGACCGCGTTGTAGCCGAAGTAGATGTGCTGGTCCGGCACCCAGGCCTGCACCAGCAGCAGGTTCGCGACTGTCCCGAGGAACCCCGGCCGGCTGATCTGGTCAGCGACGAAGACGACCGCGAGGACCAGCGTGGCCAGATGCAGCGGCCAGATGCGAGCGACGCGGTTCCACCAGAACCGGCGCGCGGTGAGCTCGGGTCGCCACGACCAGGTGAGCACGAACCCCGACAGCACGAAGAAGAAGTCGACGCCTATGTAGCCGAAGTCGGCGATGGGATAGATGCGCGGGCCGAACCAGTGCTGCAGGCTGTGGTGCAGGACGACGAGGAACGCGAACCAGAACCGCAGCCCGGTGAGCGCGTCGAGCCGGGTCGGGCGTCGGGTCGGAGACGAGGCGACCATTCGTCGGCGGCGCCGTCAGGAGGCCGCGCGCGCCAGCTCGGCTGTGCGCGGCTCGTCGGGGTACGGCACGGCGGTGCTCGACGTAGGCCGACGCCGGCGCGTCAGCAGGCGCTGTGCAGGGAGCTCGACGCCATGGTGCACAGCCATCGCGGCGAGGACCGAGACGCCGAGGCCCACCGCCAGGCGCCACAGGGCGGAGGACACCGCGGCGTCCGTGAACGGGATGACGTCCTTGAGCAGCAGGTCGAGCACGAGCTGGTGGACGAGGTAGAACGCGAACGAGAGCTGCCCGAGGTACACCGCCCATGGCCGTGCCAGCAGCGATCGGCGTCCGGTGAGGTCGCGTCCGGCGTACGCAACGAGGACGAGCGTCAGCGGTCCGACCGACAGCACGTCGGCGACGCCGCGCGGCACCGGCCATCCGCGTGCCGCGCCGATCATCAGCGACGTCCCGACGGCCGCCGCTGTGGCTGCCCAGGCAGTGCTGGGTCGGACCCGCGGCACCCATCCCTCGCGCAGCGCCATCCCGACGGTCACGCCGAGCACGAACTCCCCGACCCGGACCGGCGGCGACATGTAGCCCGCGGTGTCGTAGCGGCCACCCGCGACGACGAGCGAGACCAGGACGGCCACCGTCGAGGTTGTGCCGAGGACCACGGCGACGAAGGCCGTGCGTCGCCGACGGTCCCACCGCGAGATCAGGGTGAACAGTCCTGGGAACAGCGCGTAGAAGAACGCCTCGCACGACAGCGACCAGGACACGCCGTTCGCCGCCGAGTAGACGCCCGGGGCCGGGACCCAGGCGTGCAGCAGCGCCAGCGCCAGCAGGCCGGCCCACAGGTCCTTGTGCGGGGGCATGACGTAGAGGTAGAGGACGATCGCGAGGGCGGCCGTGGCCGCGTGGGCCGGGTAGATGCGGGCGAACCTTCGCCAGTAGAAGCCCTGCGATGACTGTCCGGGCCGCGCCGACCAGGTCAGGACGACGCCGGAGAGCACGAAGAAGAACGAGACGCCGATGAAGCCGAACTGCCCGAAGTGCCACCAGTGGCTCGTCCGCAGGCTCCACCCGGAGCCGTGGAAGGCGAAGACGAGGAAGGCGGCGACCCAGCGCAGGCCGGTCAGCGACGGAAGGTCGCGCCGCCCGTGACTGACTCCGTCCGACGTCGGCGCGGGCAGGCCGACGGCGACGGGCGCGCTGGACATGACGCTGGCCTACCCGCCCTCGGTACAGTGATGCTCCAATGTTCGGCCTCAGCCAGATGACCGTTTCTACGTCTGGGCCAGCGGATCCTTCGGTCGCTGGCGGGCTATCCGGACAAACCGGACGAACAGGCACGCACCTCCCGACCCGCGCCCTGCTGGCGGCCTGGACGTTGATCGGCCTGGGGATCAGCGCCCACGACGGCGAGTACTCCGCCTGGGGCCTCGCCGCGCTCCTCGGCGCCTTCGCACTGGTCGCGGCGGTCGCCCTCGCGGGCCGGCCGCTGCACGTGCCGGACCGTCGCGAGCTCGCCGTCCCGCTCGCGGTCTGCCTGGTCGCCGCCGTTGTCCATCCGGCGTACCGGCTGATGCACGTGCGCGGCGCGGGGATCGTGGCCGTCGACGTCATGGCGGCAGTGACGGTGGCGACGGTGATCGCGACGCTGGCGCTCGGCAACCGCCGGCTCGGCTGGTGGCTCGGCGCGGCGATGGCGGCGGCCACCGGCATCGTCACGATCGCGGTGGTGCCCGACCCGCACATCGACGTCTGGTACCTGCTGCAGCAGTCGTCGACCGGCCTGCTGCACGGCCAGGACATGTACCGCCAACATTGGCAACACAGCCACGGGCTGCAGGCGGTCTATCCCTACCTGCCGGCGACGACGGTGTTGCTCGCGCCGTTCCGGTGGCTGACGACCGACGTCCGCGCCGGGTTGCTGGTGGCGTCACTGTTGACGTCGTGGCAGCTACGACGGCTGGCGCCGCTCGCCCCCGCCGCGCTCGCATTGCTCGTGTTCGTGCATCCGCACTGGACGTTCCTCGTCGACCAGTCGTGGACCGAGCCACTGTTGTTGGTGCTGCTGACCGCGGCCGTCGTCGCGATCGCAACCGGGCGCCAGGTGTGGGCGGTGCTTGCGCTCGGTGTCGCCCTGGCGTGCAAGCAGCACATCGTGCTGCTGCTGCCGTTGTTCGCGTTGTGGCCATCGTTCGGGCGGAAGCGCACCGTGCAGTCCGTGGCGGTCGCAGTCGTGGTCGTGCTGCCTTGGGTCGTGTGGGATCCGCATCAGTTCTGGCACGACGCGGTCAAGGCGAACCTGGACCTCGGCGTCATCCCGCGCGCGCTGTGCGTCCCGAGCCTGCTGCTGCGGCACGACGTGGCGGCCGGGTTCTGGTTCCTGCTGCTCGGCCTGCTCTTTGCGTACGCCATGATCGCCATGCGGGTCCGGCGTACGCCGTCGGGTCTGGCCCTCGGCAGCGCGCTGGTGCTGCTGGCGCTGGACCTCGCGAACAAGCAGTCGTTCTTCAACCACTACACGCTGCCGCTCGGGCTCCTGATCGTCGCATTGGCCGCCGCACCGTTCGAGACGGGCCAGAACGTGGAACGGACTAGCTCGTGACGCACGTCGACGGCGACCGGCTGGGGCAGCTCGAGCAGCGCACCGGCGACGAGTTCCACGAGGCCGTGGTCGCGTCCGGGCCGGGCCCCGGCCGGCAGCGGTGGTGGCTGGAGATCCCGCTCGCGGTCGCCTTCTACATCGTCTATGCGCAGATTCGCGACTGGCACGGCAGCGGCGCACTCCATCAGCGGGGGCTCGCGCGGCGGCACGGATACGACCTGCTGCATCTCGAGCAGTGGCTACGCCTGGACTGGGAGCACGCCTTCCAGCACGCGTTCATCTACCACCTGCGACCGCTGGTCGTGGCGATGAACGTCTACTACGGCACGTTGCACTTCGTCGCGACGCTCGGCATCTTCCTGTGGCTGCTCTTCACGGCAGCACCGCACGTCTACCGGCATGCGCGCAACGTGCTCATGACCGGCACGGCTCTGGGCCTCGCGTGTTTCGCGCTGTTCCCCGCGATGCCGCCCCGGTTGATGCCGCCGGGCATCAAGACGCAGGACACGATGGACACCGTCGGTGGGCTTTGGTCCTACAACCACGGCGTCCTGGAGCACATCTCCGATCCGTTCGCGCCGATGCCGAGCCTGCATCTCGTCTGGGCCTCATGGGTCGCCTACGTGCTGTGGATGCACACGCGACACTCCCGGCATCGCTGGGTCCGCCCCTTGCCGTGGCTATATCCGCTGGTGACCGGTCTCGTCGTCATCGTCACCGGCACCCACTGGGTCATCGACCTGTTCGGCGGTGTCGCGGTGTTCGGCATCGCTGTCGTCCTGGCATCCGCGTTCGACCGTCGGCTCGCCCGCCGGCGTATGGCCACCGACTGAGGGTTCGCCGACCGCGCGGGTCAGCGGGGGTGTTTGACGGGGCCGTAGAGGTTGAGGCTCATCGTCTCGCTGAACTCGGGATGGCGCGTCACGGGCTGTCGCGGGATGCCGCGCGTGGCGACCAGGTGATCGATGACGCCGGCGCAGGCCTGGGCGAGCGGCTTCACCTGCAGCGACCACACGAGCCACACCCGGTTGCCGGCCGCCACCCGGTCGACCTGCCTGGTGAACCGCGTCGGGTCGGCGGACTTGATCCGCTGCCGATAGTCGACCCAGTCGATCGACTGTGGCGCCGCGAAGTTCGGGAAGACGACCTGCTGCACCGGTGTGTGCAGCAGCCGCGACACCGACGGGCCCATCTGGTCAGGGCAGTAGACGACGAGGTCGCCGGGGCGAGCGTGGGTGCTGATGTACGCCGCGACATCGCCGGCCTCGGACCGCGGCGACAGAGCGTTCTGCACACAGACCGACAGCTCCGCGACGACCAGCACCGCGAGCAGAGCGCGGCGAGCGCGGCGGGACGGCAACACCGCGATGCCGCAGCCCACGACGACGATGAACAGGCCCGCGCCCATCGACAGGTAGCGCGGCGCGTATGCCTGCTGCCCGACGACGTCGACGAGGATGGCCAGCGCCAAGGTGCCGACCACGACGCCGAGAAGTCGCGAGGGCAGCGGCGCGAACTTCGTCTGCAGCACGACCTCGCCGCGGCGGCCGCGGCGGCCGATCAGCGCGAGCACCACGCAACCGAGAGCGATGAGGTAGGCGACCTCGGACTCCGGTGAGCTGCCGCCCATCCACGAGCTGATCGTCGCGAGGATCGCGTTGGGGTCCGGCGGGGAGTTCCACGGGGCACCGGTGTGCCGCGACTGGTAGAGGAAC
>Ga0070681_10005114_pt1 | contig 12659 bp, 13 predicted proteins | sample KBSC83BmetaG_FD_65650 | JGI IMG/M metagenome (GOLD analysis project Ga0070681, IMG submission 65650) | Corn rhizosphere microbial communities from Kellogg Biological Station, Michigan, USA - KBS C8-3B metaG | ecosystem: Host-associated > Plants > Roots > Rhizosphere | place: USA: Michigan...
AGGTCGATGCCGCGCACGGCCGGCGTTTCGTCGTAGTGCTTGACCAGCTTCCTGAGGTTTACCTGGGCCATTTCAGTTCAGTAGTGACGTCGTTAAACGCCTTCGCGGGAGGACGAAGCTTGCTCATCCTTTAGTTGCACCCGCCGTCAAACCGGCGATGTAGTAATCCATCAGGAATGCATAGATCAGGAGCGGCGGCAGCGCGCCGAGCAGGCACGCGGTCATGATCTGCCCCCACGCGTAGACGTCGCCCTTGATGAGCGTGCTGTAGATCCCGGTCGGCAGCAGCATCTGGTCCGCCGACGTGGTGAAGGCAAGCGGATACAGGAAGTCCGCCCACGACACGGTGAAGGCGAAAATCGTGGCCGCGATGATCCCGGGCAGCGCCACCGGGATGAAGATCTTGACCAGCATCTGGAAGTAGCCGGCGCCGTCGATCAGCGCCGCTTCATCCAGCTCCTTCGGGATGCTGGCGAAGTAGCCGATCATGATCCAGGTGCAGAACGGCACGGTGAGCGTCGGGTAGATGATCGCGCACACCCACCAGTGGTTGATGAGCTGGATGTCGAAGGTCTCGTTCACCCACGCAAAGATTTTGAACAGGGGGATGAACAGCAAAGTTTCCGGTATGAGGTAGGTCAGGAAGACGCCCATCGCCAGCGTCGCCGAGCCCCAGAACTTCATCCGCGCGAGCGCGAAGGCGGCCGGGATGCTGATCAGCATGGTGACGATCACCACGATCACCGAGACCATCGCCGAGTTGAGGAAGAAGGTCTGGTAGTCCTCCGAGAAGATGAGCGCCTTGTAGTTCTCGAGCGTCGGGTGGTAGACCCACCAGGGGTTCGTCACCGCGCCCACCTCCGCGCTGGATTTCAGCGAGGTGATGAACATGTAGATGGGCGGCGTGAGGAAGAAGATGACGAAGACGATCAGGAAGAAGTACGACCAGAAGAGCGCGCGCCGCCGGTCGCGCTTCATGCTGCGGGTCTTGGGAACGACGGGTGCCTGGAGGACCGCGCTCATGCCTCGTTCCCCCGGCGGCTGATATCGCGCAGGATGAAGTACGCGGCGACGGCGAGGATCGGGAACATGAAGAGCGAGACCGCCGCGCCGAGCGCGATGTCGCCGCCGTTGATGCCCACCAGGAACGCCCACGTCGCGAACACGTGCGTACGGTCGATCGGGCCGCCGGAAGTCAGGATGCGGACGATGTCGAAGTTCGCGAAGGTAACGATCAGCGAGAAGAGCACCGTGATGGAGATGATGTTGCGCATCATCGGCAGCGTCACGTACCAGATCTTCTGCCACCAGTTGGCGCCGTCGATGGCGGCGGCCTCGTAGAGCTGCTCCGGCACGGACTTCAGCGCAGCGAGGTACATGATGAGGAAGAAGGGCGCGCCGTACCAGACGTTCACCAGGATCACCGAGAAGCGCGCCCAGTTCGGGTCGCCCAGCCAGCTGACGGAGGGAATGCCAAGGCGCACGAACAACCAGTTGAAGGCGCTATAGGACGGGTCGAGCAGCCAGAACCAGCCGAGGGTGCTCATCGCCGGCGGGATCACCCACGGAATGAGGAGCATCCCGCGCCACTTGCGCTGCCCCTTGGCCGGCACGTTGTGCACGAAGTGCGCGACGCAGAAGCCGATCAGCGCCTTGAAGATGACCGCGCTGATCGCGAAGATGCAGGACTGCTTCACCACCATCCAGAACGTCTCGCGGGTGAAGAGGAAGCTGAAGTTCGAGAACCCCACGAACCGCTCCAGGCTCTTGTTGAGCATGGAGAGGTAGATGGCGTACAGCGTCGGGTACACCACCAGCGCCGCGATCAGCGTGATGAGGGGCAGCGCCATCAGGAACGCGATGGTCGACTTGCGCCGCGCGAAACGGCGCAGGCCGCCGTGCCTTCGCACGGCGGCCGGCTGGGCCGGGATTACAGCAGCCACTTATTTATTCAGGAGCGTTGGTAGCCTTCGAGCTCCGAGGCGGCCCAATCGATCGTCTTGTTGATCGAATCGCCGCCCGTGGTGCAGCGCGCGATCATCTTGGTCATGATCGCCTGCGTGTACATCTGCTGCGCCATGGCGGCGGGGGCCGGCGCGCACGCCACCCAGGTGGTCTGGTCCTTGCGCGGCGGGTAGTGATACACCACGCCAACGGGCGGCTCGACCTTCTCCCAGATCTTGAAGTCGCGCATGCTCTCGAACGACGGCACGTCGTAGCCGATGCTCGCGGTGACGAGCTGCTCGACGCTCTCGCGCTGCAGGAGATGCGACAGCAGGCTCTTCGCCGCCGACTTGTTCTTCGAGAAGCCCCAGGTGCCCCACAGGTAAGGCAGGTACCCGGCGAAGCGGCCCTTCGGGCCGGTCGGATACGGGATCTCGTACAGGTGCTTGGCGATGTCCGGGTTGTCGCGCTTCGCCACGGCGTAGGCCGACGGCGGGTTCATGATCATCGAGCCCTGGCCCGAGATGATGTACTTGTTGTTCGACGCGTCGTCCCAGGCGAAGACGTCCTGCGGCATTACGGCGGCGAGGCGCTGCGAGTACTCGAGCACCTGCTTCACCGCGTCGTTCTGCTTGATGAGGATGTCGCCCTTCTCGTTGACGAGGTCGGCACCCCACGAGTGGAACATCGCGCCCACCCAGTCGATCGAGTCGGTGGTCTGGCCGAAGCCGAGGCCGATGGGATGGCCTTCCTTCTTCAGCTTCTCGGCCGCCGAGAGCATCAGCTCCCAGTTCCACTTGTCGGCCGCCTTGGTCGGCTCCTTGTTCACCGGGTACATCTCGAGGATGTCGATGCCCACCTTCTTGAAGAGGTCCAGCCGCACGAGCGGCGGCTTCACCTGCGTGCCGGTCACGGCCGGCACCGCGATCCAGTGGCCCTTCGACTTCGCCAGGAACTCCGCGGCGGAAGCGACCTTGCCGTATTTCTTGATCAGCGGGTTCATCACGTCGTCGACCGGCTCGAGCTGCTTGGCGTAGGTCTGCGCGAACCAGGCCGGGTGCTGCAGGATGTCGTGGCCGGAGCGCGCCTGCGCCTCGGCGACGATGGTCAGCTGGTCCTTGTTGCCCTGCGAAGTGATGTAGTCGATCTTGATGTCGACCTTCTCCTTCTTCGCCCAGTCCTGGCACAGCTTGGTGAGCGTGTTGTTCGCGCCCGGGACCCAGTGGTCCCAGAACGCGACGGCCAGCGAACCGGCGGCGTACGAAGTACGTATATACGGGAAAGCCAGAGCGGCCGACGTGGCCGCGGCCGTTTTCAGGAACTTGCGGCGCTGGGTTTGCGCAGACATAACACTCCTCCTCGGGAAGCGGAATTTAGCAAACTACCGGCGCGACCTTAAGACCGTCTTAACGTTTGTAACGCTGACGCGCCTGCAAGCGAGCGGTCCACACCTTGCAGTAGCGCGACCGAGTCCGCATCTAACCTATTGATTCTGGTACCCTCTGGCGCAATGAGCGACCTCGACGTGTACAAGAAGCAGAACTTCGGCAACCGCATCGGTTTCGGACGGCGCACGGCGCTCGTCATCGTCGACTTCACCGTCGGCTTCAACGACCCGAACCAGTTCGGGGGCGGCAACATCGACGCGGCGATCAAGCGCACGGTCGGCCTGCTGCAGTTCTTCCGCGACCGCCGCCTGCCGGTGGCGTTCACCCGCGTGGTCTATGCCGACGACGGCTCCGATGCCGGGGTGTTCGCGATGAAATGCCCGCCGCTTCTCACGCTCACCGAGAGCGCGCCCGGCGGCCAGGTGGTGCCCGAGCTGAAGCCGCTCGCCGGCGAATACCTGGTGCGAAAGACCCAGGCCTCCGCGTTCTTCGGCACCAACCTGGCGGCGTGGCTCGTGCAGCAGGGCGCCGACACGGTCGTCGTCACCGGCTGCACCACGTCCGGCTGCGTGCGCGCGACCGTGGTGGATGCGATGCAGAACAACTTCCGCACCATCGTCGCGCGCGACTGCGTCGGCGACCGCGCGACGGGCCCGCACGAAGCGAATCTCTTCGACATGGCGCAGAAGTACGCCGACGTGCTCGACCGCGACGCGATCATCGCGGAGCTGTCGAAGCTCGCGCGCGCCGCCTAGGGTCACGCGATCACAGAACGTCGAGCGGCGCGATGACGCTGGCTTCGCCGTTCGAGTAGCGCGGGCGCCGCGAAATGATGTGCGCATGCATGCGCGTTCGCGCCCACACCGGGTCGCGCGCGCGCAATGCGTCGAGCAGCTCGCGATGCTCGACGTTGGAGCGCTCGATGTCGACCTGCTCCGGGCGCCAGTTGTAGTGCTTCAGCAAGAACACCGGGATGCTGAGCAGCGGATCGAGCAGCGATTCGAGGCGCGGCGACTTCGCCGCGGCCAGGATCGTGCGGTGGAAATCGTTGTTGAGCGCGGAGAAGCGCGCGAAGGCCGCCTCGCCCGACCGGCGTAGCGCACGCATCTTGAGCGCGAGCGCCTCCAGGCGCGCGAGCGAGGCCGGCTCGATGCGCTGCGCGGCGAGCGCCGCGGAATACGCCTCGAGCGCGGCGCGCAGCTGGAAGATCTCGTCGATCTCGGCGCGCGAGAACTCCTTGACGTAGGTGCCGCGCTCGCGCTCGGCCACCACCATCCCCTCGCCGGCCAGGCGCCGCAACGCGTCGCGCACCGGGCTGCGCGACACGCCTATGCGCCGCGCGAGCTCCTCCTCCTTCAGATGCGCGCGCGGCGCGAAGTCGCCGGCGAAGATGCGGTCGCGGATCCAGGCGTAGGCCCGGTCGGCCGGCCGCTGCGCCGAAGATTTGTACACAATAAGCTCCGTGGTGATGGCCGCGCGCCGCGCACCTGCCTGCAACGGCGGCGCGGTGGCGGCTTTCGAGCGGCGATGTTGTGTACAATTTTTCCGCCTGTCAACAACGGAAGACCCATGACCGACTCCCTCGGCTATCGCATGAAGTTCGGCGTCATTGCGCCGTCCACCAACACCTCGGTGCAGCCGGAATACGACGCCATGCGTCCGTACGGCGTCACCAACCACTTCTCCCGCTGCGTCATTCCCGACACCAAGGTGAAAAGCGACGCGGACTTCATGGTGATGCTGAACAACATCCGCGCCGCCGTCGAGCCCGCCATCCGCTCCGTCATGAGCTCGAGCCCGGACCACATCATCATGGGCATGTCGGCCGAGACCTTCTGGGACGGCCTCGAAGGGCAGCGCAAGCTCGAGCGGCGCATCCAGAAGATCTGCGGCCACAAGGTGACGATGGGCTCCGACGCCTGCCGCGCCGCGCTCAAGGCCTATGGTCGCGACATCAGGCGCCTCGGCATCATCACGCCGTACATGCCGGTGGGCGACAAGCAGGTCTACCGCTTCTTCACCGACGTCGGCTTCAAGGTGGTGAACCTGCTCGGTCTCAAGTGCGACAGCCCGATGAAGATCGCCCACACGTCGAAGGAGCGCCTGCGCGACGCGATCCTGGAAGTGAACAAGGGCAAGGTCGATGCGGTCGTGCAGGTCGGCACCAATCTCGCGATGGCCGAGGTGGCGGCGATGGCCGAGTTCTGGCTGGACAAGCCGGTGCTGGCGATCAATACGGCAACCTACTGGTACGCGCTGCGCAAGAACGGCATCCAGGACCGCATGCCGGGCTGGGGCTCGCTCTTCCTCGAGCACTGATGGCGCTCAAGCACGTTCTGGTGGCGGGCGCCGGCCCGGTCGGCCTCACCGCCGCGTTCGTGCTCGCGCGCGCGGGCATCCCGGTCACGGTGTTCGAGCGCTCGTCCGAGCTCGCCGAGGACCTGCGCGCTTCCACCTGGCACCCGCCGACGCTCGACATGATGGGCGAGCTCGGCCTGGTGGACGAGATCCTCAAGGTCGGCCTGAGGGCGAGGCATACCCAGTACCGCGACCGGCGCACCGGCGCCATCGCGGAGTTCGACATGGAGCTCCTGCGCGGCGAGACCGACCATCCCTACCGCATGCAGTACGAGCAGTTCCGCTATACGCGCCTGGTCAACGAGCGGCTGAAGGCGTTTCCGCATGCCAAGGTGGTCTTCGCCGCTTCCGTCTCCGGCGTCGGCCAGTCTGCCGACTGGGTCGAGGTTTCGCTCGCGAACGGCGAGAAGCATCGCGGCGACTACCTCGTCGCCGGCGATGGCGGGCGCAGCGCGGTGCGCGAAGCGCTCGGCATCGAATTCGAAGGCTTCACCTTCCCGGAGCGCTTCTACTCGGTGAGCACGGCGTTCGACTTCGCCAGCGTGTTCGACCGCCTGTGCTACGTGAACTACATCGCCGACGTCGACGAGTGGTGCGTGCTGCTGAAGGTGCCCGGGTTCTGGCGCTGCCTCTTCCCCACCCGCGTCGACGAGAACGACGAGGAAACCGTCTCCGACGCGAGCACGCAGGCCCGCCTGCAGGGCGTGCACCGCAAGCCCGCGCCTTACGAGATCGTCCATCGCACCATCTACCGCGTGCACCAGCGCGTGGCGAAGCAGTACCGGCTCGGCCGCGCCTTCCTCGCCGGCGACGCGGCCCACCTCAACAATCCGCTCGGCGGCATGGGCATGAACGGCGGGCTGCACGACGCGATCAACCTGGCCGACAAGCTCGTCGCCCTGCATCGCGGCGCGGCGGACGCGGCGATTCTCGACCGCTACGAGCCCGAGCGCCGGCCGATCGCGATCGAATACATCAACGCCAACACCGCGCGCAACAAGCGGCTGATGGAGGAGCGCGATCCGCAGGCGCGCAAGCGCGCGCAGGACGAGATGTGCCGCATCGCCGCCGACCCGGTCACGGCGAAGGCATTCCTCATGAAGAGCTCCATGCTCCAGGCCGTCCGGGCTTAGCCGGGTGCAAACCCTCCAGCAGCTCGTCAACGGACTGATGCTGGGGGGAATCCTCGCCTTCGTCGCCGTGGGCTTCACGCTCACGATCGGCATGCTCAACTTCCTCAACTTCACCATCCCCGCGCTCTTCATGCTCGCGGCGATGACGATGTGGGCGCTGGGCACGACGGGCAGCCACCCTTTCGCGGCCGGCCTGCCGTGGCTCGCCGCCGCGGCGCTCGGCGTCGCCGTGGCGGTCGCCGCGTCGCTGCTCATCGAGCGGTTCACCTATCGCTTCATGAAGACGAAGTACGGCGACGCCACCGAGCACGCGCTGCCGCTCGTCAGCTCGCTCGGCTTCCTGCTGATCTTCGAGCATCTCGTCCTCACGCTGTGGGGCTCGGAGCCGCAGCGCGTCGAGCTGCCGCTCGCCCAGGCGGACCTGCGCATCGGCGGCCTGATCGTCGGCGTGCCGCAGCTCGCGAGCCTCGTGCTCGCCTTCGCCCTCGTCGCCGCGCTGAGCGCGCTCCTCTCGCGCACGCGGCTCGGGCGCGCGCTGCGCGCGATCGCCGAGAACCCGGACGCGGCGACGCTGATGGGCATCGAGGTGAACCGCATCGTGCCGGTCGTCTTCATCCTCACCGGCGTGCTGTCCGCGCTGGCCGGCATCCTGTACGCGGCGAGCTATCGCACGGTGTCGCCCTTCATCGGCGACGACGTCGCCGCGGATGCCATCGCCGGCATGGTGCTCGGCGGCCTCGGCAACGTGTGGGGCGCGATCGTCGGCGGGCTGCTGGTGGGCATGGTGAAGGTGCTCGCCATCAGCTGGTTCGGCGCCGAGATCGAGAAGATCCCGGTGTGGGGCCTGCTTCTCCTGCTGCTCGTCGTCAAACCCACGGGCCTGTTCGGCCATGCCCGCATCGGGAAGGGCAAGTTCTGATGTCGGGGTATCTGTCCGGCGTCCTCGCCCAGCTCGCGATCAACATCGTCATCGCGTACTCGGTGTTCCTGCCCGCGGCCGCGGGCCTCCTCAACCTCGGCGCCGCGGGCTTCGTCCTGGTCGGCGGCTACACCGCCGGCGGTCTCACGTCCCGCCTTAACGTGCCGCTCCTCGCCGCGATCCCGCTCGCCGGCCTCGCCGCCGCGCTGATCGCGTTCCTCGTCTCGTTCCCGATCCTGCGCACGCGCGGCGTCTACATGGTGCTCGCCACCTTCGCTTTCGCGGAGATCGTCGGCGGCATCCTGCTCAACATCCCGGCGCTCGGCGGCGCCGCCGGGCTCTCGGTCAGCGCCTACGCCGGGCTGCCGCTCGTCTTCACGGTCACGGCGCTGGTGGTCGCGCTCGTCGCCTGGCTGCTCGCCACGCGCTTCGGCCTCGCGATGCGTGCCGTGCACGACGACGAGAACGTGGCGCTCCTTTTCGGCACCAACCTGCGCCTCACGCAGGTGCTCGCCTTTACCGCCGGCGGCGCGCTCGGCGGCATCGGCGGCGCGCTCCTCGTGCACCAGTTCAATTTCATCGACGTGCAGACAACCGGCGTGATGTTCAGCATCTTCGTCCTGCTCTACGTACTGATGGGTGGCACGCAGACGGCGTGGGGCCCGATCGCCGGCGCGCTGTTCTTCACGCTGGTGCCGGAAGGGCTGCGCCGCGCCGCCGAGCTCTCGCCCTCGCTCAAGTTCCTCGAATCGAGCCGCTACATCGTGTTCGGCGCGGCCGTGGTGCTCGTCATGATGTGGCGCCCGGAAGGGCTCATCACGCGCACGCTGGTCGAGCGCTGCTACGGCCTGTTGAGGCGCAATGGCTGACGCCATCCTCTCGGTGGAGGGCCTGTGCAAGCGCTTCGGCGGCCTGACCGTGATCGACGACGTCAGCTTCGACGTGCGCCGCGGCAGCCGCACCGCGCTCATCGGCCCGAACGGCGCCGGCAAGACCACCGTCTTCAACCTGCTGAGCGGCGCCTATGCGGTCGACCGCGGCCGCATCCGCCTCCACGGTGAGGACATCACGTCCCTGCCGGCGCGCCTTCGCATCGGCCGCGGCCTCGCGCGCTCGTTCCAGAATGTGCGGCTGATGCCGCACCTCTCCACGGTCGAGAACGTGATGCTCGGGGAGCAGTGGCGGTCCTCGCCCTTCTCGCTCGCGCGCGGGCGCCGCGCCGGCGGGCGCGCCGAGCGGGCGCTCGCCGACGCCGGGCTCGACACCTATCCCGGCCAGGTGGTCGCCACCCTGCCCTACGGCATCCAGAAGCGCATCGAAGTGGTCCGCGCGCTGGCGGCCGAGCCGAAGCTGCTCCTCCTCGACGAGCCGGCCGCCGGCCTGAACAGCGCCGAAACCGCCGCCCTCCGGGCACTGCTCGAGCGCGCCTGCGAGCGCGGCATCACGCTGCTCGTGGTCGAGCACGACATGAACTTCGTGAAGCAGCTCTGCGACCGAGTCGTGGTGCTGAGCTTCGGCCGCAAGATCTTCGAAGGCACGCCCAGCGAGGTGCACGCCGATCCCGGCGTGCGACAGGCCTACCTGGGCGCAGCGGCCGCATGAGCCTGCTCGCGGTCGAGTCGCTCGACGTGCGCTACAGCCGCACCCGCGCCGTGCAGGCGGTGTCACTCACGCTGGAGGCAGGCGAGATCGCCACCGTGCTCGGCGCGAACGGCGCCGGCAAGAGCTCGCTCCTGCGAGCGATCCAGGGAACGGTCGTGCCCACCGGCGGCCGCGTCGTCTATCGTGGCGAGGACATCACGCGCTGGAGCGCCCCCCGCCGCGTCGCGCGCGGCCTGGTCCTCGTGCCGGAAGGCCGGCAGATCTTCGTCAGCCTCACCGTGCAGGAGAACCTGCTCCTCGGCGCGTATACGCGGCGCGACGACGTCGGCCGCGAGATCGAGCGCATCTACGAGCGCTTTCCGAACCTTGCGCAACGCCGCGACATGCCGGCCGCCGTGCTCTCCGGCGGCGAGCAGCAGATGCTCGCCATCGGCCGCGCGCTGCTCGCCCGTCCCGCCGTCATGATGCTCGACGAGCCCTCGCTCGGCCTGAGCCCGCTCCTCGTGCAGCAGCTCTTCCAGCTGATCGGCGAGCTGAACCGCGAGGGCCTCGCCATCCTGCTGGTCGAGCAGAATACGGCCATGGCGCTGGCCACCGCGAGCCGCGGCCTGGTGCTCGAGCTGGGGCGCGCCGTGATCGCCGGCAGCGCGGACGAAATCCGATCGAACGAGCGCCTGACCGACGCTTACCTGGGATCCCACTAAAGGAGGAACGTCACATGAAACGAAAACTGCTGGCCCTGCTCCTCGCCGCGGGCTTTGCCCTTCCCGCCGCGGCGCAGGAGCTGGTCATCGGCCTTTCCCATCCGAAGACCGGCCGCTACTCCGGCATCTCGGCCACCGAGGTGGCGGTCGACATCGCCGTGGCGGAGGTCAACGCCGCCGGCGGCGTGAACGGCAGGAGGATCCGCGTCGAGAAGTTCGATACCGCGAGCGAGGCGAAGAACGCGCAGGTCGCGGTGCAGCGCTTCGCCGAGGACCTGAACGCGCTCGCCGTCATCGGGCCGTACTCGAGCCAGGAGTCGCAGGTCGCTTTCGCAGCGGGCGAGCGCCTCGAGATCGTGCAGATCCCGAACTCGGCGACTGCGCCCGGCCTCACGCAGGGCAAGAAGTGGGCGTTCCGCGTGATCGAGGACGAGGGCAAGCAGTTCGGGCGGCTCCTCCAGTCGCTCGAGCGCAAGCACATCGTGAAGGAAAAGACCGCGGCGGTGATCTACCCGAGCGACGAGTTCGTCGGCAAGGCGCTGTCCGCCTGGATGCCGAAGCTGCTGGAGGCGAGCGGCTGGAAGCAGGTCATCCCGCCCGAGGGCTACCTGACCAACGCCGCGGATCTCTCGCCGCACATCACCAAGCTGCAGGGCAGGAGCCCGGCCGCCATCGCCTTCGCCGGCCTGCCGGGCGGCGCGGCCAAGGTGATGCACGAGATCCGCCGCCAGGGCCACAAGAGCGTGATGATCGGCGCGCAGGTGATGGCGGATCCCGACGTCGTCAACCTGCTCGGGCCCGACGGCGAAGGCACGATCTACGTGTCGTGGTACTGGTGGGACGCGAACGACCGCACGCGCGCCTTCGAGCGCAAGTTCCTCGAGGAGACCCAGAAGCGCGGCATCAACAAGACCGGCGCGCACCACGTCGACGCGTCCGCCTACGACATCGTCTACGTGCTCGCCGACGCGATGAAGCGCGCCAACGTGACCGGCGAGGCCTCGAAGGTCAAGGCCGAGCGCAACGCGATCCGCGAGGCGCTCGCCAAGACGCAGATTTCCGGCGTGAGCGGCAACATCTGCTTCGACAAGGACCACGATGCCGAGCTCGGCGCCTACATCATCGGCGTCAAGGGCGGCAAACGTTATCTGGTGGATTCGTTCCCCGCGGACCCATGCAACTAATTGGTGACATCCGCGTAGCCGCCGTGGTGGAGAACGAGGGCGCGTTCTCCGCCGTCGATTTCCTGCTGCCCGGCTTCCGGCCCGAGCTGCTCGCCGCGCATCCCTGGCTGCAGCCGCGCTTCGTGGACGCGCAGAACCGGGTGATGATGAGCTTCCACAGCTTCGTGCTGCGCACGCCGCACCACACCATCCTCATCGACGGCTGCGTCGGCAACGGCAAGGAGCGGCCGGCGCGCCCGATGTGGCACCGCCAGCAGGGGCCATACCTCGAGCGCCTGGCGAAGGCCGGCGTGCGGCCCGAGGAGGTCGACGTCGTGTTCTGCACGCATCTGCACGCCGACCACGTCGGCTGGAACACGCGCCTCGACAACGGGCGATGGGTGCCGACGTTTCCGAACGCGCGCTACATCTTCGCGCGCACCGAGTACGACTACTGGGAGCGCCTGCACCGCGCCGGCGAGAAGCCGAACCACGACTCCTTCGCCGACAGCGTGCTGCCGGTGATGGAGGCGCGGCAGGCCGAGCTCGTGGCGAGCGACCACGAGATCGAGAGCGGCATCCATCTCGAGGCGGCGCATGGCCATACGCCCGGCACCTGCCTGCTGCACGTCAAGAACCGCGGCGCGCACGGCATTTTTTCCGGCGACGTGGTCCACACGCCCGTGCAGCTCGCCGACCCGTCGTTGTCCTCCCGCTTCTGCTCCGACGCCGCGCAGTCCGCGGCGACACGGCGCGCCCTCTGCGAGCGCTACACCGACACCGCTTCCCTCCTTTTCACCGGACACTTCCCGGGCGCGCGCGGCACCCGCGTCGTGCGCCGGGGCGACGCTTTTTCACTGGAGAACTGAAATGCCTTACCCGTGGTCCCCGTTGCCGTCCCGGCAGCCCCTGCGCTTTCCCGACGGCAAGCGGCTGGCGGTGATCGTCACGGTGAACGCCGAGTACTGGGACGCCGTCAAGCCGTACAAGGAGCCGTACTACGCCGGCGGCCCGCCGATCATTCCCGATCCGCTGCCGGGCGACGTGTTCGACAGCCCGAACTTCACCTGGCGCGAGTACGGCCAGCGCGTCGGCGTCTGGCGCTGCTTCGACGCCGCCGCGCAGGTCGGCGCGCCGCTCTCGATCACCGTCAACGCCAAGACCCTGCTCGAGCGGCGCGAGATCGTCGAGCACGCGAAGAAAAAGGGCTACGAGCTCGTGGCGCACAACTACGAGCAGGGCGAGCTCCTGACCCGCTTCACGCACGACGAGGCAAAGGAGCGCGAGGTGATCGCCAATACGCTCAGAACCTATGAGCAGGTCGTCGGCCGCAAGGCGAAGGGCTGGCTTTCCTCCTCGCTGCGCGGCACGCTGCGCACGCCCGAGATCTGCGCCGGGCACGGCCTCCTCTTCTTCTGCGACTACATGAACGACGACCAGCCGTACGT
>Ga0070681_10005116_pt1 | contig 12658 bp, 14 predicted proteins | sample KBSC83BmetaG_FD_65650 | JGI IMG/M metagenome (GOLD analysis project Ga0070681, IMG submission 65650) | Corn rhizosphere microbial communities from Kellogg Biological Station, Michigan, USA - KBS C8-3B metaG | ecosystem: Host-associated > Plants > Roots > Rhizosphere | place: USA: Michigan...
ATTGTCGGCGCCTGCGCCGTGGTTGCCTTCTGGAGCTTTCTGGCCATCTGCGCCGTGGCCGGCATGACGTATGACTATCGCAAGAAACAGCTCGCGATCGAGTCCCTGAGGATAGCCGTCGAGCACGGGCAGAATATCGACCCCGCCGTGATCCAGGCGCTGCTCTCGCACCAGCAGAAGGAGGAGATGAACCCCGCTGCCCTCCAGGTCGCCGGCGTGATCACCACGGCCGCGGGGGTGGGCGTCTTCCTGCTGGCCTTTTTCCTGTCCGGCGTCGCCCCCAAGGCACTCTACCCCACCATGGGCGGCGGGGTCGTCACCCTGTGCACCGGGATCGGCATACTGATTGCCGGTCGCCTGGTGGCGCGCGGCCGGGCAGCGAATGCTCTGTCGAGTCCTGCTGCGTGATCGAAAGCCTGCCGCGCCACTCTCTGAGCGTGGCGGCCGAAGCTGTCGTCGTCGCCTGCGCAATCGCCGGCGATGACGCCGCGTTCGGTGAGCTCGTGCGCCGCAGACAGACGCAGATCCGCAATCTTCTGCGCAGGCTGTGCCGCGAGCCGGCGCTTGCGGATGACCTTTCGCAAAACACCTTCGTCCAGGCGTGGCGGGGACTGAAAACGCTCAAAGCTCCCGGGGCCTTTGGCGGGTGGCTGCGCACGCTCGCGGTCAATGTCTGGCTACAGCACGCCCGCACCCGCAAATCACAATCGGAGGTGACCGCCGATGGAGCGCTTCCCGAGCGAGCGCAACTGCCCGCCATCGGCGAACAGCTGGATCTCGATCGCGCCCTGGCGCTCCTGCAGCCGAACGTGCGCCTCTGCATAGTCCTCGCGTACGCGGAGCGTATGAGCCATCGCGAGATCTGCGCGGCAACGGGATTTCCACTCGGTACGGTGAAGTCGCACATCACACGCGGTGCGGCTGTTCTTCGGGAGATTCTCAGCGCGTACGGCACACAGGCAAGGGCAACCGCAATGGGTGAGCACGATGGTTGAGCAAGGTCGGGATGAGACTGTCGATCGGGATCTGGCGCGGCTGTTCGCTCAGGCGCACGAGCTTCTGCCGCCGGAGACTTTTGCGCTTGCCGTGGAGCGGAGCGTTCAGCGCTCGCGCACTCGCCGGCGCTTCTGGCGCATGGTGCTGTTCGTCGACATGGTGGTGGGGGCGCTGGTTCTCTCGCCTTTCGTGATGGAGGGTTCGGTAGCCATGGCGAACTATCTCTCCATGGGGATCGCGCACCTCGGCAGCGCGCTGCTGTCTCCCATTGGAATAGGCTGCTCGCTCGCCTTCGGCGCGTGGTTCCTGCGCCGCATCCGGCGGCTGGCGGCGTAAACTACGCCTCAGGGATGCCTTGATCGCGTTCTTGAACTAAGAAATTTCAATAAGATAGACAGCATAGTTACTCTTTTTTGCCAAGGAGAGTCCAGCGTATGAAGGTCTCGTCGTCACTCATCACCGCCGTGGCTGCCGCGGTGCTCGCTCTGAGTTGCCTCGCATCCTGGACTCCCGCGCGCGCGGCGGACGATTCCTCAGGATCCGGCAAGACACTGGGACAGAAAGCGGCCGACCTCGGCACGACGATCAAGGAGGACACCAAGGAAGCCGGACACAAGATCGCCGAGGGCGCGAAGGATGCCGGACATGCCATCGCCGATAAATCCAAGGAAGTCGGTCACGCTGTCGCGGACAAATCCAAGAAGGTCGGCCACGCCGTTGCCGACAAGTCCAAAGAAGTTGGAGGCAAGGTGGCCACGACGGCGAAGAAGGCGGGCACAGCCGTCGCCGATGGCGCCAGAACGGCAGGTACTGACGTCGCGAACGGCGCGAAGAAAGCCAAGGCTGCCGTCACGCCCAAGCCAAAAGACGACGCCCCAGCGAAGGACTGAAATGCCCTATCCTAGTGAGCCTGTACTCACAGGCTCCCTGGGAGAGCATTCCAGAGGTCGCCTCTAGCGACCCGCTGACGGAGGGGTTATGGAATCGGGGGCGGATGCCCGCAAGGCGGTGCCGAAAGAGACCGACGTGCTGATCATTGGTGGCGGGCCCGGCGGCTCGACCACTGGCATCGTGCTCGCCGAGATGGGCCATCGGGTCACGGTGGTCGAGAAGGCACGCCATCCGCGGTTTCACATCGGCGAGTCGCTGCTACCGGCCAACCTGCCCCTGTTCCGCCGACTGGGCGTCCTCGAGCAGGTCGAGGCGATCGGGATGCAGAAGTGGGGAGCCGAGTTCGTCTCCAAGTGGCATCGGCGCAGCCAGACCTTCCAGTTCGCGGAGAGCTGGAACAAGACGATGCCCTACGCCTTTCAGGTGCGGCGCTCGGAACTCGACGAGATCCTGTTCAAGCGCGCGGCGCATCAGGGCGCGGACGTTATCGAAGGGTGCCGGGTCCGCGATGTGGAGTTCCTTCCGCAGGACGGCGGCGCAATCGTTACCGGCGAGCACGAGGACGGGCGCACCGAAACCTGGCACGCGAAGTTCGTGGTGGACGCCTCCGGTCGCGACACGTTCCTGGCGAATCGAATGGACGCCAAGCGCCGCAATCCCAGGCACAACAGCGCGTCCATGTACGCCCACTTCAAAGGGGCGCTGCGCTACGAGGAGCCCAAGCGCGCGGGGCTGATTTCCATCTATTGGTTCGAGCACGGCTGGCTGTGGTTCATACCGCTGGCGGATGGCGCCACGAGCGTCGGCGCGGTCGTCTGGCCCTACTACATGAAGAGCCGCAACTGCGGCGTGCGCGAATTCTTCCTGAACACCATTGCCATGTGCGCCCCCCTCGCGGAGCGGCTGAAGGATGCCGAGCTGTCCTCCGATATCGAGGCCACCGGCAATTTCTCGTACGAGTGCACGCTCGCGCACGGCAAGAATTTCCTGATGGTGGGCGATGCGTATGCATTCGTGGACCCGATGTTTTCGACCGGGGTCCTGCTGGCCATGCACAGCGGCATCGAGGCGGCGATCGCCATCCACACCTGCCTGCGTGAGCCGGCCAAAGCAGCCCGCGCGCTGAAGAAGTTCAGCCACGTGATGCGCGACGGATTGAAGGAATACACCTGGTTCGTCTATCGAGTGACCAACCCCACGATGCGCGAGATGTTTCTCGCGCCTCGCAACATTCTGAGAATGAAAGAAGCGATGCTCTCCCTGCTCGCCGGCGATATTTTCTCGGGCACGCCCTTCAAGCGCTCCCTGAATGCATTCAAGGTGACCTACTACATCCTCTCGCTATTTCATCTGCGTCGCTCGCTCACCGCCTTCCGGCGCCGGGCGAAAAACATTCAGGCGTTCGCAGACCCCACGACCTGATGAGCGCCAAGGGGGGGCTCCAGGTCGATTACGCACCACTTGCCGAGCGCGACCCGGCACGGTGGGACGGCCTCTTGGGGGTGGTCACCTTCGACGAGCCCCCGCCCGCGTTGAACGGAACTGACGTCCCCGTGGCGGAGATCCGCACGCCGGTGCTCGAGGGAAGTAGCGATATCTGCGAAATCTGGCGGACGGCGCGGCGCGTCGAGTCGGGTCAACGCGCGCGGGTTCGCTATCGGCGCGACGAGAATGTGCTGTTCGGGTGTATCGAGGTGCCGGAGATCGACTCGCCGGCCGACGGCACTCGCACTGCTCTGCATGCCGCGACCGAAGAGGCTTACCGCGAAATCTTCTCGGTGTTGGATGCGGTTGGCTATGGACACCTGCTGCGCGTGTGGAACTACATGCCCGGCATCAATGCCGACTCCTTCGGAACGGAGCGTTACTGGCAGTTCAACAAGGCGCGCCGCGAGGCGCTCATGGCTTGCGGCCGCGACGTGACCGGTAATGTCCCGGCGGCTTGCGCGCTGGGGTCCGCGGGCGGCCCGGTCGTGATCTATTTCCTGGCCAGCCGGTCGGCGCCGCTCGTCATCGAGAATCCGCGCCAGGTGAGCGCCTACCAGTACCCGCCGAAGTACGGTCCCCGTCCCGTGTTTGCCCGGGCGAGCGTGCTGCAGGACTCCGCGGCGACGATGTTGTTCATCTCAGGAACTGCCAGCATCGTGGGTCATGAGACCTTCCATATCGGCGACGTGGGCGCGCAGACGCGCGAATCGCTTGCCAACATCGAAGCGCTGCTGGGCGAAGCGAATCGCGTCGCGGGCGCCGCCCGATTCGCCCTCGGATCCCTGGCGTACAAGGTTTATGTGCGCCATTCCACCGACCTGCCGGTCATCCGCGCCCAGGTCACCTCGACGGTAGGTGCCCGGGCGCAGGTCGTTTACCTGAAAGCCGATATTTGCCGCCAAAATCTATTGGTCGAGATCGAGGCGACCGGCGGCAACCCAGCGTCGAACGGCGAGGCTTAATGCACGGCGCCTCGCGACCTCTCGCGGTCCTTGGGCTCGCGCTGCTGGCAGCCATCGCCGTACCGCTTCGCGCCCTGGCTGACTCTGGCACCGCGGCCGCTCAGCCACAGGACGTCGCGGCGGGCGGCACGGGCCAAGCCACGCCGGCCGAAACCCCGCCGGGCAAGTCCTCGACCCCATCGCTCAAGCCGCTGTGGGAATTTGGACTCGGTCCGGCCGCCCTCATCCTGCGGGACTACCGGGGAGCGGACACCTCTCACGCCTATCCGCTGCCCGCGCCCTACTTCGTCTACCGGGGCAAGTTCCTCCAGGCCGACCGCGATGGCCTGAAGGGCAAGATCTTCGATCAGAAGCTCGTCGAGCTGCACATCAGCGCCAGCGCGACCCCGCCCGTGCGTCAGAGCGCCGCGCGCGCCGGCATGCCCGATCTCAGGCCCACCGTGGAGATCGGGCCAGCCTTCGACACGAAGGTCTGGAGATCGAATGAAGATCGCGTGAAATTCGACTTCCTGCTCTCGGCTCGCGCGGCCTTCTCCGTAGAGGCCTCGCCGCGGATGGTCGGTTGGCTCTTCGATCCCCATCTGAACCTGGACATCGCCGATCCCTTCGGCCAAACGGGTTGGCAGCTTGGCTTCCTGGCGGGACCGTTGTTTGCGGACCGGCGCTATCACGAGTATTTCTATGCGGTCGCGCCCCAATACGCGACCGCGCAACGGCCAGCGTACGAACCCAAGGGAGGTTATGCTGGCACGCAGTTTCTTGCGTCGCTGACGAAGCGCTTCCCTGGCTATTGGGTGGGCTCTTATGTCCGCTACGATACGCTTTCGGGCGCGGCGTTTGCCGCAAGCCCGCTCGTGAAGGAAAACAGCTACTGGTCAGCAGGGGTGGCGGTTGCATGGATGATCAAGCAGTCCACGCGCCTGGTCGAGGCCAACGAGTAAGCGGCAAGCCATACACCATGCTGCGCCTGTTCAAGACCGCCACCGACTACGTCCTGCTGTACTTCAGCCTCGTGCTGCTCGGCCTGATCTGCCTGAGCTGGTCCGTGATCGCCCTGGCGCTGTATCCGCTGCTGCCGCGCCGGCAGGGCATCGCCGCGGGCCGCTTCGGAATCATGTTCGGCTTCCGCATCTACTCGTGGTATCTGCAGCTGACGGGCTGTTATCGGCTCGACCTGAAGGCGATCGACACCCTGCGCGGCGGTCCGCCCGTCATCCTCGCGCCCAACCATCCGGCGTTGATCGATGCGCTGCTGATTCTCACACGCCATCCCAACATCGCGTGCGTGATGAAGGGCGAGCTGCTGAGGAATGTCTTCCTGGGAGCCGGCTCGCGCCTCGCCCGCTACATCCCCAGCAATAATCCGCGACAGATGATCAAGGAGGCGGTCGCGGATTTGCGCGAAGGCGGCACAGTGCTGCTGTTTCCCGAGGGCACACGCACGACGCGGTACCCGATCAATCCCCTGACCGCGAGCGTCGGGGTCATCGCAAAGCGTGCGAACGTCCCGGTCCAGACGCTCATCATCGAGACGGATTCGCCCTACCTCAGCAAGGGCTGGCCGTTGTTCCGCCGTCCGCAATTGCCTATCACCTATCGCGTGCGTCTGGGGCGCCGCTTCGATCCTCCTGGCGATGTGGCCGCCTTCATGGTGACTCTCGAACAGGAGTACACGCAGCAGTTGACGAGCAGTGTGGTCCCCGAGCGCCTCAACGAAGCGAACGCCCCGCATGCCGGCGGCGTCGCTCGATGAGTGAACGATCGCAGTTACCGGTGGCTGCGGCCCCGGCCTCACCCACGCATCTGGTCCTGATTCCCAGCTACAACCCCGGTCCGAAGGTGTTCGATACGGTCAGGGCGGCGCGGGAGCGCTGGAATCCCGTGTGGGTGGTCGTGGACGGCAGCACGGACGGGACCGGAGCACAACTGGAAGCCCTGGCGAGACAGGATGCGGGACTGCGAGTGATCATCCGGCCTCACAACGGCGGCAAAGGCGCGGCGGTACTGGATGGAATGGTGGCCGCCCGGTCAGCCGGATTCACGCATGTCCTGACGATGGACTCGGACGGCCAACATCCAGCCGACTGCATCCCGGCTTTCATGGCCGCCTCGAACGCCTCACCCGCCGCGTTGGTGCTGGGCGACCCGGTGTTCGACGCGAGCGCTCCCAGCGTGCGGGTCAAGGGACGCAAGATCTCCAACTGGTGGGCGAATCTCGAGACGCTGTGGTGGGGTATCCACGACTCGCTGTTTGGCTTCCGCGTCTATCCGATCGAGGCCCTGCTGCGTGAGATGCAGCGGCATCTGTGGATGCGCCGATTCGATTTCGATGTGGAGGCCGCCGTGCGGCTGTGCTGGCGCGGCCTACCCGTCATCAACATCCGCGCGCCCGTACGCTATTTCAGGCCCGACGAAGGCGGTGTTTCCCACTTCCGCTATGGGCGGGATAACGCACTGCTGACGTGGATGCACACGCGCCTGTTCCTCGGCTTCATCGTGCGGCTGCCGATGTTGTGTATTCGCAAGCTGATCCGCGGCCGCAGAAGCGAACCGATCCGGCGACCCCGGTGAGTCGGCTAGCCGGCGAGATCGGGTTTGCGCGCGCGGTATTCGGAGAAAACGCCGAGTTCGACTCTGCGATTAACTTCCACGAAGCCAGCCGCGGAGAGCGCTTCCAGGATCACGCGCGGTGAGGCGCAGGCCTCGATAGTGTCCCAGTAGTACCGCATCAGCTCAGGCGTGTCGCGATGCCGGGCCACCAGCCGCGCCGCCAACGGCACCATGACGCGCATGTAACCTTTCAACACTGACTGCGACCAGGCGCCCTCTGGACGGGTGATCTCCAGCAGGCACAGCCGCCCGCCCGGCTTCAGAACGCGATGGAACTCCCGGAACGCCACCGACAGATCGCTGACGTGGCGCAGCGCGTAGCCCATGCTGAGAAAATCCGCGCTGGCCGATGCCACGGGTATCAATTCGGCGCTGCCGGCGACCAGTTGCACCCCTGGGGGAACCTTGGCGTTCTCGACCATTCCGGCTGAGGGGTCGACGCCTGTGACACGGGTCGGATCACCGCACAGGACAGCCGCTTCACGGGCCACCAGGCCCGTCCCCACACCGATGTCCAACACCGTCATCCCGGAGCTCAGGCCAGCCCTTTGCAGTGCCCGGCGGCGGTACCAGGAGCCGGTTCCGAAGGCCATGACGCGCTCGACCCGGTCGTAATCGGCGGCAGTCCGGTTGAAAAGGCCAAGCACCCACTGGCGCCTGTCTTCCTCACCGCAGTAGTAGGCCTTCAGAGGCGGGTGCGGGGCGAGCCGGGTAGCGGGAGTTTGCGACACGCTCGGCAGACTACCTCTTTGCGGATTGGTGTGTCACGAAATGTACGTATAATGCGCCCGACGCTCGCCCGGGGGGGTGGCGCGATCGAACACGCCCGAATACTGTTTGAGAATTATTAGAGACGTATGCCCGACAACGCGACGCCCCTTCGTCAACCGGCGCCGGCGGCCGACACTGGCGATCTGCAGCAGGAACTGGCGGAACTCATCGTTCAGGCGTTGAATCTCGACCTCGCTCCCGCCGCGATCGACCCGCAAGCCGCCCTGTACGGCGAAGGTCTGGGCCTGGATTCCATCGATATCCTGGAGATCGCCCTGGTGGTCTCGAAGCGCTATGGCATCCAATTGCGCGCCGACAGCGAGGAGAACGGCGAGATCTTCCGTTCCCTGGCACACCTGGCGGCCTACATCGCGGCCCACAGGACGAAATAGCGCTGCAACGTCACGATTCGAAGTCCCAACCGAACCTCAACCCTTGCCGCACCCAGTGGAGGGCCCAGCGGTGACGCCTCCACAAGCCAGCGCCGCAACCGCCCGCGAGCGACCCCAGCCCCGGCCCGGCATTCCCCTGATCGCCCATTCGCGCGCTGACGCCATCGTGGCCTATCGCGGCGGCGTCGCGGTTCGCGCGGCCGAATTCCTCGCCGAAGTCATGAGCGTGGCCCGGAACCTGCCCGGCGGTAAGCACGTTCTCAACGCCTGTTCGGACCGTTATCGCTTTGCCGTCGGCTTCGCCGCCGCGCTGGTCGCGGGCAAAGTGAGCCTGCTTCCCTCGACTCACACACCCGAAGTCATTCGGCAGCTCACGGTCTTTGCTCCGGATGTCTTTTGTCTGACGGATGAGGCCCGCTGCGACATCGATCTCCCCCGGGTGAGCTACCCTGCCCTGTCGCAGGGCGCACGCGCCTGGCCCGTGCCTGAGATCGACAGCGAGCAACTGGCGGCCTACGTATTCACCTCCGGCTCGACAGGCACACCGGTGCCGTACCGCAAGACCTGGGGACGTCTGGTCCGCTGCGTGCGCGATGGAGCTGCAAGGTTTGGGCTGCTCGACGGGCGTTCGTACGGACTGGTGGGCACGGTGCCTCCGCAACACATGTATGGATTTGAATCCACCGTGTTGATCGCGCTGCAGAGCGGCGCCGCGCTGTGCAATGAACGCCCGTTCTATGCCGCGGACATTGCCGCGGCCCTGGCATCCGTTCCCCGCCCCCGGATCCTGGTGTCGACCCCCATTCACCTGCGCACGCTGGTGAGCTCGGAGATCGCTCTTCCTGAGATCGATCTGGTGCTCTCCGCGACGGCTCCGCTGTCGCAGGCTCTTGCCTGCGAGGTCGAGGAACGCTTCCGCACTGAGTTGCACGAGATTTACGGATCGACGGAGACCGGGCAGATCGCGACCCGCAGAACTTCGGAAACCGCAGAGTGGCGTCTGTGGAAAGACGTGCGCCTGACTCCCGCCGATGACCGGACGTGGGCATCCGGCGGGCACGTGGAACAGCGCACGGCGATGTGCGATGTCATCGAGATCACCTCCGACGACAGGTTCCTCCTGCACGGTCGGCTCGCCGACCTGGTCAACATCGCAGGCAAGCGCAGCTCTCTGGCGTATCTCACTCACCAGCTCACCGCGATTCCCGGGGTGGTCGACGGCGCGTTCTTCCTGCCCGCGGACGAGGGCTCGGCATCCAACACAATAGGCATTACACGCGTGGCGGCCGCCGTCGTAGCTCCGGGAATGGATGCAAACGCGCTCACGGAGCAGCTGCGCCGGCGCATCGATCCGGTGTTTCTCCCCCGTCCTCTGGTGTTCGTCGACCGACTGCCGCGCAACGGTACGGGCAAGCTGCCGCAGGAGGCTCTGCAGGCGCTCGTCGCGAAGAGCCTGAAGCGCGTCGCCGCGTCGGAGTAGCTCTCATGGCCGACGCGCCACCGACCGGTCACGCTCCTCCCGGCCGACCCTTGCACGCGGCGCGCTCGTCGCCGCTGGTTATTCCGGCGGACCATCCGGCTTACTCGGGTCACTTTCCGGGCAACCCCGTTCTGCCCGGAGTGGTGCTATTGGATGCCGCCGTGAGCGCGATCGCCGCCGCGGACGCAAGCGCAGCTGGCACGCAACCCAACAGCTTCCCAGCGTGTGAAATCGTCAGCGCCAAATTTCACGAAGTCGTCCGGCCCGGCGATGAGCTCTCCCTGGAGCACGAGACGCTTGCAAACAACACGGTGCGGTTCACCATTCGCACTGCCCAGCAGCCGGTTGCCAGTGGAATACTGAAGCGGCTGCCGGGCGGCAGCCCGTCAGAGTGACGGCGCGCTCTCTCAGGTCACGAAATGGCCACTGAACCCGCTGACATCCGACCCAAAGATCCGCCCACCCTTGCGGAGTGGGCGCGCCGCCGTGAGCGCGGCAGTGTGTTCTGGCTCCGGGTCATGTGCTTCATCTCTCTGCGCATGGGCCGGGCCGTGGGCCGCTTCATCCTCTACTTCATCGCGGCGTACTTCTTTGCGTTCGCTCCGGAGGCCGGCAGGCATTCGCGCAACTACCTGCGACGGGCTCTGGGACGCGAGCCTACGGCACGCGATCGGTTCCGCCACGTTCTCGCCTTCGCCTCGACCATTCACGACCGTTTCCATCTGGTTCACGGTCACTACGATAAGTACGACATCACCATCGAGGGCGAGCCGCTGGTGCGCAGTCTGCTGGATGCGGGCCACGGGGCCTTCCTGATGGGCGCCCACATCGGCAGCTTCGAAGTCACGCGCGCCGTCGGACAACGCCAACCTGGGCTGCGCGTCGCGATGGCCATGTACGAGGACAACGCAAACAAGGTCGGCGACCAACTCGCGGCGATCAACCCTGCCGCGAAACTCGATGTCATCACTCTCGGCCGCATGGACGCGATGCTGCGCATTCACGAGTTTCTGGAACAGGGTGCGTTCGTGGGCGTGCTGGGCGACCGGACGTTCGGCGAGGAACCCGGCGAGATCGTCAATTTCCTGGGCGCCCCGGCGCGCATTCCCGTGGGTGCATTGCGCGCCGCAGCCATCCTGAGGCGCCCTGTCGTGTTCATGGTCGGCCTTTATCGAGGGGATAGGCGCTACCACGTCGTGTTCGAGCCGCTGGCCGACTTCTCGTCGGTGCCGGCCGGGGGACGCAACGCGGCCGTGCAGGCGGCGCTCGTCACTTACGCCGCGCTGCTCGAAAAGTACTGCCGCTCGGACCCGTACAACTGGTTCAATTTTTACGATTTCTGGCGCGACGGTACCGAGGCGTGAACCGCGGGGTCCCTCTTCTCTTCTTGGTGTTGGCACTGCCGCTCGCAGCGGCGGCCGCCGGTGACGACCTCGACCGCGTGATGTCGGCGCTGGCGCAGAGGAAGCACGGTCACGTGACTTTCGTAGAGGAGAAGTTCGTCGCGGTACTCGACCGGCCGGTCAAATCAACCGGTGAGTTACTGTATGACGCGCCGGACCGGCTCGAGAAGCGCACGCTCACACCGAAGAAGGAAGATCTCGTCCTGGAGCACGGGACCGTGACAGCGCAGCGGGGCCATCGTCACTACGTGCTCGATCTCAATCAGTATCCGCAGGTCATCCCCTATATCGAAAGCATCCGCGCAACGCTTGCCGGCGACAAAGCAGCGCTCGAACGCGTTTTCAAGCTGACGTTCGACGGCACTTTCGACAAGTGGACGCTACTGCTGGCGCCCCGGGATGCGGCCTTGGCGAAGACCGTCCGCGAGATCCGACTCAGCGGCGCCCAGCAGGCCATTCAGCGCGTCGAGATTTTCGAGGCGGATGGAGACCGGTCCGTGCTCACCATCGGCGGCGACGCCGCTCAATGAGACGAGGGCTCAGCACCGCGCTGTGGGCAGCGTTCGTCTGCGTTGCGGCAATCATTGTCGCCCGCGCGCACTACACCGCCGACCTGTCCGCCTTCCTGCCGCAATCGCCCACGCCCACTCAGCGTCTGCTGGTCGATCAGCTCCGCGAGGGAATCGCATCCCGCCTGATCATGATTGGCATCGAGGGAGCCGATGCCGCCGTGCGGGCAAAAGTGTCGCTCGCCATGGCGCGCAGACTGCGGGCCGATCCGCGCTTCACTTCGGTCAACAACGGAGAACAGGCCGGCCTCGATCGTGAGCGGGAGTACCTCTTCAATCACCGGTACCTGTTGAGCGAGACCGTCACGCCCGAGCGCTTCACGGTGGCTGGCTTGAAGGAGGCCATTGGAGCCACGGTCGACCTCATCGCCTCCCCCGCGGGACTGTTGGTCAAGTCGCTGCTGCCGCACGATCCGACCGGCGAGATGCTGCAGATCATCGATCAGCTCAGTGGCGGGCAGTCGCCGCGAACGCTCGATGGCGCCTGGATCTCCAGGGACGGCCAGCGCGCCCTGCTCGTCGCACAGACGCAGGCCGCAGGTTCCGACACAGATGGGCAACAAATGGCGATCGAGCACCTGCGCCAGGCATTTGCCGCCGCGGTCGCGGACCAACCGGCGGCACAGCGCGCGAAACTCTCGCTGAAGATGAGCGGACCCGGCGTCTTCTCCGTGGAGGCGCGCGGCACCATCGAGCAGGAAGTCGTGCGGCTGTCGCTTCTGAGCACGGCTCTGATCGTGGCGCTGCTGCTGATCGTCTACCGATCCGTCACCGCACTGGTGCTGGGACTGGTCCCCGTCGCCTCCGGCGCGCTCGCCGGGGTCGCCGCCGTCGCCCTTGGGTTTGGAGTCGTTCACGGGATCACGCTTGGCTTCGGGATCACGCTGATCGGCGAGTCGGTCGACTATTCGATCTATCTGTTCATCCAGTCGCGCCTGCAGAGCCGCGCCGGGGAAGGGACCGTCTGGGGCGGACCCCTGTGGGCGATCATCGGCCTGGGTGTCCTGACCTCCATCTGCGGTTTCGCCGCCTTGCTGCCGTCGGGCTTCCCGGGATTGGCACAGCTGGGGTTGTACTCGATCTCGGGGCTGGTCGC
>Ga0070681_10005117_pt1 | contig 12655 bp, 10 predicted proteins | sample KBSC83BmetaG_FD_65650 | JGI IMG/M metagenome (GOLD analysis project Ga0070681, IMG submission 65650) | Corn rhizosphere microbial communities from Kellogg Biological Station, Michigan, USA - KBS C8-3B metaG | ecosystem: Host-associated > Plants > Roots > Rhizosphere | place: USA: Michigan...
ATGGTCCGGGTGGCGGAGGGCATCGCCGCCCGCCACGGTGCCCTGGCCGTCGTGACCGGCGAGAGCCTCGGGCAGGTCGCCTCGCAGACCCTGGAGAACATGGCCGCCGTCGGCTCCGTGGCCACGCTGCCGCTGCTCCGGCCGCTGGTCGGCACCGACAAGGTGGAGATCATCGACGAGGCCCGCCGGGTCGGCACCTACGACATCTCGGCCGAGGCCCACCAGGACTGCTGCACGCTGTTCGAGCCCCGTGATCCGGCCACCCACGCCCGGGCCGCCGAGCTCGACGAGGCCGAGGCGGGCTACGACCTTCCGGCGCTGGTGGCCGACTGCCTCGAGCGGGCCGAGCCGCGCCCCGCGCCGTAGTTCCGTTGCAGGATCGGCGTTGTACGAGCCCGAAGTGGTTCACCTACGTCCGTTACCATCTGGTCGCAAGTGCTCGACTATCACCTCCACCTTTTGCGGCATGGAGAGAACGGCCCGTACCGGGTCGAGTCGGTGCGCGCCTACGCCGGGGCGGCGGCCGCCGGCGGCGTGGAGGAGATCTGCATCACCGAGCATCTCTTCCGCTTCCGCCAGGCCGACCGGCTGCTCGCCGGCTGGTGGGACGCCGATCCCGACGGGCGGCTGCGAGCGCAGACGGCGGCGTACTGGGCCGAGCACGCCACCGGCGATCTCGAGGAGTACGCCGACGCCGTGACCGGCGCGGCGTCCGGCGGCGCGCCGATTCCCGTCCGCCTCGGCCTCGAGGTCGACTACTACCCCGGGCGCATGGGTGAGGTGGCCGACCTGCTGGCCGGTTGGCCGTTCGACCTCCTGCTCGGTTCGGTGCACTGGCTCGGTGCCTGGGGGTTCGACCAGATGGGCGACCCGGTGGTCGACGAGCAGTGGTCCACCCGCGAGGTGGAGTCGGTGTGGGACGCCTACGTCGCCGCCATCGAGGAGCTGGCCGCCACCCGCACCGCCGACGTCCTGGCCCACCCCGACCTGGCCAAGGTGGCGGGAATCGTGCCCGAGGGCGACCTGGCGCCGTGGTGGGACCGGCTGGCCAAGGCGGCCAAGGAGAACGGCGTCGCCGCCGAGCTGTCGTCGGCCGGGTGGCGCAAGCCGGCCGCCGAGGCCTATCCGGCGCCGCCGCTGCTGGCCCGCTTCCGGGCCGCCGGCGTCCCGGTGACGACCGCCTCCGACGCCCACGAACTGGCGCTGGTCGCCGACGGCGCCGATCGTCTCCGAACGTTGCTGGGCACCGCCGGCTACACCGAGCTGTGTGGCTTCGAACGGCGCCGCCCGTCCCCAAGGGCCATCTGAGGGACGATGGCCACCCTCGTCGAGCTGGCCCGGTCGCACACGCGGCTGACGGCCGACGACGCCGCCCACCTCCAGCGGCTGGCCGCCGCCTGGGGGATGCTGGCCGACCTCTGCTTCGCCGACCTGCTGTTGCTGGCCCCGGTGGCCGGTGAAGAGGGCCACCGCTTCGTGGTGCTGGCCCAGGTGCGGCCGACCACCGACCAGACGCTCTACCGCGACGACATGGTCGGCACGATCGTCGACGAGGTGGAGCGGCCGCTGATCGCCCGGGTCTGGCGGCTGGGCGAGATCGGCGTCGGTGACGCCGCCGTCCTCGGCACGTCGACCGAGCGGGCCAACGTGCAGGCCATCCCGGTCCGCCACCGGGGGAATGTCATCGCCCTGCTGACCCGGGAGGCGGCCACGATCACCGGCCGGCGCCTCGGTGAGCTGGAGCGGGTCTACTTCGAGATCTTCGACCGCTTCGCCCGGATGCTCTACGAGGGGACCTTCCCGTTCAAGGGCGGTGCGCTGGTGCCGGAGGAGTCGCCCCGGGTCGGCGACGGCGTCCTGTTCCTCGACAACGAGTCGACGGTGCGCTACGCCAGTCCGAACGCCGTCAGTTCGCTCCATCGTATGGGCATCCACGCCAACGCCCAGGGGCAGCGCCTCGGTGACATCGGCCTCGACGACGACGCCGTCCGCACCGCCTTCGCCGCCCGGGCGCCGGTGACCGAGGAGCTGGAGTGGGGCGACACGTCGATCCTGCTGCAGGTGATCCCGCTGCTGGAGGACGGCACACCGAACGGCGCACTGCTGCTGATGCGCGACGTCTCCGAGCTCCGCCGGCGGGACCGGATGCTGCTCTCCAAGGACGCCACCATCCGGGAGATCCACCACCGGGTGAAGAACAACCTCCAGACGATCGCCTCGTTGCTGCGGCTCCAGAGCCGGCGCCTCGGCTCGCCCGAGGCCAAGCAGGCGCTGGAGGAGTCGGTCCGGCGGATCCGCTCGATCGCCCTCGTCCACGAGACCCTGGCCTACGAGGCCGGCAACACCGTGCCGTTCGGGGAGATCATCCGGCCGCTGGTCCGGGTGGTGGAGGACGGGCTGGTGTCGCCGGAGCGCCACATCCGGTTCCACGTCGAGGGCGACCCCGGCGACCTGCCGGCCGAGGTGGCCACGCCGCTGGCGGTGGTGCTGACCGAGCTGCTGCAGAACGCCGTCGAGCACGGCTTCCCCGACAACGGGTCGGGCGAGCGCCGGGAGGGCTCGGTCACCGTGCGGATCGTCCGGGAGGGCGACGAGGCGGTGGTGGACGTCGTCGACGACGGGGTCGGCCTGCCCCCCGACTTCTCGCCCGAGACCGCCACGGGGCTCGGCCTGTCGATCGTCCGGACGCTGGTGCAGAGCGAGCTGGCCGGTGAGTTGACCATGAAGAACGAGGGCGGCACCCGCGTCCACCTCCGGGTGCCGATCGCCGCGCCCCGGGTGGAGCGGCCGTAGCGACCCGGCGGCCGGGTGCTACGGCACGACGATGGTCAGGGCGTCGTCCTCGTAGGTGAAGTCCAGCCGCTCGACGTCGCCGAGGTGGTCGCCGTCGACCTGGTAGGGGAAGGGCCCGCTGCCGAGGACGCTGAGCGCCGCCACGTCGGCCCGGTGCACCAGCCGGGGGTGGCGGTGCAGCACCTTCCCCGAGCCCAGCGCCGACATGATCGCCGCCATCACGGGGGCGAAGCGCAGCGTCCGGAAGACCGTCACCGACAGGCGGGAGTCGAGCCCGGCCTCGGGGGCCACCACCACCGGCCGGGGGCCGAGGTAGGTGTAGGGGCTCGTCTTCGACACGATGGCGAAGTAGCAGCCGTCGATGAGCTCCTCGCCGATCTGGACGGCGAAGTGGGGGCGGCGGTGGTCGTAGTGGCGGAACCACGTCACCAGGGCGCTGGCCACGAACAGCGGATGGCCGGCGTAGCGTTTCAGCTCGTTGCGCCGTTCGACCTGGGCCACCACGGCGGCGTCGAAGCCGAGGCCGGTGTGGAACAGGAAACGGCGCCCGTTGACGCACCCGACGCCGATGCGGCGGTACGAGTGGCGGTGCAGCGAGGCCAGCAGCTGGCCGGTCGCCTCCAGCGGGTCGCGGGCCACCCCGATCGTCCGGGCGAAGACGTTGGTCGACCCGCCGGGCAGCGGGGCGAGGGCCGTGTCGGTCCCGGCGAGGCCGTTGGCCGCCTCGTTGAGGGTGCCGTCGCCGCCCATGGCGACCACCACGTCCATGCCCTCGTTGGCCGCGCCGTGGGCCAGGCGCTCGGCGTGGCCGCGCCGGGTCGTCTCGGCCACGGTGAGGTCGTGGTCGGCGTCGAGCGCCTTGGCGATGACCACCCGGGCCCGGGCGGTCACCGACGACGCGGTGGCGTTGACGATCAGCAGGATCCGCACGCGCCGGTCAGGCTAGGTCACGGCATCATCGGCGCCATCGGGGCCATCGGCCGGACCCAGGTGCCGTCGTCGGGCCGGCCCGACGGCCCGAGCCACTGCACCAGCCCGTCGCCCGTCCACACCGGCGGGTCCATGGCCGAGGCGGGCGTGGGGACCGCCTCCCAGGCCCGGCGGTGGGGGTCGAACAGCGCCGCCTGCCCGCAGTGGACGGCGACGACGTAGCCGTCGGCGGCCACGCCCTCCGGCAGGCAGTCCCGGCCCTCGAGGGGCAGCTCCGAGAGGCTGCGCCAGTCGTCGAGGGCGGGGTCGTAGCCCGCCGAGTTGAGGTCGTGGTCCCAGGCGATGATCTCGGAACCGTCCCAGGCCAGGGCGATGGCCTGCCCCGACAGCGGGGCGGCCAGCAGGTCGCGCCAGTGCCCGGTGGCCGGGTCGAGGGCCGCCCCCCGGGCCCGGTCGTCGGGGGCCAGGACGCTGCGCTGGCGGTCGAGGAACGTGCCGTAGACGACGAGTTCCCTGCCCGTCCAGGCCGAGGCGCCGTCGTTGATCTGCATGGGGAGGCCCGGCAGCGCCCGCCACGTGTCGCGGGCCGGGTCGTAGGCGGCGGCGTCCTGCAGGCCGTCGAACAGCCCGGGGCCCCGGGCGCCGACCACCAGCATCTCCGTGCCGGTCCAGGCGACGGCCAGCGGCACCCGGCCCGACAGCGGCCCGGCGGCGATCGCCCGCCAGTGGTCGGTGGCCGGGTCGTAGGCGGCGCCGTCGCTCTGCGGCCCGGCACCGTTGATGCCGCCGAAGATCACCATCTCCCGGCCGGTCCAGACGGCGCCGGCGCTGCTGCGGTTGGTCAGCGGCGACCGGCTGAGGGGCCGCCACCGGTCGGCGTGGGGATCGTAGGCCGCACCTTCCGGAGCCCGGCCGGGACGGTCCCCGCCCCAGTAGACGACCTCGTGGCCCGTCCAGACGGCGACGTTGCCCTGCCGGGGCGGGAGCGGGCCGACGGGCCGCCACGACCACCCGTCGGGGATGTGGTGCGGTGGCCGGGTCGGGACTCCGGCGCCGACCGGGGCGGCCGATTCGCCGGCGCCGGTCTCGGCCAGACCGGCCTCGGCCGGTGCCGGCTCCTGGAACGCCACCGGCCGGCCGGCGGTGCCCGGGGCGGGATGGCCGGCCAGGGCGCCGACGGCCAGCACCGCGGCCAGCAGGGCGGCCATCACGGCCGCCACCTGCTTGGCGCCGGGGCCGGCGGCGGCTCCCGCCGACCGGCACCGCCCGTCCGCAGGTTCGAGGTCGATCACGGCGCCAGTATTTCTCGCCGGCGCAGGATGAGCCACCCGGCGTCACCCGGGTCTTAACCTTTCGGCTGTGAACGGGCTGCTCTCCGGCGCCACGCTGCTCCCGGCCGCCGAACGTACGAAGATGCAGCGCATCGGCGACAGCCTCAGTCGCTTCGGCCGAGACGACGGGCTGCGGCTCGTCCTCATCGTGCTCGGCACGGTGATCGCCGTGCGGGTGGTGCGGATCGTCCTCTACCGGCTGCTGCGGCGGCTGGAGCGGTCGCGCCTCAACGTGCTCCCGGCGGAAACCGGCCGGCTGACCGCCCTCTTCGACGTCCTCCACTACCTGGCGGTGGCGGTGGTGGTCGGCATCGGGCTCATGAGCGCGCTGGCGGTCCTCGGCGTCAATACCGGCGCGCTGCTGGCCTCGGCCGGGGTGCTGGGCTTCGCCGTCGGCTTCGGCGCCCAGACGATGGTCAAGGACCTTCTGAACGGGCTGTTCCTGCTGGCCGAGGGCCAGTACACGATCGGGGACGAGATCACCATCAGCGGGGTGACCGGGGTGGTGGAGCGCGTCACGCTGCGGACGACGACGCTGCGGGCCACCAACGGCGACGTCCACATCGTGCCGTCGGGCGACGTGCGGCTGGTGACCAACAAGTCGAAGGGCTGGTCGCAGGTGGCCATCGACGCCGGCATCGCCTACACGACCCCGGTCGACCGGGCGCTCGAGGTGCTCGAGGTGTACTGCGGCGAGATCGCCGCCGACACCGCCATCGCCGCCGACCTCATGGAGCCGCCCAAGGTCGCCGGCGTCACGGCGTTCCAGGACCACCAGTACGTCGCCCGGGTGACGGCCAAGGTCCGGCCCGGCGCCGACTCGAAACCGGTCGAGCGGCGCATGCGGGCCATCCTCCGGCGGGTGTTCGAGCGGGAGGGCATCGAGACGCCGGTGCCCGTTCCGCTGCTGGCGATGCCGTCCTCGGCCGGACGGTCGCCGGGCGGACCGGCGGCGCCCACCGAGCCGTCGCCGCCGTCCCCGGCCGAGGAGTGACGCCGCCGAGGAAGGCCGCCGGCGGTTCGGACCGCCGGGGCGCCGACCGGGCGGCGGCCCTGGCCGCCATCACGGCGGAGGTCGTCGAGTGCCGGAAGTGCCCCCGGCTGGTGGCCTGGCGGGAGGAGGTCGCCGCCCACCCGCGGCCGGCCTACCGGGGCCAGGCCTACTGGGGCCGGCCGATCCCCGGCTTCGGCGACCCGGCCGCCCGGGTGGTGGTGGCCGGTCTCGCCCCCGCCGCCCACGGCGGCAACCGCACCGGCCGCATCTTCACCGGCGACCGTTCCGGCGACTGGCTGTTCCGGGCCATGTACCGGGCCGGATTGGCCAACCAGCCGCAGTCGGTGGCGGCCGACGACGGGCTCCGCCTCACCGGCGCCTGGGTGTCGGCGGCCGTCCGCTGTGCGCCTCCGGCCAACAAGCCGACGACCGCGGAGCGCGACGCGTGCGCGCCCTATCTGGTCCGGGAACTGGCCGTGCTCGAACCGGCCGTCGTCGTGGTGCTCGGCTCGTTCGCCTACGAGGCGGCGTGGCGGGCCCTGCGGGACCTCGGCGTCGCCCTCCCCGCCCCCCGGCCCCGGTTCGGCCACGGCGTCGAGGTCGCCACCGCCGGCCCTGTCGTGCTGTGCTCGTTCCACCCCAGCCAGCAGAACACCTTCACCGGCAGGCTCACGGAACCGATGCTCGATGCCGTCTTCCACCGGGCCCGTGCCCTGGCCGGGCTCACGCCGCCCGCAGGCCGGTGAGGGACTCGCCGATGGTCCGGGCCACCAGCTCGGGCTGACGGACGACCTGGCGCCAGGTGAACCGGAGGACGTGCCAGCCGTAGGGGACGAGCCCGTTCTGGCGCACGAAGTCCTTCGACATCCGTCTCGGGGTGGCGTGGACGCTGAATCCGTCGACCTCGATGGCCAGCTTGACCTCCGGATAGGCGAAGTCGACCTCGGCCAGGAACAGCCCACCCGGCGTGCGGATGACGTGATGGAAAACGGCCGCCGGCAACCCCGCCTTCCGGAGGACCGTCGCCATCTTCGACTCGAGTCTGGAGTCGCTGACGGCCTCCCCGAGGGCCCGCTCGGCCAGCACCATCCGCAGCACGCCGGCCCCGGGGCGGCCCGGATGGGCGAGCCGACTCCGCATCGCCTCGACGGCGGCGACCGAGAACAGGGACGGGAAGGCCAGGCCGGTGTCGAGGGCGTCTTCTACCTCGTCCGGCGACAGGACCGCGGCGAGATCCACCATGGTCCGCAGCGGATTGGTCACGGGGATGCGCCGGCGGACGGTCGTGTGGGCGAGGGCGAGATCCCCGGATCGGTGCACGATCGCCCGTTTCGGCTTCGGGGCCCGGCGCAGCGGGACGCTGATCTCGACGATGTCGAGCGGATCGATGAGGCCCCACACCCGGGCCGCCGAGCGGTGGGAGGCGACCGCGCCGTCACCGGCCGCCAGGCAGGCCGCCAGCATCGACCGCTCCCATGAGTCGGGCGTGCCGGCGAAGGCGAAGACGCCGGGGTGGAGGTTGACGTAGCGGCCGAGTCGAGCCCGTCCGTAGACGGTCGTCCGGGGCACGCCGCAGTCCTCCGCCTGGGCGAGGGTGAAAGTTCCGTACTGCACTTCCGCCCGCTGTTCCAGGCGGTCGTCCGTCGTCATCGGGGCTCCCCTCTCGTCCATCTGTGAAGGAATCGTGCCGGATACGGGACGATTCCTTCACAGATCCTTTTGGCGGGGGAAGAGCAGGGGCAGGGTACCCTTCGTGGTATGGCCAGTCAGCTGAATTTGCGGGGCGTGTACGTGGCGGCGGTCACGCCCTTCGGGGGCGACGGCGCCGTGGCGCTCGACGCCCTCGAGGGGCTGGTGCACGGGTTCCTCGACGCCGGCGCAGCCGGCGTCGTGGCCCTCGGGACGACGGCCGAGGCGGCCGCCCTGGAAACGGACGAGAAGCAGGCCGTCGTCGACGTCTGCGCCAAGGTGTGCGCCGAGCGCTCGGCCCAGCTGATCGTCGGGGCCGGCACGAACAACACCGCCGCCTCGGTGGCCGCCGTCGAGGCCCTGCGGGGGACGCCGGCCCTGGTCGCCGCCCTGTCGGTCGTGCCGTACTACGTGCGGCCGTCGGAGGCCGGGATCGTCGAGCACATGAAGGCGGTGGCCGCCGCCAGCCCGGTTCCCCTGGTCGTCTACAACATCCCCTACCGCACCGGACGGGCCCTCGGGTCCGCCTCCCTGCTCCAGTTGGCGAGCACGCCGAACATCGCCGGCGTGAAGCAGGCCGTCGGCAGCATCGACCTCGACACGCTGGAGGTGCTGGCCGGCGCCCCCCGCGACGGCTTCGCCGTCCTCGGCGGGGACGACGCCTATCTCTTCCCGACCGTCCTCATGGGCGGCGCCGGCACCGTGGCGGCGTCGGCCAACATCGCCACCGAACGGTTTGTGGCCATGATCGAATGCGGCCTGGCCGGCAAGCTCGAGGAGGGCCGCACGCTGTCCGAAGCGCTGCTCCCGCTGGTCAAGCGGCTCTTCGCCGAACCCAACCCGGCGGTGATCAAGGGCGTGCTCCACGCCACCGGGAAGATCCCGACGCCGGCGCTCCGCCTGCCGATGACGCCGGCGTCCTCCGCCGCCGTCGACGCCGCGGTGGCGGCATTGGAGAAGCTCCCCTCGTGACCCGCCTCAGCCGCCGCCGGTCCCGCATCCTCATCGCCGCCGCCGTCTGGACGCTCTACGTCTGGATCAGCCGCCTCGTCATCATGTCGGGCCAGCACAACTCGTTCGGGTTCAACCTCGTCCACGGCATCCTGGCCGCGGTCTCGATCGCCTTCGGCCTCGCCGTCGGGAAGATCGGCTGGGACGCCCGCCGGGCCCGGAACGGAGAGGCTCAGCAGGTTCCGCTGCCGGAGTCGTGGAACGACGAACCGGCCACCGGGATGAAGCTGAAGTCGTAGCCCCCCGGCCGCAGGTTCAGCTTCAGCACGCCGTAGGTCTTGGCGTTGCGCACCTGGCTGTTGGGCTGGACGGCCTTGAACCTGCCGGCCAGCGGCGCTCCTCCCGTCCCCACGATGAACTCCCGGATGCCGTGGGAGCTGGCGTGTCCGTTGGGGTCCTGGGCGGCGAAGCGCTCGTAGGCGTGGTGGTGCCCGTTGATCACGATGTCGGCGCCGGCGGCGTAGAGGTCGTTCCAGAACGGCTTCGTCGCCGAGTTGTTCCCGTAGACCGAACTGAAGCGGGGCTGGTGCCAGATGGCGGCGATGCAGTCCGTGGTGGTGGCGGCGAGGTCGGCCTTCAGCCACTTCTCCTGGGCCGAGCCTGTGTCGCAGCCGCCGACGTCGGAGCAGTTGCTGTTGAGGACGACGATGTGCCACGAGCCGAGGTTGTAGCTGTAGTAACCCTTCCCCTTGGGGCCGGCGGCCGAGCCGAAGTAGTCGTAATAGCCCGACGCGCCCTTGGCCAGGTAGTCGTTGTCACCCGCCGCCGGGCGGGTCCTGCTCTTGAAGGCGCCCCACGTCGGTGTGTAGCAGTTGGCGAACTGGGAGGCCGACCCCGAGGGGTAGACGTTGTCACCGGCGGTGAAGACCTTCCCGCCGGCCGCCTTCACCAGCGCCGCCGTCTTCGAGTCGGCGGTGCTGCTGCAGGTCGAGATGTCGCCGGCCCCGACGAACGTCACGCCGGTCGAGGCGTGGGCCGGGGGGAGGGGCAGCGCACCGGCGGCCAGGGCCAACGAGATCGCGACGAGCCAATGCCTGCGCATGGGGAAACTCCCGGTCCGGAGAACCTCGACGGCGGAAGCTGAACCTCCGCTGATAAAGGAATTGACCGCTCCGGGGTGTTTCTCCTGCTTCGGGAGGCTTCGGGTTTTCTGGGAACTCCCCTCAGATTGGTTCGCTGATGGCGGCGGCGAGGAGTTCGTCCTGCTCCTTGTCGTGGATGGTCTGGCTGCCGCTGGCCGGGCTGCCGCTCTCCTTCCGGGCGACGTGGACGATGCCTTCGTCGCCGCCCAGCACCCGCCGGAGGTGCCAGTCGACGAAGCGCCAGGCGCCCATGTTCTCCGGCTCCTCCTGGGCCCACACCACCTGGGTCTCGGGGTAGGACTCCAGCGCCGCCACGACCTCCCGGCCCGGGAAGGGGTAGAGCTGCTCGAGGCGGAGGACCACCACGGGCGCCCCCTCCTTGTTGCGCCGCTCGATCAGCTCGTGGCCGAACTTGCCCGAGCACAGCACGACCCGCTGCACCGTCTCGGCCGCCGGCGCTTCGGGATCCACCAGCACCGGCCGGAAGCCGCCGCCCACCAGCTCGCTCACCGCCGAGCGGGCCGCCGGCATGCGCAGGTACTTCTTCGGCGTCATCACCACCAGCGGCTTGCGGGGCCGGGCCAGCGCCTGGGCCCGCAGCAGGTGGAAGTACTGCGCCGCCGTCGACGGGTAGGCGACCCGGATGTTGTCCTCGGCGCACAGCGCCAGGAAGCGCTCGAGCCGGGCGCTGGAGTGCTCCGGCCCCTGGCCCTCGAAGCCGTGCGGCAGCAGCAGCACCAGACCGCTCTCCTGCGCCCACTTGTCCTCGGCGGCCACGATGAACTGGTCGATGATGATCTGGCCGCCGTTGGCGAAGTCGCCGAACTGCGCCTCCCACAGCACCAGGGCGTCGGGATGGGCCACGGAGTAGCCGTAGTCGAAGCCGAGGGCGGCGTACTCCGACAGCAGCGAGTCATAGATCCGGAATGACGCTCCGCCCCGCCCCAGCACCGACAGCGGCAGGTGCTCGGCTTCGTTCCTGTAGTCGACGAGGACGGCGTGCCGTTGCGAGAACGTCCCCCGCCGGGTGTCCTGCCCCGCCAGGCGGATGGGCGTGCCGTCCTGGAGCACCGTCCCGAAGGCCAGTGACTCGGCCATCGCCCAGTCGACGGTCCCCGCTTCGAACGACGTCCTCCGGCTGTGGATCTGCCGGGCGAGCTTGGGGTGGATCGTGAACCCCTCGGGCGTGCCGGTGAGGACGTCGACCACGGCGGTCAGCCGGTCGGCCGGGACGGCGGTGTCGACCCGGGGCTCCTCGTGGCGGGCCCAGTCGTCGACGACCGGCGGCGGCAACGGCTCCGACGACGGCGGCTCCGACGCCTTCGTCTCGGCGAAGGCGCCTTCCAGCCGGTGCTGGAAGTCCTCCAGCGCCGCTTCCGCCTCCTCGACGGTGATGTCGCCCCGGTTGATCAGCGCCTCGGTGTAGAGCTTGCGGATCGACCGCCGGGCCTCGATGAGGGCGTACATGGCCGGCTGCGTGTAGGCCGGCTCGTCGGCCTCGTTGTGGCCGTGGCGGCGGTAGCAGACCATGTCGACGACGACGTCGCGGGCGAAGCGGGCCCGGTAGGCGAAGGCCAGCCGGGCGACCCGGACGCAGGCCTCGGGGTCGTCGCCGTTCACGTGGAAGATCGGCGCCTGGACCATCTTCGCCACGTCGGTGGCGTAGAGCGACGAGCGTCCCCGCTCGGCGGCGGTGGTGAAGCCGACCTGGTTGTTGACCACGAGGTGGATCGTGCCGCCCACCCGGTAGCCCGGCAGCTGCGACAGGTTGAGCGTCTCGGCCACCACTCCCTGGCCGGCGAAGGCGGCGTCGCCGTGGATCAGGACCGCCAGCGTCGACGTGTGGGTGGTGTCGTTTCGCCGGTCCTGCTTCGCCCGGGTCATGCCCTCGACCACCGGGTCGACCGCCTCCAGGTGGGACGGGTTCGACGCCAGCGTCAGGTCGAGCATGCGGGAGTCGGGGCTGCGGTGGACGCCGGTCGCCCCGAGGTGGTACTTCACGTCGCCCGAGCCCTGGGCCAGCGCCGGGTCGAGGTTGCCCTCGAACTCCCGGAAGATCTGGCCGAACGTCTTGCCGACGATGTTGGCCAGGACGTTGAGCCGCCCCCGGTGGGCCATGCCCAGCACCGCTTCGTCCATGCCGGTGGCGCTGGCCTCGTTGAGGATGGCGTCGAGCATGGGGATCAGGCTCTCGGCTCCCTCGAGGCCGAAGCGCTTGTGGCCCAGGTACTTCGTGTGCAGGAACCGTTCGAAGGCCTCGGCGGCGTTGAGCCGCTCCAGGATGCGGCGCTTGTCGGGCAGCGGGACGTCGACCCGGGCCCCCTCGACCTGCTGCTGGATCCAGGCCTTCTGCTCGACGTCGGAGATGTGCATGTACTCGACGCCGATCGTGCGGGAGTAGGCGTCGCGCAGCACGCCGAGGATGTCGGCCAGCTTCATCGTCCGGCTGCCGGCCAGCCCGCCGGTGGCGAAGCTCCGCTCCAGGTCCCAGATGGTCAGGCCGTAGTAGGCGGGGTCGATCTCCACCGGCGTCACTGCGCTCTTGCGGCCCAGCGGGTCGAGGTCGGCGATGAGGTGCCCCCGCACCCGGTAGATGTTGATGAGCTGCAGCACCCGGGCCTGCTTGTCGACCTCGTCCTCCGAGTCGTCCTCGGGATTGCTGTCGACCCGCCAGCGGACTGGCTCGTAGGGGACGTGGAGGCTCTTGAAGATCTCGTCGTAGAAGCCGTCGTCGCCGAGCAGCAGCAGGTGGACGTGGCGGAGGAACTCGCCCGACTCCGCCCCCTGGATGATGCGGTGGTCGTAGGTCGACGTCAGGGTGATGA
>Ga0070681_10005118_pt1 | contig 12655 bp, 8 predicted proteins | sample KBSC83BmetaG_FD_65650 | JGI IMG/M metagenome (GOLD analysis project Ga0070681, IMG submission 65650) | Corn rhizosphere microbial communities from Kellogg Biological Station, Michigan, USA - KBS C8-3B metaG | ecosystem: Host-associated > Plants > Roots > Rhizosphere | place: USA: Michigan...
CGCCCTCCGCTGCGCGAGCCGTCATGCTCACCGTGCCCACGTTCGGTTTCGACTCGAACAGCTCGCGATCGACCGGCCGAGCTTCGGTCCGCATCGCGCCGAGCACGACAGCGGATGGCGCGAGCCGAATCTCGACGCGCGTCGAGTCGTTCGCGGTGATCGTCACGCGGCGCTCCGCGGTCGCGTAGCCCAGAAGCCGCGTTTGAAGGACGAGTTGCCCAGGCGCGAGGCCGCCGATGGCGAAACGACCCAGCGAGTCGGCGATCACCCCTCGCGTCGTGCCCACGATCGAAACCGACGCGCCCGGCCGCGCTTGACCGGTAGAAGAGTCGACGACGCGACCCGCCACAGCCCCCGTTCCTCCAGCCTGCTGCGCCATCAAACCGGCACCCAGCATCCGCAGAAGCACGAGACACTGAATCCCCGTCACCGCCAGGCGGCCGAGCCGCCGAGTAGCCGAGCAGCCAGTCAAGCCTTGTATCGCTCCATGATCACGCGATGAATGTCGCGCGCGTCCTCGATTCGCGCGCGGCCCAACTCGAGCTCCGCGGGACCAATGAGGAACGGGTACAGCTGGTTCCCGCCCGCGGCGCCGTGCGCGCCGATCTGATCGTCGAACGACACGATCTCGTAGCCGTCGTACGCTCCGAAGATGGTGATGTCCCCCGTATTCGGCTGTGACGCGAGATGCTCGACCGCTCGTGCCGTATTGCCGCCCGTCCCGTACGGCTCGAGCGGGTTGTCTCCGTCGAGCACTGCCAGCTCTCCGCCCACGACGATCGCGCGTCCGCTCGTACTCTCGAGGTGGACGGAAGGTCCGTTCCGCGTCGCGAGCAGTCCGACACCGGGATGCTGGAGCAGCTCGACGTACAGATTCGCTCGTCGCGCGTCCCGCATGATATCGGTCAGCTCGAGCGGACGCGGATCGTCCGCGAAATAGAGTAGCGCGAGATCGGAGCTGTACGTCACGACGACGTCGTGCTCTGTCTCGATCCGGTATTTCTCGGGAAGGATCAGCTCGCGAAGGCCGTACTTGCTGCGAATCCAGTCGCGAAAGCGCGTCAACACTCGGCGCACCGTTCGCTGATTCTCCGGCGTGACTTCCGCGACGGCGTTCACCACCTGCGCTGTAACGTCCGCATACTCCGACGTGTCCGCGAAGCTGGCGCGTGAGCTCAGCGGCCTCTCGCCGCGCAACGCGGCATTCCCCTCGAGAATCCGCTCGACCGTTTTCCCAAGCGTTTCACCGAACCGCACACGGTAGCTCGACGACGGCGTCATTCCGTGATCGGACAGAATCACGAGATCGTACTGCCGACCGCCGACGTTCTCGATCATTCGCCGAATTTCGCGAATGCGCGCATCCGTTCGCCGGAGATCGCGCAACGCCTGAAAGCTCGACGGTCCGAAGTGGTGCCCGAGCTCGTCGTACTGCATGAACGTGCTGTAGATGACGGGCACGCCCAGGTAGACGTCGAGCAGGATCGCCATCGTCTGGAGCTCGCGCACGATCACGTTGCTCAGCACGCGAATGAACGGGAACAGCCCTTCGCTGTGCGTCCGCTTGCGCATGAGCTCACCGACGCCGCGCTCGTATTCTTCGCGCAGCCACTCCAGGATCGCCTGCAGTCCCATGCGCGCCATGCGAATTGGGTGCAGCAGGATGAGCAGAGCCATCCGCCATCCGCCGAGCCGCTGAAAGACGGACAGTCTGTCGCGCGTCGCGACCGTGAATGCCACGGTCTGCGCGTCGCCGTCGAGCAGGTTCACGTAGCTCGACCCACCCGCCAGCGCCCCGGGCGCTCCGATACGATCACGGATGTACTGCACCCCAGCCGGCGTGTTGCACGTGATGACGCGCGCTTCGGCCTTATCGTAGAAGCGGAAACCGGGGATTCCCTCGTTCTCGCCGTAAAAGATTCCCGCCTGGGCATACGGCGTCGCCGAGGGCAGCCCGCAGAACCAGCGGCGCAGGGTGTAGCCCTCCTCACGCACCATGTGCTCGATCGTCGGGCAGTACCCCAGCTCGATCGCGCGACGGAGCTCGGCGTAGGCCAGGGCGTCGATCTGGAGCATCACCAGGCCGCGCCGGCCGTCGTCCGGTCGCCGCTCCCGCCGAAACACGCGATATTTGAGAGCGAAGTACCACTCGAGGAAGCGATGCCGGCGCGCTTGTCGCCGCGGATCGCCACCATTTTTGCCGCCCCCCCTCCCGGAGACCGTGCTGGGCTCAGACATCGCGCTTCCGATCGCCTTCGGCGCCGGGCTGGCGAGCTTCCTCTCGCCCTGTGTGCTCCCGCTCATCCCGAGCTACATCACCTTCATCACGGGGATGTCGCTCGACGACGTGGCACGCGCGCGACGCCTGGCGCTCATCCACGCACTGCTCTTCGTCGCCGGTTTCTCGCTCATCTTCCTCGCGCTCGGGGCATCGGCCACGCTGCTCGGCCGGCTGCTGTTCACGTACAGGGCCTGGATCAGTCGGATCGGCGGCGTGCTGGTGCTCGTCTTTGGGCTCTATCTCCTCGGTGTCTTCAACCTACGCGCTTTCTCGCAGGAGCGCCGGATTCACGTCACGGACAAGCCATTGGGGTACCTCGGAACCCTTTTCGTCGGGTTCGCGTTCGGCGCGGGGTGGACGCCGTGCATCGGTCCAATCCTCGGCAGCATCCTCACTTACGCCGCGACCCAGGCGCAGGTCTCGCGCGGCGTGGTGCTGCTCGGCGCCTACTCGCTCGGACTCGCGGTGCCGTTCATCATCGCGGCGGTCGCGGTCGAGTGGTTCCTCACGGCGTTCGGCGCGATTCGGCGACACATGGTCTGGATCACGCGAATCTCGGGAGCGGTGCTCGTTGTGGTGGCGGTGCTGATGATCGCTGACTACATGCCGATCCTGACCGGTTTTCTGCAGCGACTTACACCGGTAGCGCTGAAAAATCGGTTATAACAGCGCGAACGTCGCTATCGGCTATGGTCGTATGCGGCGGCGGACGGCTGGCTGGCAGCTGGCAGCGGTGCGCACGGCTATCGGCTGCTCGACGTCGGCTGTTGTCATCCTGAGCGAAGCGAAGGACCTGGTGTCCCGAGTCGGTGGCTCGTCACGGACAGCAGTCCTTCGTCGCGCAGCCCGCCCTCGAGGAGCGCCACGACGAAGGGCTCCTCAGGATGACGCGCTGGTTTTGACCGATAGGCGAACGCCCCGCCGCAAGCGCGGCCGACAGCCAACAAGCCGCCGGCCGGGCGCACCGCCGCGGGCCGCAAGCCAGCTGTCAGCCGCCGCCGCCGACCATAGCCGCAAGCGACGTTGCGCCGTTTTCCTAATCCGACCTGAGCGCCTCGATCGGATTCACTCTCTTCGCCCGCATCGAGTGGCGCCACGAACCGCCCCGCCCAGAGTGCGATGACCAGCCCGGTCATGGGAGAACGTCCTTAGCGGCTCGCCTGCAATCCGGGGTTCTTCCCCAGCCAATCTTGCGCTCGCGCGCGCCGCGCGTGGTAAATGGGATCGGCTTTGCGCCATGCGCTCACGACTGCTCGATAGTGTACCGCGGCACTGTCGCGCTGTCCCTCTGCGTCGAACGCCTGCGCGAGCAGCTCGTGGAGATCTGTCCGAGTGATGTAGAGATTCGAGGCATCGATCTCGCCGCGCAGCGACGACTGCAGAGTCGCCACCGCTTCGTCCGCGCGACGGAGTCTCAGCAGGGCGCGGCCGAGCTCGTAGTTGACCCGGGTAAAGCCGAAGTTGGGCGAGTGCACCGCCGCGCGGAGTTCGCGAACGGCGTCCTCATCGCGGTGCTGCGCGACATACATCAGACCTCTCAGATAATGATGCGACTTTCGGTCGCGACCATAGGCGCTTCGACTGCCCCATTGCTCTACGCTGTCGATCAACGAACGGACGGCCGCCGTGTCGCCCGCTACCGCGAGCGACATCCCTTCGAGGGTTGAGTTCCACGTGCGGACGCGCGCTTGCTGCCCCGACGACCCGTGCTGCTGTCCTCGACGCGCCTTCTCATGAAACACGGCCGCCGCAGCGCGAGCGTCACCGCTCTCCAGCGCCAGAATACCGGAGTCGTAGTCGTTCGGATTCTGCGGTACGGCCGGGAAGCCCGGGAGCCATCCGGTGCGGTGCAGCTCGATCGCGTCGCGCAGCCTGCCCTCGTTTCGCAGAACGAGCAATAAGTAGTTTGCCCCGTCGGCTCTCTCATTCGGCGCCGACGACGCGAGAAGAGGTCGGATGTCGCGCTCGACGTCCTCGTACTCTCCAAGAATGATGTCCAGGCGAAGCTTGGCGCGGCTCTTGTCGCCGCCGTTGATCGCCACGTTCTGCCGGTACGCCGTGTACGCTGCCGCGCTATCTCCGAGCCGAGCGCCGATGTACGCCAACGCGAAGGACGGCTGCTCCGCGGTTGGTTTCAGCTTGAGGTAGCGTTGCGCGACGCGCGCGGCTGCCGGCAGGGAATCCCACCAACTGTAGACCTCTCCCAACACGTTGAAATCGGCGCAGAGATGGCAGGCGGTAGCTCCGCTTGCCTCGGCGAGTGAATCGAGGGCGATCGCGCGCTCCATCGCCGACACGGAGCCGGACCAGTCTCCGATATTCCAACGCGCGCGACTGAGCGTCTCGAACGCCCGCGCGTCGTCGGCAAAGCGCGTCGCCAACGACTCGGCGATCGCCAGCGCTTCCGGCTGCTCGAGAACGGTGAGGATGTTCGAGGTAATGATCAGGCGTTCGCGGTCGGGCGCGTGCCGGGCGAGGCGGAGGACCGTCGTCTGCGCATCGGACAGGGTGCGACCGTCGGACAGCTTGTCGTCGCCCAGTTTGCTCGCGATGTCCACCTCGGAGTAGGCTGCCATCGCGAACGTCGAGTCCTCCTCGAATGCGGCGTGCATCAACCGCATCGCGCTTCGCATGTCTCCGCCCCGCTGCTCGCGCAACCCCTGCTCGTAGAGGCGGTAGGCAATCGGCGACGACGTCGTCGCCGTAGCGACCGACGTCGTAGGCCAAGACAAGTTGAAGCGACGGGCGATCTGTCGTGTGACGCTATCGATGAGCGAGTACCGGTCCGTCGCGCGCGCTCGGTACACGTCGCGCATGATGCCGGTCTTGAGCTCGACCCGGCGCACCTCCAGCTCGAGCCCGCCGCCTGGCACCGCCGTCAGGCGTCCCTCGAGCATCTCCGACGCGCCCGCCCGCCGAGCCGCGTCGGTATATCGTGCCGCGGAGTCGTGGCCGGGCTGTATCAACTCGAGGACGCGTGAGTTGGCCAGCACGGCGAGCCCGCCCACTCGCGCGAGGTTCGTCGCCAACATGTCGGTGAGCACGCCATCGGCGCGAAGGGACTCTGGAATCCCGTCTTCTCGGACGAGCCCGACCGCGAGTACGGGCCGGGCGTCGCGAATGAACCATCCGGCTTGCCTTGCGAGCGCCGCCGTAACGGTGATCAGCGCGGCCGCCGCGAGGATGACGAATATGCCGCGTCGTGGTCGGAGCGGCGTCACCGCCGAGCGAGCGTCGGCCGGCTGCGGCGCGATCACCAACGACGGCGAACTGACGAGCGACGAAACTGCTTCGGTCCCGGAGGCGGATCGGGCAACCGCCGGTGGACTTACTTGCGTGTTGATCGGCGTTGGCATCGCCCGGAGCGCCGCTTCGAGCTGCTTGATCTCCGGGTCGGGGTCCGCCTCGAGCTCGCGACGGACGAGCGCTTCGTGCTGCCGCGCGAACGTCAGCGCTTCCGCGCGGTGGCCGCTGGCCCCGAGCGCCTTGAGATACCCGATGGCGTAGCGTCCGCTCAATGGCTCGCGGACCGTCAGCTCGCGCCACCAGGCGGCCGCGCTGTCGTGGTCGCCCCGGGCCGCCGTCTCGGTGGCCAATGTCTGGAGCGCGCCGATCACCGCGGCCGAGAGGCGCGCGCGCTCGTCCTCGACCCATCGCTCGAACTCGGGTGACCCGGGCAGATAGAAGCCGTCGAGAAACGGCCCTCGCGCCAGAGCGACGGCCCCGGGCGCATCGTGCGCGCCGAGGGCCGCGCGAAACTCGGCGACATCGCTGGCGATGGCCGAACGGTCGAGCGACAACACGGCGCCGTCCGATCGAATGACCTCGCAGTCGAGATCATTGCGAAGCGCGTAACGCGCCTGCCGCAACGAATGATTGGCGTGCTGATCGTCCGCCTCGGGCCAAAAGAGCCCGGCGAGACGCTCGCGCGATGCACCGCGATCGCCAGCAGCTCCAAGGACCGCGAGCAGGGCGAGCCTCGCGGGGCGGAGTCGAGGCGGGGTGGATCCGTCGTCGGATTCGAGGCCGAGCCCACCGAAGGTGACGAGGCGCAGCACAGTACGGGTGACGTTGCCGCCCCACCTGCGGACTGTCAAGCGAAGCCCATGTCTCGATCCTGCAAAGCTGTTGGGTGGCCGGTTCGCGATTGACGCCGTGATGACGCCGCCAGGCCCCGGGGATTGACGGGCGGCGCATATGGATCGCTGGCAAGAACTCACGGCTCACCAAATGTCCCGGGATCCTCGATGCGAACCATCAAACCCACGCGCTGGCTCACCGCAGCTTTGACAGCGAGCACCCTTGCCATGCCGTGCCTCGCTCAGGTTCCGTCCCCCTCCCAGTCCGGCGCCGCGAAGGCCGAGACGAAGATCTGGGAGAACTACGATTTTGTACCCGGCAATCGCGTGATCTTTTTCACCGACTTCAGCGAGGACCGGGTCGGCAATTTCGCGCGGGGGCTGACTTACCGGAGCGGCGCAGCGGAGGTGGTGGATCGCGGCGGAACGAAGGTCCTGCGAAGCACCAACACCGCGCAATTCTTGATCCCGGTCGGCAAGAGGCTTCCCGCCCGTTTCACGCTGGAGCTGGACGCCATCGTTAGCGATCCGGACGCTCGAGCCGTCGTGAGAATCGAAGGTGGAACCGACGAGGACCGCGGCGATAAATCCGCCGAGATCTCGTGGGACGTCACTGGCGCCATGCTCCTCGGGAGCGGCCAGGACGCGACGAGCACCGTGAAGGTTCCCGAAGAATGGTCCGCCCGGATTCTTGGGAAAGCCGCGCACGTCCGCGTGCTGATGGACAGCGCGTATTTGAAGATGTACACGAACGAGCGCCGGCTCTACAGCGTTCCAAATTTGCAGTTCCGGCGCGACAGCGTCATTCGCGTTTCGATCACGGGAAGCGACGAGAAGCCGACCTTTCTGACGTCGATCCGTGTCGCCGAAAGCTCGACGGCCGTGCTCTACGAAGCGCTCGCCTCGAAGGGCCGTTGGACGACGCAGGGCATTCTATTCGCCACGGGGAAGTCCGACATCCAGCCCGAGTCCCGCCCCGTCCTCAAGGAAATCGCCTCGGCGCTCACGCGACACGCCGATCTGAGAATTCTCATCGAGGGTCACACGGACAATGTGGGTGTGGCAGCGGCCAACCTGGCGTTGAGCGATGCGCGCGCCGCCGCGGTGAAAGCGGCGCTGGTGAGCGGTTTCGGGATCGCGGCGTCGCGGATCACGACGAAGGGCTTCGGTGACACGAAGCCTGCGGCGCCCAACACGACTACTGAAGGGCGCGCGCAGAATCGCCGGGTCGAGCTAGTGAAGCAATAGTGAAAAAGCGCGCCTCATCTGCGTCTCGAGCGAGACAAACCCTCAGGGCACTCGCTCGAGACGCAGATACAGCTCGTACAGTGCGACGGCGTCGTTTCCCGGCGGCGTTTTGTCGTACAGCTTGAGGCCGAATGTTCCTGATCGCCACCCGGGATTTCGCGGATCGCTGGCAACCGCCTGCCCGACCGCAGCGCTTGTCAGGACTACCAGGTGATCGAGCCACTGAGACGGGCTGTCGAACACGAGTCCCAGCGGCCGGTCCACCCCATGTGCCTCGCACGGCCGGCGTATGAGGTTTGCGGAAAGGGTCGAGCACTCGAGGATGAAGCTGCCTCGCTCGTGGAGCCGCACGGTATCCGTCGGCGCGTAGACGGCCTTGGTACCTGCCAGGCGCTGAATCTCCACCCCGGTGCCGTTGTTGTCGGCGCCATAGTAGGGATCTGGTGGTTCTTTCCGATATCCACTCGCCGCTGCCTCGAAGATCGCCTTGGCCCACATTGCCTGCACAACGGGATTCACATCGTCTTCCCAGAGGGTTGGGTGAACCACCACTGCATCGCTGTCCTTGAGTGATCCCTCCCAGAGCAGTAAGGGGAAGGTCAATGTTTGGAGAGCTCCAGTCGGCGCCGCCAAATCGAGACTCGCCGGAATGACATCGCCGGTTTTGATGCCTCCCGTCGGGCTCGCGGTTCCGGCTTTGATCCGTCCGTACGGCACTCGCACGGCCTCATCACCGTGTGACCGCGTCATCGCGATGGAGAGATTCGCCGCCTTCGTTGCGGGGAGTGTATCGCCGGTCAGCTGCGTGCGGTTGACGACCGCCGCAAAGTACACCTCGTCGCCGTGGCCGTCGTTGGCGTCGTCGATGTCCTTGCTCTGCTGCACCGCCTTGAATCCGAGCGCCACGAGTCGATAGCGGGGTAATGGATCCGCGGCTACCGTCGCCGACGCCTTGGCCCAGGACGTACTCGGGGTGATGACCCCACCGGGATTCCAATTCACCGTCAGGTTCCACGTTTGCACGCCGGCCGGAACACCCGTGAGCGTAAAGCTGTTCCGCTCCGTCACCGACTTCGTCGTTCCGACGACCTGCATACCGACGCCCGTTCCTGGGCCGCTCAGAAAATAGGTGATCTGATCGCCGTGGTAACCGAACAGAGTTCCCTCCGCTGAGACGACGTTCGACTGCCACTGCGCTTGAATATCGTCCCACTCGAAACGCACCTGCCCGGGAGCGACCGGTGTCGCCGTGAAGTTCGTTGGCTCCATCGTTGGAGTTTTGTAATCGGCCCTTGCCTCACCCGCCTTGCCGTCGGCCTGATACGCGATGACGCGATAGGTGTAGGTCGTCCGTGGATCAGGCGGGGTTCCGACCCATACCACTTTCCGGCGTATCGGGTCGGGCTGTGGAATAGCTGGCTGCGACCAGTTCGTTGTCCCCACCGCTGCATACGCGACCTCGTAGCGCACCGTCCCGGGGACGCTGTCCCACATCACCATTACCAGGTTGGGGATCCCGTCGACTGCGAGGGTCGGCGCCGGCCCCGCCGGGACACTCAGCGGTGCGCTGCGGTCCGCAATCGTCGACGTCGTCACCGTCGACGGTTGGCTTGGTGGCGGCGCGCTCATCGGCGTGATCGTCCCCGTGGTCGGCGGATCGACCGGCACGGCACTCACCGAAGTGGTAGTGGCGGCAACTTCTGGCTTCCGGAAACCAAATTGGGTTTCGCCAGCGATCTGACCAGCCGGCGTATTTGCAATCACTCGATAGACGTATGTCCCCGACGCCGGGAGCGGCGCGTCCTGCCAGGGAGACGACGCGCCGTAGGCGCTCCCGCTCGAATTGTTGCAGCAGTTCGCGTCATCGATCTTGCGGCGGCTGACAGCATAACCGTTCGCCTGCGCAACCAGCGGCCACGAAACCACGGGACCTTGTGGTCCCGCGGTCACCGTGACGGTGAACGTCTTCGGTATAGTGTTTCGGTTCAGGGGACTGTCGAGACTCTGGTTGGTTGCTGGGCTTATCGGCTGGTTGGTGTTTTGAGTGTTGTTATTCGCGACGACACCCCCACCGGCGGCGATACGCAGTTTGCTCAAGTAGACAGAGTATTTGTCGGCAATGTCCGGAGTCACACACTTGTCGGCCTCATTGCACCCGCCGCCGAGCGCCACTCGCAGAGTTCGGCCGCGCACGAATTGGCGGTTGCTCAGGTTCATGAGCAGCTTGCCATCGGTGAACAGCCTGAACGCTCCACCATCGAAGCTCACATCGATCGGCACGGGTCGCTGCGCCAACGTGAGCCCGATGGAATCAGGCATCGGTATTTGGAAATACTCGCCTCCGCCGACGGCGATCAGCGTCGAGATCTGCCAGAGAACTTCCATCGACGCATCGCCACGGTTGCGCTCGACCGTCCCTTCGAATGACAGGTCTTCCGGCGCTCCCTCGGGCTTTGGCGTGATCTCGAACTGGATCGTGAACGCGCTCGGCAGGTTCTCGGGAAGACGGACAAGCAGCTCCGTTCGCTCGGCCGCCCGGAGCACCGGCACGCCGTCCTTCGTTACGACGCTCGGTTTTTCCTTTCCCTTCGCGGTGATGCCTTTCGGCAACTCGTCTTTTTTGAGTCCGTTGAGGTCCATGACGAACAGCTCACGCGTTCCCGGCACGAACGTCGTGCCCTGCGCGGCCGCCCGTTCGGCGATTGCCACGAGGCAGAGGCACATGGCCATTCGGCGGCCCAACCCGAGCTCGCGACGCACCGGCGCCCCAACGTTGGCTCTCATCACACGCGTCTCCCGGGCTACGGAATCGGCGCGATGGTCCACGCCACCGTCGCGTTCAGCGTTCGACCGTCGATCTGCACCGGCATCTTCTTCGATCCGCTGATCGTCGACATCGTCGCGGGAAGCGGCTCTTTGCTCAGCTCGAGGTGGAACGAGTAGTCGGCTGTACGAGTCTTCGTCGGATCGTCGCCTCGGCGAACCTTCTTGTCCTTACATCCGGTCGTCTCGGTATGGCTCTTCGTGACCTCTTGTCCTCCCACTTCCTTGATCCCCGCCACGAGGTCGTACGTCTTGAGGTCAGGTGACAGCGTGAGGTGGCCTTGAGCCGCGGCCAGGACCATCATGTCGCTCAGCGGAATGCTCTTCTGGGCGGTGGCGTTCATCCTCCCTTGTCTTATGAATGGGTCGCTTATGCCGCCGCCATCGCTCTGCGTTTTGCAGTCGCTGGTCGTCGACTCGTCCGACGTGGCAGCCGTCGTCACCGAGAGCGTCACCGGCACCTTGTTCGCCGCCGCGTTGCCCATGCCCTGCATCGCCGGCACGAGAGTCCACATCGGCCCCGGCGATCCGGGCAACCCATTCGCTCGAGTCAACGTGTTGAGCGGCACGCTCCCAACCCATCTGATGGAATAGCTGCTCTGGTTCGTCACGCTTCCGCCAAGTGCCTGCTGCGTCGTCGGCCCATCCGTCTGCGTCGCCGTGACGGTGATGTTCACGGTGAATCCACTGGGCCTTTCCCAGGCGGATCCGGTCGCAGCCGCCGGTCCCGCTGCACCCGCCGATCCCGCGCCCTTCGGCACTTCCCCGCGCAGCGCCGCCGCGGCCGCCGCCCGCATTTCCGGCGGAACGTTCGCCATCATCGCCGCCGTCGGATCATCGCCCCTCGAGCTCGCACTCGCGTTTGCGCTTCCTCTTCCTCTTCCACGACCGCTCACGGCTCCCGCTCCCATGCCGCCCATCGCCCCGATGTCCACCTTTTGGTAGCCAGCCGGAATGGCGAACAGACTCGCCGGCTGCGGTCCTTCGGCGATGTTACTGAACTCCATCGATGATCCGTCGTCGTCTTGCGTCTTGATCGGGAAGCGCAGTCTCGTCGAGAGCCATGCCCGCGTCCGCACGCCCGCGGAGCTCGTGTAGTCCCAGCGGACCGTCTCGTATCCGTTCACGCTTTCGTTCCCACCCCTCACGCAGTTGGTGTTGCCGGTACCGCCAGCACACGGATTCGTCGGATCGGTTGGGCCGGTGATCGTCATGCTGCTGCCGGGCCCCTGACCGATCGGCATCTGCATGTAGACTTGTTCACTCGCCATCAGCACGTACTGCAGCTTGGCGGCCGGGTCGATGAGCGCGATGGCGTTCTGCCCGTTCAACGTCAGCTCGATGCGCATCTTCGCGCCGCCGAAGTACATCGTGCCGGACGATGGCGTGCCGTTCGCGCCGTCCTTCGCCGTGACGCTTGCTTTGAATTGAAGCGGCTGCTGCGCGGCAAGTGGTGCCACGAATGCCGCAAGTATTAGCGTTTGCTCAACAAGCCCGTTGAATCGAATCATGGTCGCGTCCTTGATCTTGGCGAATGGGATCACTGGATCCGCTCGATGCGGAGGTAGAGCGTGTACAACGCGCCGAGGGCGGCGGCCGCGCCGAAAGGCCCCGTCAGCGTGACCTCGCCAAACGGAACGAGAATCATCTTCGATCCGCCGGGCGCGAGGTCTGCCAGCTTCTCGCGCGTGAGCATCACGTGTCGGTCTTTGTAGATGATGGCTACCGGCGGCAGCGGAAGCGGCGGATCCGTCTGTGCGCCGATCGGACGATCCTTGACGTGCCCTTCGGCCTCCGACATCGGCAGGACGAACGGGAACCCCGGATGCTGGTCCGACACGATCTGCACGACCGCGGCGGTCTTCGTTTCGTTGACCACCTCATTCGACCTGACGAACGTCATCAGCGACGAGGTGATCCAGGGAGTCTTCCACGCGACGTAGGTAGTCGAATCGAGATCCCGGTCCCAAACCGATGGAACGACGAGGAGCGCCTCGGCGGCGGTGTTGAGCGCGCCCTCCCATACCAGGAGCGGAAACCGGTCCGATGTCGCGGCGGGAAACGTCGATCCGCTCGGGTCAAATTCTGCGGGAACATGCTCGCCGCCCAGGCCTCCAAGCCCGCCGGACGAAGTTGCGGTGCCCGCCTGTATGCGATCACCAAACTTTCCGCCTCCGACGTCTCCGTATTCGCGCGTCCGGACAACAGTGTGCGAAGCAACCGT
>Ga0070681_10005121_pt1 | contig 12653 bp, 13 predicted proteins | sample KBSC83BmetaG_FD_65650 | JGI IMG/M metagenome (GOLD analysis project Ga0070681, IMG submission 65650) | Corn rhizosphere microbial communities from Kellogg Biological Station, Michigan, USA - KBS C8-3B metaG | ecosystem: Host-associated > Plants > Roots > Rhizosphere | place: USA: Michigan...
GCGCAGATCGAGGTGAGGATGAGCAGCGCCAGCTGCATGCGGATGCCGTCATGGCCGAGAATGTAGCGAATGCCCTCGATGGTTTCGGCCCAGATCGAGCGCGCGGCTTGCGCCGCGGCGGGCGGCATGGTGATGCGCGCCTGGTCGATCGCGCGCAGCGCCAAATTGATCGGCAGGAACAGCAGGAAGGCGGCGACGAAGCTCCAGCCGGTGCCGGCGCTGGCGATGATGGCGCCGCCGACCGCCGGGCCGAGAAAGCGCGAGAAGTTGAAGATCATCGAATTCATCGCCAGAGCCGCGGGGATGTATTCCCGCCCGACCAAGCCGAAGATCACTGTCATGCGTGTCGGGCGGCTGAAGGCGATCACCACGCCGCGCGCCAGCACGAGGCTGACGAGCAGCCAGATGCCGATGAGGTGAGTCAGGGTGAAGAAAGCGAGAGCGGCGGCATAGACGAGCGAGAAGGACTGCGTGACCCTCAGCAGCTTCACCTGATCGGCGCGGTCGACGAAAGTGCCGGCGACGAAGCCAAGCGCGATGGTGGGCGCCGCCTCGGCGATGGCGATGCCGCCAAGCCAGGCGGTCGACTGGGTCAGCTCCCAGGTGAGCCAGCCGATGGCAATGCGCTGCACCCATTGGCCGACATTGGAAGACAAGGTGCCGATGACGAAAAGACGGTAGGGGCGAAGCGCGAGCGTCTCGCGCAGCATCCCGAAACCGACGGGCATTCTCATCGGCGGAAATCCGCTCCCTTCCTTCCCCGCAAGCGCGTCCGCGCCGCGGGGCGCGAGACCTCAATTTAGCGCAAGGGAGAAGAGAGGGGCAGGCCCTCCGCTCAGGAGGAATGGTTCGAGGAGCGGGGTCCGGCGGGCCGCTCGCCCGCCGAGTCGCCGTCGGGGTTCGAGCGCGATACGGTCAAAACCGTCGCCATCAGCAGCGAGCCCGTGAAAATAACGAAAGCCGCCACGACGAGGATGAGATAAAGCAGTTGTGCGTGCGTCATCGCCTGACCCCGGTGAGACGCAAAGTCTCAGCCACGGCCGCGGCGGCGTTCAAGTTACATTTTCGCAAGGTGGCGGGCGCCGCGAGGCGCCCGGCCCGTCATTCACTTGCTGGCGAGGCTCTTCACGTCGCCGTTGAGCTCGCCGCCATCCTCGATGTGCAGCTTGCCGTAGCGCACCGTGCCGCTGACATGGCCGGTGGAGCGGATCAGCAAGCTCTCACGGACGGTGAGCGAGCCCTCGTAATTGCCCGAGATCTCTGCGCTGGCGATCTCCGCGGCGCCCTTGAAGGTGCCGTTCTCGGTGATCTCGACGGTGTGGCAATCCTGAAGCTCGGCCTCGACCTTGCCATCGACGATCAGCCGGTCGCAGGACGAGATCTTGCCGTCGAGCGAGATGCCCTTGCCGACGGTCAGCCGCTTCGTCTCGTCCCGCGTCTCGGACTTGGCCTCGCGCGCGGTGGCGAGCGGCGTCGGTGCGGGCGGGATCGAATAATGCCGCGATACGGTGTGGCTGGTTGTCGGGCTGGGCGTCGTCGTCGCCGGGGCAAGCAGCGTGGCGGTGTCGGCCGCGCTCGTGCTGCCCGAGTCGCGCGCCTCCTCGGCGGTGGCGGTCGACTTGGTGCTTTTCTCTCGCGTGAACATTTTGCTCCTGCCGTGGCTTGGGTGATTTTTGTCAGGAAGCTTTGGCATGAACTGCGAAATCTCCCCTCGGTCCGGCAATAGCATGCACGACTTAGAGGCCCCTGTGTCAATCTTGTGACCAAGATTTTGGACTAGGGTGTTGCTCCCCGGACCCGGTCAACGAGTCCCAGCACGTCCCCGGGCAGGGCATCGCCTCGCCAGGCGACGTGGCCGTCGGGCCGCACCAGCGCGAATCGGCACTGATAGAGTGCCGCAACCGCCGCATCGGCGATGTCGACCACCGCCAGCGGCACGCGCCGCGAGCGCGCCGCCGCGAGCAGGGCCGAGTCGCCCGCCGAGTCGTACCCCAATCGCAGCAGGACGAAGCCGCCGCCGAACAGGTCGAGGGTCGAGCGATCGTCGCCAAGCCAGGCATGGGGTGCGCGCGTGCCGGGCCGCGCGCTCGGCACGAAGGGCACCGTCTCATAGGGGATCGGCGGTGTCCCGTCGGGGACGCAGATCGGCGAGTTCTCATAGCAATAGCCGAGGCGCAAATTCTCGGTGAAGGTTGGGCCATTGGCGCCGTTGGCGGTGCGATAGGCCTCGGCCCAGCGGCGGCGCAAGGCCGCGCCGCGCTCGGTATCCTCGGCGATCTCGGGTCCGCCCGGGAGCTCCGCGAGGAGCACGAACTCGTCGGTGCAGGCCTGCACGTTGTAGAGCGCGATCGGCTTGCGCTCGGCCTCGTAGGCATCGAGCAAAGCGGGGCCGCCCCAGCCTTCGATTGTCGCGACCAGCTTCCAGGCAAGATCGACTGCGTCGGCGAGGCCGGTGTGAAGGCCGAGTCCGCCGGTCGGCGAATTCTGATGCGCGGCATCGCCGCAGATGAAGACGCGGCGGTCGCGATAATGCTGGGCGACGCGCTCGCGCCGCTCCCACTCCATCACGGAGAGCACCTCATAGGGCACGTCGTCGCGGCCGATGAGGCGACGCATATAGCGATCGGCATCGAAAGCCGGATCGGCCTTCAGCACCGACAGGCGCCAGAGCTCTTTGCCGTCGATGCCTATGATCTCGCCCCAAGTGCCTCCCGCATCGGTGAAGCGGAAGAAGCGCGACCAGCCCTTGTCGTGAATCTTCATGATCGCCGCCGAGCGGAAGAACACGTTGACGCTGTGCGCGACGAGGCCGAGACCTTCATAGCCGAAGCCCAAAGCCGTCACGACCGTGCCGTCGGCGCCGTCGCAGCCGACGAGATAGCGCGCGCGAACGGTCTCGCTCATCCCGGTCTGGCGGTCGGTGATTGTCGCCGTGACGCCGTCCGCGTCCTGGCGGAAACCGTCGAGGCTGGTCAGATGGCGGATCGTCACGGCGGGGAGCGAGCGCGCCGTCGCCAGGAGGATCGGGTCGTAATAGATCTGCGCGCAGGCGACGCGCGGCTCGGGCGTGTAATCGAGCTTCTGGTCGATATAGGCGGGCACGTGATGCCGCGCGAGCTCGAAGCCGACCATGCTGGTGCAATAAGTCAGGCCTTGCGGATGGTGCTTCGGCCAGCCGGAATTCTTGACGATCTCGGCGATGCCCCAACGCCGGTTGAACTCCATGCTGCGGATCGAGAGCCCGCTCATCTTCGGCACGCCGATGCTGCCGTCGCGGCGCTCGACGACGAGGCAGCCGATGCCGGCACGGCCGAGCTCGATGGCAAGCGCCAGCCCCACCGGCCCGCCGCCCGCGATCAACACCTCTATCTGCTCCGCGCTCATCCGGCCCTGCCGCGATCCCCTTCGCCTCGAACGCTAAAGTGGGCAATTTGCGTGGTCAATGATGGGCTTGGCGATCGCGGCCGCCGCCGGCTGCGGGCGATTGGGGCGTTGCTTTCGCCCGGGCGGCGCGGGACAATTGCCGCCGAGCGCGGACGCGCCGCGCGATCGAGGGGTGGACGCCATGACAGAGCTGCGCGAGAAATTCGCCGCTTCGAACGTGATCGCCATGTGGGACCAGGAACTGCGTCCCAACCGGCCGCATCTTCCGACGCATATCTGGCACTGGATGGCGATGAGCCCGCTTCTCGGCGAGGCCGCCGGGGCGGTCAACATGCACGACGCCGAGCGCCGCGTGCTGATCTTGAGCAATCCAGGGCTCACCGCGACCGGCGCGCAGGGTGCGGCGCCCAACCTCTCGGTCAATTTGCAGATCCTGATGCCGGGCGAGACGGCGCGGCCGCATCGCCACACCATGCACGCGCTGCGCTTCGTGCTCGAGGGCGAAGGCGCGACGACGACGGTCGAAGGCAAGGTCTGTCCGATGCTGCCGGGCGATCTCGTGCTGACGCCGGGCTGGACCTGGCACGAGCACGCGAACACCGGCACGAAGCGTTCGGTCTGGGTCGATGCGCTCGATGTTCCCGTGCATGGCTATCTCGACAATCGGGTCTTCGAGCCGGGACCGACGCATGACATGGTCGAGCCGCCGGCGGACGCGGTCTTCGCCGCGGGGCTCGCGCCCGACAAGCCGGCCGCGACTTGGAGCTACTCGCCGAAATTCCGCTATCCCTGGACCGAGGCCGCGCAAGCGCTCGAGGCAATGCGCCCCGATGCCGATGGCGCGCGGCGCTTGCGCTACGCCAACCCGATGACCGGCGGCGCAATTCTCTCGACCATCGATTGCTACCTTCTCGGTCTCAGCAAGGGCGCGGAGACGCGCGCCTTTCGCAGCAACAGCAACACGGTGTGCGTGGTCGCGGAAGGCGAGGGCCAGTCGCAAGTGGGCGATGATCTCATTGCATGGAAGCCCAAGGATATTTTCACGCTGCCGCATGGCCAATGGGCCGCCCATAAAGCGCTGAGCGCCAAGGCAAGCATCTTCCAAATCACCGACCGCGAATTGTTCCGCCGTCTCGACTTCCTGCGCGACGAGTATCGAAACTAATCACCGGCAACGGTTCGGGGACGGCCGCCGCGGCGCGAGCGCGCTCGCTGTGATATTTCTGTGGCCCCTGCAAACGCATTATCTCCTGTCGCCGATTTGAGCCACAATGCTTGAGCGGGGCGATTTCTTCGCGCTTTTAACGACTTGTGCGGGGAACCGCGCCTTGAAGAATTGCATTGGGCCGTAGCGGCCTCGGAAAGCATAAAACAGGCAGTCGGAAGAGAGATCGCCTTTATCCGCCGATCGCCAAATAGCCAGCGCAGTGAAGGTATTTCAGGTGGGGGAGAATATTGACGATGAAGCGCGAAGCTCATGCTCTTGAAGAGGAAGTCATGGCGCCTCGCGCGCGCCATGCCGGTGCCGCGCTTGAGCTCGTTCCGCCGCAGCAGCCGCGGCAACAACGCGATTCATTCCTTGCCTTCGGTTGGTTCGATGTCGCGACTTGCGTGCTTGATCCCGAACGCAACCTGCAATTCTTCACGCGATCGGCACAGGACCTCTTGGGCATCGAGGCGGACGATGTCGGCAAGCCCTTCGCGCGCATCACGCTTCCCTTCGACGATCGCAAGCTCGCGACCGACGTCGCCGCGGTATTGATCGATGGCATCGCGGTCGAGCGCATTATTCGCGGGCAGAGCGGGCGCTGGTACAAGCGCAGCGTGTTCTCCTATCTGAGCGAGGGAAACACGACCGCGGGCATCGTCATTTCCTTCGTCGATGTCACCGAGAACCAGCGCGCGGCGGAGCGGCTCGAGCAGCTCACCACCCGCGAGCGCGCGGTGATCGAGGAAGTGGTCGCCGGTCATTCGAACAAGGTGATCGCTTTCAAGCTCGCGATCAGCCGCCGCACCGTCGAGTATCATCGCCAGCGCGCGATGAGCAAGCTCAGCGTTGCGACGCTGGCGGCGCTGATCCGCCTCTTCATGCTGGCGAGCCTGCGCCTCTTTGTGACGACGATCCACGAGTAAGCGCGGCCGACGCGCGCCCAGCCGCACATACCCAAAAACAGGACAGCACGGCGCCGGCGCTTGTCGCGCCGGCGGGTGCTTCGGGCTTTTCTTGGCTTCGCACGACGCCGGCACTTGTCGCGCCGGCTGTGCTGCGCGTTAGGGGCTGACGAGGATCATCTGTAGTTGTGAGACGGCGGCCGCGCTGGGGCCGGGCGTGAAGGAGGCCGCGGCCGAGACCACGTCGCCTGCCGCGGCGGCGTTCGGGCCGGCCACTTGCGTCGCGATCTGGATCGCGGTGCCGGAGAAGAGCGTGCCGGCGGCAGCGCCGAATCCGACGCCGATCGAGGTTGCGCCCGCGGTCACGCCGTCCATCTGCGCATCCGACAGACGAAGCGGCGCCGATGCGCTGCGATCTCCGGCCGAGGCCGTGCCGGCAAGGGCGAGAACGGCCGCGCCCGCGATAAGCGGTAACAATCCGGTCTTCATATCGATGTCTCCTGTGTGAAAGATATCTGGGGCCGATTGGGTGAGCGCTCCGCGGCGCCCCTCCGATCAGTTCGACGAGACCGATGCGCCGATCGCATAGACCGTGCCGGCGCTCAGCTTCACCGGCCCGAGCGGCGTCGCGAAAAGCACCGGCGTCTGGGTGACAAACGCCTCGGCCGCGGTCTCGGTGAAGGCTTGCGGCGTGCCGCTGGCGGAGGCGGAAAGCTGGATCAAAGCGCCGCTGGCCGAGCCCGCGGTCACGCCATCCATCTGCGCGTTGGTCAGCTTCATCGGCTCGGCGGCCGCGGCGAAATGCGCTGCGACCAGGAGCGGGACGGTCGCGAGGGCAAATTGTTTCAACATCTGTCTCTCCTTCCCAAAGTGTGGTTGTCGATCTGTCCTGGCGGGCCTCGTCGATCGCCGGCGGCTCGCAGCATCGGCGCGCTAGGGCAGAAAAAACGTACCGCCGGAAACGTAAGTGAAGCCGAGGCTCGCCTGGCCGCCCGGCGCGCCAATCGTGCCGGCGAAGGTGCGATTGACGAGCGTAGCGCCATTGACCGTACCCGCCGTCGCGACGCCGGTGTTGTTGATGCCGGAGCCGACGGCCGAAGCCGTTCCACCGATCGCGCCGCTCTCAGCGGTGCCGCCGCCGGGCAGAGCGATCTGCGAGCCGCCGCCGCCGCCATTGACCTCCGCCACGGCGACGCTGCCGCCGCCGGCGAGCGCGCCGCTCGCAAGGCCGAGCTCGAGCCCGGCGGTGACGCGATCCATCTCCGCCGCGGTCAGCATGTGGGGGCCCGCCTGGGCCGCCGGCATACCCGCGACCGCAAGACCGAGGACGGCGAGGCAGAGCGAGCGGCGCATCGTCGTGGCTCCTTCTTCGAAATATTCCGTCGTGCATTGCGGCGCTTCACCGTGCTTGCATCGACACGGCAAGCCTCGCGCGGCGCGAGGCTTGCGGGCAACGGGGCAGGGGAGGTAAGCGTGCGCTCTTTCCGTAAAGCGCGCGGGCCGAGAGCAGTAAGCGCGCGCATCGTGCGGGCGAGGCTTACTCCCAATGATCGCGCGCGAGCGCTCTATTGCTCGCGGTCGAAGCGCGCATAGAGCGCGGCCTGGGTGCGGTTCTCGAAGCGCAATTTACGCAGCGCCTCGTGCATGAGACGCTTCACTGCCGAATCGGTCATCGCCAGATGCTGCGCGATCTGGCGATTGGTCAGGCCATGAGCGAGCGCGGAGAGAACCTCGTTCTCGTGTGCAGTGAAAGCACGTTCGGATGCGCCGCTCGATGTAGAGCGCGTGAGCTGCTGGCGATCGAGCTCGGCCGGCAGGAGGAGGTAGCCCGCCCGCGCGACGCCGATGATGGCGCCGAGGCGTCGCAGATTGATTTCGGGAAAGACGATGCCGTTGATGAGATGGGCGGTGTCGGCGAGCAATCGCGTCTCATCGAGCGCCAAGGCGGCGATCAGCGGCATGCGCCGCCGCAGCCGCTCGATCGCTTGCGGCTCGCGCCGCGTCATGCGCCGCAAGGCTTGCGTCCAAATGACAAGCGCCTCGGCGGGTTCGTCGCTCCAGCCGGCATCGTCATCGGCCTCAAGCGCGTCGATGCCGGTCTCGGCCAAGACCGCTCTCGTCGCGTCGCTGACGCGCCTGTCGCCGCAGATCAGGAGAATGCGCATGGCGGGATCAGACATCGAACCACCGTCCCGGGCTGGTCGTTGGTGGCTTGGCGCGCGCGATCATCGCGTCTCGGCGGCCGCCGGCGGACCGCGTCGTGACAAAGTTTCAATGACGCCGCGCGCCGAATGCAAGCCGGCAAAGGGATGAGGCGGCGCGTCGCTCGCGCAGGGCCCATGCCTCGAAGAGTTCGCGCGCCGCGCCTGTCCGGGTGATTCGCGCCCGTTCGGTCGCCGCGCTCATTTGGCGAGGGCGAATTGGAACGGGAAAGCCGCCTTGACGCCGAATTTCGGTGCATCATGCGTCAAGCCGATATCGAAACGCAGATCGAGCAGCAGGCGCGGCGCCAAAACGGTGACAAGGCCCAATTCGAGCGCGGCGGCGACTTGATCCGAGCCTGGAATGCTAACGCCGTTGAAGGTGGTCTCGCCAGCGAAGGTGACCATCGGCGAGAACAGGAGCGAGGTTTCGGGGCTGACGGCGAGGAACGCGCCGCCCGTGATGGTGTATTGATCGCCCGGCTGAATGCCGTTTTTCTCGAAGGCCGTGGTGTAGCCGAGCCCGGCGGTGAAGACGAGCGGATCCTGGCGCTTGCTCGCGGTGATGCTCGCCTTCAATTCGCTGAAGCCGGTGCCGAGCGGGATGCCCTTGACGGTCTGGCCGAAATCCGTGTCCCAGCCGAGGCTGGCGATGAGGTTCGGTAGCCATTCGCCTTCATGCGCGAATTGCTTGCTCAAGAGGATGGTGGGATCGCCGAAGCCGAACCCGCTCGTCGATTGCTGGCTGAGATTCGAGCCGCCGACGCTGGTGACGGTGGAGACGCTCTTATAGTCGTAGGGCACGCCGATCTCGACCTGCATGTTCCAGGGCAAGCCCGCGCGCGCGATCAGCGCCGCCTCGATTTGGTTCTGCCGGAACTGATTGTCGGCAACCATGACGCCGCCATTCGACGTGAAGACGAGCTGGCCCGGGGTCGCGCTTTCACGCCGGACATAGGAAAGGCTCGGCACGATCTCGATTGTGCCGGCGGGCAGGAGCAGCGCGCCCGATTGAATGAGCGCGCGCTCGAGCGCGTGCTCGGCGGCCGCCTCGTCGACATCGAATTTTCCGGGCTTTGCCGGCGCGGCCGTCTGCGCCGGCGCATCGGAATTCGGCTGTTGCGGCTTTTGCTGCGGCTTCAGCGGCAGCACGGTTTTTGCGACTTTCTTCGGCGGCGCCTTGCGCTTTTGCTCTTCGAGCTCCGAGACGCGGCGGAGGAGATCGCGGATCGCCGCGTCGCGTTCATCGATGCGCTTTTGCAGCCACTCGGTGCTCGGCGCGGGATTATCGTCGGCGCGCGCGGTCGAGCCCGACGGCAGGACCGCGCTGGCGATGGCCCCGGCAAAGAGCGCCATGGGGGCAAAGGCTTTCAGAAGCTTCACTTGGCCCGGCGTCAGGGCTTGGACGAGGCGCGGGAATAGTCTTGGCAGGCGCGGAAGCATTCTGACCCTCAGAACGGCAGCACTTGGCGCAGCGCCTCGGCCGAGGGCGCGACGAACTGGTCGGCGCGCGGCGCGAGGCGTCCCGGCGGGGCCGGCTTGCCGTCACGCGTGACGATGAAGCCGACCCGGCCGAACACCGGAAAATCGATCCAGACCCGCGCGAATTTCTCGAGCGTCATGGTGCGGTTGCCGAAAGCGGGATCGGCAAGCAGGACCTTGCCGCCCTCAATGCCGCGAAACACGACGAAATGGTTGTAGCCGATGGGGTTGATCGCAACGATGATCGGTGCGAGCGCCGCGAGCTCGTCGAGCCGCAGCTTGCCGTAGCCGACGCCGACATAGCCGCGCCCCTCGACGAAGCGCTTCATGTCGAGCAGCGAGAAGCCCTGGCGGTAGCGGACGAGATCTGGATTGTCGATATATTCCTTGCGCCGGATGAGGCCCGTCGCGACTTCGCGCTCGGTTACCCGATCGCCATATTGAAAATTGAGCAGAGTCGCGAGCGCCGCGGCGCCGCAGCTCAAATCCCATTGCTGCACCACCGCGCCGTCATGGCGCATCTCGAGTAGCGATTTGACCGGCCCGTGGCGCTGGTCGGTGCCGGCGCGAGCCGCATCGGGCGTCGCGCTCGACAGCGCGAGGAGAGCACAAAGTCCCAAGGCGAGCGCGGCTCTCATTTGATCGGCGCGATGGCGAAGACCGAGCAGAGGCAGGTGGCGCTGCTCGGCGTCGCTGCCGCGCTCGAGAGGCTGTGGAGGAAAGCGATGTCGCCGACAGCCGCTATGCTCGCCGTGCAATGCGCGTCATCGCCCGCGGCGGAGGCGCGGCCCGAACCGAGGCCGATCTCGACCGCCTCCGTGCCGGTCAGCCGGGCACGCGCTGCCGGCGGTGCCGCTGGATCGAGGACGACGTCGAGCACGGTTGCGCGGCCGATGCGGGTCTCGCCCGCGACGGCGGCAAAGGCGGCGGGTCCGCGCGCCGCGCTCGCGAGATCGACGCGCAGCCCGAGGCCGCCGGCGGTCACGCGATCCATCTCGGATTCGGAGAGAATCATCGGTGCGGGGCTTTGCGTCGGACCCGCATGAGCGGTGCTCGCGGCGAGCATGGCCGCGAAGATATGCAGTGCGATGCAACCACCGCCCGCGGGCTTGATGGTGCGCCCGGGCTGGACCGGCCGATCTTGCGTGCGACGCGTTCCGACGGATTCTATCGCGCTCTCTTCGCGTTTCATCGATCGATCACCCGGCGCCATCATCGGCCCGATCCATCGCGAAGCCACGCGGGCAAAAGCATTTGTACGACTGGCATTCGGCCAAGCCGCGTGACCGTTGAGACGAGGGCTTCGATCTTTCGAGTGAAGCCGCTTCGCTCGCGGCAAGCCCACCGGGTGGCGGATGGGCGCAAACGGGGAGCGATGCTTGGCCCCGCTCGGGTGGGTGTGGCGCTTAGGTAGATTCCGAAATACCGAAAGATCGCGGCCGCGGGTAAATTTTAACGAACAGGACCGGACGCTGTTGCCGCGGCCATGCTGTTCGAAGGCCGCGTCAGGCGAGCCGGCGAAGGAGGTGATTGCGACAGAACGGGCGCGCCGCTCGTCTCAGCATTGGGAGCTGCCGAGACGGGCGGCAAGGCTCGGCCTTGCCGGCGGTGTCGCCTCGTGATGCGCGTTTCAGGAGAAGAGCCAATGTCAGGGATGAAAGAGATAAAGCTGACCGTGATCGATCAAAGTACGCTGTCTCGCGCCGGGCTCGTGAGCCTGTTGCGTGCGATGGGGTTTGGCGACGTCCGGGAGGCGGCGAGCGTCGCCGAGCTGCCCTATGGCGAGGTAAGCGGCGAGGGCGAGGTGGTGCTCGTTGATCTTTCGCTCGGCGCCGACGAGGTTCGCCAGATCGTTCAGGACATCGCCGCGCGCGCGCCCGGCTGCAAGGTGGTTTTCCTCGCCCAGGATCTCGATATCGGGCTCCTCGGCGCGTGCTTCGCGGCGGGTGCCTGCGGCTACCTGCTCAAGGACATCTCGCGCGACGCGCTGCAAGGGACGCTGCATCTTGTCGCCGCCGGCGAGAAGGTCTTCCCCTCGGCCCTCGCGCCGCAAATGGCGGCACTTGTCAACAAATTCGGCGAGCGTCGTGCGAGCTCGCCGAACCGCCATCCCGGCAATTTGTCAGAGCGCGAGATCGACATTCTGCGCTGCCTCGTGACCGGCTATCCGAACAAGACCATCGCCGCCAATCTCGCCATCGCGGAGTCGACGGTGAAGGTTCACTTGAAGCGGATTCTGCGCAAGACCCACGCTTCGAACCGGACGCAGGCGGCGATCTGGGCGGTCGAGAACGGCTTTGCCGCGACGGCCGAGCTCGAACGCTCGGCCTGAAGCGGGTTGGTCTTCTAGAGCATCACAAGGCCGCGGCGCGCGCCCTCGGCGACGGCTTCGGTGCGGCTATCCGCATCGAGCTTCTCGAGAATTGCCGCGACGTGGAACTTGACGGTGTGGAAGGAGATGCCGAGGCGGCGCGCGATCGCTTTGTTCGACGCGCCGTCCGCCAACGCCGCAAGGACTTCGAGCTCGCGCGGCGTGAGGGTCTCGGCGGGCGCTGTCTCGGGGCTCGCGCAAATGTGATCGCCGCGCTTGAGCGCCTTGGAAATCCCGGACGGGACCAAACTCAAGCCGCGCTGCAGCGCATCAAGCGCCATGCGCAGCTCCTCGGCGCTCGCCTCGGCGGGGAGCAGCGCCCCGGCGCCCGCCATCAGTGCCGCGCGCATCGCCGCGGTGTCGCTCGATGCCGCGATGACGATAAAGGGCGCACGCCGCTCGGATAGCCAAAGCGCGGGCTCGATGCCGGGCAAGGGCGAGGCAAGGATTGCATCGGCCCGGGTCCGGTCGAGGAGACGCGCGAGCGCAACCGGCGTGTGGGCTTCCCCGACGATCGCGCAGCCGGCATCGCGCGCCAGCGCCGCGAGCCCCTCGATGGCGGCGGCATCGGCGGCATAGAGCGCGAGCCTCGTCATGCTCTGCCGCCTCAGCCGCTTAGCGCTGCGGCCGCTCGCCGATGGTGACGCTCGCCTCGCGGGGCGTGCCGCCGCGGCGGATGGCGAGCGTTACGGAACTGCCGACGCTGTCGGGCCCGAGCAGCAGCATCGCCTCGCGCATGCGCGCGACCGGCTTGCCGTTCCATCGCGTGATGAGATCGCCGACGATCAGCTCGGCCTTCGCCGCGGGTCCCTCGGGATCGATGCCGAGGATGAGAAGGCCGCTCTCGCCGCCTTGCTGCGCCGGCCGCAAGCCCGCGCCGAGATAGCCGCGGGCGATCCGGCCCTTGGCAAGCAACTGATCGACCACGCGATCGATGGTCGCAGCGGGAATGCCGAGCACAAGGCGGCGCGGGCCGCGCACCGCCATGCCGAGCACTTTGCCCGCAGCATCGACCATCGCGCCGCCTTCGGCGCTCGGGCTCAAGCGCAGATCGAGCCGGATGAGCCGGTCGATCGTGCCGCCGCGCCTGCTGTGCCACTGGC
>Ga0070681_10005124_pt1 | contig 12650 bp, 9 predicted proteins | sample KBSC83BmetaG_FD_65650 | JGI IMG/M metagenome (GOLD analysis project Ga0070681, IMG submission 65650) | Corn rhizosphere microbial communities from Kellogg Biological Station, Michigan, USA - KBS C8-3B metaG | ecosystem: Host-associated > Plants > Roots > Rhizosphere | place: USA: Michigan...
GTATTTTAAATTTGCACCGCTGCAGTCGGACGAAGGCAAGCGGCTGGCGACCGAATATGGATTTGAGTCCGCGACCGTGCCAAAGGGTGATGAGGCACGTGATCTGATACCGATCGATTCGGTTATCCTGGTCGAAGACGGGCGGGCATACACGCACTCGACCGCCGCGCTGAAGATCTTGAGGCGGCTCGGAGCGCCTTGGTCGTGGGCCTACGCTTTTGTCATCGTGCCGAGGGCGATACGCGACTGGGCTTATCGCCTCTTCGCGCGTTACAGATATTGTTTGTTTGGCCGCAAGGCCCAATGCATGCTGCCATCACCGGAGGTGCGGGCCAGATTTTTATGACCTTACTGAGAACGAACGGAAGGAACAACTTTCAATCCTTTTTAGTATTCCTCATCGGGAATGTTGGAGCGATGTTAGGAACTTGGATTTTAAAGGGTGACTTAGATCACCGATATCCTTTCAAGATCATGAACGTACCGCCGCCAAATTATTATGTAGAAATTTCAAACTACTTGGTGGTTCTCGCCGTTGCCATAGCTCTTTTGACCTCCTTTGTTTTCTTTTTCTGGATAAAGGTCAGAGGGAGTGTGGCAGGTTTCGTCTCACTCGTCATGTGTCCCCTGGTCTTTGGTCTGGGTCTGTGGGCCTTCACAGCTATGGGCCCATATCGCGATCAACTAGATTTGCCGCTTAATTTTGATGCAAGTACTGCGACACAAAGGCATCAGGAGTTCTATAAGAGCGCCGGAGAAGAATTCTTTTTCTCTTTGGTGGTTTTCGTGATGGCCTATGTTTGTATAAAGGTCGTATCTTTGATCGCGTCAAGGCGTAAATTCTTACGTTAAGAAATCGTGACTTATTCTACTAGGATCTTAGAATTCGATCGGTTGCTTGAGCTCGTAGCGCGAAACGCGCAGACGCCGATGGGCCATGAGCGGCTGCTCGAGCTTAGGCCGCTTGCGAGCCGTATCGAGCTCGACGCAGCGCTTGATGCCATACGCGAAACGATCGCTCTTGCTGAAGAGAAGCAGGTGAGCTGGTCATTTAGCGGCTTGGAAGATCCATCTGATGCCGTGGCCACGCTTAAGATCAGCAATGCAACTCTCGACGCGATGCTGTTGCTCGAGATCGCACGCGTCTGTAATCAGGCCTTGTTTGCCCGCTCATCGCTGCAGCCCGATAAAGAATTTGCGCCGACGTTGTGGAACATCGTCGCCGATCTGCCGCCGACATTGTTTGCGGCCCTTGAAAAAGTAAACAAAAAACTTTTGCCGGGCGGCGAGATCGATGATTCGGCGTCACCAGAGCTTGCCCGGCTGCGGCGCGAGATCAGTGCGCAACGCGGTCGACTTACTAAATCTTTGGAATCTGTCATGCGCGCGGCAGGAACTGCGATCCAGGACGAGATCGTCACAATTCGAAACGATCGCTTTGTTATTCCGGTAAAGGCCGATTTTCGCGGCAAGGTCGGCGGTGTCGCACATGGATTTTCATCATCGGGTGCGACCGTGTTTGTCGAGCCGCTCGCAGCGATCGACGCCAACAATGAGCTGCAAAATCTGCGCGGCCAGGAGGAACGCGAGGTGGCGCGAATTCTATTCGATCTGACCGAGATGCTGCGAGAACAATTGCCCGGCATCGAAGCTGCAGTAGAGGCGGTCGCCGAGCTGGATGCGGTGAAAACAAAGGTCGAATTTGCTCGCAAGTTTAACGCGTCGGTGCCCGAGATCGAGGGAGATGAGACGCTGGAACTTGTCGATGCGCGTCATCCTCTGCTGGAGGAGAACCTTCGACGCGGCGGAGTCAAGGATCAGCTGTCAGCTGACAGCTCACAGCTGACAGCTGGAATGGAAAATGGCGTGGTGCCGTCGAGCTTTTCGATATCAGCGGACAAGCCCGTGATGATCATTTCGGGAGCGAATGCGGGCGGTAAGACCGTCGTGCTGAAAACTGCCGGTCTGTTGAGCCTAATGGCCATCGCGGGATTGCCGGTTCCAGCCAAACGGGCGCGTGTTCCCTTTTATCGATCGGTGCTGGCGGACATCGGCGATCATCAATCGCTGTCGGCCAATCTGTCGACATTCTCATCGCATATGTCGAACATCGCTGAGATGATGCGCGAATGCGTCGCTCCCGCGCTCGTTTTGCTGGATGAGGCCGGGACAGGCACAGACCCTGAGGAAGGATCGGCGTTGGGCGTTTCGATAGTCGATCATTTTCGCCGCGCGTGCGGTGCGCAGGTCATTGCCTCAACGCACTATCGCGGGCTGAAAATGTATGCAGCCAACGACCCGAATGTGATCAACGCTTCAGTGGAGTTTGACGAGAAAACGCTGCAGCCGACCTACAGATTGTTGCTTGGGCTGGCCGGCGCATCCTCGGGAATCGAGATCGCGCACCGGTTTGGGATCAATGGCGAAGTGATCTCTCACGCACGGGAAAATCTCGACGTGTCCGCGCAGGATGCCGAAGCGTACCTGCAAAAGCTGCAGACCGAATCGACCCAGGCGGAAGATCTGCGAAAGGCCCTCGAAGAAGAGCGCGAGGCCGTGGCGATGCGTTACGCGAAACTTGATATCGAGTTTGGAAAGAAAGAAAAGCAGCGGCAGAAGGAATTTGAACAAGAGCTCGCCCGCGCCGTTGACGATTTTGACCGGCAGTCAAAGCAGTTCGTCGCCAGCCTCGAAGACAAAGCTCTCAAAAACAAACTCGAAAAGGAGCGCCAGGCCCGCAAAGCGGAACTCAACCGCGCCATTGTCGAGAAGATCCAGACGCCGAAAGCAAGAAGTGCGTCAGCCACACAGGCGGAAACACGACCGTTAGGGAGTGTGTCGGGCCCAGACCAAAAAGTCGAGATCGGGTCCAAAGTCGTGACATCATTTGGCAACATCGGAATAGTCGAAAAAATGGACAGAGGGGTCGCTGAGGTATTGGTCGGCGGTATGCGCCTTAGAGAAAAGATCTCGAATCTACGAGTCGCCGAAGATATCAGTAGTTCGCAGGTAAGCAAGGGCCCAACACGACCAAGTGGGACTCAAAGGGCGCTAGATGCTCCCGACGTCGCTGCGGAGCTGAACCTAATCGGCAAAACGACCGCTGAGGCCGACTACGAACTCGACCGTTTTATCGACGAAGCCTACATGGCCTCGCTTCCTCTGGTTAGAATTATCCACGGCTTTGGCACCGGCGCGCTCAAAAATTTTGTTCACCATTTTTTGAAGGACCATGACCTCGTCGAACGCTTTGCCTTCGCCGCACCGGACAAGGGCGGCAACGGTGCTACCGTTGCCGAATTAAAGCTGTCATAAGTTTCGGTTTAAGTTTTTGCCCATATGATCTATATTTTTTCGCGGCCGATGCTGCAGAGGTCTGGCTATCTCGGAAGCGTCAGTGCTCTTTTCGCGGTGATATCATTCATCGCATTTGCCGTTTTGACGGGTCCGTTGGTGCAAGCAACGAGGTCCTCAACCGTCACGCCGAAAAACGTCCAAACAAATGCAGAGGAACTGGATCTGCTCATCCTTCACGGCAAACTTGTCGACGGCTCGGGAAAACGGCCGCGGATGGCCGACGTCGGTATACGCGGCGATCGCATCGCGTTTGTGGGCGACGCCACAAAGGCAAATTTGACTGCGGCCCGCACCATTGACGCAAAGGGGTTGGTAATTGCTCCCGGGTTTATCGATCCGCATACCCATACGCTTGGCGACCTCTCGGATGCCGCCCGCAAGAGCAATCTGGCCTATTTGATGCAGGGCGTTACGACCGTGATCACGGGTAACGATGGCGGGAGCGTCCTGAATATAGGCGAAACCTTAACGAAATGGGACACGCAAGGCATCGGCACAAACGCAATTCTGCTCGCGGGTCAGGGCACAATTCGTGGAAAGGTCATGGGTGCAACTGACGCTCAGCCGACCCAGGAACAACTTGCGGAAATGAAGTCCCTCGTCGCGCAGGAAATGGACGAAGGGGCATATGGTTTATCAACGGGCCTTTATTACGCGCCCGGAAGCTATTCGAAGACCGAGGAAGTGATCGAGCTCGCAAAAGTAGCCGCCGCGAAAGGCGGAATTTACGACACGCACATGCGGGATGAGAGTTCATATTCCATCGGCTTGCTGGGATCGATCGAGGAAACTATTCGAATAGGCCGCGAAGCAAATATCCCGGTACACATTTCGCACATCAAAGCACTCGGCCCCGAGGTTTGGGGTCAGAGCAAACAAGCCATCAAGCTGATCAAGAAAGCTCGTGCCGAAGGCGTACAGGTAAGTGCATGTCAATATCCATATACCGCCTCGGGGACGAGCATTCAGGCATCGTTAATGCCCCGCTGGGCCGAGGTAGGCGGACGGGCCGAGATGCTCAAGCGGATCGACGACCCGCAGACGCGGGCGCGCCTGATCTCGGAAATGGAAGTCAATCTAAAGCGTAGAGGCGGGGCGGATTCCCTTTTGATCACTGGTGCCAGAGACACAACGCTGGTCGGAAAACGGCTCTCTGAGATCGCGGCCGCAAAAAACGAGACGGCTGTTGCGGCGGCACTCGAAATGATCAAGTCCGGGCCTACTGATGTCGCATCCTTCAATATGGCGGAGAAAGACATCGATCGTTTCATGAAGCAGAGTTTTATTACAACCTGCTCTGACGGATCATCGGGCCACCCGCGTAAATACGGCACTTTTCCGCGAAAGCTTCGCGAGTATGTTTACAAGCAGAAACTTATCAGCCTTCCGTTTATGGTCCGCAACTCGAGCGCCTTGACCGCCGAGACATTTCGAATTCCCGAGCGCGGCATGATACGCGAAGGCTATTTTGCGGATATCATAATTTTCGATGAAAACACCGTGACCGATCGCTCGACGTACGAGCAGCCCGAATTGCTGGCAGTCGGGATGAAATTCGTAATCGTCAACGGCAAGACCGCCGTCGAGAACGGCGAATACACAGGAGCCCTCGCCGGCCGGGCTTTGCGGAAGCAGGTGCGGCAATAAGGCAGCGCTTAGCTTCCGCTCGCTGGACCAGGGCGACCAAGGCGCTGCAGCAGGCGAGTTGAAATTTTGATTTACCAAAACCTGGACTGAGCGAAGAGCGCGGCGGTTGTGAAGGACTACAAACCCATGAGACCAATGATGACGATCCTGAGTATTGTTCTCTTCGTTTTAGGAATTCGCGCGCAAGAAAGCCCCAAACCAGAGCAGATTGATGCCTTCGGCCGAATTGGTTGCGATGAGATGGGCGCTCGAAACCAAAATTTTGCGGTTCAGATATCTCAAACACCGAGTAGCCGGGGTCTCGTGATCGTACATTCGTCGTCAGGCAGGCGGAATCCCATCTATGCACAGTTTCGCCTAATACTTACCAATCTCTATTATTCCAATGCGGAGGACCGCGTAGATTTTCTCATCATGAACGACAGCCCAGAGCTGAGGTGGGAGTTTTGGAAGATCCCTGACGGCGCTGAACCACCTGTACATAGTGGTGAAAAATGGTTTCCACCGAAGCCCAACCTCACAAAACCTTTTATTTACGACTACGAAGATGAGATCGGCGAGTGTTCGACATTCGTTCCAAGAAAATTTGCCGAGCTATTGAACTCTAATCCCAGCGCGCACGCGAATATCGTTATTAAAAAGGGTAGAGAAAAAGGGTTAATCATTCGAGGATTTGCAAACGGCTGGATTGATGAGTTGACCAATAAATACGATGTAGACAGAAAAAGAATAAAGATTTTTTACGCGCGCGGTGATAGCTATCTAACATATGCAGAATTTTGGTTCGTTCCTGCGAGAAAAAGGTAAATGCTCTACCCTCAATACTTCATTGACGATCTGAAAAACCGGGCGGATATTGTCCGGATAATACAGCCGTACGCGGAGTTGAAGAAAAAGGGTGCGAACTGGATGGCCTGTTGTCCGTTTCATCAAGAAAAGACGCCTTCGTTTTCGGTCAATCCGTCGAAGGGGTTTTATAAATGCTTTGGCTGCGGCAAGGGCGGGAGCGTTTATAACTTTCTGATGGAGATGGACGGCTTGAGCTTTCCTGAGGCCATCAAACGTGTCGCCGAGATCACCGGCGTGATGCTGCCGGAGCCGATCGATGACGAGCAGTTTGAGCGATCTAAGAAGAAAAAGGAAGAAAAGAAGAAGCTTGCCGATCAGGTGATCGATCTCAATCGCCTCGCGATGGAGTTTTGGGAAGCGGAGCTCGAAGGCAAACGAGCAAAGGCCGCCCGCGGATATTTGGAGAAACGCGGCATCTCGCCGGAGACGCAAAAGATGTTTCGCATCGGCTTTTCGCCGGATACGTGGGATTCGCTGTTAAATGTATTAAAGGAGAAAGGCGCGGACGAAAACTTGATCGAGCAAAGCGGACTTGTGGCTGTTCAGGAAGAGCGCAAAAGTCTCTACGATCGCTTTCGCGGGCGGATAATGTTTCCGGTGCTCGATGTGAGCGGGAACCCGATCGCATTTGGCGCTCGCGCGTTGGGCAAGGACGAACCGAAATATCTCAATTCGCCCGAGACGCCCGCCTATGTCAAAGGGCAGCATCTCTACGGGCTTTTCAATTCAAAAGACGAGATCAGGCTTAAGAAATTCGCGATCCTGGTTGAGGGTTATCTTGATCTCATTTCTCTTTTTGAGCACGGCGTCAGAAATACCGCGGCGAGTCTTGGGACGGCGTTGACGCCAGAGCAATCCAGGTTACTGAGCCGTTTTACAAAACGCGTCGTAATAAATTACGACGGCGACGATGCTGGAATAAAAGCGGCGCGGCGCGCGATAGAACATCTGCTACCACAGGACCTCGAGATAAAAGTGCTTGTTTTGCCGAACGGTCAGGACCCCGACGATTTTGTCCGACAGAATGGGGCCGACACGTACAACGAAGCCCGTGGCCGAGCCGAGCCATTTCTAAATTTCGCGTTGGGCGCGTCTGTCCGCGGCCGCAGCCTTGCGAATGCGCGTCAAAAGGCCGAGGCCATCGAGGAGATCGTGCCTGTTCTGGCGGCGGTCAGAAACAATATCCAGAAACGCGAGAGTTTTGACCAGGCAATGGACTTTTACCGGGTTGACGCCGGTCTGAGGCGAGAGCTATGGAATTCCGTCAGAAAAGGAATTGCGGGTTCCGAACCCGACGACGTTAAAAGACGCGTCCATCGTGTCTCGCAGACCAAAATAACGGTGGCCGAACAGCTTCTTCTTGAACTGCTGGTGTACGACCGCGAGCTTCAGTCGCTGATCTTCGCCAAGCTTGAGCCGTCTGATTACGAGGCGCTGGCGACCGCTCCGGTTTTTTCGGCCTTGATGCAGCTAAACGAGCTGGGTGAGGAACCCAGCCTCGAAAGGCTGTCGGAATTGATCGGCGATGACGAAGCGCTCGAAGATTTTATACCCTTGCTGCTAATGACCGAGCCCAAGCGGGCCGCCGGCGAGGACATCGAGGCCGTGTTGCACGAGGCCGAAAATTGCGTCGTTTCGCTCCGATTGATGGCAATAAACAACCACATTTCGGAAATCCTCAGGGAGCAGGCCCAAGCTGAGCAGGCCGGCGACACGGAAACGGCCAACCACCTAGCACGCGAATCCATCGAATTAGCAAAAATGAAGCGCGAGTTTCAGCAAAGACTCGCTAACTTGTGATATTATTGGCTATTTGTATCGAGGACGCCCGCCGGGAACAAACTCCGGCCCATTATCGTATTTAAGTAATTAACAGACAACGAATTAGGGCGTTTTCCCTATCTAAATCCTTCATCTCTGGTATGGCAGATTACGACGAAAAAGAAGACCTTATGGACCGCTTGCTGGCTATCGGCAAGCGAAAAAAATTTCTGAGCCTAGATGAGCTCAATCAAGAGATCCCGGCGAATATGATGTCCGCGGACGATCTTGAGGACGTTTTGGAGCGCCTGGAGGGCGCAAACATTCCGGTTGCCGAGACCGACGCTGCACTGCTCGAACGAGCGTCGTCGATGGCACTTGACGAAGAGGAAGAAGATGTCGACGAAGACGATCTCGATCTCGATCTTTCGGCAGGGGCATTGGATAAATCTAACGACCCGGTACGGCTTTATCTCCGGGAAATGGGCATCGTTCCGCTCCTGACCCGCGAGGGCGAAGTTTCGATCGCCCAGCGGATCGAACGCGGCCAGATCAAGACACATAAAGCCATCTCTCGTTCACCGATCGCTGTCGAGCGGCTGATCAAGATCGGCGATGACCTTCAGGCCGCGCGAATGACGATCCGCGAAACGGTGTCGTTCTCGGAACAGGCCGAGATCTCGCTCGAAGAGGACAAGGCGGAAGAATATATGCGATGGACGCTCGAGGGCATCGCAAACATCGCTCAGCATTATAAAGAAGCGCTCAAGACCTGGCGGACCCTGGTCAAAGAGCAGGAGAAAACTAAGGGCAAAAAGACGAAACGGCTGATGCGGCTAAAACGTCAGACCGCGCGTGCAAGGCTCGAGATCGCTCAGGAGATCAAAAATCTCAACCTGACCGAGCACGCAAATCAAATATTGATCGCGTCGATCCGCAAGGTGGTCGAGGAGGTCAAAAAGCACGAGAACATCCTGAAACGCGCACAAGGCCGTCTCGATAAAAAACCGAGCGACCCGACCGAGAAAAAAGAGCTTCGCGCTAAGGTACGCGACAACAAGGCCGTCTTGACCGAGATCGAGGAGAAATATCATCTGCCCGTCGTCGAGATCAAGCGGTCGTATCAGACGATAGTCGTCGGCGAGGCGGAGACCAATCAGGCCAAGCGCGAGTTGGTCGAGGCCAACCTCAGACTGGTTGTTTCCATCGCGAAGAAATACACAAACCGCGGGCTGCAATTCCTCGACTTGATCCAGGAAGGCAACATCGGTTTGATGAAGGCGGTCGATAAGTTCGAATGGCGCCGTGGTTACAAGTTCTCGACTTATGCGACATGGTGGATCCGTCAGGCTATCACTCGTGCCATTGCCGACCAGGCGAGGACGATCCGCATTCCGGTGCACATGATCGAGACAATCAACAAGCTCATCCGCACCTCGCGCCTGCTGGTGCAGGAGCTTGGCCGCGAACCAACGAGTGAAGAGATCGCAAAGCGGATGGATATCCCTGTGTCGAAGGTCCGAAAGGTCCTCAAAATAGCGCAGGAGCCCATCTCGCTCGAAACGCCGATCGGTGAAGAGGAAGACTCGCATCTGGGCGATTTTATCGAGGATAAATCGATACTAAACCCCGCAGAGTCGGTCACTTTTTCAAATCTTCGCGAGATCACTGACGAGGTGCTCGCTACGCTAACGCCGCGCGAGGAAAAGGTGATCAAGATGCGGTTTGGCCTCGGCAACACAGGGTCCGAGCATACGCTCGAAGAGGTCGGTCAGCATTTTGCCGTCACTCGCGAACGTATCCGTCAGATCGAGGCAAAGGCGTTGAGAAAGCTCCGTCACCCGTCGCGGTCGCGTCGGCTCAAGGCCTTTTTGGAAGGAAAACAATAAGCGGTGTGAAATTCTGGCTTCGCGGTCTGATATCCTATGGGCATCGGACCGCGAAGCTGTTTTTGCTCATGGATATGAAAGTCACTCTTTTACTTGTTGCCTTTCTGAATCTCTCACCCGTAGCGATTTTTGGACAGAAGGATACGCCAGATCTCATTAAAATTCCGTTCGTTCGGTCCGAAATCGATTCAAACACCGAAGCAAAGGATGAATCTATCGATTCAAAAAACCACAAAAGCGTGATTGCACGCACTTCAGGTAGCAGCAGCGATGCTGAGCTGATTCGCATCGCCGAAACCGTTTATCCGGACCAGGCAAAACTCGACGAAAGTTCCCCCTTCAAAAACGGCCGGGATCGTCCAAAGGATGAAACCGAACCATTTTGGTCTGCAGGCTCATTCGACGGCGTGAAAATTGCGGCAATAGTATCGAGGAGGGCCCTCAAATACTATCAAGAGTTGTCGGTTAGCTTCCGTGGAAAGAAAAGTCCTACCCAGATCACGATGACGAGCACCGCATTCGATTATTCAGCAAGTGTGGAATACCGTCCTAAGTTCGTTATAGGAACGGATGAGTTTGAAAACGTTCGAGTTGCTAACCTGAAACTGTCTTGGTCACAGTACTGCGGGAATCTGTGTGCGATGGCTTTTGAACGAACCAAAGTTGTTGTGTTCGATTCAAATCATCAGCCTATCGCGATGTATTTGGACGCGGAGCGCCGGGTTTTAGTAAGTTGAAAGACGATGTCGATCGCGGGGCAGATATTTTGGATCATTATTCTTTCAGTCGTCGTGGCGTCCATCGCCTGGACGGTCACGCAGGAAGAGATCTTCGGCGAGTGGCGAAACTACTGCAAGGCGAAGAGCAAGAGCTGCCGCACAATCCTGCAACGAAAATTCTTCTACGTCTTTACCTGCGAATATTGCTTTAGCCACTGGGTCACGCTCGTCGTTCTGATCGTTACGGGTTTTAAGCTTTTATTCGACGACTGGCGTGGTTATGTGTTGGCCTTTTTCCTCCTGCCGTGGGTCGCAAATCAGTGGATGAGCTTGTATCGACTATTGCGTGTCGACATCAAGCATGAAAATGCTCTGGCCGAAAAGTCGATCAACGACGTTAAGGAGGGGCGATAGCCAGACTCGTCGCTACCCATATCGTCGTTTCAGTTAAAGTAACTTCGCGAAAGGATCACCTTATTCTTGTAACAACTGGGCTTAGGACTTTGTACCAGTGTACCAGCCATTTTTTTGTATCTTTATTATCGGACGCACGCCACCGCTGACTACAAACAGGATCATTTTCAAAGAGCCATCCCCATACCGCAACACCCGTTACAGCACAAGATACTATTATACCATACCTGTCAAGCGCCCTTCGCGCATATTTTCAGCGGCGACAGTGGTTAGATGAGCTCTTTTGCGGCGGCAAGAGCCTCGTCGACGGTCGAGATCTTTCCATCGAGCTGGCGCTCGTAAACCGCGTCGAGGACCTGTTTGAATTTCGGTGAAGGCTCGAGGCCGAGGTCGATCAGGTGGCGGCCCATGAGAATGGGGTCCGGCGCTTTCTTTTCGATCTCGAGCTCGCGGACCTTTTGAATGAACCACTCCTGTGCCTCGGAACCGAACCGTTTTTCGGGCGGCAGCCACTCAGGATTTCGGCCGAGGCTGTCAGCTTTTGCAACGCGATAAAGCAGATCGGGCTCGACCTTTCGCGCGAGGCGGCGAAAGGCCCCGTCGCCGACCGGACTCTTTGATTCAGCTTTGTAGAACTCGCCGGGCTTAAGATGATATTTAACGAGCTGAACGACCTGATGCCGCACGTCATAGCCGTTGATGGTATAGATCCCGAAGCGGTCAAGAAATGACATGGTCGGCTCGATACCGGCCTCGTCATGATTGTGCGAACGCCAGCGCCCGTCAAAGAATTTTGTCGTGGGTGGCTTGCCGAGATCGTGAGCGACAGCGGCTAACATCACCGTTACTTTTTTTTCGTACGGCAGATCATCGATGAGCTTTCTCGCCTCATCGGCGACCATCATGGTGTGAAGATCGACGTTGCCCTCGGGGTGCCATTCGGGCTCCTGGGGCACGTCGACCAGCGACTGGAGCTCGGGAAATATCTGCCTAACGACGCCAAGATCATAAAGCCATTTTAGGCCGATGGATGGGCTCTGCGCTTTTAGTAATATCTTTTCGAGTTCGCCCCAAACGCGCTCTCGCGGAAGGTCCGTCACATCGATCGTCTTGCAGATCGCAACTGTTTCGGGCGCGATGTCGAATTCGAACCGCGCAGCAAACTGTGCGGCACGCAATACGCGAAGCGAGTCTTCGGCAAAGGTCGCCGACGAGACATGGCGGATGATTCGTTTTTCAAGGTCTTCCCGCCCGCCGGTGGGATCGACGATCTCGCCGGTGAGCGGGTCTTTCAAGATGGCATTGATGGTAAAATCACGCCGCGAGCATGCCTCCTCGAAAGACATTTCCGGATCGCCCTCGACGATAAAGCCGCGGTGCCCTTTTCCGGTTTTTCGTTCGCGTCGCGGGATTGAGACGTCGAGATCTTCGCCGATCTTATAGACAGTAAAAGCCTCTCCGACGATATTAACGTCACCAAACGCGTCTAGTATCCCGCGTAGCTTATCGGGAGCGATACCATAAACTTCGACATCCCAGTCCTTGTGCGCGACAGCCATCAGCTCGTCGCGAACGCATCCGCCGACAAGCATCGCTCGTCCGCCGGCGGCTGCGATCACGTTTGCAATGGCATCAACTTTTTCTGGCAGGCTTTCCATTATGATAAAAAGAAGTTAACCACGAAATCACACGAAAATCACACGAAAAGATCATCGAAGAAATGTCCGTGCCTGTTTGGGTATTTTCGTGGTTAAGCTATCTTCGCTTATTTATTCAGACGTTCGGTGAGATATGAGTTTAACGAATCGACTCCGATCCGCTCCTGTTCCCAAGTGTCTCGGTTGCGGACGGTGACGGCGTTGTCTTCGATCGACTGATGATCGACCGTAACGCAGAACGGTGTGCCGATCTCGTCCTGTCGAGCGTAGAGTTTTCCGATGCCGCCGGTGTCATCATAGACGGCCCGCATCGAGGGCTGTAGATCATGTTTGATCTTTTTCGCCATCTCGACTAT
>Ga0070681_10005125_pt1 | contig 12644 bp, 11 predicted proteins | sample KBSC83BmetaG_FD_65650 | JGI IMG/M metagenome (GOLD analysis project Ga0070681, IMG submission 65650) | Corn rhizosphere microbial communities from Kellogg Biological Station, Michigan, USA - KBS C8-3B metaG | ecosystem: Host-associated > Plants > Roots > Rhizosphere | place: USA: Michigan...
CGCCGCCGCGCCCGAGCCGATGACGACGATATCGCTCTCGCGGTCCCAGACCGGGCCGTCCTCCATCGCGCTGCCGCTCCCCGACGACTGGCCGCCTTTTCAGCCAAGGCGACTGTCGCCCCGGACGGACAAAACGGTCAACAGCGGCGATCGCCCCGCCCCCTCCCGCGAGGGGAAGCGGCGGAGCGAGGTATCGGAGGCGCCTAGAGGTTTTGCGGGTTGCCGCTCAGCACGGTGAAGCTGCCGACCCGCGCGCCGTTGCGCTCGAAGGCGACATTGCTGCCCTCGCGATAGAGCCCGTAGCACTGCTCGATGCCGACATTGGTCTTCGTCATCGTCGTGCACAGGCGGTTGTCGTTGGTGACGCGCCACGCGCCGGCATCCCTGAAGTCACCTTCGCGGAAGCTGACCCTGCCGTCGCGCGCGAAGCGCATATAATAAGGCTGGCCATTGCTGGCGACGCCGCTCGCCGTGTTGTCGACCATGAGCCCGAGGATTTCGTTGGCGCCGAGCTGTGCGGGCAGCGCGCCGGGGACGATGCCCGCGGTCTGCGTCGGCGCGTAGGTCGTCACGGCGCCCGGCGCTCCGGTCGTCGTCGTGGTGGTCACCACCGAGCTCCCGGCCGGCACGTTGAGCACGGCGCCGTTGCTGGTCACCACCGGAACCGTCCCGGCCGGCGCCGGCGCGACATACGGGGTCGGGCTGATCACCGTTCCATCGGCGACGTGACTCGACGGCATCGCCACGACCGGGCTTGACGGCACCGCCGCGGAGCTGTTTGCGGGCAGGGTGTTGGCGCACCCGCCGAGCGCGAGAAGCGCTGCTGCGGGAAGCAGGACGACGGAAAATAAGTTCCTCATGGTCGTTCCTTTTTCGGTCGCGTTCCCCACCATCCGCAAACGCGCATTGTCCGGGCCTTGTTCCTCCTTCGGTCGAAAGACGGCATGCGACGCAGCCCGCCGCGCGACATCGAAAGCCGCGGGGCGGGCACGCCGGCGATTGCGGCGGCTCAGAGGTTCTGCGGGTTGCCGCTCAGCACAGTGAAGGTGCCGACGCGGGTGCCGTTGCGCTCGAAGGCGACGTTGTTGCCCTCGGGATAGAGCGTGTAGCACTCCTCGACGCCGACATTGATCTTGGTCAGCGTCGAGCACAGCTGATTGTCGCTGGTGACGCGCCACGAGCCCGAATCATAGTAGTCGGCCTCGCGGAAGCGCATCCGTCCGTCGCGCAGGAAATGCACGTAATAAGTCTGGCCGTTGCTGGCGACGCCGGTCGCCGTGTTGCCGCCGACCAGCGGGAGGATCTCGCTGCTGCGGAGCTGTGCCGGCAGCGCCCCCGGGACGATCCCGGCGGTTTGCGTCGGCGCATAGGTCGTCGTCGAGCCCGGCGCCCCCGAGGTCGTCGTCGTGGTCACCACCGAGCTGCCGGGCGGCGCGACGGTGCCGGGAGCCGTCGCCACGGGCGCCGGGGTCGGGCTGATCACCGCCCCCTCCGCGACAGGTGGGTTCGAGGGAACCGCGGCTGTGCTGCGCTCGGGCAGGGTATTGGCGCAGCCGCCAAGCGCGAGAAGCGCCGCTGCCTGCAGCAGGGCGCCGGAAAAATATGGCCTCATGATCGTCCCTTTCCAATCGCACCTCGTCGACCCGGGAACGTGCCCTGCCACGCTCCTGTTCCGCCGCCGGCCACGACTGTCTCTCGACGCGGCAGCGTGGTTGGGCAAGACTGAAAAGCGGCCCCTGCCCAGCGAGGAAGCGACAATGGCGAAGCGCGTACTGACCGCCCGCATCATGCATGAGACCAACACGTTCAGCCGCGTGCCGACCGACATGGCGGCCTTCCGTCGGCGCGACTTCCATCTCGGCAACGAGATCCCGCAAGCGTATCGCGGCACGCGCTCGGCGCTGGGCGGCACTTTCGAGGCAGCCGATAAATATGGCTGGACCCTGATCCACCCGATCTCGGCGAGCGCCAACCCGTCGGGCAAGGTGACGCGCGAAGCCTTCGACGAGCTGTGCGCGACGCTGATCGATGCGGCCCGCGCGCAGGGACCGGTCGACGGCGCGCTCCTGCATTTGCACGGCGCCATGGTGACGGACGATCACGAGGACGCCGAGGGCGAGATGCTGGCGCGGCTGCGCCAGGCGATCGGCGGCGCGGCGCCGGTGATCGTCACGCTCGATCTGCACGCCAACGTCACGGCGGCGATGGCCGAGCACGCCAGCGCCCTGATCGCCTTCCGCACCTACCCGCATATCGACCAGTACGAGCGCGCCTGGCAGGGCGCCGAGCTGCTCGAGCGCGCCATGGAAGGCAGGGCCAAGCCGAAAACGGTAATCGCCCAGCGTCCGACCATCTATGGCCTCAATCACGGCCGCACGCAGGAGGGGCCGATGGTCGAAGCCCTCGCCCGTGCCGACCGGTTCGAAAAGAGCGGCGAAGCGCTCGTCGTCAGCATCTGCGCCGGCTTCAGCCGCGCCGACATACGCGACGTCGGGCCCAGCGTCACGGTGACCGGCGACGGCGACGAGAAGCGGCTGCAGGCGATCGCCGAGGAACTGATGGATTTCGCCTGGGAGACGCGCGACTACAACAGCGCCACGCTCCTGCCGGTGGCCGAGGTGGTCGCCCTCGCCAAAGAGGGCAAGCCGGGCGACAAGCCGCTCGTCATCGCCGACTACACCGACAATCCCGGCGGCGGCGGCTACGGGGACGCGACGGCGCTGCTCAAGGACATGGTCGAGGCCGATCTGCAGAACGTCGCCTTTCACGCCATCTGCGATCCCGAAGCGGTGCGCGCCGCGATGAAGAACGGCCTCGGCAGGCAGACGCTGACCATCGGCGGCAAGATCGACCCGCTTCTCGGCGGCGGACCGCTGACGCTCGCCGGCGAGATCGCCTGCCTGACCAACGGCCAGATGACCGCCTGGGGGCCGATGGGCGGCGGCGTCAAGCGCGATTACGGGCCCTCGGCCGTCTTTCGCGTCGGCGGCATCGACATCGTGCTGATCACCAATAACGGCCAGGCCAACGATCTCGCCCAGCTCACCTCGCTCGGCATCGATCCCGCGCGCTATCATACCGTCGCGGTCAAATCGATGCATCATTTCCGCGCCGCCTTCGAGCCGATCGCGCGCGCGGTCGTGCTCGTCGACACCGGCGCGCTGTGCGCGGAGATCTACACGCCCGAGCTCTTCACCAGGGTGCGCCGGCCGATCTATCCGCTCGACACGCAGGGGTGAGGCCCTGCGTCCTTCGAGACGCGGCCGATGGCCGCTCCTCAGGATGAGGACCATTGTCGATGGCATCGGCAAGTCTTCCTCATCCTGAGGAGGCTGCGGAGAGGCCATCTCGAAGGACGCGCCGCTCATCCAACCGCCGGATGCCCGCGTCTTGCCCCTGCCGTGCCGCTATGCGAATGTCGTCATGATGCTGCGCAACTTCTACGCCTTCGCCGAGATCGATCGCGCCGGTCGGCACCGCCGCGACGCCGCCTGGCTCGCCGCGCGCATCGCCGATCCGACATCGCGCATCCTGCCGGTGTGGCGCAACCAGAACCTCGTCCACGCCGCCGCCGAGCCGCCGCGCGCCGCCCTCCTGCTGCCGCACGAGGTGGCGTGCGAGGCCGGCGAGACGGTGCTGCTCGGCATCGACGGGTGCGGCGCGTTCTTCGCCCTCGACCTGTCCGCGCATGACGAGCCGCTCGCCGCGCTGCGCCTCGCCGCGCCGCTGGAATTCACCGATCTGCGCCGCGTCGGCGCGCTGATGAACCCTCATGAAGGCTCGCTCCTCGCCTATGCGCGCGGCATGATGTGGTGGCACGCGCGGCACCGTTTCTGCGGCGTCTGCGGCAGCCCGGCGGCGAGCGCGGACGCCGGTCATGTGCGGCGCTGCACCGACCCGGCCTGCGCCACCACGCATTTCCCGCGCACCGACCCCGCCGTCATCATGCTGGTCACCGACGGCGAGCGCTGCCTGCTCGGCCGTCAGCGCGTCTGGCCCCAGGGTCAGCATTCGACCCTGGCCGGCTTCGTCGAGCCCGGCGAAAGTCTCGAGGATGCGGTGGCGCGCGAGGTTCACGAGGAGACCGGCATCGTCGTCGGCGAGGTGCGCTATCATTCCTCGCAGCCCTGGCCTTTCCCCTCCTCGATCATGCTGGGCTTCACCGCCGAGGCGCGCAGCACGGCGATCTCCGTCGACCGCGACGAGCTGGAGGACGCGCGCTGGTTCGAGCGCGACTTCATCCGGAACCATCGGGATGACGAGGAATTCCGCCTGCCGCGCCGCGATTCGATCGCCCGCCGGCTGATCGAGGACTGGCTTGAACGCTGAGGCGGCGCGCCGCGGGAACCCGGCCTCGCGTATCTAGGCTTTAGCGCGCCCCGGGAAATGTCTATCATTCGCGCCGATCCGGCGATTGTTGGGGAGTGCCGGATCGCGTTGGGGAGGGGAGGGGATGATCGGGGCACAGCCGAGGCCGGCGCGCGATGGCTTTCCGCCATCGGCTGGGCCGCTGGGATATCTTTAGCGCCATGGGGAGCCTGCGTTCCCTGATCCGCAGCCGGCTCTGCCAGAGGCTGGCCGGCAGCGTCTTTCTCGGCGCCCTCGGGGCCGGCATCGCCCTCGTCCTCATCATCGCCGTGGCGTCCGACGCCGCCCGCCATTTCGGCGATACGAGCGCCTTCCTGCTTGCCGGCTTCGTCCTCGCGCTGCTGCTCGCGGCCACCGTCGCGGTGGTCGCCAGCGCGGTCGCCACCCGGATGATCGTCGCGCCTCTCCTGCTGATCCGCGATGCCGTGATCGGCCCCGGCGCCGCCGATTCGCTGCCGACCGGGCGCGATGACGAGTTCGGCGCCGTGGCGCGGGCCATCGCCGACGACCAGGCCGAGCGGGTGGCGGCGACGGCGCGGCTGCGCGCCACCTTCGAGAACATGCTGCAGGGCGTCGCGATGTACGATGCCGAGCACCGTCTGGTCACCTGGAACCAGCGTTTCCGCGAATTCCTCGAGATGCCGGACGAGTTCTTCCAGCCGGATCGGACCTTCGCCGATTACATCCGCTATGTGGGGAAACGCGGCGAGTTCGGCGATGCCGACATCGACCAGGTCGTCGCGCAGCGTCTGGCGCGGCTGAAGACCAAGCATTCCTTCGAGCGGACGCGGCCCGACGGCACCGTCCTCGAGGTCTACCGCAACCCGACGCCGGATGGCGGCTTCATCGCCATCTATACCGACATCACCGAGCGCAAGACGATCGAGAACAAGCTTCGCGAGGACGAGCAGCGTTTCCGCGCGATCGATCGCGCCGCGCCGATCGGGCTCGCCATCATCAGCACCGCGGACCGCGTGGTCCAGCACGTCAACCCGCGCTTTTCGGAACTGCTCGGCATCGAAGCCCAGGCGGCCCTCGGCAGACACGCCGCCGACCTGTTTCCCGATAGCGACGAAGGGCAGGAATTCGCCGCGTTGCTCGGCCATGCCGGTCGCGTCGACGGCCGCGAGTTCCGCCTGCACCGGGTCGACGGCAGCGACACCTGGGTGATGCTGTCCCTGGAGCAGCTCGAATTCCACGGCGAGCCGGCGGTGATCGTCGGCATTTCCGACATCAGCGACCGCAAGCGCGCCGAGGCGGAGCACGCCGAGGCCAAGGAGGCCGCCGAGGTCGCCAACCGGGTCAAGTCGGAGTTCATGGCCAATATGAGCCATGAGCTGCGCACGCCGCTCAACGCGATCATCGGCTACAGCCAGATGCTGCAGGAGGAGGCGGCCGAGACCGGTCAGGAGGATTCGCTCGCCGATCTCGGCAAGATCGAGGCCGCCGGCACGCATCTTCTCGGCCTCATCAACGACATCCTCGACCTTTCCAAGATCGAGGCCGGCCGCATGGACGTCTATATCGAGAAGGTCGATCTCGCGGCGGTGGTGGCCGAGGTGCGCTCGATCATCGAGCCGCTCGCGGCCAAGAACGGCAACCGCCTCGTCATCACCTGCGCGCCGGATGTCGGCATCGTCGAGTCCGATTTGACCAAGATCAAGCAGGGCCTCCTCAATCTGCTCAGCAACGCCAGCAAGTTCACCAAGGACGGCGTCATCCAGCTCGCCGTGACGCGGAGCGGCGAGGGCGCCGACGAGCGCGTAAACTTCGCCGTCGCCGATTCCGGCATCGGCATGACGCAGGAGCAGCTCGCCAAGCTGTTCCAGGCCTTCTCGCAGGCCGATTCCTCGACAACGCGGAAATACGGCGGCACCGGACTCGGCCTTGCCATCACGCGCCACTTCGCGCGATTGCTCGGCGGCGACGTCACGGTGACCAGCGAGGTCGGCGTCGGCTCGGTCTTCACCATCACCCTGCCGACGAGCCAGCAGCGGGCGCCGTCGCCCGCCGCCGCCCCGACGACGACGCTGGAGCGCGAGATCCGCACCGCCTCGGGCGGCGGGCAGAGCGAGCTGACCGTGCTCGTCGTCGACGACGACGCCGCCGCCCATGAACTGATCGGCGCGATGCTGTCGCGCGAGGGCTTCCGCGTCGTTCACGCGAGCAGCGGCAAGGAAGCTCTCGCGCTGGCCGAGGAGATCCGCCCGAACGCGATCACGCTCGACGTCATGATGCCGCAGATGGACGGCTGGTCCGTCCTCACCGCGCTCAAGGCCAATCCGGCGCTCGCCGATATTCCCGTCATCATGGTGAGCATGCTCAACGAGCGCGGCATGGGCTTCTCGCTCGGCGCCTCCGGCTATCTCACCAAGCCGATCGACCGCACGCGGCTGACCGCCATCCTCGACCAATATTGCCGCCCCGGCGCCAACGAGCCGGTCCTGGTGGTCGACGACGATCCCGAGGTGCGCGAGATGACGCGGCGCACCCTGGAGCGGATGGGCGCCCGGGTCGTCGAGGCCGGGCACGGCAGGGCGGCGCTCGACTGGCTCGCCGCCAACCCGCCCCCCGCGCTCATCCTCCTCGACCTCATGATGCCGGTCATGGACGGGTTGGAGTTCCTCGAGCATATCCGGCAGCACGAGGCCTGGTCGCGCCTTCCCGTCGTCGTCGTGACGGCGAAGGAGTTGACCAGCGACGAGCGCGTCGCCCTCGCCGGCTCGACCAGGAAGGTGATCGCCAAGGGGGCCTCGACCGGGGCCGATCTGCGATCCGTCGTGCTCGAGGTGCTGCAGCGGACGCCCGGCAAGCAGCTGGCGGCGAGCGATTGACAAGTTTGAGCAGAAGCGGAGCATTTTATGACGAAGATCCTGCTTGTCGAAGATAACGAGATGAACCGCGACATGCTGTCGCGCCGGCTCACGCGCAACGGCTACGAGGTGGCGATCGCGATCGATGGCCAGCAGGGCGTCGAGATGGCGGCGAGCGAGGCCCCCGACATCATCCTCATGGACATGAGCCTGCCGGTCATCGACGGCTGGGAGGCGACGCGCCGCGTCAAGGCGGCCGAGGCGACCAAGGCGATCCCGATCATCGCGCTCACCGCCCATGCCATGGTCGGCGACCGCGAGAAGGCGATCGAGGCGGGATGCACGGATTACGACACCAAGCCGATCGATCTGCCGCGCCTCCTCGGCAAGATCCAGGCGCTTCTTCAGCAATCGGCCGGGGGCTGAACGCCCGGCGACGCCCGCCATGTCCCCGCCCGCCACCCCCGCCGCGCCGGCGCCCGACCGCCGCCTCGAAAAGGCGCTCCTCACCTTCGTCCGCCAGGAATTCAGCGCGCCGGTCGCCACGATCCTCGGCTTTGCCGAGATCATGCTGGAGGACGCCGCCGGACAAGGCGTCGGCGACGCCTCGATGGACGATCTCCGGCGCATCCATGCGGCCGGGCTGCAGCTCAAGAAGCTGGTCGACGACCTCCTCGATCCGCAGGTCCAGCACGCGCGCATGGAATCCGCCGACATCGACAGCTTCCGCGGCAAGCTGCGCCACGATCTGCGCACGCCGATCAACGCCATCAAGGGCTATGGCGAGATGCTGCTCGAGGACGCCCAGGATGGCGGCTTTACGGCGCTCGGCGAGGATCTCGGCAAGCTGCTCGCGGCGGCGCAGCGCCTGCTCGCGCAGATCGACGCGCTCGTCGAGTTCGGCCAGGGCAACTTCAACCCGATGGACGATGCCGCTTCGGCGCGCGCGGACGATGCGCCCAAGCGCACGGCGCAGGCCGCCATCGCCAGCGGCGTGCTGGAGAAGATACGCGCCCTGACCGGCGCGACCGACCACAAGGACACGCCGCCGGCGCGCATCCTGGTGGTCGACGACACCGCCGCCAACCGCGATCTCCTGTCGCGGCGCCTCGGGCGCGACGGCCATCAGGTGACGGTGGCGGACGGCGGGCGGGCGGCGCTGGCGCTCATCGGCGAGAGCGATTTCGACCTCATCCTGCTCGACCTCATGATGCCGGACATCAGCGGCTACGAGCTGCTGTGCCAGCTCAAGACGGACCCGGCCTATCAGCACATTCCCGTCATCATGATCTCCGCCTTCGACGAGATCGACAGCGTCGTCCGCTGCATCGAGGCCGGCGCCGAGGACTACCTCTCCAAGCCGTTCAACCCCGTCCTCCTGCAGGCGCGGCTCGCGGCGTCGCTCGAGAAGAAGCGCCTGCGCGACCGGGAGAAGCGCTATATCGCCGAGCTCAAGACGGAGAAGGAGCGCTCGGAGGCGCTGCTCCTCAACATCCTGCCCAAGGCGATCATGGAGCGCATGCATCAGGGCGAGAACATCGCCGACCGCTTCCGCGAGGTCACCGTTCTGTTCAGCGACCTCGTCGGCTTCACGGCGCTGGCGAGCCGGATGTCGCCGGCGGCCCTGGTCGATTTCCTCAACAGCATCTTCTCGACCTTCGACCGCCTGTCGATCGAATTGGGCGTCGAGAAGATCAAGACCATCGGCGATGCCTACATGGTCGTCGCCGGCCTGCCCGAACCGCGCGCCGACCACGCGCAGATCGCCGCCCGCATGGCGCTGGCGATGCGCGAGGCGGTCGCCGAATCGCGGCGCCAGCACGGCGAGGATCTGCAGATCCGCATCGGGCTGCATACGGGCGCCGTCGTCGCCGGCATCATCGGCACGCACAAATTCGTCTACGATGTCTGGGGCGATACGGTGAACACGGCGAGCCGCATGGAGTCGCACGGCATCGCCAACGAGATCCAGGTATCGGCGGCGACCCACGCCCTGCTGGTCGACGGCTTTTTGTTCCAGCCGCGCGGCACGCTCAAGGTCAAGGGCAAGGGCATGATGGAAACGTTTCTCCTGCGCGGCGAGCGCGCTGTCGGCACCGCCTAGACGCTCGCGCCGGACGAGCGGAGAAGAAATCGCCGCCGCCGTATTTGGCGGACGCTAGAATGGGTGGCGGCATCAGCGGGAGACATCATGGCGGACCGAGCGCAACCCGGACGCGGCGCCTCGCGGCGGCACATCATCGCCGGCGCCGGCCGCCTGACCATCGGCGCCGCCGCGCTCGGCATCGTCGCCGGCTGCACCACCATGGCGGCGGTCGAGCCGAAGCGCGCCGCCGGCGCCGGGCGCGACGACGTCGCCCTGCTCAACAACGTGCTCGGCCTCGAATACGAGGCGGTCGCCGCCTATGACGCGGCGCTCGCCGGCGGCGCGCTCGCCGGCAAGATGGCGGCGCTGGCGCGCGCCTTCCAGGACGATCACGCCAAGCACGCCGCGGCGCTGGCGCGCGCCGTCATCCGGCTGCAGGGCAAGCCGGTCGGCGCGCGCCCGGCCTTCGATTACAGCTTTTCGCCCGCCGCGCTGACCGATGCCGACGATGCCATGCGCTTTCTCGTCGGCTTCGAGCAGGGCCTGGCGCTCGCCCATCTCGGCGCCGTTCCGGCCTTCGCCGACAACGCGCTGGCGAAGGGCGCCGCCGGCATTCTCGGCGTCGAGGCGATGCACTGGTCGTCGCTGCGCAGCGCCCTCGGCGAGGCCCCCGTGCCGGCCCCCTTCCTCGGCTGAGGCGTTTCGCGGTCAGGGCGGGTCGCGTCTCAGAACGCGCGCAGCATGCCGCCGATGCTGCCGATGATCAGGACGACGTTGCAGATGGCGCTGACGACGAAGCCGGGACCGCGCGAGGCGGGATCGCGATAGTAGCTCCAGGCGTAGAAGATGCGGGCGAGGAGCCAGAGAAAGCCGATCGCCGGCCCCCAGGCCGGCGACACGAAGATGCTGAAGAGCCAGAACCCCGGCACGAAGACGACGAGCTGCTCGAGCGTGTTCTGCTGCACCCGGAAGACGCGGTCGAAGGCGGGATCGCCCGCCGTCGCCGGCGCCGCGACTCCGTAGCGCCCGCGGGCGCGCGCGACGTTGAGGCTGAGCAGCATGTAGAGCAGGAGCGCCAGGCCGGTGACCAGGGAAGGCAGGATCGGCGGCATCGTTCGTCCCTCGCGTGCTGAAGGCTCCGAAGCCGCTAATCCGCGGCGCTTTGCGTCGCGACGCGGCGGAACTCGTGGCCGGGATAGACGCCGAGGATGCGGACCTCGCGCGAGAAGAAGCGCAGCTCCTCGAGGGCGAGGCGCAGCGGCCGGTCCTCGGGGTGGCCCTCGACATCGGCGTAGAACTGCGTCGCGGTGAAATGACCGCCGACCATGTAGCTTTCCAGCTTCGTCATGTTGATGCCGTTGGTGGCGAAGCCGCCGAGCGCCTTGTAGAGCGCCGCCGGCACGTTGCGCACGTTGAAGACGAAGGAGGTGACGACGAGGCCGCCGTCATTCGCCGGCTGGCGCCCCTGGCGCGCCATGACGAGAAAGCGCGTCGTGTTGTGCTCGGCGTCCTCGATGTTCCGCCTGAGCGAGACGAGGCCGTAGATCTTGCCGGCGAGCTCGGAGGCGATCGAGGCGACGCTCTTGTCGCCGCCGCGCGCCACCTCGGCGGCCGAGCCCGCCGTATCGGCGGCGACCACCGCCTTGAGAGCGAGCTCGCGGATGAGGTTGCGGCATTGCGAGAGCGCATGGACATGGCTGCGCACGGTCTTGAGGTCGGCGATCGTCGCCCCCGGCACGGCGAGCAGGTGATGCTCGACCCGGGCGAAATGCTCGCCGACGATATGGAGGCCCGAATCGGGCAGGAGATGATGGATGTCGGCGACGCGGCCGGCCACCGAGTTCTCCACCGGCAGCATGGCGAGCGCCGCCTCGCCGTCGCGCACCGCGGCCATCGCGTCGTCGAAGCCGGCGCAGGGCAGCGTCGTCATGGCGGGAAAGACCTGCCGACAGGCGAGGTCGGAATAGGCGCCCGGGGCGCCCTGGAAAGCGATGGTGCGGGCAGGATCGGGCATGGTGTCGGACGCGGAATCGGTCATAGCGCCTAAGCAGAGTTTCTTCGATTGATCCGCACTTTCGCGTCATGCCCGGGCTTGTCCCGGGCATCCACGACTTGGGGCGGGCAAAGCAAGACGTGGATGGCCGGGACAAGCCCGGCCATGACGGCAGAGGAGAGCGATCCGAGCGGTAGGGACCTAGCCAAGCTAATCCGATCTACTCTGGTTTTTCATAGCGGGCGCAAGCATTTCGCGGGCCCGCGCGAGGTCGGCCGGAGTATCGATACCGAGCGGAACCGTGTCAACGAGCACCACGTCGATGCGCATCCCCGCCTCGAGCGCGCGCAGCTGCTCGAGGCGCTCGCGCCCCTCCAGCACGCCGGGCGGCAGCGTGACGTAGCGCTCGAGCGCGGCGCGGCGGAAGGCATAGAGGCCGATATGGTGATAGTGCTCGCCGGCGCCGCCCGGGGCGGTCACGCGGGTGAAATAGAGCGCGCGCGCGATGGCGCCCGGCCTGGCGTCGGGCGCGAAGGGCGCCACCGCCTTGACGACGCTCGGCGCGTAGCGCTCATCCTCGATGCGGATGACGCAGCCGAGGGTGGTGATGTCGACTTCCGGCACGGCAAAAGGCGTCAGCACGGCGCGCACGACCGCCGGCTCGACGGTCGGCAGATCGCCCTGCACGTTGACGATGATGTCGTGGCGGCGCTCGGGATCGAGCCGGCGCACCGCCTCGTGCACCCGGTCCGAGCCGGTCGGCAGGTCGCGATCGGTGAGGATGGCCCGCCCGCCGGCGCGCTCGATCGCCTCGGCGATCTCGGGATCGCCGCAGGCGACGACGACCGGCCCGATCGCCGCCTCCATGGCGCGGCGCCAGACATGGACGATCATCGGCTCGCCGTGAATGTCGGCGAGCGGCTTGCCGGGGAGGCGCGTCGCGGCGAGGCGGGAGGGAATGACGACGAGCGGGTTCATGGCTCCCCAATTGCGGCGTTATGCCGCATAAGTTCCGCGGCGCCGCACGGGGTCGCCGCGATATGGTGCGCGCGCTTGAACCATATTTCGTTTGAGTTGTCAGCGAAAATTGGCTTTTCTCCCAACCGGCCGGCACGGCCGGGTCAAAAGAGCAGGCGAAGGGTTGGGGCATGGATCTGGAATTCAACAAGATCGCGGCGGCCATTCTGACGGCGGGGATCATCGCCATGGTGTCGGGGATCATCGCCGGCGCCCTGGTGCATCCGAAACTGCTGGAGAAGCCCGTCTATGTCGTCGCCAACGTCCAGGAAGCCGCGCCGAGCGCCGCCGGCGCGGCACCGGCCGGGCCGGAGCCGATCGCCCCGCTGATGGCCTCGGCCGACCCCAAGGAGGGCGCCGTGATCGG
>Ga0070681_10005128_pt1 | contig 12641 bp, 11 predicted proteins | sample KBSC83BmetaG_FD_65650 | JGI IMG/M metagenome (GOLD analysis project Ga0070681, IMG submission 65650) | Corn rhizosphere microbial communities from Kellogg Biological Station, Michigan, USA - KBS C8-3B metaG | ecosystem: Host-associated > Plants > Roots > Rhizosphere | place: USA: Michigan...
GCACCGGCCGCACTTCGCCTCACCATTTGCCAGTCGAGTTTCGTCCACACGATTCTTGGCTTTACAGTTACTGCAAATAACAACGATCTGCATAGTCGCCTCTTTCATCTTGCTTTCCGCAATTCTGACTCGCCTTCAAGTGCAAATCAACTGCGCAAAATTCATTCCTTTGAGTACGCGACCGGACACAACTACCCCGTATGTGACTAAAACGCGACGACATGTTGACCGTTTCGTCACGCGGATTCGATACAAGCAGTCCACTCGACTCTCTCCTACCCGACAAACTAACGAACCCAGGAGGTTTTTACTCATGCGTTTTGAAAAAATCGCCGTCCCATGTCTAACTCTTGTTGCCATCGTTGCCGTTTCAATTACGACCGCTAAAGCAGATTCCGTAACGTTTACAATCGGAAACAATCCGCAGCAGAATGAAGAAAATATTCTTCTGAACAGCGGGGCAACGGGCGTTACCGTCTTTGGCTTAACCAATCAAACTCAGCTTCAGGTGTCTTTCAGTTCAACGACGGACACGCTGGTCGAACCATCGAGCGGGCAGGCGCGCGTCGAGGCTCTTGATGGACTCGTGAACAACATCACGATCTCGATTCCTAACGGGACCTTTAATGACGTCATTCTCAACCCGTTCTTTGGCAGCGGTACGGCAGATGTCACGGTTGTGACAGCAAACAATCAAACTTTCACTTTCTCGTACTCACTCAGTAACGGAGAGAATTTCTTAACGATTGTGGCGGAGCCGGGGACCAGCATTTTTTCGGTAACGATTAATGCGCCCGGTGGGTTTACGGATCTTCGTCAACCACGAATCTCGGGTGCGGAAGGAAACGTGCCGGAACCAGCGACGATGCTCTTGTTTGGCTCCGGCTTACTGAGCCTGGGCGCCGCATTCCGCAAGTTCCGTCGCAGTTAGTATTTAACCCGCAGCGTCATAAATTGTAGGGGCGGCTCTCCCTGGCCGCCCCTACAGGACCACCGCTTACTTCTTTTCTGACTTGCCAAACAACCCCTCGAAGAAGCGCGCGATGATGGCCCAGATTGCGCGGAACGCGAGTGGCGCAGCCGCAACAGCTTTCGTTTCTGTGTGAGCCTCAACCGGACCGTTCGCTACCGGCGCCGGATCGTCTGCTACTTCCAACTGCTGCTTCACGCACGTCGAGAACTGGCGAAACATTTGTCGCGAAACTTCCTCGATCATCCCTCGCCCAAACTGCACGATCTTGCCGGCGAGCTCAACATCCGCGTTAACTGAAACTTCCGAACCACCGCTCGCGAGCGGCACCACCGTACTCAGCATCGACACCTTCGTCGAGCCGGAGCCCGTTACTTCGCGCGCATCTCCTACCATGCGCACCTGATGCGTCTGTTCGTTTATCTCGGTGAACTTCGCCTGGCCTTTATAAGACATCGATAGCGGCCCAACCTTGACTTTGATCGCGCCGAGGAAAGTTTGATCGTCCTTCTGCTCGAGTAATTGAGCACCCGGCAGACATTCGACCACACGCTTCGGATCGATCATATACTTCCAGACGCGCTCCACTGGAGCCTGCACCTCGAATCGTTCTTCGATTTTAAAGGCCATAAGTTACCTCTAAACGGTGTTAAGTGCTTCGACTTCCACTTGGACCATGTTGACGTTCACGCAACCGCCGACCCTATGATACCAAGGACAGTCTAAAAAACTGTCACACTTAATCCTTCCAAAGCCCACCTCAAGCTGTTAAGGTAAGCTGCGTCGGTGATTTCTTGTATCGCCGGCAAAATATGCTAGTTGCCCCGCCTGACGATTCCCGAACATGCCCCCAGTAGAAAGAGCACTGCTCATCATCAACCGCACGGCCGGAACCGGTCAGGGCGAAGCAAGCGTCGCGCAACTTACGTCGCTATTCAAACAACTCTTGGCTGAGCTGCCGGAGGTGCGCGTTGAGTTGGTGAGCGGTCACGCGCCCGCTCGCGACTGTGCCGCGCGGTTTATCTCGTCGTCCGAAGCAGAGACATTGATCGTTGCGGGAGGTGGTGGTGGCACTCTCCGCGCCGTGATCGAAGGAGTCTGCGATTCGCGCAGCTCAGCAGTGCGCGTCGGTGCGTTGCGCATGGGTTCGGGAAATGTACTCGCGCGGCAGTTTGGCGTTCCGCGGGATCCAATTTCCGGGCTTCACGGTTTAATCGAAAATCTGAAAGCCGGGCGTACGGCGCCGTGTTGTGTGATGCGCTGTGAGACCTGGACCAACTCGGGCGCTTCGGAAATTCATCACGCCGTGACGCTCGGAGGGCTCGGCCAGTTCGGGCGCATCCCTTCAGATCTCGCGCGCTGGCACGCACGTTTTCCTTTCTTTCAAAAACTCGCCGCGCGATCGTTTGGAGTCGAAAGACTCACGAACATCGAATACGTGATTACTTTTCTTCTTCGTTCATTCACACACCGCGCAGAGATAGTTGACGTTCACTTTCAGAACGAGCAGAAACGATTGCGAATGCGCTCGGGCGTGGTGATGAATTTCCCGATTGCGGCGCTTCCGTTCAAGCCAGGCGTGACTGTTGAAGAGGAGGCGCTCGCAGTTTACCTACTCTCACTTCGAGGAACGTCCTACTTCCGAATCGAAAACGGCCGGCATCTCGAGATTCGATTCGCCGATCGAGAGTGTGTTCAATTCTTCCTCGACGAGGATCCGGTGACGACTTACGGGCGTCTCAGTCTCGCAGTCGCCGGGTCGATCGATTTTGTGCCTGGTCCGAATTACCGGCGGAATGGAGACTCTCAATGAGTCTGCATGTTTGTATTTTAGGAATCGACGGCAGCGGCAAGAGTTCGGTAGTTGCGGCTTTGCCCGGCATACTCGCGGCGGAAACCGGGTGCGTCGTTGGTTCCGCGGGCGATACGTTTCGCATCGTCGCGCCGGACGAGGATCATTTAGCGTCACGCTTTTATCCGGACGGACTTCCAGTCCGCGCGCGTCTCGCCCTCAGACTCAAGCGCACCGCCAAGGCACTCGTTGACCATCCGAAACTTTACGCTGTGTTCAAGCTCGCCCAGATGCTTTCACAAGACGGCGCTGCTAGGGCGTTGGCCCGCAAATATGGCACAAGCCTGTTCGTGAGTGACGGCAATGCGTTCTTATCCACGACCGGACGCGCAAGTAATTACTTGCGCGCGGCAAGCTCCGGCAATCAAGCAAATGCTCCCGAAGCGAAAGATCTGGAGGCAGTTTTCTCGTACATTCTCGATAACAAACCAGTGTCCGCGGAGAATAGCCGGCGATTGCCGTCACTGCGAAAAGGTAAGTTCATCTACAAGCTGAATCGGCTGCTTCGATTGAATGCCGTTTGGCTTCCGGACGTGGTGATCTTTCTCGACCTCTCGCCTGAGCTCGCGCTGCGTCGAATCAGAGAACGCGGGAAGAAGATCGACCGGCATGAGAACCTCGCGGATCTGAATCAGGCGCGCGAGATGTATCTCAAGACTGTGGAGGCGTTTCAGGCGTATCGCGCGAGCGAGTCGGCACGTGTTATTCGCGTCGATGAGCTGTCACTCGGACAGACGCTGCGAGCTGTCAGCGAAGTGCTTAGACCACACCTGATCTCCGCGCACATTGCCACGCGAGAATCAGACTCACCGCTCGGCACGACGGATCTCGCGGACGAAACGATTCGCCGGAAAACTCTGAACCCTCGTTATTTCTCCCGGTACCTGGTCGCAAAATGGTTCAGCGGCGCATGGCGTGAGCCGACGTTCTTCTTTTCGAAGCTGGGCCGCTTGTTCCTGAAAGAGGGTTACTCCGCCGGCGTAATGCGTGTGATCTACGATCGCGATGAAAAAGATTATGGGCCACTCGATCGCGTCTTTCTCGAATACTCACTTCATCGAGCGGTTTACGATCGCCTTCAGATTCTCGTGAAGAAGATCGAACCGGAGGTCGAAGCGCGTCTTGCGGCCGGTGAAGAGATTCGTATCTTCACTGCGCCGAGCGGATTCGCGTACGATCTCTTTCGACCGTTGGAAGCAATCGGCCGGCGAGACCCTGAATCGATGAAACCCGTTCACATCACGGCGGCTGATCTCGATCCGCACGGTGTCTTGTGTGAAGAGTTGAGTGCTCGCGCGAAACGCCTCGGGATTCATTTCACATTTTATCGCGGCGACATCACAGACCCGGTGCTACTCAAAAAGCTTGAACAAACTGGCCCGTTTGATATGGCTCTCTTCGTCGGGCTCTCGAGTTGGTTGCCGAAGCCGCAGACGCTGCGTCATCTCGCGTGGTTGAGTGAGAATCTGAAAGACAGCGGCGTGCTGATCACTGACTGCTTCACACCTGAAGCGTACGCACTCTCCGGCCGTTACATCGGCTACAAAGCGAACTACTACACACCCGACGTTTACAAAGCGATGCTCAACTACTGCGGCTTAGATACGTTCGACATCGAGTCTGGTCGCGATCAGATTAACCACGTACTGAGAAGCCGCTTATTATGGCGCTCGATACATTCAACAAACGTTCGCGCCCGTCGATCTTCCGCAAACTGACGGAAGAGAAATTTGACCTGCTCGTTATTGGCGGTGGCATCACGGGCGCGTCGGTGTTTCGCGACGCCGCGCTGCGCGGGATGAAAGTCGCACTCGTCGAAGCGAAAGACTTCGCTTCCGCCACGAGCGGACGCAGTTCAAAACTGATTCATGGCGGATTGCGTTACATCAAGAATCTCGGACTCCGTCTCGCCTGGGAATCGTGTCACGAACGCAACCTGCACATTCGTCTCAACAAACGACTCGTTCGCCCGCTTCCCTTCCTCGTCCCGCTTTACCGAAATCAAGGGGAGTCACGCCTGCTGATGCGTCTCGGCATGCTTGCCTACGAAGCGCTCTCCGGATTCAACAATCACAGGTTCCACAGTTTTCTCAGCCGCGAAGAGACGCTGTCGCTGGCTCCTGCACTGCCCGCGAAAGGACTGACGGGCGGATGCTTGTATTACGACGCTGTTATCAACGACAGTCGTTGGACCATGGAAGTGTTGAAGGATGGCGTCGCAAACGGCGGTGTCGCTGTCAACTATTCGCCAGTCACTCAACTGCTCAGTGAAAACGGCCGGGTCAGCGGCGCGCGAGTTTACGATGAGCTGAGCGGCGATCAATACGAGATACGCGCGCGCGCCGTAGTTAACGCCACCGGCATCTTCGCGGATCAGGTTCGCCGGCTCGATGGAGATCGCAGTGCAAAGCCTAAGCGATTCTCAAAAGGCACGCATCTCGTTTTTGCTGAAGAAGACGTACCGCTGTCGACGACGATCGTATTCTCATCGCCGCTCGACGGTCGTTCGCTCTTTTTAGCGAAGCATGAAGAGTGCTTCCTTTTTGGAACGTCGGACCATTGGGAAGAGGCGAGTCCGGATCTGCCGATACCCGGGGCGACGGACGTCGATTACCTGCTCTCATCGCTCAATCGCTTCATGCCCGAAGCACAACTCGACCGCAGCAAAGTGCAGTTTGTTTACAGTGGATTTCGTCCACTCTTCACAAATGGCGATCAGACGGATTCAGCCTCAGTGACGCGCGCAGATCATATTGAAGTATCTGCATCGGGGCTCGTCAGCGTGGTGGGTGGCAAACTCACGACCGCTCGGATCACTGCCGAACGCGTGCTCGAACGCGTCATCAAGCTGATCGGTCGCGATCGAGCGTGGTCCAACTGCAAGACTCACAAGGTTTCGATCGGCGGCACGAACGAAGCTGTGGCAGAGAGCCTGGCGTACTGGGTAAGGCGTTCCCCACGACTGACTTCGTATTTCCGCGTTCTGTATCAACGTTATGGTCTCGACGCGAATGATATCTGTGCAGCGATAACGCAGGAGACCGATCCTACGGCTGAGCCGATTCGCGCGGAGGTACAGTACGTGTGTCGTCACGAGATGGTCTGCACGCTCGAAGATCTCATCGATCGCCGGGCAGGTTTTCTCTACTGGAACGCCGACAAGCGGCTCGAACGTCTCGGTCACGGCGCTCAAGTCATTCGCGCGGAACTGGATTTAAGCAAGGCCGAATTCGAATCCCAACTACTCGCCTACCGCGAACACCTCAAACGCTTCCACTCCCTTGCGGAAAACTGAGTTTGGCCACAAAAAGCCACAAAAGACACAAAATGAAAGACCTGTTAAGACTTTTTTGTGCCCTATTCACGCGGTCGTTCGGCCTGCGGAGTGAATTCGCCGAGTGTCGCGCGGACCTGGCGCTCGCTGCCGTCGCGTTTCATTGTCAAGGTTACCTCCGTGCCCGGAGCGTTGCCGGCAATCATGTTGCGAAATGTATTCGGATCGGTGATCGTCGTCCCGTTGAGCGCGGTGATGACGTCGCCCTGTTTCAGTCCGGCGCGATCCGCGGCACTCCCCGGTTGCACCTGGTAAACAACGACGCCCGGTCCCTGCGTCACACCGAGCTTCGACGCTTCTTCCGACGGGATCTTCAACACGATGATCCCAAGCTGACCGCGACGCACCTTGCCGTTGTTGATGAGCTGTTCCATCACGGTGCGCGCCATGTTCGAGGGAATCGCAAATCCGAGCCCGATACTTCCACCTGACGGCGAAAGGATCTGCGAGTTGATCCCGATCAACTCGCTGTTCGTGCTTACTAACGCGCCACCTGAGTTGCCTTGATTGATCGGCGCGTCCGTTTGCAGAAAGTCTTCAAAGCTGCCGTTACTCAGACCAGTCTGCCGTCCTTTGGCACTGATGATTCCCATCGTCACAGTTTGGCCCACACCGAGTGGATTGCCGATCGCGAGTACGACGTCACCAATGCGAGCACGATCCGAATCGCCCAAGGTTAGCGTCGGCAGGTTATTAGCATTCACCTTGAGCACGGCGAGATCGCTCGGCGGATCGGAACCGATGACCTTTGCTTCCATCGAGCGACCGTCATTCAGGTCCACACTGATCTGTTCAGCTCCATCAATTACGTGATGATTCGTCACGATATAACCATCCTTACTGACGATGACGCCCGAGCCCAACGCTTGCCTGGTCTGTTCGACGGGCGGCGCTTGTTGCGTGCGCTCGCCGAAAAATCGTCGAAAGAACGGATCATCCATAAACGGAAACTGCTGCGGTTGCCGCACGCGCATCGATGAATGAATCGTCACCACCGCCGGCGCTACCTTCGTAACTACGTCTGCATATGAAACTCCCGGCGCACTAGCCGGCGCGGGGGCGGTCGACGAATTATTCGTAGGCGCATCTGACGACGTTGCCAGGCGAAAGTTCTGCTGCCTTTGTCTATTGCAACCCACCAGCAACATTGCCATCAACGCGACGCTTCCGATCAACTGCTTCGATTTCATCACTCCTCCTCTTATTTCCATCTACTTCGACTGTGCTTCCGCCAACTCGCGATTAAGTTGTTCGATTCGTCCGACGAGGTCGAGAATGACTGCCGCGCCAGCGAAGTTGACTCCGAGATCGCGCCGCAATCTCTGCATGCGACGAATGCGGACCACCACGCGTCGTGGCAAGCGTGGCTCATCCGTTCCGGTGTCGACAGTCTCAATTAGTCCGTGTTGGACCAACTGGACAACGAGCGAACGCTTTGCACCGACGATTCCCGCGACCACGTCGAAGGTTAACGGTTCATCAAGCTCAAAATCGGCTGTCCACATTTTACTAACTCCGCGGGTTGAATCGTGACACGCGCTTCAACTCTTCATACAGGCGGCGTTCTTCAGCACTCACTTCTTTCGGCACCACGACCTTCAATCGCACGAATTCATCGCCTCGTCCACCCTTGCGTTTGTTCAAGCCCTGACCGCGCAGACGTAAACGCTGTCCGGCCTTCGCGCCCGCAGGAACTTTCAATTCAACCTTGCCGTCGATGGTCGGCACTTCGACGCTGCCGCCAAGAACTGCTTCCCACGGCGCGATCGAGAGTTCCAGTTCCAGATCGTCACCCTTCAATGTAAACACTGGATGCGGCAGTAGTCGAATGTGTAGATAGAGATCGCCGGGTTCGCTGCCATTGGCACCACTACCGCCCTGCCCAGCGAGGCGAATTATCGAGCCGTCACGCATACCGGCGGGGATGTTTACTTCGATCGGCTCCGCTCCCTGCATCTGTAAGGTGCGGCGACCGCCATGATGCGCTTCCTCAAGCGACAACTCGAGTTCAGCTTCAATGTCGTGCCCGCGACCACGACGTGGACCACGATCGCGCGCGCCTCCAAACATCTCTTCGAAGATGTCGAAGCCTCCTGCGCCGCCAGTGCTGAAGCGTCCGAAATCAAAGTCGTTGAAATCAAATCCACCCGCGCGTCCGCGCGGCGCTCCTTCAGCACGTTCCCATCCCGGAGGAGGCGGCGGCGCTGCGGCTCCGGCTTTAACCGCACGCCAGTTCTCGCCGTACTCATCGTAGAGTTTTCGATCCTCCGGATTTGAAAGTACGTCGTATGCCGCCTGCAATTGCTTGAACTGGTCTTCGGCAGCTTTGTCACCCGGGTTGAGATCGGGGTGAAACTTACGCGCCAGCTTACGATAAGCCTTCTTGATCTCATCGTCGGACGCGCCGCGCTGCACTCCTAGCACCGCGTAGTAATCTTTGGTATTTACCGCCATTGATCTACAGCCGCACAGAAATTAGCATCCAGCATGCCAGAGATCTGTCCGAAATTTGTCATTAAGTTTGTGGTCGTCGTTCGGAAACAATGCGGATAACGGCTTGAACCGTTCGGGGCGAAGCTTCACAATGAGCGCCGAATGCGAATTTTGCTGGTTGAAGATGAGCCGCGGATGGCGCATGTCATCGCCAAGGGTTTGCGCGAGCAGAGCTACGCCGTCGACATCGCGCAGGACGGCGCGGCGGGCCTGTACCAGGCGTCCATCAATGATTATGACCTGATCATTCTCGACGTCCTGTTGCCGCAACGCGACGGCTATGAGGTTTGTCGCGAACTGCGCACGCGCGGAGATTCGATCCCCGTTTTGATGTTGACCGCGCGAGCCGCAGTTGACGATCGACTCGCCGGATTTGACGCCGGAGCTGACGATTACCTGACCAAGCCTTTTTCTTTTCGCGAACTGCTCGCGCGCATCCGCGCGTTGCTGCGTCGTGATTCACAACTCCGTCCTGACATTTTAGAGATTGAAGACCTCGTTGTTGACGCAGCAAGTCATCGCGTTTCGCGCGCCGATGATGAAGTGCAACTGACCGCAAAAGAATATGCGTTACTCGAATACCTCGCTCGGCGTGCGGGCCAACTCGTTTCGCGCGCGGAGATCGCGGCCCATGTTTGGGATGACACGTTCGATCCTTTCTCGAACGTTATCGAAGTCTACATAAACCGCCTGCGGAAAAAGATCGACGGAAAACATTTGCACAAATTGCTGCACACTCGTCGCGGTGAAGGATACATTCTTGAATCCCGACATTAATTTGCGATGGTCTATTAATCTTCTATTAATACTTTCCTGAGTATACTCAGCCCATCGCGGACTGAGTATGCTGAAACTCTCGAGGCCCAGGGCAATCCCCCTTGCGGTACTGATAGCGCTCGTCTGCGCAGTTGCAACACGCGCGCAAGTTCCTTCACCTTCACCTTCGCTGGCGCCACTTTCACTCGAGGAAGCATTGCGGCTCGCAAACACGCAAGCATCAACTTTTCAAACAGCGGTTCTGAATGAACGCATTGCCGCTGAAGACGTGCGACAAGCTCAGGCAGCATTTCTGCCGAAAGTCAGCACGCCGCTGAGTTACATCTACACGTCGCCGGCGATCGGATTGCCGCCCGGTGAACCACGTGGTCCGAGTTTCGTGTCCGCGGACGGCATTGGCGTTTATGACGCCTTCGTCAACGTCTCGGGTGATTTCGACATCGCGGGACGGCTGCGTGCCACGCTCGCAAAGAATCGAGCGCTACTCGCGGCTGCTCACGCGGGCGCTGAAGTAGCGCGGCGCGAGTTGGCCCAGGCAGTAGTCGAAGCGTATTACGGACTCGCACTTGCGAACGTACAGGTTCGCGCTGCGGAAACAAATCTTGCGGCCGCGGAAGAGTTTGAACACATCACTTCGCTGTTGCTGAGCGGCGGTGAAGTTGCTTCAGTCGATCTGACGCGCGCGCAATTGCAAACAATCGCGCGCCGCGACGAACTGGACAAAGCACGAGCGAGCGAGGCGGTAGCGGCCGGATCGCTGCGCGTATTCGTCGGTTACGATTTCACGCGTCCCATCAGCACCACAGACCTCGCGATCGCGTTGCCGATCGCCTCCGAGTACCAGCAGTTCAGAGCTGAAGACATTTCGCGACGGCCGGAGTTCACGCAGTTGGAACAGCAACTGCGCGCCGCCCGCGAGGAGATAAGGATCGCACGCGCCGATCGCCTGCCGTCGGTGTCTTATTCCGTGAACGGCGGCTTTGACACGGATTCGATGAAGGCTCCGCGCTTGAAGGAACACACGGGCGTCGGGGCATCAATCAGTTTCTCGATTCCGATCTTCGATTGGGGTGCGAGTCGCAGTCGCGAACGGCAGGCACGTTTGCGTGTCGAGGTGGCTGAGAACGAACGAACAATCACACTCCGTGGCTTCGCGCAACAGTTCTACGCGGCACAAGCTCAAGTCACGAATGCCGCAGCGCGCATCAACCTCGCGCGCGACGGCGTGACGAAAGCACAGGACAACCTTTCCGCGTCGATCGCACGTTATCGCGCGGGCGAAGCGCAAATCGTTGAAGTCACCGATGCGCAGACGACGCTGGTCGAGCAGCGCAACGCTTTGTACCAGGCGATCTTCGATTACCAGACGGCGCTGGCGCGTTTGCGCCTGGCGACCGGCCAGTGAGAACACATGAACGACGACCCGAACAGAATCCCGGATGAACAAGTCGATCGTCTCCTGAGCGAGCAGAGACGAGCGCGCATCGTCCGCCAGCGCAACATCGTCCTGATTGCCGGCAGCGCGGTGGTGGTCCTGCTGCTGATTGCGCTGGTCATCTGGCGGCTGAAGAGATCTGCGACTGAAGGCGAGACCGAAGTGACACCGACGGTCAGCGTCAAAGTCGTCAAGGCTGAAAAAGGAAACATCTCGGAACCGAGTTCGGCCGTAGGCACGATCTGGCCGCGTGAGAAAGCCGACGTCGCCGCGAAGGTCAGCGCGCAGATTAAGAAGATGGCGCTGTTGAAGAACAAGGTCGTCCATGCCGGCGAAGTGATTGCAGTGTTGGAGTCGCGCGATCTCCAGGCGCAGCGCGCGGAGGCGGTCGCCGCACTCAACGAAGCTCGCGCAAACGAACGCAGTCTCATTACCGGCACAATCCCCAAGACAAACGCGGAAGATCAGAAAGCACTGCTCGACGCGCGAGCGAAAGTTAACAACGCACGCGCCACTTACGAACGGCGTCGCGTTTTGTTTGAGAAAGGCGGCATCTCAAAGAAAGATCTCGAATCCTCGCAACTCGATCTGACGACCGCTGAAGACGAGCTGCGTCTACAGGAACAAACTGTCGCCTTGCGAACGCGCTCGCTAAATCCGAACGATCGCGCGCTCGCCGCTGCGCGAACCGCACAGGCGCAACAACGAGTCGCCACGCTCGATGCGCAGTTGAGCTACGCCACGATTCGCGCGCCCATCACCGGCATGGTCACCGATCAGTATCAGTATGAAGGCGAATTTGCTTCGTCGGGCGGCAAGCTGGTGACGATCGCCGACACCAGCACAGTGATCGTCAAGGCTCCGTTTGCAGATACTGCGGTGGCCGACCTGAAAACCGGCGACACCGTCACTGTTGTTCCAACTGACGCATCAGCCGAAGAGATGCACGGGCAAGTCACATTGCTCGGCAGATCGAGCGATCCAACGAACCGCACCGTTGAAGTCTGGGTGACTCTCGCGAATGACGAGGGAAAGTTGCGTGCGAACGGCGCCGCGCAGGTGACTGTCTTTACGAACTCCAAGAACGACGCGATTGTGGTTCCCGCATCCGCGGTGACGCTCGAAACGAGCGATGCGAAAGAAGGAACGGTGATGGTTGTCGGTGCCGATAACGTGGCCCACGAAACGAAGGTCACCACCGGCATTCGTACCGCGGACAAGATCGAGATAGTCGAGGGATTGAAGGGTGGGGAGACGGTCGTCGTCGAGGGTAACTACGCTCTACCGGATAAAACAAAAGTGGAGCCACAGACAAACGAGGAAGGCAAAAAAGACGCGGATAAAGACGAATGAGCCTCGCGAGTATCGTTGCATACCAGTCGCGCGCGATCGTGGTGATCGTAGTGCTGCTGTGTGCGGCAGGCTTGTACGCGACGTGGCAATTGCCGGTGGCGATTTTTCCGGAGACTGACTTTCCGCGGATCGTGGTCATCGTCGACAACGGCGAAGCACCGGCGTCGCAGACGCTCGTCTCAGTCACACGCCCGATCGAGGAGGCGATGAACGGCATCCCGGGCATCACGCGAATCAGATCGAAGACGGCCCGCGGCTCTGCTGAGATTAGTCTCTTCTTCGACTGGGGAGGCGATATTCGGCAGGAGTTGAACCTGGTCCAGGCGCGCATGTCGCAACTGTTGACCACGCTTCCACCCACCGCGGAGATTCGCAATATCGATCGACTCACGTTTGCCGTCTTCCCCGTCATCGGATACAGCCTGAC
>Ga0070681_10005129_pt1 | contig 12639 bp, 7 predicted proteins | sample KBSC83BmetaG_FD_65650 | JGI IMG/M metagenome (GOLD analysis project Ga0070681, IMG submission 65650) | Corn rhizosphere microbial communities from Kellogg Biological Station, Michigan, USA - KBS C8-3B metaG | ecosystem: Host-associated > Plants > Roots > Rhizosphere | place: USA: Michigan...
TGGGGGCCGCACGTCGGCTTCTATGGCGGTGTGAACTATGGATGCGGTTACTGGGGGCATGGCTATGTTGGAGGAGAATGGGTGGGCCGGACCTTCCGGTATAATACAGCCGTGACCCGTGTCAATACTTCGGTCATACACAATACCTATGTCAATCGTACCGTAGTCAATAACGTCCGTACGGGCAACCGGGTAAGTTATAATGGCGGGCCCGGCGGAGTGGCTGCACGTCCCACTTCGCAGGAGCAGGTAGCTGTCCGGGACCGGCATGTCGAACGGACGTCCTTCCAGGCTCAGCGTCAGCAGGCAGCCAGTCATGAACGGGGTCAGTTCGCCGCCGTCAACCATGGTCGTCCGGCCAATATGACGATCGCGCGGCCCGCTGCTTTTCATCCAAGCCCCGGAGGCGCCCCGGCGAACCGGCGGGAGATGAATCGTCCTGCCTCACCGATGAACCGGCCGGAAGCCAATCGGAATCCTTCAATGCCAAATCATATGCGACCAAACAATCCTTCGCCGAACAGGAATCGTCCGGCGCCTGCGATGGACCATCCGCAGCCAAACAGAAATCCGGAGCCGAGGAATCATCCGCAGCCGATGAACCGGCCCATGCAGCCCATGAATCATCCGCAACCGATGAACCGGCCACAGCCGATGAATCATTCGATGCCTATGAATCGTCCGCAACCCATGCATCAGCCGCAACCGCGACCGATGAACCATCCGATGCCGATGAACCACCCGCAGCAGCGGCCGATGCCGCAACCGCATGGGACGCCTCCGCATAGTGAGGGCGAACGACATCATTGACATCCTGGCGGACCGGCCGGTCGGGGTGACAACTGCGGTCCTGGCAGGCCGACTCCGGGATGACAACGATTGCGTAAATAATTGAGTGGATACCGGTGACATCCGATAGATTTGACGGCAAATCAGTGCAATCCATGAAATATTTTGCCTTCCTGCTATCCTTGTTGGTCGCCACCATTGCCGGCTTTGCTCAACCCACCACGTATCCTTCCTCGTTCACCGTCGCCCAGGATGGCAGCGGTAACTTCCGGACGATCCAGGAGGCGGTCAATGCCGTCCGTGACCTGTCGCAGCAACAGGTTACGATCCATATCAAGAAAGGCGTTTACCGGGAGAAGCTGGTTATTCCTTCCTGGAAGACAAAGATCTCGTTGGTGGGAGAAAGCCGGGACAGCACTATCATTACCTATGACGATTATTCTGGCAAGCCGGTTCCGACAGGCAAGGATGCCTTTGGAAGGGACAAGTTCACCACGTATACTACTTATACAATGTTAGTCGAGGGGGATGATTTTACCGCAACCAACCTGACGATCCAAAACACGGCCGGCCGTGTGGGGCAGGCTGTCGCCTTGCATGTGGAAGGGGATCGTTGTGTCATTACCAACTGCCGTCTGCTTGGCAACCAGGATACGTTGTATGCGGCAACGGGGGGCAGCCATCAATATTATAAAGATTGTTTTATCGAGGGAACGACCGATTTTATTTTTGGAGAAGCGACCGTGGTCTTTGATCATTGTGTGATCCGGAGCCTGGTCAATTCGTTTGTGACGGCGGCCGCTACGCCCCCGGGGCAGGCTTTTGGTTTTGTATTCCTGGACTGCCGGTTGACGGCCGATACCGCGGCAAAAAAAGTTTTTCTGGGCCGCCCCTGGCGGCCCTATGCACGGACCGTATATATCCGCACGGAATTGGGACCGCATATTACTCCTGTGGGTTGGGACAACTGGCGGAATCCGGAGAATGAAAAGACAGCGTATTATGCTGAGTATGAAAGCCGCGGCGACGGCGCCAACCCGGGCGGGCGAGCCGCCTGGTCGAGACAATTGACGGCGAAGGAAGCACGAGCCTATACGGTGGAAAATATTTTGGGTGGTTGGGTTAAGCCCTTTGAGCACGAATGATGTTGCTAAATATACGGTCTTCTGAAAGCTTTATTGGACTTGCATTTGATGCTGCGTCGACTTTTTCTTTTAGCGGGTCGAATTAACTTTGAGTTAAGTGTGACCATCAAGAAAATTCTTGGTAAATTGTATTGCAATTTGCGGCCAATATGGAAAACACCGGATCCATTGTTCTCGCACCAAAACTGCTAGCTATAAAGAACGGCGATCACGATGCCTTCGTGAGGCTATACCATGAGCTGCATGTAAAGGTATTCCGCTTCTTCCTAAAGAGAGTCCTCCTTCATGACACCGCCAAAGACCTGACGCAGCAATGTTTTATCCGCTTGTGGCAGTTCCGTCATACCTTATCGGAAGAACATTCATTGGACAAGCAGGTATTTATTATTGCCCGGAGCCTGCTCATCAATCATTGTAAAAAGGAGGCCACGCAAAAGAAGCTGAAAGCCGTTCACTTCCGTTATCGTGAAGAAGAGGCCCTGCCCGCGGAAGCCAGGCTGTTCGAACGGGCCGAGGAAGTAAATGCTGCCATCGATACGCTCCCCCCCGTGCGTAAAAAGGTCCTCATCCTCAAGACCTTTCATGGTTGCACCAACAAGGAGATCGCCCAGCAGATGGAGATCTCCGTCAAGACGGTAGAAGATCATGTTACCAAGGCTTTCCGTCATCTCCGCCAGGTCGTTACCTTCCTTCTTATCTTTTTGCTGCGCTGACCGTTGTCGTAAAAAAAATTTCGGGTGGAACAGGGGTTTCGTAGGCTGTCAACTGTACATTATATAGTCAAACTACTTTTATAGAACCATCCATGCGGGAAATAAGCAAGGAACTGATAGAGAAATTTTTGAACGGTCAGTGCACGGACGAAGAGGCGGCTGTTGTCTGGGGATACCTGCAGAGAAATCCCGATGATCTGTTTCTGCTGAAAGAATTTGAACGGACCGATGGGGTAACGTCTCTGCCGGAAGGCTACCGGGAGGAGATGCTGGCGGCTATTACATATGAGACGGCTGGGGCTGAGCATTCGACAGCGATCGGGCAAGAGTTTGCTGCGGTGGTGAAGATGGTGGATGGGCTGCCCGTGGAATATCTCGCGGCACAACAGCGGCGTGCGATCCGGGTGGTGATGCAGCGATGGGCGATCGCGGTAGCGGTGGTACTTCTTCTGCTGGGCGGGTGGTGGATGGCAGTTCCGGGAGTGAGACAGAAACAAGTGAGACAGCAGGAAGCCGATCTCTGGATCGGGAAGGTCAATGTAGGTCATACGCGAATACAAGTGTCTTTGCCGGATAGTTCCAGGGCTGGCCTGGCGCCGGGGACGGTCATACGTTACCGACGTGATTTCGGACAATACGGCAAGCGGGAAGTAAAAGTGGAAGGCGACGTCATCTTTGAAGTGACCCATGACAAGGGAAATCCTTTTATCGTCTATAGTGAAGGGGTGCGTACTACCGTCCTGGGAACCACCTTTCAGGTAAAGGCGGACAGCGCCAGCGACGAGATCAGGGTAAAGCTGATGGATGGAAAGGTGATGGTGGGTCTGGATGGGTTGTTAAGGGCCAGCAGCAACAAGGATTATTATCTGCAACCCGGCCAGGAGTTCATTTTTGCCAAGACCGGGCGGAGTATAGCGATCAATGAATTTGGGCATCACAACACCGGCAGTACCCATTCCGCGGCCAGGGTCACGCGTCTGGCGCTTAAACCCGACAGTCTGTCCAACTGGTATATGTTCAACAACCAGGGCCTGGCGGATGTGCTGGACCAACTGGCGGCTATCTATAATGTAGACATCCAATATAACAGGGAAGACCTGCATAAGAAATACTTTATCGGCAAGCTGGAGAAAAAAGACTCTCTACAAAAAATACTACAGGACCTGGCTCTACTGAATCATTTAACAGTGACGGTCCAACACGGCCGGTATATCATCGAGAAACAGCATAGACGGTAACCATCCTATCACAGGACGCTGAAGGCGGCTTGTGTCTCTGACCGGATTTATTAACGCCGTCATGGCGAAAGGAACTTTTTTGCACAAACAAAAAAAATGAACAATGAAGAGAAATCTACTTGCCCCTCTTTCAGGACATTGGTTTTTTAGCTGGCTGCTCGGCTGTGTGGGTCTCTGTGCAGCCCTTTCAGGGAGCGCCCAGGAGGTCAGCACCGGATCGGTCAGCGGTATCGTGCGCAACGATCAGGGTGATCCGCTGGGAGGTGTCTCTGTGGTCGCCACCAATAAGGAGACGGGGCTCTCCGCCGGTACGCAAACGGACACAGGTGGTGTATTCCATTTTGCCAAGCTGCCTGCCAAGGGTCATTATTCCTTCGCCTTTAGCAGCGTGGGTTTCCAGGCACAACAACTCTCCGACTATACCATCAAGGCCAATGCGGCCATTTCCATTATCGTGAAACTGCATCAGCAGACCGGCGCCTTGAATGAAGTAGTGGTAGTCGGCTATGGCACGCAAAAGCGGGCTAACCTGACCGGCGCCGTAGCGCAGGTCAGCGGCGAAGTACTGGAGAGACGTTCGTTGCCGAATCTTACCCAGGGCCTGGAAGGGACCATTCCCAACCTGAACCTGGTGCCGGCCGATGGTAAACCCATTACAGGGGCCGTCTACAATATACGCGGAGGCACTTCGATCGGTCAGGGTGGTAACGCGCTGGTGCTGATCGACGGGATACAGGGAGACCCCAGTATGTTAAATCCCAATGATGTGGCAAGCGTCACGGTGTTGAAGGATGCGGCTTCCTCCGCTATCTATGGGGCCAGGGCTGCTTTTGGTGTCGTGCTCATTACCACCAAGGCGGCATCCAGGGATAAGGCGACCATTACGTATTCTTCCAACTACTCGCTGAAGCAGCCCACGACGGTGCCGAAGGTCGTATCCAATGGATACCAATATGCGGTCATGTTCGACTCGGCCTGGACATCGTGGTATGACTATTCCCAGACGCCGCAGAACATCAATAAGACGCAGCCTTTCTCGGCAGCCTATATCGCAGAGTATGCCAAGCGTGATGCCGACCCTTCGCTGAAGAAAGTAGATATAGGCAGCAACGGCAACTATGTCTATTATGGCAATACCGACTGGTACCATGAGCTGTATAAGAACCGCAATGGCGCCATCGACCAGAACCTGTCCATTACGGGCAGCAGCGGTAAAGCGAGCTATTATGTGACGGGCCGGTATTTCGGGCAGGATGGGATCTTCCGGTACAACTCGGATAATTATCATGTCTATAACCTTACGGCCAAGGGAAATATCGAAGTGTATCCCTGGTTGCAGATCTTCAACACCACTCAATTTACTTCGCAAACGTATCATAACCCGCTGAACGTCGGGGAGGGGGGAGGCATCTGGCGTAATATGGCGGATGAAGGCCATCCTTCCTCGATGATGTTCAACCCCGATGGCACGCTTACTTTTTCCGCGGCTTACACGGTCGGTGACGAATTCTACGGGAAGAACGGTATCAACATCAACCAGCAGGTGATCCGGAATACTTCCGGCTTCAATGCAAAGTTCTTCAACAACCATTTCCGGTTGAAGGGTGACCTGACCTTCCAGAATACCGATACGGCCGCCAAGCAGATCCGGGTGCCGGTACCCTATAGTGTTACTCCGGGTGTGATCGCGTATGTAGGCACAGGTACCAATGACCTGCAGATGTTCGATGGAAAGACGCAGTACCTGGCCACCAATCTGTATGCGGAATATGAAAATACTTTTCATGAGGACCATTATTTCAAGGCGCTGATAGGATACAACTATGAACAATCTATATACAACGCCGGCAGGACCTTGCGGAATGGTCTGGTATATGCCAATGCTACCGACCTCAGCCTCGCATTGGGACAGAATATCACTACTGCCGGTGGGTATGAAAAATGGGCGATCCTGGGTGGTTTTGGCCGGTTGAATTACTCCTTTAAAGACCGGTACCTGGTGGAAGTCGACGGCCGCTATGACGGTTCTTCGAAGTTCCCTTCCAATGAGCGCTATGCTTTCTTCCCCTCGGTATCGGCGGGATGGCGGCTGGCCAAGGAAGCATTCTGGCATGTCGATCCGAATGCGGTATCCGATCTGAAGATCCGCGGTTCGTATGGATCGCTGGGTAACGGGAATATTGCTTCCTATGCTTTCCAGGAAGCCTTTTCGATCAGTCAGTCCGGTCGTGTCATCGGCGGTGTAAAGCCGCAGGAGACCGGTCAGCCCAATGTGCTGCCGAACGGTCTGACCTGGGAAACGGCCACGATGAAAGATCTGGGTCTGGACCTGTCAGCCCTGAACAACCGGCTGCAGTTCACCGCGGATATCTACAGCCGTATGACCACCAATATGTTTACGGTGGGCAAGACGCTGCCGGCTGTCTTTGGTACTTCGGTACCCAAGGGTAACTACGCCGATATGAAAACCAATGGCTGGGAGGCCTCGATCTCGTGGCGGGATCAGTTCCGTGCAGGAGGCAAGCCGTTCCATTGGAATGTCGCCTTCTGGATGTCCGACTATACATCGACTATCACTTCCTATAATAATGCGAACAAGGCGTTGACCGATCATTATGTGGGAGAGAAGATAGGCGAGATCTGGGGTTATACGACAGATGGTTTCTGGACGGCGGCTGATGTGGCTAATGCGTACAAGACGCAGACCATCTTCAAGGCTTCCAACAGCAACCAGTGGTATCCCGGTGATATCAGGTTCAGGGAGCTGCCCGGTCCGGACGGTAAACTGGACGGAGTGGTCAACAATGGCACCAATACGGCCGATAATCCCGGTGACATGCGGATCATCGGCAATTCCAAACCCCGGTACTCTTATGGCTTTACCCTGGGTGCGGACTGGAATGGATTCTTTTTCGCCGCCTTTTTCCAAGGGGTGGGCAAGCAGGACTGGTGGCCTGGCACCGAAGCAGATGTGTTCTGGGGCCAGTATAACCGGCCGTACAACTATGCGATGCAGTACCAGGTGGGTAAGATATGGTCCCCAACCAATCCCAATGCGTACTTCCCGCGGTATAAGGGATATGCAGCCCAGACCGGTGGCGGGGAACTGACGGCGGTGCAGACCCGGTATCTGCAGAATGTAGCGTATATCCGGCTGAAGAATATCCAGCTGGGTTATAATCTGCCCGCTGGTCTGATACAACGCATCCATATGACGGGCGCCCGGGTCTATGTCTCCGGCGAGAACCTCTGGACCCACACTCCGATGTTCAAGCTGACCCATGATATCGATCCGGAGAGCATCGGGAAATCGGATAACATCCTGACCGGTACCTCGAACAATGGTAACGCCAATAACTATCCGATCCTGAAGAGTCTGACCGTTGGTCTTTCCATCACCCTGTAAAACCAATTTTAAAAAGTACACTTAAACGCATTATATGTACCAGATCAAAAAGATATTTTTATTGTGCCTGACAGGACTGATCGTGGTTTCCCTGCTCTCCGGTTGCGCCAAGAACCTCAACCAGGTGCCTCAGTCCACGGCCAGCAAGGCCGCCATCTTTGGCAGCGTGGACGGCCTGCAATTGTATGCGAACTCTTTCTATGATGGGTTACCTGCTCTCAGTGACAGCTATAAGACCGATCCCGGTCTGTGCGACTTCGGCGCCATCGGCAACGTAGCGAACCTTATCCGGCCCGGCACGCTGACCTCCCGGCAGGTGGGCAGCTGGGGTTGGGGCACGCTGCGCAACCTGAACTATTTTATCGCCAACTGTAACAATCCTGCTATTCCTGTGGCGACGCGGAATAACTATATTGGCCTGGCGCGTTTCTTCCGGGCTTACTTCTACTATAACATGGTACAGCGGTTTGGGAATGTTCCCTGGATCGGCCAACCGTTGAGTGTTTCTGACAGCGCCCTGTATGCGCCTCGTGATCCGCGCACCAAGGTCATGGACTCGGTGCTGGCCGATCTCAACTTTGCCTGTGCGAATATTACGGCAAAGACCGATGCAACGGCCACGACGATCACCAGGTGGGTTGCCTATGGCCTGAAATCCCGGATCTGTCTGTTCGAAGGCACTTTCCGCAAGTACCAGGATTCCCTGGCACAGGGATTGTCCGGGACTGCCTCTTTATGGTTGCAGAATGCGGCCGATGCGGCCAAGGCGGTGATCGACAGCGGCGGCTTCAGCCTGAACCAGGGTGGTGGCCCTACGCAGGCTTATCGCCAGGTGTTTATCAGTCCTACCGTTATCAGTTCGGAAGTGATGCTGTGCAATGCCGCCAGCGCTTCGCTGGGAGTCTATAACGACGCCAACTGGTGGTATACCAGTGCGACCTATGGCTCACGGTTCAGCTTTATACGGAAGTTTATCAATACCTATCTGAATATCGACGGTACGCGGTTCACCGACATACCCGGGCATGATACGTTGACTTTCATGTCGGAAACAAAGAATCGCGACCTCCGCCTGGCGCAAACGATCCGTGTGCCGGGTTACAAACGGACCAGCAGCGGTCAGGTCATCTCCGCTCCCCCCGTCTTTTCGTATACTTATACCGGTTATCAACCCATCAAGTGGTGTATGGAAGATGCGCAATATGACAACAGCACTTCCAACATCAACCCGGTCGCGCTGATGCGGTATGCCGAGATCCTGTTGAACTATGCGGAGGCCAAAGAAGAGCTACAACTGGCGGGCTCGGGTACATTCACCGCGGCCGACTGGAGCAAGACCATCGGCGCCCTGCGGGCCCGGGCGGGGATCACCGGTGTAGGGTTGGCCATGCCCACCTCGATGGACCCGTATATGAAGAATAACTATTACCCGGATGTCACCGATGCGGTGTTGATGGAGATCCGTCGCGAGCGGGGGATCGAGCTGTGCCTGGAAGGTCTGCGGCTGGCCGATCTGACGCGGTGGAAGCATGGAGAGCTGCTGCTGGACAAATGGAACGGCATGTATGTGCCGGCATTGAATTATCCGTTGGACCTCGACCAGGATGGGAAACTGGATGTCTGTTTCTACCAGACCACGCCACCTTCTCCGTCCATTGCCGGAGTAACTTATGTTAACGTGGCGCCTACGATCGCGGGTGGTTCGGTCAATCCGCAGATACTTTCCAATGGTACGTATGGAGAGCTGCATTGGCTGGATAACATTCAACGGTATCCGAAATTCTATAATTATCTTTATCTGAACCCGTTGTCCTATACGGACCTGACGTTGAATCCCAACCTGACACAGAATCCGGGATGGCAGTAAACCTATCACAGGCCCGGAGGGCCGGATAAATTCGACAATATGAGAAACCTGATAAAGTTCATTGTTATGGCAGCCTGCAGCCTCCCGGTCTTTGCCGGGAGGTCTGCCGTTGCTCAGCGGTTCAACATCGGAACCTACAATCTTCGTTATGCCAATCATGGCGATTCGGTGCATGGCAATGGCTGGGGTCAGCGTCTGTCCGTGATCTCTAAGCTGATCCGGTTCCACGACTTCGACATCTTCGGTACGCAGGAAGGATTGTATCCCATGCTCGAAGGTTTGCGTGACAGTCTGTTGGGATATACCTATATAGGGATCGGGCGGGATGACGGCAAGCAGGCCGGCGAGCATTCGGCGATCTTTTACAAGACGGATAAGTTCACCTTGCTGGACAAGGGGGACTTCTGGCTGTCCACTATTACGGACCGGCCGAATAAAGGGTGGGATGCGGTCCTGCCCCGTATCTGCACGTGGGGTAAATTTAAAGAGAAGGCTACCGGCTTTGTCTTTTATATGTACAACCTGCATATGGATCATGTGGGGGTAAAGGCCAGGGCGGAGAGCGCCAAGCTGATATTGGCGAAGATAAAGGCTATGCCGGCCGGCACACCCGTGATCCTGACGGGGGACTTCAATGTGGATCAGACCAGCGAGAGTTATGCCCTGATCGATAATTCGGGCTTGTTGCGGGATTGCTATGAGCTGTCGCCGTTAAAATATGCGTTGAACGGTACTTTTAACAGCTTCCATGCCGACGGTAAGACAGACAGCCGTATCGATCACATCTTTGTTACCCGTCAGTTTGCGGTGAAGCGATATGGTATCCTGGTGGATACGTACCGGACGAAGAATGAAGATATACCGGCTGCGACCGATACGTCGCGGACCGCTCGCCGCGAGCGGATGATGGGTCAGTACACGGCGAGAACTCCTTCGGATCATTTCCCGGTAATGGTGGAGGTGACGCATGCGGCGGGTACCGGAAAGCGGTCGCATGGAAGCGCCAGTGCGGCTGCGGGGCGGATAGTGGTTCCCGGCGAGGGGGTTGCTTTGCCTGCCGGAGGCCGGCATGTGATCCTGATCACCGTGGATGGCTTTCGTCCTGATTTTTACCTGGACAGCAGCTGGCAGGCCGTTCATATCCGGCAGTTGATGATGGGCGGCGCCTATGCGATGGGTGTAAATACAGTATTCCCTTCCATGACCTATCCCGCGCATACGACGATCGTAACGGGCGTACAGCCTGCGCGGCATGGTGTGTACTTCAATAATATGTTCGAGCCAAATGGTCCGACGGGAAAGATGTATTGGAATACGGATAGTTCGATAAAGGTGCCCACCATCTGGGCGGCCGCACAGCAGAAGGGGATGAAGGTAGCCGCGTTGTTCTGGCCGGTATCGGCCGGTGCGCCGGTGCAATACAATATTCCCGATATCGGCAGCATGGGTGAGACGGTGCGTGAGCGGTATTCGCGGCCTGCCGGCTTTATCGACCTGTTGAAGCAGCAGGTCTTTGATGGCGCTACCCGTATCGAATATGGACGGGATGTAAATGTCGGTCGTATAGCCGCCTATGTGATCGGGAAGGATCAGCCGCAGCTGATGACCATCCACCTGTTCTCGGTCGATCATAACGAGCACCAGCAAGGCCGGGAAGGAGAGCAGGTCCGGGAGGCGGTGCGAGGCGCCGACAGCGCTGTCGGTATTATCATGGATGCCGTAAAGAAAGCCGGTATCTGGGATGAGACCGATATCATCGTCACCGGTGATCATGGCTTTGTTACGGTGAAGACCGCGGTCAACCCCAACGTATGGCTGGTAAAGGCGGGATTGATCACGGATGTGAAGAAAGATCAGTGGAAGGCCCAGTTCTTTTCGGTGGGTGGATCCAGTTATCTGTTCCTGAAAGACCCGAATGACCGGGCGACGCTGGCCCGGGTGCAGGGTATCCTCGATTCGTTGCCCGAAGAGCAAAAGAAATTATTCCGGATCATCAGCCGCAGGCAATTGGACGAGATCGGCGGCAACCCGGAGGCGGCCTTTGCGCTCAGTGGATTGGACGGCACTTCCCTGGGCAACGGGATGATGGGTGAGGCGGTCCGGCCGGGTCATGGCGGGACGCACGGATATTTCCCCGACTTTCATGAGATCCAGACGGGTTTTGTAGTATACGGGCCCGGTGTCCGGAAGGGGGGTAGGGTGCCGGTGATGAATGAGCGGGACATTACTTCCGTCGTAGTGCGATTGTTGGGGCTGGACCTGCCGACAGCGGCGGGAAAGGTGCCGGCGGGGCTGCTGGAATGATAGGTCCTGGCTGGGGCGACCTAGATATGTGTTTGGTTCACTCTCTAATAAACAGTTCGTTTTAAAAAAATCCCGCTTTTCCAGGCGGGATTTCTCATTATAGCGTTTATACCTTATTTTGTGTACATGGGATGGCCCTTTGATTAAAAATCTGACAATAATATCCTTATGACATCACGTAGAAACTTCTTGCGATCGACTGCTTTATCGGCCGCTGCGGCCGGGATGGCGAGCTGGACATTACCCGGAGGAACCAAAGCGGCACACACGGGATCATCGACCGACCGGCCGGATGGGGCTAACCTGCGGCTGGGGATTGCCGGCTATACCTTTTTAAATGTCCCCGTCGACGGGGCTATTGCCATGATGAAGCGGGTGGGTGTCAACCAGCTGTCCATCAAAGATTTTCATTTACCCCTCAATAGTTCCGAGGATACCATCAACACGGTACGGGCTAAGTTCAACAATGCCGGTATCACGATCTATGCGGCGGGTGTGATCTATATGAAGACGCAGGCGGAGGTGGATACCGCCTTTGACTATGCTAAAAAGTTGGGAGTTGGGATGATCGTTGCGGCGCCCAATCCCGAATTGTTATCGTATGTGGAACAAAAGGTCAAAGCCACCAATATTCTGATCGCTATTCATAACCATGGACCGGAGGATAAGTTGTATCCGTCGCCGGCGGATGTATATAACCGGGTAAAGGGATTGGATGCCCGGATGGGGCTTTGCCTGGATATCGGTCATGCGGCCAGGGCCGGCGCCGATCCTGTCAAGGCGGTGATCGAGTATGCGCCGCGGTTGTTCGACCTGCATATCAAGGATCTGTCCAGGATCGAGAAGCAGGTACATCCCATCGAGCTGGGCCGGGGTGTCTTGGATATTCCAGGGTTGGTACGGGCGTTGAAAACGGTCTCTTATGCCGGTCGCTGTAGTATCGAACATGAGATGGATATGAAGGACCCGTTGCCGGGAGTAGCGGAGTCGGCAGGATATTTCAGGGGGGTGGTAAAAACATTGGAATAACCTTTTGTGCGACGATATGGAAGCGTCATCTGCCTTATGCCATCCGGCTATTGGCCTACCTTAAAAAAGAGTACGATCTGGACTAGCGGAGCCTGCCGCGATCATCCCATGAGCCAACGGACTACTGCGGGCATACGGGGGCGCGCCC